>Ga0114950_10003933_pt1 | contig 11494 bp, 7 predicted proteins | sample N075metaG_FD_83503 | JGI IMG/M metagenome (GOLD analysis project Ga0114950, IMG submission 83503) | Deep subsurface microbial communities from Kermadec Trench to uncover new lineages of life (NeLLi) - N075 metaG | ecosystem: Environmental > Aquatic > Marine > Ocean trench > Sediment | place...
CCCGACTCGAACCAGACGTCGAAGATGTCGTACATCGGGGTCAGCCCGGCCACGCCGCCGTCGCGTACGCTCGCCGGCGCGTCCGGGTCGCTCGCCGGGTCATAGCCGTCAAGCAGCGTCTCGACCGACTCGGTGAACCACGCGTCGCTGCCGCGGGCGCCGAAGACGGCGGCGACGGCGCGGACCGTGGCGGGTGTGAGCAGCACGGTGCCGTCGGGGCACATGAAGGCGGGGATCGGCAGGCCCCAGGCTCGCTGGCGGGAAAGACACCAGTCCGGCCGGGTCTCGATCATGCCGGCCATGCGTTTGCGGCCCCACTCGGGCACGAACTCGATGTCGGACACGATCGCGGCGCGCGCGAGGGCACGCAGGCTGGGGCCGCCGTCGGCCGTCGGCCGATCGACGCCGATGAACCACTGCTCGGTCGCCCGGAAGATCACCGGTGACTTGCCCCGCCAGTCGTGCGGATAACTGTGGGTGATGGTGTGATCGAAGAACAGGTTGCCCCGCTCCCGCAGGTGCTCGACGATCCGGGGGTTGGCGTCCCAGATCGACATGCCGACGAGCCACCCGGGCACGGTGTCGTCGTAGGTCCCGTCGCCAAGCACCGGGCAGTAGACGTCGAGCCCTTCGCGCAGGGCCGTGAGGTTGTCGTCCTGGCCGTGGCCGGGAGCCGTATGCACGAGCCCGGTGCCTTCCTCGATGGTCACGTAGTCCGCCTTGACGATCGGGCAGGTCCGATCGGTGAGCGGCTGGCGGTAGCTCAGCCCGACAAGCGACGCCCCGCCGGCGGCGCCGAGCACCTCGACCGAAACGCTGGACGCGGCCTTTGTGACCGGTTCGACGAGGTCCGACGCGATCACCGTGACATTGCCGTCGATCCGGACCAGGGCGTACGAGATGCGTTCGCCAACGGCGATGGCGAGGTTCGCCGGCAGCGTCCACGGCGTCGTCGTCCAGATCATGAACGACGGCGTCTGGTCGAGTTCGACCCCGAAGACCTTCGCGACGGCGGCGGTGTCGGCGGCCTCGAAGTCGACGAACACCGCGGTGTCCACGCGGTCGTGGTACTCCAGTTCCGCCTCGGCAAGGGCGGTGCGGTTGTCGATGGACCAGTGCACGGCCTTGAGGGCGCGGTACACCAGCCCCTGCTCGACCAGGCCGGCAAAGACCTCCAGCACCGCCTGCTCGTAGTCGGGCGTCAATGTCAGGTACGGGTGTTCGAAGTCGGCAAGGGTCAGCAGCCGCTTCATGTGCTCGGCCTGCAGGGCGACGTACTGGTGGGCGTATTTCGCGCAGCGGCTGCGGATGGCCATGCGTCGCTCGCCGTCTTCCAACGTGTTGAGCTTCTTGATCTCGCCCGACTTGACGAGTTCGGTCATGACCTTGTGTTCGATGGGCAGGCCGTGGCAGTCCCAGCCGGGGTGGAACGCGCAACGGCGACCCGACATGAGGCGGCTGCGAACGACGAAGTCCTTGAGGACGCGGTTGAGCAGGTGGCCCACGTGCAGCGGTCCGCTTGCATAGGGCGGCCCGTCATGAAACACGAACGGCGCGGCGTCGGCACGCGCGGCGAGGATCTGGTTGTAGAGATCCTGCCGGTCCCACCGGGCGCGGGAGTGCGGCTCGTTGGTCGTCAGCCCCGCACGCATCGGGAAGCTCGTCTTGGGAAGATTGAGCGTCTTCTTGTAGTTGGTCTTGGTCGTCTGGGGCATGGACGGATAGTAGCCCTGGGGGGACGGGAATTAACCCAGGGCGTTGATTTCCTCGATGCTCTTGGCGCCCCACGCCAGGGCCAGGCCAAGCAGCAGTGCGGCCGAGAGCTTGATCCGGTCGTGGCGGTGGAACTGCAGTTCCGGCAACAGGTCGCTGAGCGAGATGCACAGGAAGGTGCCCGCGGAGAACGCCAGGGCGCCGCTGAGCAGCCCCCCCTGCCCACTCGCCACGCGGCCCTGGCTGGCGACAAAGATCAGAGCCCCGAGCGGGACGACCAACGCGAACGCGCCGTTGACCAGGTGCCGCGCGAGCAGCGACCGTCGCCCGACCGCCATCAGCGCTCCGAGCGTCATCGAATCAAACGGCTTGTGCAGGAATATGGCGAAGAACGTGCCGAGCCCCGCCGCCCGGACCGGCGACCCCTCGGCGGCCTGCACCGCAGCGGCGAGCGCCACCCCCGCGACGAGGCTGTGCACGGTCAGCCCCACCGCTGCCCCGGTCCAGGTCAGCTCGTGCTTGTGGGTGTGGCCGGAGGCGACACCGCTGGTCCCGGCGTCCTGCACGTCATGGTGATGGAAGCAGAAGAACCGCTCCACGAAGAACATCGCGAGGAACCCGGCCAGGAGCCACCAGGCCACCGGCATGACGACGGCTTCGATGTCGAGCGGACCGCCCGCGGCCCCTTGGCCCTCGATCGACGCCGCCCGATACTGCAGGGCGTCGGGCAGAAGGTGCAGGATCGCAACACCCAGCATCACGCCGGAGACGAAGCTGATCAGGAGCTCCATCGGCCGGTGGGTGAGCCGAGCCAGCACCGGCACCCAGCCGCCGGCCAGCGAGACGCCGAGGATCAGGACGCAGTAGGTCACCAGCACGGCTACCGATGACGGCTCCACGCCTGTCTCCCCTCTATGACGGTGTCGGTTTCCCGGCGGTACTCAGACGCGGGCTTCGCCGTTCGTGCCCGCCTCTCGGTTCTCGCCGTTCGTGATGGTCCGGCGGATACGAAGCTCGAGCCCACCGGCTGCAATGGAAAGTGCCGAGTCGCCCTTCGACTCCGCCACCATCTCGCCGTTGAGCGAGTAGAACACCTGCTTCCCGTCGCGACGATTCGCAACGAGCCGCGCCGACCGAAGTCGGCCGAGGTGATGACTGACCGTGGGCTGGGCGAGCTGCAGTTGCTCGCACAACGCGGTGACGCTGTGCTCGCCGTCTTGCAGAACTGAAAGGATCCGTAGTCGCGTCGGGTCGGACAACGTCCGCAATAGTCCAACGACATCACCCACTTGGTCAACCGCAGCGCCATGGTCCTGAACCATCGTTCCCCTCCTCCGAGGCCATTCCCGACGGGACAGTCATCTACTGTACAGTGGCGGGTTGCAACTGCAAAGCCGGGAGTGGCTTGGAAGTCAGGGTCCCGTCATAAACGTTATCATTGCCGTCGGGCGATAGAGCGCCCCGTTTAACATCCAAGGGGCAGTAGCTCAATTGGGAGAGCGCCTCGGTCGCATCGAGGAGGTTGTGAGTTCGAGTCTCACCTGCTCCACTTGAAGCCCCGGGGATCGCCACCCGGGGCTCTTTTGCATTCCCCCCCGCCATGACCCCGCCGACCGGCACCAGCAAACAAGGCAGGATACCGACGGGCCCGCCGTCCCCGGCGGCGGAAGCAACGCCCCCCCTCACGCCCGCCATGCGGCAGTACGCCCGGTTCAAGGCACAGCACCCGGACTGCGTGCTGTTCTTCCGGATGGGCGACTTCTACGAGATGTTCTACGAGGACGCCGTCCTGGCTCACGCGGCGCTGGGCATCACCCTCACGCAACGGACAAAGGGCGTTCCCATGGCGGGCGTGCCGTACCACTCGGTCGAGCCGTACCTGCGGCGCATGATCGACGCCGGCTATCGCGTGGCGGTGTGCGACCAGATCCAGGATGCCGCCGAGGCACACGGTGTCGTCGATCGCGCGGTGACTCGCGTACTGACACCGGGGACGCTCGTCGACGAGGCTCTTCTCGACGAGGGCCGCACGAACCGCATCGCCGCGATCGACCTTCTCGACGGTGACCCCCCCGCGGCGGTGTTGGCGTCGGTCGAACTCTCGACCGGAACGTTCGAACTCGTGGACCTTCCGGCCGCGCATGTCGTCGACGAGGTCTTCAGGATCCGGCCGTCGGAACTGCTGTACGCCGAGCCGGCCGACGGCGTGGTACCGCCGGTGATCGAGCAGATCCGCGACGTGGTCGGGTGCTCGCTGACCCCCCGACCGCCGTGGAGCTTCGGCCGGGCCGAGGGCCGGGCGTGCGTGCAGGAGCACTTCGGCGTCGCAACGCTCGGCGGTTTCGGCATCGCGGACGACGATCCGGCGTTGTCGGCGGGCGGCGCCGTGCTGCGGTACCTTCGCGAGACCCAGGCCCCGGGCGACGATGCCAGGCAGCGTCTCGGCCACCTGCGGCCGCCGCGCCGCCAATCGATGGACCGCTTCGTGACCCTCGACGCCACGACGCTCTACAACCTGGAGATCGAGCGCACCATGCGCACCGGCGCGACCGACGGATCGGTGCTGTCGATCTTCGGGCGATGCCGCACCTCGATGGGCAAGCGGCAGCTCCGCGAATGGCTGTGCTTCCCGCTTCGACGCCTGGAGGCGATCGAGACGCGGCAGCGTGCGGTCGCTGCGATCATCGAGGATCGCAGCCTTGCCGACACCCTCGGCGCACAGGTCGCCGCGGTGCAGGACGTCGCCCGGATCGTGGGCCGCGTGTCGATGCGGCGGGCCACGCCACGCGACATCGTGGCGCTTGGCGTCTCGGTCGCCCGGCTGCCCGACATCGACGAGCTGTTGGACGGACGCCCCGCGTTCACCGATGCCCTGCAGCGGCTGCGTGCGGTCGCCGAGCCGCTGGCGGAGCTTGCCGCGTCGATCGGACGCCAGTGCGTCGAGCACCCGCCGGCGCACCTTCGCGAGGGCGGGCTCTTTCGGGAGGGTGTCGACGCCGAGCTCGACGAGGCGATGGCGCTGCAACGCAACGCCAACGGGTGGCTGGCCGAGTACCAGCGGGGGCTCGTCAGCGACACCGGGATCAACTCGCTGAAGGTCGGATACAACAAGGTCTTCGGCTATTACATCGAGGTCAAGCACGCACACGTGGCCAAGGTCCCGGATGTCTTTTCGCGCAAACAGACACTCAAGAACGCGGAGCGTTACATCACGCCCGAGCTCAAGACGTACGAGAACGACGTGACGTCCGCCCAATCGAGGGCGATCGAGCGCGAGCGGATCCTTTTCGAGTCACTGTGCGGCGTCGTGGCTTCCGAGTCCACCGGGCTCGCCGCCTACGCGGACATCGTCGCGGAACTGGACGTGCTGCTGTGCTTCGCCCAGGTCGCCAAGCGTCACGGGTATTGCCGGCCGTCGCTGGTCACGGAGCCCCGGATGGACATTCGCCAGGGGCGCCACCCGGTTCTCGACGAGTCACTCGCCGAGCAGTTCGTGCCCAACGACTGCATCCTGGGCAACCATGAAGATGATGCGGTCGCCACGCTCGCGTTGATCACCGGGCCGAACATGGCGGGCAAGAGCACCTACATCCGCCAGGTGGCGCTGATCACGCTGCTGGCCCACACCGGCAGCTATGTCCCCGCCGAATCCGCGACGATCGGGCTCACCGACCGGATCTTCACGCGCGTCGGCGCCGCCGATGAGCTTCACGCCGGTCGGTCGACCTTCATGGTCGAGATGACCGAGACGGCCAATATCCTGCACCACGCGACCGACCGCAGCGTCGTGATCCTCGATGAGATCGGGCGGGGCACGAGCACGCTCGACGGCCTCGCGCTGGCGTGGGCGATCACGGAAACGCTCGCCGCGAGAGGCTGCCGCACACTCTTCGCGACGCACTACCACGAGTTGACGTCGCTGGCCGATACCCACGACAACATCCGCAACCTGCACGTGTCGGTCCGCGAGTGGGGCGACAAGATCATCTTCCTGTACCGCATCCTTCCGGGCCGGACCAATCGCAGTTACGGCATCCACGTCGCGCGGCTCGCCGGGGTACCGGCCGCGACGGTCGATCGCGCTTCGGAACTCCTGGAAACGCTCGCCGTGCACACCGGTGAATCGGGGCCACCGGCATCAAGCCCGCAACAGATGAGCCTCTTCACCGAGTACCTCGAGCACCCGGCCGTCGAAGAACTCCGCTCGCTGGACCTGACGTCGTTGTCGCCGCTGGAGGCGTTCGACATCCTGCGTCGTATCCAGGAGCGGCTGCAGGAGCCCGGCGGTTCACGCCCATGAGCCGCCTGCACCTGGAAGTGATGCTGCGGCGGGCACAGAGCGCCCTCGGGGCCAACAAGCTCATGCAGGCCCAAACGATGGGCGAGCAGCTGATCCTGAAGAATCCGCGCAGCGTGTCCACGCTGATCCTGCTCGGCCAGATCGCATTCGCTCGGGCGTTGTATGACCAAGCCGCCGTGTACCTGGAGAAGTCGATCGCGATCAGCCCCCGCGAAGCAAACGCCCACCTGATTCTCGGCGAGGTGCGAACGTTCCAGGGCCGGTACGAGGAGGCGATCGCCCGGTACGACAAGGTGCTGCGACTGAGACCCGGCGAGCCGATCGCGATCGTCGGCAAGGCGGACGTCTGGGAGAAGTCCGGCCAACACGACAAGGCCCGGTCGTTGCTGGCGCCCCACATCGCCGCGAACGAGGAGACCGCGACCATGGGGCTGATCCAGGCCCGGCTCGACCTGCACGAGCGCAATCACGCGGCGGTCGTCGACATGGTCAACCGGCACCTCGACGCGCCGGGCCACTCGCTCCGGAACCTGTTGTCGGTTCAGGGCAAGGCGCTGGAGAAACTCGGTCGCTTCGACGAAGCGTTCGACGCCTACCGGCGCGCGAACGAAGCGATCTCGGTGCCCTTTGACGAGCACGAGTGGCTCCAGCACACGCGGGACCTCATCGACAACTTCTCGGCCGAACGCCTCAAGACGTTGCCACGCGCCTCGCACGGCTCGAAAGTGCCCGTCTTCATCGTCGGCATGCCGCGGTCGGGCTCAACGCTCGTCGAGACGATCATCGACACCCATCCGGAGGCCCACGGCATCGGCGAATTCCCCGCGATGCATGAGATCGTCAACGACATCACGCTGACGATCGGATCGTTCTCGCCCTACCCGGTCTGCATCGCGGACCTCGACCAGCAGGACGTCGACGCGCTTGCGCAGACCTATCTCGCCAAGGCCACGGCCGGGAACCCCGATGCACGGCGGATCGCCGACAAGTACCTCACCAGCTTCCGCCACCTCGGGCTCATCGAGCTTCTGTTTCCCGACGCGTGTGTGATCCACTGTCTCCGCGACCCCCTGGACACGTGCATTTCGTGCTACTCGCAGACACTGCTGACGGCGGCGTTTCCCTTCGTCACCGATCTGGGCCGCCTGGGCGTGGTCTACGCCGACTACACGCGGCTGATGGACCATTGGAAGTCGGTACTGACCATCCCGATCATGGAGGTGCGGTACGAGCAGCTCGTTGCCGACCAGGAGAAGGTCAGCCGGGAGATCATCGACTTCTGCGGGCTCGACTGGGACCCGGTGTGCTTGCGGTACTACGATCGCGGCCGCGTCGTCCAGACCGCCAGCTACGACCAGGTGACGCGCCCGATCTACAACAGCTCCGTCGGCCGGTACAAGCAGTTCGAGAAGCACCTCGGCCCGTTGATCGACGCGCTGGCCCACGGCTGACCCGCCGGACTCACGTCACTTGCGCTGCTTGCGCTTCTTGTAGGACTGCCGAGGGGAGACGGTCTTGGTCGAGCCCTTGGTCTTGGTCTTCCGGCCTGTATCCGGCTCGGTGCCGATGGGCGCCGTCGGGTTCACGGCCCCCCGGCCAAACGGTTCCTTGACGCCCCTGCTCCCGGGCTTTCGTTCGGTTGACATCGTGATTTCCTTGCTGACGGGCTGGTGTGTCTGACGTACGCCGGGAACGCCTCCGTCGTGCGGGAGACGACACCTCGAATCGACGGCAGCACCATTGACGAGAGGGTCACGATAGGCGGTCTCCCGGAGCCACACCAGTATTGGTTGCGTGTGAGTGTGGTCATCGTTCGTTGCCGGACGCGGCACGGCGAGGGCCGCCGCCCACCGCGTCGACCACGAGCTGGATCACGGCGCGAAGGATCGGCAGTCGCGTGATCCAGCCGACAAGGGCCCAGCCCAGATGAATGTGCTCGAGGGCCCTGGCCAGAGCCTCCACGCCACTCACCGAGTAGGGCATCTGCCCCGTTGACTCGCCGGCTTCGTAGGTCATCCGGGTCAGGCTTGCCGAAGGATGCTCGGCCGCGGGCAGCAGTTGCGCCGCCGAACCATCGCCACCCATGACGGGATTCTACCTGTAGATGGTTCGGTCCTTCGGTGGGGCCGGGAGACCGCCGATTCGTTTGATCTGCTCAGCGCCGAGGATCACCTTGAGCTTGTTGATGGCGCGGTAGCACAATTCGTCGCGGTCGAAGCGGATCAGTTGCAACTTTTCCTGTCTCTTCTGGTACTCCTGCCAGTCAGTGGCTTCGAAGTTCGTCATGTTCGGCGCGTCGCTTGGAACGTGCTCGACCATTGCCGCCGACAGACGCAGGTACTCCGGGTCGTACGTTGACGCCAGGAGATCCAGTTGCTGTCGCTGTTGCTCCGTCAGATCCTTGAGCTTGTACGCCGCCTTGAGCTGGCGTTCGATCGACACCGGGTCCTTGTAGATCGATGGATACGCCTTGCGGTCGTAGGCCAATTGGATCGAGGCACCGGCTGGTTCGCCCAGCGTGCTGACAAGCTCCCCGATTGTCCGGCGGTTGAGTTGCGCCACGTTCCGGCGCGCATGGTCGAGCTTCTCTGACGCGTCTCCAACGATCTCCTTGTACCGCTCGGCATACTCCATCATCGCGGCCGGATCGCCCTGGAGCGACTGCGCCTCGGCAGACCACACCCGCATGGCCCGCTGGTACGCGAGCTGCGCTTCAAAACGCTTGCGGAAGAGGTCCGTTGCCGGATGCTCGTATGCCGCCAGGATGGCGTCGATCCGCTGGAGATCGTCATCCTCGAAGGTGCGGTTTTCGGCCAGTTCGACGAGCACGACCAGATCGACGCCGCCTTCCGCCGATTGGTTCATGCGGAAGCCGTGCATCCCGACCGCGTTGGCGGTGTACATCTGCCGCAGCCGACTCGTCTGGAGCCGGGCGACCTTCGGCACGACCTCGTCGGACACGAGGGATTCCACGTCGTTGAAGAACGCGCGATCGAGCGTTGTGACGTGTTCGATCGCTCTGAGCCGGAGTTGATCGACCCTGTCGAGGGCATCCGCGTCCGGCATTCGGGCGGTTCCGCTCGTGGCGTCGTAATGCCACAACGACCGGGTGGCCGCCTGCAGCTCGCCGAATACTTCGAGTGAGTCGAACTGCTGTGAGTAGTCGGCGTGCAGGTCGTGCAGTTCGGCGAGGCGGTCGCCAACGAGGTCCAGGTGTTCGGCATATCGGCCGATGTCGCGTTCGCTGATCGGTCCCGCGATCCAGCGATCGATCTGCCGTGTTAACTGTCGCGCACGGTCATCGGCCTTCTTGTCGTCGGCGTCCTGATCCGTTTCAGGCTTCAGCAGATCCGCCACGCCGGCGAATGCCAATGCCTTCTGATGCGCGTCCTCGACGGCTGCGGCCGCCGTTCTCTCGGGAACGATCTCCCTGACCGCAACCATCGTGGTGTTCCTGAGCTTCTGCGCCGCTGTTTGAATCTCCCCGAGCTGCTGCTGGTGTTTCTGCATCCTCTCCTGGTCGAAGTTGAATGGTGAGAAGACCTCGCGGTGGGCCTCGATCAGCTTGACGGCTTCATCAACCATGCGGTCAAGCTTCCGCCGGTGCACATCCACGGCCGCGGCAAGTTGCGCCCGCTGTTCGTCGGACAGGTCCTTGTGTTCGAGCGCCCACTTGAACCACTCCTGTTTCTCCATGGAGAGCATGGATCTCAGCTCGGGATACGCCGTGCGGTAGTACTCCCCGCGAAAGACGCGGGCGGCTTCCGGCGGCAGGAAGGCTGCGACACGCCGGTACGTTCTGCGGTTCAAGTCTGCGATCGCGGCCGCGGCCTCCATCTGTTTGCCGCCGATCTGGGACCAGATCTGCCGCATGTCGGCCATCATCTGCTTCATGGCCTCCGGGTCGGTGAAGTCCTCCTCGGTCATCTCGCCGTATCCGAGTTCCTCGAATCCCTCGATCATGTCCAGGTACATCCGCCCGGTCGCCTGGCTCGACCGTTTCATCGCCGCAGTGAGCTGTCGCTCGTATCCGGCGATCACCTGGTCGGCATCGGCCAACGATTCCGGCGGCAGATCGATCGCATGGAACGCCTCGCTGAGGTCGACGGCCGGCCCACCCGCCATCGCCATCATCTGCTGGGACTGGTACCGTTGACGCGCGCGTGTCAGCCGAACGCGATCCAGCCACGGCAATTGCTCCTCGCGCAGCGTGGGTAACAATTGGTCGAAGAGGCGATCGTCGAGCGACTTGATTCTTGCCTCGAGCCGCTGCATCTTCTTGAGCATCGCCTCTATGACATCGCGTTTCGGCATCATGCCCATGTTCTGCGAGGATCGCATTTCCTTGAGGAAGTCGTCGATCTCGTTCTCGCGGAGCTTGCGAAACGCGATCTTGTACTCGTCGTGGATCGACTCGATTGTCAACCGCTGGTCCGCGTCGAGCCCGAGGCGGTCGGCGAACTGCATGAGTTGATGTGTGCTCATCGGGTCCGACAGCGTCCCCGTGGTGCCCTGGCCCGCCGCGGCGCGCGACAGCACGAGGAAAGCCAGGACCAGGACCACGGTCAGCCGCAGCCCCAACCAGTCAGCACGCGACATCGTGAATGGATGGAGCGTCATCTTGTGTTCTCCTGATGCCGGGTATCGTACCCGACCCCGCGGGCGCTAGAATCATCTGTGCCAATGATGCATGCCTGTTTTCCGGCCGTGGCGGCGATGGCTGTCGCGCCGGCCGCCGGGCCGCTTGCCTGCGACCCGTGGTGCCTCGTCGAGAACCCGAGCTTCGAGCTGTCGGGCGCCGAGCCGGGGCAGTTGCTCGCCGGCTGGTGCAACTTCGGCCAGGTCGGCGTCGCGGTCGACGTTGCCGCCCATGGCAACCAGTCGGCGACCGCGTCGGGGCCCGGCACCGGCGGGTGGGACGTGTCGGGCTACTGGCAACCGTTCGAGGCCGCACCTGGAGACCGCTTCCGCATCACGGCCCACGCGACGCACCCGGCGTCCGACCCGATCGTCGGCGTGGCGAGCGCGATCGTCAACGTCGAGTGGCGCGACGCCGGTGGAGCGCTCATCGAGTTCGAATCATGGACCGTCGTGGACGCGTCGTCGCCGACCCAATGCCTCGTCCGGCACGAGTTCGAGACGGGGCCCGCTCCGGCGGGGACCGCCACCGGCCGGTACCTGGTGGGCTTCCTGCAGAGCCCGGCCCAGGAGAGCGGGACCGCGGTGTTCGACCTCGTGGACATTCACCGAATTGAACCGCCGGGATGGGACGACCTTCAGTGGGTCGACTTCCCGGGCGGAACCACGCTGCTGTTCGCCGACCGTCTCTGGCGGGTCAAGGGGCCGGGCGTTTTCGGGCCGGGCCCGAACAATTTTTCCGACGGGGCCGCCAACGTGTGGGTCGATCCCGAAGGCCGGCTGCACCTGCGGATCACGCAGGTCGGCGGCCAGTGGTTCGCGGCCGAACTCGTGCTCGTGGAC
>Ga0114950_10003934_pt1 | contig 11494 bp, 13 predicted proteins | sample N075metaG_FD_83503 | JGI IMG/M metagenome (GOLD analysis project Ga0114950, IMG submission 83503) | Deep subsurface microbial communities from Kermadec Trench to uncover new lineages of life (NeLLi) - N075 metaG | ecosystem: Environmental > Aquatic > Marine > Ocean trench > Sediment | place...
GTCCTTTGGACCTGTTTACTACCGAAGCTTCCCACTCATGGTCTTCCCCTTTCGGACATATCCACCAGACTTTTTTACCAGATCCAACAGTCACGTCCTCTGGTTTTAAATTGCCATTCTTAGTCGGATGCCACTCTTTCGCTATATCGGGGAATAGCACGGCGAAGTTGTAGTCTTTGCTTGCTCTCTTTCCTGCACAGAAGGGACAACCTTGTCCTCTCCTGTTATAGGAACCCGTCCGATCACTAACCACTGCTTCCCACTCATGGTCTTCCCCTTTCGGACATATCCACCAGACTTTTGTATGTGAACTTCGGGTAAAGTTCTCTGGTTTTAAGTCACCATTCTTAGTCGGGTGCCATTCCTCCGCAATTTTGGGATATAAATTTTTTAAACTCTGCATATAAACAAACGTATCATTCATTTATTAAATTGTGTAATTGAAAAGCAAAAGCCCACATATTCGTCAATTTCCGCTCATTGTGGTCACAAACCTTCGTGTAATAATGCCAGAAAAACCTACCTGTTAACCACTCGAATCCGTTTTTGTAGTTTATCCATCGCCGCCTGAATATGCGCTCCGTTTTGGTGTGCATACTTCTCCACCATAGCCAGGGTTTTATGACCGCTGATCCTCTTCACGGTGGGCAGGTCAGCGGTCTAATGCGGGTTTTATCTGTCATGATTTCTTTCGTAAATAAGACAAAGCACGGCCAATCCCGGTTTCATGGGAAACCGGGGATGACTGTGCTATTATTTGTTGGTTTTTGAGCTTGCTATCAGGAGGATAGCGAGTAATTTTCAGAATCGTTTAAAAAGTTTATAGGCAGGAGAGAAAAATGGCAGATATTACACAATCAGATGGTGACGCAGGAAAAATCAGGTTTACAGCAAAAAGCAACGGTGCGAATTTATGGATGATAGAGCATTACGAAGATATTGATATTAGCCTTTCAACAGAAGAAGCTCGCCAATTCAAGGAGTCAGCCAAAACAGCAGGATTTACGGTCGCTAGTTTTTAATATACCCACACTGTACAGTTACAATCCAATTTCAAAGCAAAATAGTCTAACGAAAATCGCCCATCTCTTTCCTATCAAAATAAAGCTGAGCGGGAACGAACAGCACTCTGAACGTCTGCTTTGGGTCGAAAGCAGACACTGCGAACTTCTGAAAATTTCGCGATCCAATGTCATTGTGCCAGAAAAACCTACCTGTTAACCACCCGAATCCGTTTTTGTAGTTTGTCCATGGCCGCCTGAATGTGTTCCCCATTCTGGTGACTGTATCGCTCCACCATTGCCAAAGTCTTGTGACCTGAAATTCGTTTTACGGTGGGCAAATCAACTCCTGCCTGAACCAAATGGGTGATTGCCGTATGGCGCAAAGTATGGCGGACCACCTGAGTGGGATCAAGACCCGCATTGACCACTACCCGCCGAAAGGCTTTCTCAATGGCCACTACATGGCCGGTCTTTGACCCCAAGGAAGGAAACAGCCACTCCTGCCCCGGTTCGGAAGAGTCTTCCATCACTCAATAGCTTTGCACAATGCAATCAGGGGTCTCGATTTGCTATTCACCTAATTTGACCATAAACTCTTGATTAGTATTAATTAAAGGGCCTATATAAGAGATTGCTATTAATGTTATACGGCTCCGTTAAACAACTGTTAGGCCTTAGAAGATACGAGGAAAAAATAATGAGAGGGCTAGGAATAGTAGTATTTGTAATAGCGATGCTTTCTTATACAGCATGTACAACTATGCATTACTCAACTGGATCGAGATCAATCATTTTGAATGGCAAAGCATATAGTGAGACAGATACAGGAAAATTTGTTTCCTGGCGCTGTAAAGACTATGTTTCTGAGTCTAGCGCATTGTTTGAACTTGGTAAGTTTACTAATTCCAAGCTTAGCGGATCAGGCTTCGTTCTTTATGATGGCGGGAATTCTGGTGAACTTACGAATTACAGACGTAGTGGTATAAATCATCGTTGGAATTGGGGGCCAAATGGGGCTGAATTTACATTCATCATAAAGCCTGATGGCGTAGGGCGTTTTTATGACTTTTCATCAGTGCCATCAGGAGAGCGAATAAAGTCTTATGGTATTTATAAATGCTACTAATAAAAGGCCTAACAAGAAACTGAAGTCGTTCGCTACGCTCACTGGAACGCGCAAACTTCGTACGCCCCTTAGTTAATCGTTAATGTCCGCTTTTGGCCGACAACAGACGTTTATTTTCCGGCCTCCAGATGGTTGCGCCCAATTGCCGAAAGTTTGGCAATGTTCGCGTTCATTACTGCGATAAAGTCCTGCTTTTCATTCTCACTGCGATTGCTCGCGGGATTAAACACCACTGAATGAATGTTCAGAGCCTCCAACCGCCTGGTGATATTCGTTAATGGCTGGTCTTCCCAGATCATCCACCGTGCTTTCAGCTCCCCATTTACCTGCTTTAGGTCCTGCCATTGCGCTTCATCCGGCATAATATCAGGCTCCCAGTGCAGAGCGTGCCCGCTAAAACCATAACGTCGTTGAAGATACTGATAGACCGGATGGGAAAACAGAAAGGGGGTATGTTTCAGGCGATCACCGATTAACCGCAACCTTTGATCCAGTGACAAAAGCTCCTTCTGCAACGTTGTAAATTTTTTATCAAACAGCCCGGCTTTATCAGGCAATACCTTTATCAACGCGTCCTTTACTGCAGCCGCCTGCTGGATGGCCTGTTGCAGGTCCAGCCAGGTGGTAAAGGCCGTTACACCGTGTTCATGCTCACCTTTAGGGCCATGTTTATGTACCAATGCCTGGTCTTCCTCGATTAATTGATTACTGAACGAGTAAGAAGTATTAACCATTTTATCATCGGGCAGGGTCACGTAGGGCAACCAGCTTTCGTAACTGGCACCGTTAAGCACGATCAGGTCCGCCTGCTGGAAGGTTCGTAATTCGTTGTTTGACGGCTTCCAATATGCTGGATCTCCCTCAATGCTGGGAAAATAGGTAATCACACTATCGCCAGCTATGCGGGTAACAAAATACTGTAGGGGATAGTTAGTGACGGCCACAAACACCGACGTATTGGTGTTTGCCTTTTCACTGACAGTTTCCTGTTCTTTTTCACTGCAGGCACCCATTAAAAAAACCAATAGCATCGCAATACATCTATTCACCTCTATACTCCTGACACAATAATTGACTGCAACAACACCAAACCGTATTTCTCAGACAACAGCGTGAGTATCATGCCAAGCAGGACGCCGGAAACCATGACCATCACAATCTCGCACGTCACCATGCCGACTACGAAACCTTTTGCCGCACCAATTTTTTTCATGACGACCAGTTCGTGCGCCCGCAATTGCTGAGACAACATAAAAATCAGGACACTCATCGCCCCTGCAGACAATACCATCAGGGAGGCACCGATCAACACGTACTGGCGAACACTGAATACGGTCTCCAACAGCTTGCCAATAATGCTGGCCGGGTTCTGTAACTGCAGCGTGGCATGACTTTGATAGCGTCCTTGCAGGAGGGCACTGTATTTTTGGTCCTTCGGTATCACAATCACTGCGTGCACCGGGTAGGTTCCAATATTACCGTGAAAATGAAAGCTACCGATATTTTCCGGGGTAATTTCCTGGAATTGATTGACAGCAGCATTGGCGGTAATGCTTTTCCCATTCTGGTTTAAAATGAAACCGGAAGCGTCATCTTTACTTAAGTCGGTATGGCCGTGCCCCAACCCTTCCATCACCCAACTGGTTTTCAGGTCAACTAGAATAGCATCATCATCGGGGGTGGAAGTTTTCCCCATCACACCCACTATCGTCATTTTCAGCGGATAGGCTCCGGCTAGGTTAAACGCTGTTTCAGGAGCGGAAATAATAGTGTCCCCTACCTGCAAATCTGTTTCCCTGGCCACCGATGCACCAATGACCGCTTCCCCGAGAAAACCGAGCCAGCGACCTTCCTTCAAGGCCAGACGACGAAATGAAAAATAGGATAAACGGGTACCTATGATTGGGAAGCCGCGGGACCGGAATCCTGTGTGCAGGGGTATGACCTGCCCCATGTCCATGTCCTTTATGGCGAGATAGTCTCCGAAATTCAATGGCGGGGGGGTATCGGATTGGAAATACAAACCATTGAGCACCAGCTCCAGTGGACTCCCCACTCGGCCCAGCATTAACGGGGTCTGTTCGGCGCGGGCGGTCAACTGCTCCGAACCTTTCTTCACCAGCACATTCAAACCCATCGGTATAAATACAATCAACCCTATGGAGGCCACCAACACCAACGTCTTGTATTTGTGAAAGCACAGATAACGCCAGGCGAGATGCCACAAGCCCTTCATCTTCCCCCTGCCTCCGTGGCCGCAACCAATTCATTGAAATCAATAATACGATCAAACAAAGGTAGCAGATTCTGGTCGTGGGTCACGGTGATCAGCGTACTGTTATTACTCGCTGCATAGTCCAGCAGGATCGACATGATATTTTCCTTGTTATTGGCATCGAGATTACCGGTAGGCTCATCCGCCAGTAACAGAGACGGTTCTGTCAACAGTGCGCGGCAAATCGCCACCCGCTGCTTTTCACCCTGGGATAACTGATGAGGGTAACGAAAAAGATTTTGTGATAAGCCGGCTTTTTCAGCCAAAACTTTTGCGCGTTCAACTCGCACAACAGCGACCGGTTTTTCGATATAGTCCACGAGAAGGATGTTTTCCAGATTGGTCAAATACTCTATCAATTCAAAGTTCTGAAAAACGAGGCCGATGTTGCGAATTCGAAACTGGCGCCGTTGCGATTCCGGCATGGCAACCACGGGTTGGTCGCCAATCATAATTGTGCCAGCATCGGGCAACACAATCCCCGCAATTAAATTCAACAAAGTGGTTTTGCCGGAACCACTGGGACCCACTACAGCAATCCTTTCACCCTGCCTGACCTGAAGCGTTTTAATGCTCAACTGAAATTGATTATCAGGATAACTGAATTTCAGATCCCTGATTGAAAGGTAATCGCTCATCAATGTTTATTCCTATTATCCGGCACTTTCTCCAAACCTGTTACAGCCTTTGTTCCTGCAATAGGTTCAACGCAGTAAGTTTCCATTGACCATCAATTTCTTCAATTACCAGATCGCCTTCATACTGGTTAGTGCGCTGATGCACATGGCCCCAATGACCTACCGAACCATAAATATTCCATACACAGCGGGCCTTGATGCCCGGGTGGTCATCCAGCAAATCCGTATGAATGGACTGCAAAACAACCTTTTTAACCTTTGCTCGGGCGCCGCCCTGATTAGCCAGCACCAGACCTTTGCGTATTTCCAAATAAATTTCTGTTAACAAATCGCCCGAGACGCTTTTATCCAATGTATCGTAAATATCCTCTTCCTTGCGAAAGTCAAAAGCGCGATAAACATTGTGCAACAGTGCACTGACTAACTTTTCGGACTTCTGTTCGTTCAAGCCGTAATGTTGCTGTAACAACACCATCACAATGATTATCAATATCAACCCTGCCTCCCCCCCCACCAACCTCTTAACGGGCCTGTGTTTTCGTTTGATTATCATGAATATACCGATTACTGCGATGGCCGCCAACAGGAATATTGCATGCTTGATGTAATAGACAAATCTATTAGGCGGCAGGCCTATATCAACCAGCGTGGGTAAGACGGGATTCTTCAAAAAATTTTTCCACTCCAATGTCCGCCAATCACGCTGCAGCAAGACAGGAAAGGGACCCGCCTGGTCCACGGCCGCCACGGATACATTTATCATACGATCGCTCCACAGTGTCCACTCCATCGTGACATTGTCCGGCAAGCCGCGGGTCGGGAAGGTATAAATAATCCCCAGCGTGGCAGAAAGCACATCCAGCTTTTGGTTATCCACCACAGTGCTGGTCTTCAGTGTCCGCGTCAGGAAATTAATGCGCAGCAACTCACCGTTTACAGGCTGACCGTCAATGGCTATCGGGAAATGGTTTTCAAGAAAAGCGATCACCTTTTTCTTGATAGCCGCCTGGCTTGCCACTTCAATAACCTCTTTGCCTTCCAACCCGAGGTCCACCCATTGCTGTAAATCTTTTGGCCGTACAATAATCTCTTTTCGTACTTCGTAAGGTTCAATGTAAAGAAAACCACTCATCGGAGAAAAATACTGTCGCCGAAGGCCACGACTATCAAACGATGAATACCAGGGGTCCTCCCAGTCCAGCGTCAAGGTGTAGCCATTTCCCAGGTAGCGAAAATCATTAACGGGAATTTTTTTATGGTAGGCAATAAAGCCGATATGCGCGGGGGCTTTTTTAGGGGCAAACAATACCAGCTTGGCAGGCTGGCTCTTAAAAGGGAATAACAATGTGATCTGCAAAACCGTTTTGGCCTTTTCTGCATTACCAGGAAGAGGCTCGCCGGTAATGTCATCCCGCTGGATGCGTTTTGCAGGCGCCATTTCCCCAACATAGCCGGTCAATGGCTTTCCGTCGGCAATGATAAAAAAGTCCCTGGCAAAAAATTCTGCCAGCCTGTCCCGAACAGGGCGGGGTGCAAAACCCATTTTTTCATAAATACTATCGGGAAGGAGGTTCTGAAAGGCGGGTAAATCATCCATGCCCACCTCCAGTTCAACGCGCACCTGCTCGTCTTCTATAAAAAACTCCGCGATCGTAGAGGCCTTCATCGCCTGATTGCGAACAATGGCATCGGAAAGAGCGACACCAGGCAACAACGCAATCAGCAGCAAGCAAAGCGCGCAAAAATAGTTTTTAATTAACATCCACCATTTAAAATTTGCACATGACATTTAGAAAACCAAACTTCGACCCCACTCTAATCAGTGGGCACCTTATAGTCGGTGCCATACTCGGCGTTGATATCATCATAGATTTTCTGGACGACCTTGGGGAACGGTTCGCGACCTTTCAAAATAAAGTCTGAGAAGCCAATCCGTTGACTCAGATCAGGCTCTAATTTCTTGCCTACAGCGGGTTGCGGCCAGATGTCCTCGTCAATCACCGCCATACGCACCCGGATGTCGTCCTTGGTGACATTCCACACCATATAGTCTGTGGCCATGGAAAGTGGACCATCATAGGTCTGGCGAACCTGAGCCAGTTGTTCCGGCAAGGTATCAAAATCGTTGAAGAAGTGATAGGCCACCGCCATGCGGGGCTTGATGATGGACATGACCTTGCCGAATTGAGCTGGGGATGTGTGGACCTGCGTGCCGACGTTCAGTGCTGCACCAGGCGTCCATTTCTGCTTTTCAATCAGAAGCCGCGGCGACACGAAGGCTTCGTGAATGGCAATATCGACGCCTTTGGTATACTTCAGCCACCATTTATTGGGGAACGTGTCGCTGCTAAACGCAAACTTCAATCCGTTCCAATCGAGGATGAAGCTGACAGGTCCATCCAGCGCGTGGATTGCGGGAATGGTGCGGATAGTAACGCCGTTCTCCTGGTAGATCACCTGGTTGATACCTTTGTAGTCGAACTCGGTGACCTCGAGGACCTGACCACGAATGTCAACGTTCCCCAGCCGGCTTCCGCTATCCCAAGTGAACACCTTCTCCATGTGCTTCAAGGCATAGGCGGTCCCAAACTCGGGTTTGTGGCCGCTGGGACCCCAGACCCGCAATGGTTTGATGCGATTACCGATGACCCCGCCGATCCAGAGATCAGCCAGGGCGCCGAAATGGTCCGAGTGAAGATGTCCGATGAAGACCTTGTCAAGGTAGTCGTAAGGTATTTTCATCGCCGAAAGCCGTTCCGCTGAACCGCTCCCAATATCAAAAATGAACTTGTCGCCATTACCCAGCTCGACCAGAAAACACGCTGCCGCTTGCTTCGGACGTGCGTTGGGCATTCCTGTGCCACAGGCGACTACCCGCATCTCGTTGGGGCCGATATCCTCCGAGCCTGGATAATAAACATCTCTTTCTGTTTGTGCTTTTACAGGCGACACTGATGACTTCTTCCCAGCTGCAACCGCCTCTTTGATGACAACCAAACCTTCACCGGTGCGTCCATGGTAAAACCCAAACAGATAAACTGCTATCGTTACGACAGTAATGAGAAAAACAGAGATCACCAAAAAAGTCTTTTTCATTATGCTGACTCCAATTAAATTAATTTAGTAATCAAAAAATACAACTCTTACGGCGGGAGCCATAATCATTACGGTTTTTTGTTGAGATTATGTGGAGATGTCACCAATATAAATTTCGAGCACCAGGCGAACATGATTGTCAAGAATATAGATTTCGGCGATGGTGGGGGCATTTTCCGCACCGGAAAGATTAATCCAGTCCGCCTTCGCCGAGGAGGACAAACTGAAATAAATAACAAATAGAAATATAAGAGATGAACGAACCAAGGGCATTACTTACCCAACCTCCAATGGAGGCTCCGCTTTTTTCTAGCGCATTTAATAACCGGGTGGGGTTGCAACCACGATATAGGTGACTTGTCCGCCATAGTAAACCTGATTATACCAAACAGTGCCGCAACCATAATAAGTTATTCCCCTATGTATTATAATCGTACGACGGCAAGTCAAAACATTGTACGATCTAGGCGATAATCTGATACCGACACGGACGCTTCGATGTCGCGCCCGCTGATGGGCAGCGGGTCGATGATGGACAGCGGGTCGATGATGCTTAACCCCCCTAAAAGAACCACTTGATGCGTGACCACTCCGGGATACACCTTTTCCGCCCCTGCCACGTGCTTCCGTGTCGGGGATAAAAAACATGAACAGGAGCAATACGCTGAACACTGAGATTGCGCTTAATAACGGCCGCAAGGTCATCATGGTTGTTCCTCCCGTTTGAGGGGTTCCATCTCCTGAGAGGATGCCGATTCTAACGGGGCAAACTGAATTCGTTCGGCACCTTTGGGCGGCGTGAAAGTGAACGTGGAATCCTCGATCCTGGGGTTGAGATCCCATTCAATGAATTGAACCCAAAATTGAGGCTGACTTTCATCGTTTTTGTAGGTGATGACCCAACGGACCGGCAACGGATCACCGGACTTGCGGATCCATATCTGGAAATCGATTTGATCATTCCGGAAGACCAGGTGATCACATAAGATTTCCGCTACAACGGATTCTCCAACTTTGAATCCGGTATCGAAATCTTTCATTGCGATTTCGGCGAAATTCTTGTAACCCACCTGCGCCAACGGGATTTGCACTTTAAGATCGTTGACAAGATGATTCAAAAAATCATCCAATGTTCCGGTTTTGGACTTAATCGCGTATTTATTATCCCTTGGGGTAAAAAAGGAAATCTCTTTGCCGTTGTAAATTATCTGCAGTTGGTGCCCGTTTCTATCATGAGATTCCATGCGGATTCGATCGGGTCGGTGAATGATTAACCGGCGCCTTGAACCAAACTCGATTTTTTGCCCGTCCTCCTGAACGGAATCATACCCTGTTTCTGCAGTGAAACTGAACTGCTTCTGATTCGTCAGAAGGTTTAAACTGCGCTTAAGAAGGGATAAATGGGGGTCATCGGCCAGGGCGGTGCGTTGTGGTTCTTTGGCATGGACAGGTACTGCCGCAACGGCACTGGTAAGCATCAACGCCATCCAGCCAATCAAGGACCATCGAAATAATAGGATCATATACAATCACCATAGGAGCGGGATAGAACCCGCATCGTATTTTTGCCGAAGTCCATGGTTAGAAGAACCAACGCCAACCGACTTTAAATGTAAATTCGCGCTCCTTTTATTTTACGTTTCTTTACTTTGGTTGCTCTTTGAGACCGTATTTCTTGTTGATCCCGTTATAGATCGGCTGAACTACGTTTTTTAACATCAATGATCTCCTCCACGATCAAGAGTGAGGAATAATACCATTCAATGTATGAAATTTTTAGTTTTCACCAGCCTGTTTACTTGTATTGTTTTGTGTTATCTCGCATTCCCACTCCTAAAAAGCCCCTCCACTAAAAGGAGCTATTAAAAGCTATAAGATACACCAAGTAACACACCGTGTTCCGTACTATCATACTTATAATAATCGGAATCGGCCGGGCTACCATTTTCAAAATCGATATCGAGTATTTTATATTGACTGATCATATTCCAGCCATTTCCGAAGTCATAACCAACTCCGGTATTAAAACGCCAGGTAAAATCTGAACCCACGCCAAAACCACCGATATCGGCTCGAGTCAAATAAAACCAATTCTTGCTCCGCCCAAAATAATCCAAATATTGCCCGCCAATAAATGGGTCAACCCAGGAATCACCAATTTCTATACCCCCTGTTAACACACCGCCGGCCAAGGACACATCAATGTCAATATCATGGTCGATGTAACGCACACCGGCTATTACCTGAAATGGGTTTTTCGGTGCAACACGGTAGGTTCCATACAACTCATATTCCCGGATTGACATACTCACATTAACCTGACTGCCATCATTGGGTCCCAAGGTCTGACTAATACCCAAATCAATATATGACAAATCGGCAACCACGCCCCATGTATCATTTTCATAGCGAACGATACCGGAAGCTATAAATTCATACATATCCAGGATGTCACTGAAGCTGAGATCCAGAGGTATAGTGACCGCCGTCCCAGCCACACTGTTCGATGCATCCCCCTCAATATTCATAGTGACCAGATAAGCACCAAGAGTCCAGCGCCACTCATCATCTTCCGGTATTATCTCAGCTTGCCCAATGGTAGGTAACAAAAAGATACTGATTAATGCTAGGTATTTAATCAATTGTTTTTTAAGGACGATCATAGGTCTCTCCGGTGGTGGAGTCTCATGCCGATCTTCTTATTTTTTTTAACGTTTCAAAAATTATAAGATGGCTCCATGAATAAATTTATACTTCTTCGCCGGCAAAAGCAGTTCCCAGATTCACTGCAAACAGCACGGCAAAGAGTATAGAAATAGTTTTTCGAATAGGGTGTATCATAACGCGGTTCCTCAGTTGATTTAATATCAATAGATACTTGGATCACTATTTTTGGTCGGGACAAGCCCTCGGTCGGTCCCGGTGATCCTATCGCTTCTTCTTCATCATCTGCTTGCGCCAGTCCTGATCCTGCAGGTTGTACTTCTCCATGAACTCGTCGAGCATTTTCTTTTGTACCGGCTGAACCAGTCTATCCATGCGACCCTCAAGAATGTATTTCGAAAAAGTTTGTGGTCGCGCCTTTGGGGGCGGGGGTTGCCTTTTGCCGGAGGGCACGGCCCAGGCGTCGTCGGTCATCACGGCCATCCGCTCTGTGATCTTGGCCTTGGTGATGTTCCACACCATCCGATCGGTAGTCATGGACAGCGGGCCGTCGTAGGTCTCGCGAATGTTCTCATACAGCGAGTAGCGAGTGGCTTCCTCGTTGAAGAAGTGATAGGCCGCGGCATGGCGCGGTTTCACCATACTCATGACTTTGCCGAAAGCCTGACCCGAGGTATGAAACGCGCAGCAC
>Ga0114950_10003936_pt1 | contig 11489 bp, 5 predicted proteins | sample N075metaG_FD_83503 | JGI IMG/M metagenome (GOLD analysis project Ga0114950, IMG submission 83503) | Deep subsurface microbial communities from Kermadec Trench to uncover new lineages of life (NeLLi) - N075 metaG | ecosystem: Environmental > Aquatic > Marine > Ocean trench > Sediment | place...
CGAGTCGCTCGGATGGGCGATTCGGTTTTCCGGGCCGGAGGCCGTGGATCGGATCGAACGGGCTCGCTGGGAGACCGCAGCGGCAATCACCATTCTGGAGAAGACCCAAGAGGGAATCGAGGGCAGCGGCACGCTCCGAATGACCATCGGCTTGGCTCAGGATCGCCGATACGATCAGACCGTTTCGATTCTCAGTCATCAAGTGGCCCATGTACGCGAGCTGAGAGCTCTTCCCTCCATTACGCGTCAGCCGTGCATCCGGATCTGTCGTCGATGCGTGGGTCTGGTTGCTGCGACGTTCTCCTCGGAAGTTCACCGTTGGGTTCCCCGGGTCGTTATCCGAATTCTGGTCCGAATTGTCCTTACGACTAGCGTCGAGCGATTCGATTGAGGCTGATACCTGGCTTGAGAAGATCGCGTCGTTGTCGAAGATCAAATACTTCGGGACCGAATCATCGGGGAACGAATTACGGATCTGCTGAACTACCCAACTCGACGTCGGGTGGGTCGTGACGTTGACGTGGATGATCCGTCCCCAGCGAAGTAGCAGGGTTGCAAGGCGCCCTAATTCAAGAGCGATTTGGCCCGATCCGGGCCGCCCGCGCGAGTAGCGGCGCCGGACACATCGAAGCAGCCGGGATTCTGCCGATCCTGCACTGAATTAGGGCACAGACATTCATATTCGTCGTGTCTCCGACGAGAGTCATCGGATTCAATGCGCAGGATCGCGCGAAAAATGCTCACCGTACACAGAATATGATTGACATCCGATTCGTCGTCTGCGTAAAATCGCGGTGACTTGAGGATGTTTGTAGAAGTCACGTCAAGGGCATTTCGATCCTCGCGCGTCGAAATGAATCTCAGGTACTCGCTATCTGGCCCTTGCTTTCTGCATTCTCTCCTCCGGGTCGACCGTGATGAGTGGCGCGAGCATCGGAGGTCGCCGAAGGCACCTGGATTCTGTGATTCGCAGTTTGAATATCGGGGTTTGTCATTTTTCGCGGAGGGCGAATATCATGAAGATGAGTTCACTGGTTTTGATCTCGAGAGCCAAGTCCTGCTTGGGCGTCATCGTCGCAGCATCCATGGCCCTGATTGCCCTGCCTACTGGCGGTAAAGCGCAAGAAGCAATCGAGCTGACCCAGGTGCTGAAAGTAAGTGATCCAGGCTTCACGGTTTCGTACCCTGACAGCTGGTCGCTTGCTCCCCAACAGTTCGTCAACTCCTACAAGCTGATCAATGTTGCGAGCGATCGGCAGGATCTCGATACGCATACTGCGCGTGTCAAGACCATGGCCGAGGCCCGTCGCGACCACGCCGACGCGCTCAGCCAGCTGAGCCAGGCTGCTGACGGGATGGGGGCGTCATCCGACGAACTCATCAGCATCGGTGGCTGGCCTGCGCTCCAGACAACTCGACTCGATACCAGGCAGCAGCCGAGCCAGGGACCGCAGTTTGCCGATCGCAAGGTTCTCACGATCAACACCTCGGTCGCTGCCGGAAGCTTCCTGATCTATTTGCACGCTGCGCTCCCGAGCGAAGCCACTCCGTCGCTCATCGCAGAGGCCCTGGCGATTGCTGGGAGCCTGGTAACCGACGCCGCTGCAGACAGCGCCCAGACGAACGCCGAGCTGGAGCAGCTCCGCCAAGGGCGAGCGAATTCGACAAGCGAGAGTCTCTCCCTCAGCTCCGGCGCCCTAGCGGGCGCATCCGGTGAGGAAGAGGGGCCGGGCGCTGTCCAAACGCCACCCAGCACGTTCAACCAGCGCATCTTCTTTACCCAGTTCGGTGAATTGGAGATTGCGGTCTCACCCGACGGCCAGAACGTCATCGTGGGCAGACAGTCCGCCTGGGCCGCCTCGAACGACGGCGGGCTCACATTTCCAGGTACACTCTCGGGCTCCATAGCTGCCTTCGATGGTGGTGATCCTTCGTTGGCATACGGCGTCTCAGGAGCCTTCTACTACGCCGGTATCGATCGCAACTGCCACAACTCGGCCTACCTGACTCCGCCCGCCATGGGGCCAACCGGCGTAGACTGCACCGGAATCGCTCGCTCCACGGACAATGGTGCAAACTTTCCAATCAACACCACGAACCCGGCTGTGGTCTGCCCGAGGGCCACCACGGCCGGCGATTGCTTTCCCGATCAGGAGCACATCGCGGCCGATCGTGTGAACGCTGCGCCTGGTGGTGGCGACCAGGTGTACTCGACGTGGCGTAACTTCGACCCCGCGAACTTCGACGGCGGCGGCCTGGTCTGTTCGCAAGACAGTGGGGTGAATTGGACGGCGCCAATCGATCTGGGTACCAATGCTCGATTTTCAAGGATTGCAGTCGGCCAGGACGGATTCGTGTATGTGACCGGGTATGGCGGCGGAAACTACCGGTTGTGGAAGTTCAGTTCCTGTGCGAATGGTCTGGTCCTTCAGGCGGCCGCCGGCTTCCCCGTCGTTGTGCTCGCTCGCGATCCGGTCGACTGCCCGTTCGCCGGACACGACCGGTGTGATCAGAATCCTTCCAGCCAGACAGTTGCCGTTGACGACACGAATCCCAATCACATCTACTTCTCGGTTGCAGATGCCGATGGGACCGCGAATCGCGACGCGACGATCCTCGTGAGCGATTCTATCGATGGCGGCGTGACCTGGCGACCCACCGTGCAGGCAAACGTTGCGTTTCCAGGGCCGCGCATCATGCCGTGGATGTGCACCGTTGGGGGCGATGCGTACGTGACCTGGTTCGACCGTCGCGCGGCGCCACCCTGTCCGAACGGCAACTGCGTGGGCATCCAGAACGATCTCACCGACTTCTACGCCGGCCGGGTCGGGCTCGATGAAGGCGGCAATCTCGTCGCCAAGGGCGAATTCAAGATCTCTGAAGCCGCGCACCCCTGGTGCGGGCCGACTAATACTGCCTGGCCGGCGCCGACCCGTCAGGCAGTGAACCCGGCGCCTGGGGCATCGGAGGGGTGCTCGCTTCAGCCGCAGCTGGGCGGTCAATGCTGCATCGACGTGGCTCCTCTCGATCAAGCCTGTGATGCGGGGACTGCGACCGGTATTGTGTGTGACGTCGGCGACGACAATCCGGGCACTCGATGCCTGGCGGGTCAAGTCTGCTTGGGGGGCGGCGGGAGGCCCCGCTATGGGGATTACAACGGCAGCGCCTGTGCCGCCGGCCGCCTGTTCGCGGCGTGGCCGGGGTCGACATCACCGCCTGGCGTCCCACCCGCGAATGCGGGTGAGGGAATCCTGTTCGATGCGTTCCTAGTCGGTGCGGTACCGCTGATCAGCGTGCCCGCAGATATCGATTTCGGGACCGTGTGTGGAAACGGTTCCTTCGACGCCACCCTTCAAGTCTGCAATACGGGAAACGAGAATCTGCTGGTGAAATCCATCGCTTCGTCGGATGCTCAGTTCAACGCGACCGCGCCGAATTCGGGGTTCCCGGTGCAGATCAGTCCCGATTTCTGCTTCCCGTTCGAGGTGACTTTCACGCCGACCAGTTCGGGCGCCCAGGGTGCAACACTGACGCTTTCGACCAACGATCCCGCGTTCCCGTCAGTGGATGTCAATGCAATGGGAACCGTGGGGGAGCCGGACATCAACGTGTCGATCGCCAACTCCGGTGACTTCGGCGAGGTGTGCACCGGCGATCTGCAGGATCTCGACCTGGTCCTGCTGAACCAGGGTCTCTGCGCGCTGACGATCAACACCATCAGCTCGAGTGACCCGATTCAATTCGAGCTGCCGACCAATACTCAGTACCCGATCATCCTGAGCGCGGGCGAAAACTTCACGGTGCCGGTGCGGTTCTCTCCCACGACCTGCGGCTCGCAGGAGTCGGCCCAGATCTCCATTGCGAGTGATTCGCCGAGCGAGAGCCCGCTCGTTGTCGGCGTCAGCGGTACGGTCCCGTGCCCCGACATCAACGTCGCAATCGCCGACTCTGGCGACTTCGGCGAAGTCTGCAAGGGCGACTTCGCGGATCTCGACCTGACGCTGTTCAACCAAGGCCGATGCGACCTGACGATCAGCGCGCTGGACCTGCTGCCGGATCCCGACTCGTTCGAGCTTCCGGCGGATCTTCAGTTCCCGCTGATCTTGAGCCACGACGCCGACTTCACGGTGCCTCTGCGCTACGCGCCGGACGAGTGCTTCTTTGGCAAGGAGGAGCGCACGCTGCGGATCACGAGCGACGATCCGAATGATCCGACACTCGAAGTTGGCCTCAAGGGGAAGTCGCCCTGTCCGGATCTGGTGATCGATCCCACGAGTCTCACGGAGCTCTACGCCTATCCGACCACAGTGGTCGACAGCTCGGGGACGCTCGGTTGCTTCGAGGATCGGACGGCCATTCTGCGCAATGCGGGCACCTGCCCCCTGATCATCTCGGCCATTACTGCCACGGGAGAGAGCGGTAACGCGGCCGACTTCGCGGTCATTGCACCCACCCAGTTTCCGATCCTGCTACCGCCTGGCGAGGAGACGCTGGAGGTCAACGTACGCTTCACGCCGCAGGCTGACACCAATCCACTGGCGCCGAGCGAGGTGACGGGTCTGCTCACTGTCGTGAGCGATGACCCGGACTTCCCGCACGAAGCCGGTCTGTGTGGTGAGAGTTCGGCCCAGAGCGGAGTGCGCGTATTGGTCACCGACGTGAGTTCGGGGACCCCGCTGCCGGTGGCCGAGGTCGATCAACTAGTGATCAGCTCCCAGGGCAAGAACACCAGGACGAACCTGCGCTTTACCGATCACCCGGTGAGCATGGCAATGGTCTGCAACAACCCGATCGTCTGGCATGTCGACCAGGAGACCCTGTCGTCGACCGAGACCTCGGGGAGCAACCCGAGGTCGTCCTACGAGGCCAAGGCGAAAGAGGGCCTCCTGATGAGCGTGGAGAGCTTTAGCCTCGGCCAGTGCGAACTCAAGGAGTTCCAGCTCCAGCTCCAGGACGGCAGCTCCGATACCTGCCTCCTGCTACCGAAGGGAGCGTCGTGCTCGGATGCCGGCGAGTGCTGCTCGGGTAAGTGCAAGGGGCCGGCAGGGGGCAGGTCTTGCAAGTAGGAACAATGATGCGTGCCGGCCAGGGCGGAAGCGACCCGTCATGGCCGGCAAGTGAAACGGACGCCTGACGACCGGGTGGGGGTACATCAGAAGCGTAAAGGGTTCGTGGAGTCGCGGTTGATCTGTTGGAGAACCTGCAGCAGCAGCATCGCCGCACTCCTCGCGTTTTTGTTGGTTGCCTCGGTTGCGGGTCCGGCTCGCGCCGATGCAATTCTGTACGCGATCTCTGGAGACGGCGCATCGCCTCCGAACACCCTCTATGCACTGGATGCGAGCACGGGGGTGCCAACCGCGGTCGCCACCCTGGGCAACGGGGACGACGGGGAAGGGATCGCATTTCGGCCCGACGACGCGTTGCTCTATCACTCCACGGGAACCACGAATGGTCTCGAATTCTTCGAGACCGTTCATCCCGATACCCTGACGGTGGGTCCGAACCTCGCACCCGGCAATACCTACGGTCCCGATTCGGCGACTGAGCTTTCCGCGATCGAGTGGTACGCGCCCGACGGGGTCTTTCTGGCCGCTGACCGCGACTTCAACCTCTTTCACGTGACTCCCGACGGAGAGTTCACGCTCGTGGGGAACTCGGGCGTACAGATGCGCGGGTTCGCAGTAGTGGGAACCCGCGTATTCGGCGTCGATCCCTTCGGCAGCCAGCTCTTCGAGATCGATCCAAGCAATGGGGCGGTCCTCGCCACTCTGGCCCTGAGCGTGGACGGACTTGCCACCAGCGGAAATGGTCTTGCGACACATCCAGAGAGCGGCGCGGTGTTCGCGCTCGTGAAGAATCCAGCCTCTCCATCGGGCGGGCGCCTGCTGGCGACCCTCGATGTCACGACCGGACAGGCGACGAGCATCGGTGACACGGGACTCAAGCTGTCGGGTATCAGCTTCAGATCTCACGCACCCCTGTACGCGATCTCCGGAGATGGAGCGACTCCCTCCAGCACACTGTTCACGCTGAGCCCGGCAACTGCGGTGCCGACTTCGATCGTGGCCCTCGGCAACGGATCCGATGGCGAGGGGATCGCCTTCCGACCCGACGACGCGCTTCTTTATCACAGCTCCGGATCCGCGGACGGTCTCGAGTTTTTCGAGACCGTCGACCCCGACAGCCTGATAATTGGAGCGAACCTGGCACCCAGTGCTACCTACGGCCCCGACCCGGCGACCGAGATCAGCGCGATCGCGTGGTACGCCCCGCTCGACGTCTTCCTGGCCAGCGACCTGGACTTCAACTTCTTTCACATAACACCCTCCGGGCAGTTCACGCTGATCGGAAACTCGGGCCTTCTAATGCGCGGCTTCGCGGTCGTAGGAAGCCGGGTCTACGGGGTGAGTCCCGCCGTAGAACAGCTTCTTGAGGTTGATCCGAGCAACGGCGCTATCCTCGCGACGCTTCCCCTCAGCGTCAACGGCGCTGGAACGAAGGGCAACGGACTGGCGGTGAACCCGGAGACGGGTGTGGTCTTCGCAATCGTAAAGAATCCGCTCTCTCCTGGCCCGCGGCTCCTGGCGACGCTGGACATCACCACCGGGCAGGCGACTAGCATAGGAGACACCGGTCTCATGCTGGCTGGCATCAGCTTTGGCCGTATTGCGGTTCCCGAAATCGCGGTGCCCTCGCTCGGTCGAATCGAGCTCGCGATCCTGATCGCAGGCCTACACGCAGTCGCGTTCTTGCACCTACGACGCTCGCGTAAATTGCGGTGACAACCGTGCTTGAATCACCTGCCTCCCATCGCCCGGAACGGGCTGGAATCTCTCTGACACACAGCCGCGGGAGATAGGTAACTTAAGACCGGTTTTCACAGCAAGGTCCAGTATCAGCTCTGCGGTTGAGTTCGAAATTGCACGCAGGTCGTCCGATCCGGGATGGGAGAGAATCGTTTGTGACGTAAAGTCGCCACAAAGTCTCCAACGGGATCTTGCATGTCAACGAATATCAACTCTACGAGGTGTGGTCACCTCAGGGTTTCGGAGGATAGGCAATAGAGTGCGACCAGGCTCTGCTGGTCCCGCCGCTGGCCCCCGACGGGACTTGACATAACGCCCCATACTCGGACATCGAGCCAGAACGCAGCTTGTTCTTCCTATGCTCACTCAGGGATGAATGAGATCGATGGCGATGTCCCCACATTGGACGGAACGGGAGAAGTCGTAGAAGGGGGCTCCGCTCGGATCGAAGACGACGATGGTATAAGTGTCGGCTGCTCCAACTGGCAGCGCGGTGCCAAGATCGACCTGGACTGACGTGACGGGCTCTGAGCGAACGGCGGATTGTACTCGCAAACTGGCCTCGCTGACCGCGACCATGTCGCCGGGCATTAACTCGTGGCCGTCCGGTCCGGCGCAGCGCACAAAGGCGTAGTCGGTTCCGGTACCACGGTAGCTGCACTTAATTCTGTCTAGGCTGAGCCGGACCTTGCCGCTGCCTGACAGGCCCTCGACCACCGGAATCACCGCCGGGATAATGGCCGTCCGTGGTGTAGAGAAAGTGGACTCGCCTTCATTTGAGGTGCGCGGGCTTTGAACCAGCGTCGCGCAGAGTCGAATTTCGTTAACAGGCTCTGGTCCCCTATTGTCTTCGAGATCCATGATATACCCAAAGCCCGGGTCGCCATCGACCAGACCGTTGGTGCCCTCTAGGTGCAGGCTAACGGTGCCATTTTCACGGCATCTATTTATGTCGCCGTTGGGATCGCCGTCGATTTCAAATGAGAAGCCAGGAGCCTCATGTGTCCATGCCGCCAGTATGACGCCAGGAACGGCTGGGTCGCCGCTGGGGCTGGGGTCGCTGCTGCCCATAATGCTGCCGCTGCCACTAACAACCTCACCAGTCGAGAAGAGGCTGTTAGCACTGAAAGTGCAATCATGGATGACACCATCACCGAAGGCGCTGCTGGGAACACAAATTAGCCCTGTGACGACAAGCAGCATGTAGTGATTCTTGATGGCTCTGATCAATACCAGCGACTCTCTCATTTCTGCTCTCCTCGTAGCCTGAGTATCAGGCGAAGATCCCAGTCAGCCAGCACTCAGGACTGTGTTCAGGCAGGGTATCGCAGCGACACCGAACGGTGGAAAAAAAGAGCCGAACCGGCAGCCGCTTTCCGATGCGCAGCTTCGCTCCGATCTATGCGGCAGAGAAGGCGCGAATTCCCGCCGCAGAGCCCCCGATGGGACTTGACATAACGCCCCATACTCGGACGTCGAGCCCGAACGCAGCCGGAGAGTCCAATCTCCACCGAAACGACCGTCGAGACCCTACGAGTCCGACGCGCCTCCGATCGAGCTGTGGCGGGAGCCGGCCCAGTCGTTCCGATAGGTCGCACGGGCGTCGGTGCCGATTACTCCCTATTCCCGGCGAAAGTAGTGGGCCACCGGACGGCCACGGATCCCCGACCGCGGGAGCCGCTAAGCTTCGAGACTCTTTCATGAGCCCTCTCGCGCACGGGGAGCCGGCGAGATGATGGGCAGATAGGGGATCGAGGCGGTGGACGAAATTCAGATCACGGCCACCTCCGGTTCAAGGGCAATCGCCCCCGACATCGTCCTCCGGCAGACGAAGACGACGCGGCTCGCGTTTCGCCCTGTATTCGATCGGAATGACGAATCTACAGAAGCCGTGCTCCGGGGACAGTTTTACTTTCAGCGAAGAGCCATCGAGACCGACGACTGGGACGACTGCGACTCGCTATCCCTCGCGAGTGTCAAGGCGGGGCAGAAGTTCAATAACCGCCTCGCACGGGATGAATTGTTGGCGTTCTTTCGCGGCCTCCGAACGCACCCTATGCGCACCCTGAGCCTCCGGGTCCGGCTGGTGGTCCTGTGCATGATCGGGGATCTGGGGGTGGTGCTCGCGGAGGGGCCGGACGAAGCTTCCGAAGCGTAAGGGCCGGACGAGGGACGCCTCCCCGGGGGGCTCACGGGAGTGCCGGCGTGCCTGCCTGCCGTTCTACATTAGAGTGGCTAGCGGGATGATGAGATGAACCTGCGGATCCGACTCTACGCGCTTGCTCTCGTTGTCATCTGGGCCGCTCCGGCATCCCCGCAGCCGGACGCCGACGCGGGGCGTGAGCGGTTCGTCTACTCCACGGATTCGGCGGACGTGGTCGTCGCGTTCTCGGAGCACTTCGCCGCCACCGGGGACGCCGATCGCGGGCCCAGTCTGCGTGTGTTCGGGGACGGCCGCGTCGAGGTGCACTACCCCCGCTACATGAAACGCGCCGGGGACTGGCACCTCCAGCTCCCGACGGCCGAACTCCGCGCGCTGGTCGGCGGACTCGTCGCTCGGGGCGTGGCCGAGTTCGATGCCGCCGCGATGCAGCAGCGCAAGCGGGCGAAGCGCGACGAAGCCCAGGCGGCCGGCTCCCTGTTCGCCGTGTTCGATGCTTCGACGACCCACATCGAGCTGTACCTCGATCGCTATCGACCCGCCGACCCCTCGAAGCCGGAGATCCGCGACCTGCGGAAGGTCATCCGCTGGACGGCGCTCCGCGCGGACGCGCGCCGCTATCCCGGGATCTCCGAGCTCGCAGAGCTCGCCGCCGCCCAGACCGAACTGCTGGCGGTGATGGAGCGCCCCGATCTGGTTCGCGCCGCGGCCTCGACCCCGTGAGCAACGAAACACGACCCGCGCCGCCCTCGCGCGGCTTGGGCCGCGCCGTCTCGCTGGCGCTGCTCTGCCTGCTCGCGGCGAACACCGCTTGGGGCGGAGCCTTCATCTTCGCAGGCGAGACCAACGGGATCGACCTCGTAACGCACCCGACGGGCTACACCGGTGGGGGGGGGGCGCTCGCCGTCACCGTGTGCATCGACCCGAGCTCGGTGAACGCGGCGGACATGGAGATCCCCGTGCGCAACATCGTCCACACCTGGAACGAGCGCGCGCCGACCACCGGGAACTTGCTGCTCGGCGGCAACAATGACATCCCCGCGAATACGGTGGACTTCGAGTCCGTCGCGCTCCACGAGCTCGGGCACTGTATCGGGCTCGCGCACGTGAACCTGGCGTCCGAGTCGGGGCTCAACGATCCCCAGGCGAACGGGACCAAGAGCACCGATGGCGCGAACAACAGCTTCGAGAGCAATGCGGGCGACGACTTCATCTACGGCTCGAGCGACGATCCCCGGGGCGACGACGTGAACCTGCACTGGTTCCGGAAGTCGAACAACAACCCATTCACGATCGCCGCCACCGTCGACTCGAGCACATACAGTCGCCTTCTCGCCGACCTGCCCGGCGGGCACGCGTTCGCAGCGAACGCCGACCGCCTCGTGTCCAACCTCCTGGGGGTTCCGAACTCCGAGTCCGTGATGCAGCAGGGCTCGTTCCTCGACGAGGACCAGCGCCGGCTGGTCCACGACGACGCGGCGACGTTGCAATACGCGATGAGCGGGATCGACGAGACGGCTGCCACCAGCGACGACTACGTCCTCAACCTGAGCTATGGCGGACTCAACAGCAACTGTGAGGTGGTTCTCGACTTCGACAACGCTCAGGCGGGCTTCGCCGCCTGCCAGACCAGTGGCGCCTTCATCGGGGCAACCGATCACGTGCGCATCACCGCGGCGGATGTCTTCTTCAACACCGGCTTCAACTGGCACTTCAACACCACCCTGACCGCCCCGACGTCCGTGCTGTTCGAGGAGGCTGAGTCGGGATCGGGCTCGGGCACGGGTGTCTCCACCAGTGCCGCGCTGAGCGGGGTCGACGATCACCTCTACGTGGCATCGATCTCGACGGTGCCCGACGTCGGAGTCTCGAGCGTCACGGGGCTCGGCCTCGCCTGGAGCGAAGCGGCGAGTCACTGCTCCGCCGACGGCGGCACGGGCGTCTCGTTGTGGGTCGCCTCCGGCTCGCCGACTGGCGACGGCAGCGTCCTGGCGAACCTCGACTCGAGCGTGAGCAACGCGGTGATCGTCGTCACCCGCTACTCGGGCGCGGCAGGGACGCCTTCGAGCGTCGTGGTGGGCAACGCGAACGGCGTGGCGGGCGCCTGCACCGGCGGCCCCAACACGTCGAGCTATGCGTTCAACGTGTCGACCGTGGGTCCAAACGCCCGCGTCCTCGGCGCCGTGGCCATACGGAACCGGTCCCACACGCCGGGGAGCGGCTTCAGCGAGCGGGCCGAGGTAGACGCCGGTAACGGTGCCTCGGCGGCCGGCGTCGCGGTCGAGGATCGATCGGTGGCCGCTCCCTCGACCACCAGCGTCGCGGGCTCTCTGAACGCCCGTGTCGATTGGGCGTTTGCCGGTCTCGCGATCGAGACCCCCGTTTGCTCGAGTGACGGCGAGTGCGACGACGGCCTCTTCTGCAACGGCGCGGAGACGTGTGTCGTTGGTACGTGTCAGGCCGGCACCCCCGTCGTCTGCGACGACACCGTCCCGTGCACCGACGACGCGTGCAACGAGTCC
>Ga0114950_10003937_pt1 | contig 11489 bp, 9 predicted proteins | sample N075metaG_FD_83503 | JGI IMG/M metagenome (GOLD analysis project Ga0114950, IMG submission 83503) | Deep subsurface microbial communities from Kermadec Trench to uncover new lineages of life (NeLLi) - N075 metaG | ecosystem: Environmental > Aquatic > Marine > Ocean trench > Sediment | place...
CCCGACCGCAAGAGTCGTGTCGTAGAAGGTGTCTCCGGTATATCCGTTCAAACCCAATTCCCTCCCGGGAACGATGAAAATCGATCGCCCAACGAATTGACGGCTCAGGGCCGGCGAGTGCGCGTGCGGTGATCGGGAATCCCGTCATTGGCGAGCTTCGACTCGATCGTCTCGAGGTCGAGCAAAGGTCCCTGACCGACCCCGGGGCATGAGCGTTGCTCGGATTTCCAGTCGTCTTCGGATCGTAGATTCGCCTTCCAGAAGGGATCGCTGCGGTATTGCTGCTGTCGAGCCGAGTAGACGCTGCACCCCTTCGACCCGTCCCAGAAGACACAATCCCGATTTCGTTTTTGCCTCAGAATGAGTCCCCGTCCGCCCAAACGCCTTACCTGGGTCTTGCGAAACGCTTCGACGCTCCGGCCGGTGAGTCTCGCCAACGCCTCGATTTCCGAATCACTGATCCAGACATTGCCCGGGCCCCTACAGCAGCGCCCGCATCGGGTGCAATCGAACCGCAGGCCCTCTTTGTACCAGGGCGAAGCTGCGTCGTGTGTTGAGGCTGGTTCTCGGTTCATCAGTTGTCCGGACTTCGTGTCGAAACCGTGCGGCTCAGAACGCGAGCGAAAAAGTCTGTTCGAACCAGCGCTTTAGTTTCAGGCCTTCCGGCGACTTGTCAAACCGGCGGCTCGTCTGGCCGACCAGCGACTGGGCAACCTCCAGATTGCCGGTCATGCACACCGCATATAAGTAGTAGGCATATAACTCGTCGCTTCCGGGTTGCTGTTCCAGGGCCTGGCCGAAATGCCGTGCAGCCGTGTTGAAGTCTCGTTTGGCAAGGTCATCCATGGCGAGTTGACGGTTGTACAGCGATTCGTTCGCACCCCCCTCGAGCAGACGGTGGACGGCTCCGAGGATGTCGTCGTCTTGACCCATGAGTTGGAGGGCGAGGTACCGGTACGGCGTTCTGACCAGTACCTGATGGAGTTGTCTGAGCCGCTCCGCGAAGCCCACCGCGAGACGCGAGTCGACCAGGAACTGCTGAAAGTCGAATTGCCCGATCGTGTGTCCGCGCAAGTCGGAAGGCCAGATCCGGCGGATGTAATCGCTCTCGCTGAATCGCTGTCGGGCTGCTTCGGCATCCATCCACGGTGCGTAGACCTCGGCCATTGTCTCGTTGCTCAGTACATCATTGCTGATGCGTTTGGGGAAGTCGTCGACCAGGGGACGTGTGTCGCGTGTGATCTCTCGAAGGTACTCGGGACCCGCCATGAACAGGGTTCCCAGCAGTTCGGGGGAGTCGATGCCAAGGGTGCGAAGACGCGGCCCGACGATCGGATCCCGCCACTGTCTGCTGAACGCCTCGTCGGTCGCCTTGGTCTCGAGGTTCTTCGATCCCGTCAGCATCCAGTCGAAGGTGATCCCGGACCACAAGGCGCAGTCCGGAAACACGTCGCAGTAGGCGCCAATGATCGCTTTGGTATCCGCTTCGGTGAGATTGTGCACCGGGAGCCAATAGGTGTTGATGCCGCCGGGGTTCAGCCGGTCGTAAACCAGCTGAAAGTACTCGCGTGTGTAGAGGCTCACGACACCGGCGATCTTCGGGGGCGGGGGTTCCCCGGTGATCAGGTCGTAGCCGCGCCGGGTGGTTTTCAAGAAATAGCGACCGTCTTCGATATGGACCTGCACTCTGGGATCATTCAGCGGATTCTCAATTGGGTCCGGGTGGATCGATTTGCTCGTTTCGAGGATTGCGCGGGAAATGTCGACGATGTCAATGCGTTCGAGGCTCGCGGTTTCCGTGAGCGCGCTGGCGGTTTCTCCAACCCCATAGCTGATCAGCAGCGCGCTCTTCGGGTCCGGGCGAACCGCCACGGGCCAGTAGACAAACAACCGCATGTAGCGTCGGTTTCGCTGCATGGTTCCCGACATGCTGTAGCCGTCGGTGATCAGCCGGTGGTGGACGAGTTCCCCGTCCAGTTCTCGCCGCAACACCATGATGGTTTGCAGAGGCCCCTCGCGAATTTCCGCGACCTGGTTCAATACGCCGCCAAACCGCGCAAGGGGAATCGTCAGGTAGTCGCGCTCCATCGTGCCCGATGGAAACAAGATCATCGTCACTACATATGCTGCCGCGGCGACCCATCGCGATATTGGGCGTCCCGCAGTGGCATCCGATTGGCGATCGACCCGCACCAGCAACAGGCCGACGATCCCGTACAACCCGGCAAGGAAGTAGAAGGAGCGCTCCATGCCGAGATACGGAAGTAGGATGAAACCGGCGCAGATCGATCCGAGTCCCGCGCCGAAAGTATTGAACAGCGTGAGCAGTCCCGTCGCACGAGAGTCCGGCGCGACCTCGCGCTCGAGCGTCGCACCCATGACGGTAAACAACACCCCCGAGAGCAGTGATGGCGGGAAGGTGAGACAGAACGTCATCCAGAGGATGCCCGAGGCTTCGCCCGTGTAGGCGGTTTGGTAGGGCTCGATGACGAATTCGAATCCCCAGTAGACGGCCACCGACAAAACTCCCGACACCAGAGCCAAGCTCGCGGCGTGGCGCGAGGCCGAGACCGCTCGACGCAACCATGCGCCGCCGACGTAGCCTCCGAGAGCGATTCCCATCAGGACCGTCGCCAGCATCAGAGAGAACGCGAGCCCGCCTCCGTGGGCAAACAGGTGCAAGAAGCGAAACCAGACGACTTCGAGTGCGAGCAAGATGCCCCCCGACAAGAAGGCGGCGGCCAGGCAATAGCGGGCCGCGGGGGAAAGTGGCTCGCTGGGTCCCCGGTCCTTCGCTGCAATCGCGCTGGAGAGTGCCGGCGCTGAATTGGATGATATGGTGAGCGTTGGGAGGCGCCGGGCGAGAAAGGTCGCTCCCACGGCCGCGACCAGCCCCATGCCTCCGACGAAAAACGAGGAGCCCCGGATTCCCAACCAATCGATCAGAAACATTTCCCCCAACACTGCGCCGACCATCGCTCCCAGGGTATTGGTGCCGTAGAGTCGTCCGAGTACCGAGCCAAAGTTGGCGTCGCGCGCGTGCAACGCCCGGACGACCAGGGGCAGCGTCGCACCCATTGCGGTCGCGGGGACCAGCAGCACGACGAATCCGATCACCAGGCGCACGGGATTCAGCAACCAGGGCTGATCGAATAGCGGATCGAGGATGGCGGCAATCAAACCCGTCATGGAGGGCAGGGCCCAAACCAAGCCAACACCCGACACCGCGATCACGACTTCGAGGGCCGCGTAGGCCAGAATCGGCCGTGCAAGACGCGCCGCGTAACGCGCTGCGATGCCATTGCCCAGGGCGATGCCGGCCATGAAGCTCGAAAGAACCAGGCTCGAAGCCCAGACACTGTTGCCGAAGGTGAGACCCGCCTGACGAAACCAGAGGGTCTCGAACGCCAGGGAAGCGGCTCCCGAGAGCGCGAAGACGAAGTAGAGGATCCAGTTCATCGGCTGGGAGGCTAGCAGCCCGTTAACAAACCCTTCGGTCGCCGGCGAATTCAGGCTTTTCCAGTGAGCCGCGATCGGGTCTATAGTTTGGCAGACATCATTCGAACTGATCAGGGAGGAACCACCGTGAAGCTTTCCGCGTTCGGGCGAGACATGGCCCATGTGAATCTTTCGCAGTCCAGCTGGGAAATGCGGCCGACTCCCAAAGAGTGGACCCGCAAGTACATCGGCGCCCGGGGTTTGGGGGTGCGGTACGTGCTCGAAGCCGGTCCCGATGTCGATGCCCTGTCTCCCGAAAACGTGCTGTGCTTCATCAATGGGCCACTCTCGGGTTCAGAGATCAACATGAGTGGTCGCTGGGCCTGCGTGACGAAGTCTCCTCTCACCGGCACGGTCACCGACAGCCATATGGGAGGCTGGACCGCCGCGCGGGTTCGCTGGGCGGGCTTCGACGGGATCATCGTCGAAGGCAAGGCGGACAAACCGGTGTATCTCTTCGTCGAAGACGGCCGGATCGAGATCTGCGACGCCACGGAGGTCTGGGGCAAGGACATCCACGCGACCGTCGAACATTTTAAGAAGCGGTACGGTGCCAAGAATCTGAGCGTCTGCGCGATTGGTCGCGCGGGCGAAAATCTATCGCAGTTCGCAGCCTGGTTGAACGAAGACGACCGCGCTTTCGGTCGCGGCGGAACCGGAGCGGTGGGCGGCTCGAAGAATCTCAAAGCGATCGTGATCCGCGCCTCGCGCAAGAAGAGTGAGGTCGACGACCCTGCGGCCTTCCGCGCCGCGCGCATCCGAGGCCTCGACGGCATTCGCGACGAAGCCAACATTACGAGTCCGAAGAAGGGCGGCCTCTCGGTCTACGGCACCAACGTCATCACCAACATCACCAACACGATCGGTGCTCTGAGTACCCGCAATTCTCAGCTGACCTCGTTTGGCGAGAAGGCGGAGGGATTGAGTGGCGAGTACGTCAAGGAAAACCTGCTCACGGGAGATCCCACCTGTCACGCGTGTCCGGTCGCCTGCAAGAAAGAAGTCGAAATCAAGGACGGGCCCTACGCCGGCTTGAAGATGGAGAGCCTCGAATACGAACCCGCGTGGTCCTTGGGATCGAATTGCGACAACGCCGATGTCCGGGTGGTCGCCAAGCTGATCGACCAATGCAACGATTATGGTCTCGATCCGATCGAACTCGGCAATGTGTTCTCCATGACCATGGAAGCCACGGAGCGTGGTTTTGTCGAAGGCGAAGGCATGGCCTGGGGCGACGCCGATGCCATGGTGGCGATGACCGAAGCAATCGCGACACGCACAGGCCTGGGCGCCATCCTCGCCGGGGGAACCGCCCGGGCGGCCGAGCACTTTGGGCATCCGGAAATCGCCATGGTGGCCAAGGGTCAAGCCGTAGCCGCCTACGATCCCCGGGGCATGAAGGGCATGGGGTTGGGTTACGCCACCAGCAACCGCGGGGGCTGCCACTTGCGGGGTTATGTCGCCGCGAGTGAGTTGGGCGTGGTGCCCGGTGTGTCGGATCCGCTCGAGTGGAAGGGCAAGGCCGAACTCGTGAAGGTGTACCAGGACCTGCACGCCTTTTCCGACAGCATGGATCTGTGCAAGTTCTCGGCCTTCGCCATGGGCGCCGACCACTACGCGGAGCAGTATGCGGCGGCCATGGGAATCGAGTTCAGCGCCGACGACGTCATGCTCGCGGGCGAACGCATCTACAACCTCGAGCGCTACTACAACAATCTGGCGGGTTTCCGCGAAGGGTCCGACCAGCTGCCCGATCGCTTTACCAAGGAGCCCTCGACCCTGGCCGGTTCCAAGGGACATGTTTGCGAACTCGACTCGATGTTGCCGGAGTACTACCAGCTGCGCGGTTGGAATGACGGCGTCGCGAGCGAGAGCAAGCTCAAGGAACTCGAAATTCTATAGCTCGAAGGGCCAAGTCAGCCTCCCGCCACCGCCGGAAAAAAATCGATGCGATCGTCGCTCGCCGATACCGGGGTGTCGAGTCCTCGATCGAGAAACACACAGCCTCGACCGTTGACAAAGATGTGTACGTGCTTCGACAGCGCCCCGGCTGCGTCGAGCATCTCGGGACGCAAGCCCGGGTGCTCCAGAAGCACCCGATCGAGCAACTGCTTGACGGTGATTCCATCCGCCAGCACAAGGTCGATGTGTTTGCTGCCGACGATCTCTCGGAATGTCGCGTAGAAGTACACGCGCATGGACGGCTCCTCCCGCCGGAAGCTTCGCTAATTGGCCTTCAAATCGGCAAAGAAGTACGTCGCCAGCTGATTCAGGACGTCGGCGCGCTCCCATTGCAAGAAGTGACCGCACTCGGGCACAACGAGAGGGCCGATACGGTTGGGAAACGCCACTTCGCAGCGCTTTGGAAAGTCCTTGGGCACGACTTGATCGTCGGGTCCGTAGAGAATCAGCGTTGGGGTTTCGACTTCTTGTAGTATCAGCGGCAATTCACTCATCGGTCGGTCGTACTCGAGTTGATAGGGGGCCCAACTCGCGGCGAGCCGCCGCGCGTCCTCGAAGGGTTCGACCATGAAGTCGAAGTCGTCCTCGTTAAAGGAACCCTGGGAGGCGAGCAGTCGATGCTCATAGAAGTCGCGTATGTACTGGCGACGTCGGGCCGGGGTATCGAGGTCTTCGAGCAGCTGCTTCCAGTCTCGGCCTTGGCGGATCCGGTAGTCCCCGGTTGGACCGTGGGGGAGCGCGACCATCGACAGGCCGTGGGCCGCGTACCAATCCTCTCGGCCGGGAATCATCGGCGCAATGGTGTTGAAAAAGATCATGCGGTCGACGAACCCCGGGTAGCGATTGGCCATGTCGCAAATCACCACTCCGCCGACATCGCCCCCGATCAGTCCGCAGCGTTCGTGGCCGAGTTCGTCGTGGACCAGGGCGTAGAGGTCCTTGGCGTAGAGGACCAGGTCGTACTCGTCGTCTAGCGACAGATCCGAATCACCGTAGCCGCGCAGGTCGGGGACAATGACTTCGTAGCCCGCAGCGACGAGCGGCGCGATGTTCCGCCACCAGATGCGCTTGGTTTCGGGATAGCCGTGAACGAGCAAGAGCGGGTAGCCGCCCCGGCCCTCGTGGACGTACGCGAGTTCGAGTCCCGGTGCGACCTCTGCCCGATGAAGCTCGAAGGCGTCTCGGGCCGGGGTTTCGGGTTGGGGAGGTCGGGGGATCGTCACGCTGGCTCCTCGGTGGGTGTTGTTGGGGTGTTGTTGGGGTGTTGTTGGGGTGTTGTTGGGGTGTAGTTGGGTAGGGTGTCCCGATCGACGCGAGCGCTGCGCCCCACTGATCAGTTGATCGAAGCGCTTCCCCAGTAGTTGAATGCTGCGATTCTCGGCGTCGACGGCAGATACATCGTTTCGAGCTTTGCGATCGAAAAGCCCGCGTCCGTAAGGCAAGTCGGAATCGGTCGATTCAGATTACAGCCACCCGCGATCAGCTTCCAGAACGGGTTGATCCGCGCTTGCCAGCGGCGCACGGACTCGTCTGGTGCTTCACCGTGTTCGCAGAAGAGCAGGGTGCCGCCGGGTTTGAGGACTCGTCGCATCTGGGCCAGCGCCGCTCGAAAGTCGGGAATCGTACAAAGGGTGTAGGTGAGGACCACGGTATCGATGCTGTTGTCGTCGAGTGGAACTTCTTCCCCGGGTAGCTCCAGCAAGCGCACTTCGACCGGCGAGGCCGCGATGTTTGCTTGCGCCTTGCGGCGCATGCCTTCGCTGGGTTCGAGTCCAAATACGAGTTCGACCTTGCTCGGATCGTAGTACTGAAGATTCAGGCCGGAACCCATACCGATCTCCAGCACGCGCCCCTTGGCGTTGGGGACGATCTTCTCGCGCTGCTTGAGAATCGGGGGCGCGCTACAGCCGACGTCGATGACGAAGGGCAGAACCCGATCTTCGTAGAATCCCATGCGAATCTCCTCTTGGTCGAATCGTGAAAAGGATATCGCAGAATGCGTTCCGCCCGCTGTGGCAGTCCGTCGCCCGGGACTGGGCCCGGTTCGTAGCCATCGCGGTCCGAGTTGCTTAGCATTTGCACCCATGATGGCTCGAATTCTCTGCGTTCTATTGTTCGGCTTGTCTGTCGTTGCCGGCTTCGCGGCGGTGCGGCTGCTCGAGGCCAGTCTCGCGAGCGAGGTCTACCGAGAGCGCCTGGTCGAATTGAGTGCAGACTACGATCAACTCCGTGACCGCTACAACCAGGCGGTCCAACGCACGGCGGTGACCGAACTGATCGTCGAAGACGGAACTCTCAGCGTTGCGATTCGCACCGCAGACGGCGCCCTGAAGAGATTTTCGACGCCATACGATCCGAGCCGGGAAATCTACGTCGACTATGTGGTCGTAAATGGCCGGCTTTGGATCCGTCGCTTGTTCGACGACGCGACTGCACCCGAAGAGGGCATGCTGATCGATCCGCGCTTCGTCGACGTCGATTGGGACGCGGAAGGCGCGAGCCACGGCAAGGCCGCGTACCGATCTCTCGGCCCCGGCCGCTGGGTGGTGGACGTGACGGGAGACGGATCGCTCGGCCTCACCCGTCGCGAGCGCGACGAGCCCACCCAACTCGAGCCGCCCCCGCCGGTTCGGCGCTACCGGTCGGTGGAGGGCGTGGTCGAAGAAAGGCTCGGTTCGATTCAGCCTCGCGAGGCGTTTGCCGCGCTGATGCGTCAATTCGAGCGTCCGGTCGGCGCGACTGGCGACTAGTCGCTATACCTCTCAACACTTCCACTTCCACTTTCACTTCCATTTAGACGATGCAGACCGCATCGACTCGACCAGCGCCCCCTAACCCTCGAGCAATACGATCGATCGGAGGAACCATCATGCCCACACTACACGGAGTCGCTGGATCACCCTTTGTACGCAAGGTGATCGTTGCACTAGCTGAAAAGGGAATCGAGTACGAACACGTCATGGTCATGCCGTTTAACCAGACCGACGAGTACTATGCCATCAGTCCACTTGGAAAAGTTCCGTGCTACGAAGACCAGGGAGTCGCGATTCCCGATTCATCGGTCATCATCGACTACCTCGAGCACGTGAATCCGACTCCGGCTCTGTATCCATCGGATCCGATCCAGCGCGCGCAAGCGCTGTTTCTCGAAGAGTACGCGGACACGAAGCTCGGCGATGTTGTGGGCACGGTGTTTCGCCAGCGTTTCGTGAACCCAAATTTCTTCCAGCAGGAGCCGGACGAAGAGATCGTCAAGCAGGCCCTCGAGGTCGATATCCCGCCTGTGTTCGACTACCTCGAAGGACAAATCGCAGACAAGCCGTTCCTGATCGGCGGCCAGTTCTCGATCGCGGACATCGCGGTCGCAAGTCCCTTTGTGAACTTCGGCCTGGGCGGGGAGAAAGTAGACGCGAGTCGCTGGCCCAAGCTCGCCGACTATGTCGAGCGCATGCACGCCCGCCCGTCCTACAAAGTAGCGATCGAGGCATAAGATCCGAACCAACAGGGCGCGCAGGGGCAGGTCGCTCGCTGCGCGCTCTTCTTACCTGCGCTTCCCCGTCAATCTCCCTTGAAGGTCGGAGATCGCTTCTCCATGAAGGCCGTCATCGCCTCTTTGATGTCGTTCGAGCCCAGATTGGTGACCATGGTCCAGAGTCCGTTGAGCAGCAGACTCTGATCGGTTGTCAGGTCCTCCCCCTGCTGCAGCATGAACTTGGTGCCGCGCACCGCCAGGGGTGAGTTCGCGGCGATGTCATTCGCAAGCTCGAGGGCCGCCTCGAGTACGGCTTCTTGATCCGCAAACACTTCGTTGACCAGGCCGATCTTTTCGGCCCGAGCCGCGTCGATGTCCTTGCCCGTAAAGGCGAGTTCCGCGACGTGCCCTTTGGCAATGATGCCCGGTAGTCGCTGCAGGGTTCCGACGTCGGCGGTAATGCCGATCTTGGTCTCGCGGATACTGAACAGTGCGTCCGCCGAGGCGAGTCGAATATCACACGCGGTCACGAGATCGATCCCGCCACCAATGCAGTGGCTGTGGATTGCAGCGATGACTGGAACAGGGCAGTTGGCCACCGACGTAATGGCGGCTTGAAAGGAACGGGTGACTGCGATTTGACGCAGGTTGGCCGCCGCCTGTGAGGTTGGTTTTTCGCCTTCGACGCCGACGCCTCCGTTTGCAAGGATCGAAATGTCGAGTCCAACGCAAAAACTCTTTCCTCGGCCCGCCAGCACGATCGCCCGTACCTCGGGGTCATCTCCCAACTCCGCCATGGCCAACGGAAGGTCGTGCCAGAAATCGTGCGACATGGCATTGCGCTTTTCCGGTCGATCGAGCCACAGGGTCGCGACGTGGCCACTGCGTTCGATTGAGAATACGTCTGAAGAAAAATTCATTCGGGCTCCTGGAGGCTTCGAGGTTGCTGAATCGGAGCTTCACCATAGCTCGGCCAGGCCGAGCATATAGCGCTCATTTTTGTCATGCTGGTTAGATGACGGAGCAACCTCTAGAGACACGTTTCAATTCTGACAGCGATGATCTGATCGATTCCAGCGCGCCTCTGGACGAAAAACCGAAGACCAGGTCGGTGGCTTTGGTCTGGTTCAAAAGGATCGCCCCCTGGGCAGTCGCCGCGGCGATCCTGTATTCGCTGTTCAACGATGTTCCGATCGCAGACGCCTGGGCTGCGGCCCGGGCGGCGCGTCTCGAGATTTTTCTTCCCGTCATGATGGCCGCGGTTCTGCTCTGGTTTCTCATCGACTCCGCGGCGTTCGCCTTCTTGTTTACGCGCTTCAATGCGAAGCTCAGCTGGGGTGAAGCCCGATCGCTGCGCGGCATGACCTATATCTTGACGCCGATCAACTGGAACCTCGGAACCGCGGCGGTGATTCTGCATCTGCGTAGCTCGAAGCAGATCGGCGCGCTGGATTCGACCAGCTCGATGGTCTTTTATCAGATGATCGACGGACTGGTGCTGGCCAGCTACGTCGGCCTCGGCGCGGCGCTGCTGCCCTTGTCACCCGAGATCGAGTCCCTGCGCAGAATCTCCCTGGGCATCGTGGTGTTTCAGCTCGTTTCGTTGTGGGTCTTCATGGGATCCAAACCCGCGTGGGGGTGGCTTGCCCGCTTTCGCAACTTCGGGATCTTCCGGACCCACCAGCTGGCGGCGCCGCGGGATGTTGTCGTACTGGTCTTGATGAAGGGCGTCTATTTCTCGGTGTTCATCGGCGTTTTTTGGTCGGGCTGTCTGGCGTTTGGCATCGACCTGCCTTTGCAGTTGGCCGTGGCTGCGACGCCGGCCATCCTGTTGGCGGGTTCTCTGCCGATCACGCCGGCGGGCCTGGGCACACAGCAGGCGGCCATGCTGTATTTCTTTTCGTCCCACGGAAGCGAAGCCTCGATCCTTGCTTTCGGTCTCGCGTTTCCAGTGGCGTTGCTCCTGTTTCGCCTTCTCCTAGGCCTTCCCTACCTCAAAGACCTGCCAAAGCTGCGCAGGGCAATGGCCGAACGGAACTCGTAGTTGTCACGACTTGCGCGTAGTGACTAGTCCCGACAGGGATCCAAGTAACACCCGAAAGAGTTGCCGGAGGTCGTTGCAGGCAATCTCCGCCCGCATCGTGATCTCAAGCACCCAGTACTTCTCGTCGATATTGGGAACGGCTCGAAGGCGGTGTGGATGCGAGGAGATTCGCTTCGCCCTGGGATCCGCTTGCCATTAAGAGGTAGGTCTTGCCCGCGTCGCGACCCCCCGTAGTTGGTGTCGTCCATCCGACTGTTTGTCGGCCGATGGAGGTGTCCGCCTAATGCGTCGGGCGATCCTCGTGATCATTTTGCTTCTCTTGGTCGGCGCGCCGACTGCGACGGTGACCATCCTGACCCGGCGCAGTCAGAGCGACGCGCTCGGTAGCGCACGCGGGCGACAGGAAACCTTGGCGAAACTCACTACGGCCAACGTGGAACTCGGGCTGAAGACCGGAGACATCAAGGCGATTCAAGATTTTCTGAAGAGCTTGCAGTCCGATTCAGCGTTCGC
>Ga0114950_10003944_pt1 | contig 11483 bp, 14 predicted proteins | sample N075metaG_FD_83503 | JGI IMG/M metagenome (GOLD analysis project Ga0114950, IMG submission 83503) | Deep subsurface microbial communities from Kermadec Trench to uncover new lineages of life (NeLLi) - N075 metaG | ecosystem: Environmental > Aquatic > Marine > Ocean trench > Sediment | place...
CATCGCCCGCAACCCCCACCCGCCCTGCGGGTTGCGACGACAAGAGGCCATCTGCGGCGTTGCCGCTCCTCCACGATACATCAAGTATCGCCGTCGTCGCGGGCGCCTTGCATCTGGCCTCTTGTCGTCGCAACCAGACCCATCACACTTTCACCACGGCCGGCTGCGGGTAGCCTTGTTCCTGGTTCCTATGTCGCGGAGGCTTGGTCGGTGGGCGGCTCGGCTAAGGGCTTCACGTTGGCGGTTTCGGCGGCATCGCCGGAGCTCTTGCTCGCCTTGTCCCGGTCGCCGGACGTCTTGGCCCTGTCCTCGCCTGCCTTCGGCTCGAGGTCGGAGCCCTTCGCCGGTTCTTTCACCGGTTTCGCGGACTGCATTTCAACGTTGCCCTTGAAATAAGCGCCCTCGATGATCTCCAGTATCGTGGCCTCGATGTTGCCGGTCAGCCGCGCCGTCTGCCCGAGCACAACACACTCGGTGCCGTGGACGTTTCCGTCGACCTTGCCGTGCACGAGGACCCGCTGGCCGTCGATCTCGGCGCGAACCTCGGCTTCCTTGGCGATCACCAGTGTGCCTTGGGCTCGAATGATGCCGTCGACACGCCCGACGATGGTCAGATCTTCGTCGCAGATGATCGTCCCGTCGACGTGGATCTGACGCCCGAGCGTCGATCCGGCCGCGAGCGGCGCCGCCGGCGCTGCTCTGGCCACCGATCGACGGGACTCCGTCTGCGGCGCCGCTGCGTTGGGGTTCCGCCCGTCCTGCTCGTTGTCGAACCATCCCATGCCGACCCTCCTTCTGCCCATATCCGTGCCCGAACCGCAGCTGCCAGCCCCACAATAGCGCGACCAGAGGGCGACCGGTAGTCCTCTCCCGACCACAGAATAACACCGTAAAAGTCATGTAAGCATGCTATCGCCCATAATTACCTAGGAATAACTTCTATAACTTTTCTTTCCACACTACTTGACATAGTTGATCATTATAGGTATTTATAGTCATGTAATATTTATTAACACATAAGGGAGGCTAGTAATGATTACTTCTGCACAAGCAGTTCGGAACGAGGGGTCCCTCAATCCGCAAGCCGAAACCGACAGTCCTCAAAATCAGTTCGTCTCTTCTGTGGGTACGCCCGAAGCCGAGCTTTGGGGCGAGGTGCTCTTGCGGGCTATCGAGGACCTGAAGATCTACATGGCCTATCGCAAGGACCCCGAAGCCAACCCCTTGTCGGCGAAGATGGTGCGCTCGATCGTTGCCGACGGCTGTGATCCCGAGTACTGGATCTTCGGCAAAGAGACCGGCTTTTCCGCGGTGTGCATGGTGCTCAACGTCGAGCCCGATTGCATCCGACGCTTCTTGCGGAACTGGTTGAGCGAGACGCTCGACATGACGCCGAGCTACTGATCGGAACCTGAACTCAAGCGCCGACTCAACGCGATTCCAGCGATCACCGCAGCTGCTCCCAGGAGCTGAAGTGCTGACAGTCGTTCACCCAACCACACCCACGCCGTGGCTGTGGCGACGACGGGAATCAAGTTCACGTACGAGGCTGTGCGCGTCGAGCCGAGCGCCTGTACACCGTGCGCCCAGGCGAGATACCCGAACACGAGCGCCAAGAGAGACGAATAGAGCAACCCGGCCCAGCTTGCGAGACTCACCTCATCGACCCGTATCGAAACAATCTCGGGTAAGGCCATCGCCAACAACGGCACCGCCCCGGCAACCATCGTCGCCGAGGTGAGCGCGAGTGGACGCAATTGCCGCAGCAACGGCTGCGAATAGACCGTATATATCGCCCAGCTGACCGACGCACCCAGCAGCAAGAGATTTCCGGTCCAAGACCGCTGTCCGGTTCCGACGCCGTCGAAGCTCTGCCACAGCAACAGCATCACCCCCACCAAACCCATCGCCAGCCCGAAGACTACTCTGCCACTGAACTTGTCGTGGCCGCTGACCCTCGCCAGCACCAGAACCCACATCGGTGTGGTCGCTGTCAGCAGACTGGCCTGTGAGGCTTGGCTCTGCGCCAGGCCGTGGATGAACAGCAGCTGGTAAGCGACATTGCCGACCAAACCCAGGACGATGATCTGGGGCAGCACCGGGCGCAGCACGCCGAGCCCCTCGGCCCTCCACTGCAGCCAGAGCAACACCGTGGCGGCAATCGCGAACCGCAATCCGGTGAAGGCAAGCGGGTGAAAGTCGGTAAGCGCAGACTTGACGACGACGAAGTTGGTTCCCCAGACGACACAGACCGCAACCAGCAACAGGTCCGCGGAAGTGAGACGCCGGCTCAACGCGTAACAGGGCGTTGAAGAACTTCCGGCCCGCACATCTCAAAGCCCTTCTCGGCGCCCACCGCAGGGGAGCCTTGAGACACGCAGGCTAGCGGGCAAACAGCCATTCGACCGAGTCCCCCTCGACGGTGTTCATCCGGCTCGCGGCGATCAGAGCGGCTTCCCCGTTGACATAGTAGAGCCAGTAACGACCCTCGGTGCCACCGTCAATACCGTTGATCGAGGTGACGAGTAGCTCGTCGCCCTGCCCCTCCGTGACCACCGCCTCGGTATTTTCCTCGAGGAGCTCGAGCGCGGTCTTGCCCTCCTCGCCCTCGTAGACGATGCGGTACTCGGGCCGCAGTCCTTGGCGGGCCGTCTCGATGTCGGGTGGGCCGGAGTATCCGCCGCACGCCGCACCCCCCAACGACACGATCAGCGCGCCAACGCACACAACGGTGCGCGCCCGCACAACAGAGCGGCCCCAAAACAATGACGAGCGGGTGGTCAAGAGCATCGCTATAATCCTCTCCGTGGTGACATTCTCGACGGGACGCGGCGCGCGGCCGTCGGGTCGAGCGAAGTCTGCCAGAGCGGAGGACCAGAATGCGAATCAGCATCCAATATTGTGCCGCTTGAAACTACGAGCCTCAGGCCGTCAGTTTGGCGGACCACCTCGTACGACAGTTCAAGCAGGATATCGATGAGTTGACGCTAATGCCCTCCGACGGCGGCCGCTTCGAGATCAAAGTCAACGACGAGATGATCTACTCGAAGCTCTCGACCGGCCAATTTCCGGACAACCTCGCCATCGAGCAAGAGGTACGCCAACGCATGTGAGCCCCCGCCCGTGGGCACGAGAACGGCGTGTCTGCGGCGTTGCGCTTGCTCGGCAGGGCTTGAAGTACGATCTTGTACGTCGAGCATCCGAAACAAGCGCAACGCAATACTCGCTCGCCATCGCGCTCGCGCCGCCGTGACCCGTCGAGATATCCGGGCTAGTGCTGGCAGGCGGGGCAATAGTAGGTGGCGCGACCGGCCTGCACGATCCGCCGTATCGGCGCGCCGCATCGGCGGCACGCTTCTCCGTCGCGTCCATAGGCGCACAACCGGACCTGAAAGTAGCCCGGCTCGCCGCTAGCGCCGAAGAAGTCGTTGAGCGTCGTGCCGCCGGCCGCCACGGCGCGGCCGAGCACATCTTGAACGGCATGCACCAACTCCGCCCAGCGCCGTCGCGAGATCCTCCCGGCCGCCGTCTTCGGATTGACCCGAGCGTTCCACAGCGCCTCGCTGGCGTAGATGTTGCCGACACCAACGACGAAACGAGCATCCATCAGTGCATTCTTCACCGGCCGCCGCGAGCCTCGCGATCTCATGAATGCGTAGTCGGCGGTGAACTCGTCGCCCAGCGGCTCCGGACCGAGCTTCTCGAGCAACGGATGGTCGCGAAGATCGCCGCGCTGTAACACGGCGACCAATCCGAAGCGACGCGGATCGCGGAACCGCAGCTCGATGGTCGTGCCCTGCTTCTTGAACCACCACGACAGATGATCGTGCCGGCCCAAGGGGTCGCCCGCGCCCGCCATGAACAACCGTCCGCTCATCCCCAGGTGAACGATCATGCCTCCGCCATCGACCATCGGCATCAGAAGATACTTGGCGCGACGGTCGAGCGGCGCGACGACGCGTCCGGTGAGCTTGCGGAGAGCAGCGACGCTGACCCGGCGTCGGAGCCGCGATTCGCGCACGACGAGGCGCTCCAGCGTGGCGCCCTCGAGCGGCCGTAGGCCACGGCGCACCGTCTCGACCTCGGGAAGCTCAGGCAACAACGCCTCCTGTAACCCTTGTCACAGGCTCAGCGCGACGCCGCTCCACGCGGCAATTGGCAGCGTCGTAACTTCGTGGAAGAATGCACGCCGATAACAGCGCCGCCCCCACGGTGCCCGAGCCCAGGTACTGGTCCATCATGAGCCACGAATCCTACCTCGACGTCGCCGCCGACTTTTATCGCGAGGCCGCCCTCGATCCGCAGGAACAGCTGTGCTGCACGACGACCCCGGTGTGGAAGCTCCCCGACCTCGACGTGCCGAAGGCGATGATCGAGATGAACTACGGCTGCGGCACCACCGTCAACTTGCAGGACTTGGACGCCGGCATGAGCGTTGTGTACGTTGGCGTCGGCGCCGGGCTCGAGGCGCTGCAGTTCGCATACTTTACCCGCACCAAGGGTAGCGTCATCGCGGTCGATCGTGTGCCGGAGATGCTCGGGCTGGCGCAACGCAACTTCGAGGAAGCTGCGGAGCTCAACACGTGGTTCGACCCTTCTTTTATCGACCTGCGGCTCGGCGACGCGCTGGCGCTGCCGGTAGACGACAACAGCGTCGACGTGGCGGCGCAGAACTGCTTGTTCAACATCTTCGTCGAAGAGGACCTGCGTAAGGCGCTGCGAGAGATGCGACGCGTGTTGAAGCCGGTCGGCAAGCTCGTCTTGTCGGATCCGGTGTCGCCCGAGCCCTTGCCGCCCCACCTGCAAGAGGACGATCGCCTGCGCGCCATGTGCTTGTCGGGCGCGCAAACGTACGACCATTACCTAGAGCTTCTGGTCGACGCCGGCTTCGGAACGATCGAGGTGCGCAGCCGGCAGCCGTACCGCGTCCTGGATCGCGAACGCTACGGTCTCGATCACGACATCATTCTCGAAAGCGTCGAAATCGCCGCGATCGCCGACCCGATCCCCGCCGACGGCGCCTGCATCTTCACCGGCCGCACCGCCATCTACGTCGGCCCGCAGGAAACATTCGACGACGGCGCGGGCCACGTGCTGCCGCGCGACATGCCGATGCCGGTGTGCGACAAGACCGCTGCCAAGCTCTCGGCGCTCGAGCGCCCGGACATCGTGGTGACCGAGTCGACGTTCCACTACCGTGGTGGCGGCTGCTGCTGACTCGGCGTCGAACGACGAGATCGGGTAGACGCGCCGCTTGTCGACCGCCGAAGATGAGTTGTTCAAACAACTCGACGGCGCGTGAGTCGCCGCTCTGGCGAACTTCGGTGTTCGGATCATCTTCGGCGATCTCAGCGAGATCGACGGTGGCGCGTTCGCCCGCTACCTGACCGAGCCAGAAAATCGAAGCCATGCGGACCTCGGCGTTGGCGTCGTTGCGGGCCACGTCGAGCAGCCGCTGCAGCCCCTCCTCGCCCCCGACTTGAGACGCCCAGAAGACCCAGACTCGCGCAATTCGAAAGCGTGAGACGGATCGAGCGCCGCCAGCACGACCTCTGCCGCGGCGCGGTCGTCGCACGGTTCGTTGTCGACCTCGTCGAGCTGGGGTTCGATACGAAATTGGATATCGCCCGAACCAAAACTGATGGTGCGGCCCGACCGTTGCTCGCACCCGATGTGTACACCGGCGCGCAGCGGGAACGTCTACCCGACCCAGAGCTGGTCTTGCGAAACGGCTCGTCGCGCCTCATCGTTCGAGCTCCGCCAAGACACCGCCGCCGATGATCTCGATCAATGCCTGCTTCGCCTTCGGATGTTCCGACTGGCCCAGCCAGAAGACCGCCTGCGAGCGCAGCTCGGGATCTTCGTCCTCGTTCTTGGCAACCGCGACGAGGTGATCGACACTTGCCTCGGTGTTTGTCTGCGCCAGTGCGAACAACAGCTGGTTACGAACCTCGACGTCGTCGACGTCGGCCCACAACCCGATCAGCACGTCAACGACGCGCTCGTCGCCGCGCTGCCCCAGCCAGAAAATGGCGTTGCTGCGAACCTCCATCGGAGCGTCGGACCGCGCAATCTGGAGGAGGAACTCGTTCGCTTCCTCGGACTCGATCTGGGCGATGCCGAACAGAGCCTGGCTGCGCAACTCCTCGTCGGGATCGTTCAGCGCGATCTCGCCCAACATGCCCAGCGAATCGCCTTGCTGGGCGAGCCAGAACAATGCCTGTCCCCGCATCTCGGCCGACTTCGAGGTGTCTCGCGCCAGTCCTTCGAGTGCCTGCCGGGCGCGTGGATCGCTCGATTGCCCGAGGCCGAACAGCGCCTGTCCGAGCAGTTCCTCGTCGTCAGCCGACTGCAGCATGTCGATGAGAAGACCCATCGCCTGCTCGGAGTGATCGGCGCTCTGACCGACCCAGAACAGCGCCTGCCCGCGCACTTCGGAATCGGGGTCACTGCGGGCCATCTCGACCAGCAGGTCGAACGCTTCGTCGGTACCCACCTGGCTCAGCAACCAAACGCTGCGGGCTCGAAGCTCGGCGCTGCCGCTGTCGGCGACGACGCGCTGCAGGATCGGCCAGGCCGACTCCGGGTCCATGCCGATCAGCGCGTCGAGCGCCATCAGCCGCAGGTCCGATTCGACGTCGGGAGGCGGTGGCGCGGCGGCCGGCTGGCCGGGGAGTCGCGGGGGCGCCGGGGGCGCCTGCGGTCCGGCCTCGGCGCGCAGGTAACGCTCGTAGTCGGCGTTGCCCCGGCTCACCAAGGCTTCGGCCGCCTCGAGGCGCACGACGCGAGCGTCGCGGAGAAGCTGCGAGTTCGGATATCGATCGATGAACTCGTTGACCCGCTCGACCGCGAGCTCGTATTCGCCGACCGCCTCCAGGCTCTTGGCAATCCAATAGGTCGCGTCGTCGGCTAGCTCGCCGTTCGGATGTTCCGCGAGGACGGCGCGGAAGCGGTCGAGTGCGTCCTGCCAGCGCCCGCGCATCGCGGCGGCGCGCCCGGCGTTCAGATCATCGGCACCGGGCTGACTTTGCTCGCCCGGCAACCCTAGACGGGCGTCAGCGGGGCTCGGCGGCGCCGGCACCTCGCTTTGCGCCAGGGCGGGTCGCAGCGACAGTACAGCGAACCCGAAGGCCGCCAAGCCGAGCATCAGCGCGACCCGCGCCGTACGGCTCCGGTCAATTGTGTGACTGATTCGGTACATCGTCTTCCTCCTCGTTGAATTCAGCGTCTACTAGGGTCAGGAGCCCGAGGTAAGCCGGGCCATCGGCATCTTCGGCACGCTCGATCGCAGATCCCGGATCTCGTCGATCAAGTCGGTCTCGTCGAGAAACTCCCGCAAGGCGTTAACGGCCTCCTGCTCCTGGCCCTCGGGAGCGGTGGCCACGGCCAGCAAGACAATCTCGATGCGCGCCAGCAAGTCGGACAGCTCCGGGTCATCATGGCGCCGCGCGACACGCTGGTAGAAACGGTTGTCGGTCAATAACTCGCGGCTGACCTCCCGGGCTACCGGGGCGACGTCGCTGATGCCGCCGCTACCGCCGCGGGAGACGCCGAGAAGCAGTGCCTCGAGCCGGTCGCCATAGTTGCTTCCGGCCAGCCAGCTGCGGTCCGGGTCGGCGCTGACCGGATCGTCCGGAAGCGTGGCGACCTGTGTCGGTGAGGTCAGCGGCAACCAACTCCGCTCGGCCGCGAACCAGGCGACGCCGAAACCGACAACCAACAACGCGGCCACCTTGAAGAGCTGTCGTGACCATAACGGCACTGCCGGAAACGCAACCACCTTCTGCGCCTCGACGTGGTCCTCGATGGCTCGCCAGGTTCGCTCGATGCGCTCGGGCGTCGCGGCGGGAAACTCGGGAGGCTCGGATGCTCTCTGCATGAGCTCGTCGTCCTTAAACGAATCGTCTTCGGGCGCGGTGTTGTTCTCGTTCACGGTGTCGTTTCGATCCATGGGGTCGTTCTCGTTCATGTCGTTCCCGCTCATGGCGTCAGGTCGGCCAGCTCGACGCGCAGCGTCCGCACCGCACGGAACAAATGGCTCTTCACGGTGCCTTCAGCGGCGCCGAGCACCTCAGCGATCTCGCGGATGCTCATTCCCTCCCAATGGCGTAGAACGAACGCCAGGCGTTGGGTCGGCGACAGCTCCTCGAGAGCTTCTTGCAGCCGGCTCTGAATCGACCGCCGCTCGGCAACGAGCTGCGGATCGGCGTCGAAATCCACACCGGCCATCGCCGGTCGACGGCTCCACCCGGACCGCTCCTCCGCGTCGAGGTTGGCAGTCGTTGCCAGCGCCTCACCGCCCAGCGGGTGAATGTCCTCGATGCCGACGGTACGCCGCCGTCGGCATCGCTCGAGCGCCGCGTTCACCGCGATGCGGTAGAGCCAAGTGGAAACCTTGGCGGCGCCGCGAAACTTGCCGGCGTTTTCGTACACCTTGATAAACACTTGCTGGACCAAGTCTTCCGCCTCCGCCGGATCGGACAGGTAACGGCACCCGAGCTGGTAGATGCGACCGCGATGCCGCTCGTAGAGCACACGAAGGCCGTCCATGTTTCCGGAGCGAACTTGTTGTATCGCTTCGTCGTCGGTCATTCGTTGCGCCGCAGGATATCGTTGCCGCGTCACGCCGCCCCGTGCGGCGCGTTCAAGGCTTAGACGGTCGGCGGAGTAATCGGTTTACCTGGACAGGGTGCGAAGAGAGTGTGTTCGAGGAAGGTCGCCGTGTGGCGCACCGGAGCCCATGACGCAATCAGGCTGATGTGGCCGTGCGGTACCCAGTGGATATCGACGTTCCAACGGCGGGCCAACCGCGCCACCGAGCGCGGCGAGATCACCTGGTCGTAGGCGCCGGCGACGACGAGCAGTGTCGAACGGTGGATCCTGGTGTCGGAACAGGTCGGCGTCATCGGCGCGAGCTCCGGGCCGACGAAATCCCCCTCCGACATCCCACCTTCGATGATGGCCTCCCGCAGCATCTCGACCAAGCCGCTCTCGAAGAGCACCTCGACCGGCGCGGCAACCGGAGCCCACAGCGCAACCGCGTCCCAATCGTCGTCGAGCGTCGTCGTGAGCGCCGCCACCCAACCTCCGAGGCTCATCCCCCAGATCCCGACCCGCGTCGTCCGCCGGCGTAGCCAGCCGGCGAGCAGGCGTGTCTCGGCAACCGCCTGGCGCACCATGTCGAAGCTCGTCGAGAGATCCGGCGAAAGTGCCCTTTGCCCCGAAATCTCACCGGGATCAGCCCGCCGCATGTGGTAGGGCAAGAACGGCACCCAGACCTCGATCCCGCGCCTCGCCACACACCGGGCCCACGACCGGTAGATCGCCAACTGGGCGCGATTGAGCAGCCAGCCGTGCAGCAAGATGAGGGCCGGCGGCGGGTCGTCCTGCCCGGTTCCGGTCGTTTGGCGGCCAGCGACCGACCGCGTCCCCGATCGGGGCACGAAACGTTCGGCGTACCAGATCTTGTTGTTTCCCTCGGCACCGGGCCAGGGCGACACGGCCTTCCAGAGCGACCTGGAGACATGCTCGGGCTCGAACCCGCCGAGCATCTGCGGCGACGGATGAACCGCATCGCCGAATCCGCGCATATGCTCGACCAACGAGATGCCGCGGTGCGGTGGCAGGCGTCCCGACAGGCGAGTACGCACGAGCCACTCGTTGACGCGATCGAGGAAATGGGCCGTCAGGTAAGGCATCGGTTTCGGGCCGAACGTGCGAAACGTGGTTGGAAACCGTTCATTTGTGGCCGTCTGAGCAAGTCGCTTGACCTGGCCGGCCCGGGTGGAAGCGTGCATCACGCCGCCACCAGAGTCGGCTAGCTTACGGTCGCACGAGCTTACCTGATCCCCAACAGGGCGAATCGGCAAACTTTTTCGATAGTTGGTGCGTCATACACGTGAGGCGATCAGAAGGGCGCCAGCCCCGCCCCGACGATGGACGTAAAGGGGAGCGGCCTGGGGTAGTGGCTGGCGCGCTTCTGGCCGCCTCTGGCGCCCGAACCCGAGGTATCCGGGGAAAGGTGCACGGGACGAGCGAAAACGTCCCCTGGGCAACGAAGAAGGGGTGATCGGCATGCACGTACGAAAACTCGAGGGCGACGCGGTCGCGCACTACGACGCGCAGATCGCCGAACACGCCTACGAAAACAAGGATCGGGATGCCTGCCACGCGCTCTGGCGGACGGTTATCGAACGCGCGGTGATGGACCTCCAGTACCTGGAGCGGTTCGCGAGCCGGACCAACCTCAAGAAGCACGAGCTCGAGAAACTGCGCCGCATCGAGGAGAGCCCGCCCGACGATTTCATCGAGGGCAGCTGGTTCGAACAGATCTGCGACTACCTGCAGATCGACGCCTCGCGCGTCCGCTCGGGCCTGGGCGCCTACCTGGAAGAAGCCGCCTGATCACAAGAAGACAGCGTTGGAAAGCGAAGCCCCTGGTCGAAAGGCCGGGGGCTTCATGTTTTTCGGCCCTCGCCCCGCTTCTAGCCCGCATATCTCAGCGCCCTTCGTGGCGAGGGCGCGGAGAAGGGCGTGAATACAAGGCGCGCGCCGGAAGGGCACCGGAGGCGTATTGGACAATACGTCGAGGTGCCCGACCAAGCGCAACGCCGTAGACGCGCGCTTCTCCGCGCCCGCAGCAGGAGGGCGTTGAGATATGCGGGCTAGTGTGGGACTTGCCGAGATGGCGAAAGATGGGCGCTGGGATCGTGGCACCGGCGACTGTCAAGCGCCGAGAGAAACAACGAGGAGCCGAGGAAGTGAAACCGGAAGCCGAAGCCCGTGTACACCTCCGCATCATCGGACGCGTGCAGGGTGTCTTCTACCGAGCGACGACGCAGAAGGCAGCCCGCGCACTGGCACTGTGTGGGTGGGTTCGGAACTGCGGGGAAGGCGGCGTCGAGCTCGTGGCTGAGGGCCCGGTCGCCGATTGCGAGTCCCTTCTGGCGCACTGTCGGAGCGGTCCCCCCGGCGCCCTGGTCACCGGGATCGACGTCGAGTGGGGCGAGCCTACGGGGGAATTCACCGACTTCGAGGTGCGCTACTAGCGTGCTGAGAAACCCCGAAGCCCGGTGGCCATAAAACCCATGACGGCCTCTCTGTCCGCTGGCCATTGGGCCGGGCGATGCGTCGCCGTCGATTCCGACTCGCCTGAAACTACCTACCCCGGCCAAGGTAGATTACAGTAGGCGCTGCGCCCAAACCCTTGCTGGTAAAGGGATTCCACCCAAAGTGGTGACAGGACGGATTGTGCCGAAATGAAGGTCGCATTCATCGGAACCCACGGGGTCGGCAAGACGACGCTTGCGTTTGGCCTCGCCTCGCACCTCAAGCAGCTCGGCGCCAACGTGGGATCCCTCGAAGAGGTGGCGCGGCGCTGCTAGTTTCCGATCAACGAGGACACCACCCTCGAGGCGCAGACCTGGATCCAGGTCTAATCGATTCGGCGCGAGATCGTGCTTAACACGGTCTACCCCGAGATC
>Ga0114950_10003945_pt1 | contig 11482 bp, 9 predicted proteins | sample N075metaG_FD_83503 | JGI IMG/M metagenome (GOLD analysis project Ga0114950, IMG submission 83503) | Deep subsurface microbial communities from Kermadec Trench to uncover new lineages of life (NeLLi) - N075 metaG | ecosystem: Environmental > Aquatic > Marine > Ocean trench > Sediment | place...
CTCGCCGTCGAGGCGTCCGCCGCTGCCGGGGAACTTCTTGCCGCGGCCCGAAAGGGCGGCGACGCCGTTGTCCGGGAAGGCGGCACCGGTTCCGAAGGCCGCCTCCTCGATCCGGTGGCCATACAGATCGGTCTGGAAATCGAAGACCGCCTCGTAGACAGGTCGGGTAATCGCGTGGAAGCTCAAGGCCCACTCGGCGCTGGAGTGGAGCTGGAGATCGGTCACCAGATTCAGCTCGCTGCGCAGCGAGCTGGGGGTGGGAGAGCTACCGAAATCGGGCGCGCGGATGTAGAAGCGGGAACGGACGAAGCCGTGAATCTCGAGATTCTCGGCCAGCCAGTCTTCTGCAGTGGACGGTGGCGCACAGAGCAGCGCGATCAACAGCAACCCGGCCGTCCGGGCTACCCACGTCGAGTTCGAATCCCCTCTCGCCAAGGTCTCTGCCCCGCCGGCGCTGCAGCCGGCAGAATTCTGACACAGATCCGGTCCGGAGCTCAGTCTTTATTTCGTGCCGCGCGCAGGTCGTGTAGTAGACTGCGCGGAACCCAGCATGCCGAGGAGTTGGCGTGAGCGCGAAACGCGGAATCCTGATGACGGGAACCTCCGGATTCATCGGGGGAGAGCTTCTCGGCCGGCTGATCTCGCAACAGACCGATGCGAACGTTCACTGCCTGCTTCGCGCACGCGATGCCGAGCAGCTGGAGCAGCGTCGGCGAGCACTGATCGCTTGGGCCGGAATCGGAGTGGTAGACGCCGATCGCGTGAAGGCGGTCGCCGGCGACATCACCGACCCGCTGCTGGGACTCGGATCGACTTGGCAACGCCTCGCATCCGAGGTGGAGGAGATCTACCACTCGGCGGCGAGCACCAAGTTCGACCTCTCCCTCGAGGATGCGCGCGCCGTCAACCGGGACGGTGCACGTCACGTCCTCGAGTTCGCGCGCCAGGCGGACCGCAACGGTGGTCTTCGCCGACTGCACTACCTGTCGACCGCCTACGTGGTGGGCGACCAGGAGGGAATCTTCGGCGAGGACGCCGCCGCCGACAAGCCCCGCTTCCGCAACACCTACGAGGCCACCAAGTGGGAGGGCGAGCAGCTGCTCGCGCCGGAACGTGCCGGCGTCCCGGTCACCTGCTACCGCCCCAGCATCGTCGTCGGCGACTCGCGCACCGGGCGCACGCTCCACTTTCGCGTGCTCTATGACCCGGTCCGCTGGATCTGCCAGGGGAAGCTCCAGGTGCTGCCGTGCCGCCCCCGGCTCCGGCTGGACGTCGTGCCCATCGATTTCGTCTGCGATGCACTGCTGGCGCTCGCCGCTCGCGACGACACGGAGGGCGGAACCTTCCACCTGACGAGCGGCCCCGAGCGCGCTGCGTCGATCTCGGAATTGATCGAGATCGCCGTTGCCGCGGTCAACCGCTACCACGCCGAGATTGGAGCGCCGCCCATCGTGCCGCCGGCGATCCTGTCGCTGGATGAACAGCCCACGGGAACGCCTGAGGAAAGGGAGCGCGCCGAGAATATTCGCTCCGCGGCCCAGGCGATCGCCGGAGGCCACATTCCCTACATGACGACCGAGCAGCTCTTCGACACACGCCGGAGCCAAGCGCTCCTCGAAGGAACGGGAATCGACTGCCCGCCGCTGTGCAACTATTTCGACCAAATCGTCCGCTGGGGAATCGAGCGCGGCTTCACGAGCCGTTAGCGTTTCGGGGGTCGTTGATCCCGATACCGGCGAACAGCGCAGGAGTGAAGGTCATGTCGATCAGCCAGGCGAACGCGAGCATGAGCGTCGAGAGCACGGCGAACTCGACCTGATGGTGCAGCCCGCTACCAGCCAGCACCAGGAAGCCGGCGCACAGCGCGACGGTCGTGGAGGTCACCGGCCGGGCCACCGCCCGAAGTGCGGCCACCGCGGCCTGGGCGTCGTCGCCGAGCTCGGCGGCCTTCTCCCGGAAGCGCACCATGAAGTGAATCGTGTCGTCGACGGCGATGCCGAGCACGATGCACGCAATCAGGGAGGTGATGATATTGAGCGTCACGCCGCTGAAACCGAGGACCCCGAAGTACACGGCCACCGGCAGCATGTTCGGAATCAGCGCCAACAGGGCGACGCGGAACGAGCGGAAGTAGACCAGCAGGATCGCGTAGATGATCAGCACTGCGCCCGTCAGGCTCACCGCCTGGCCCCAGGCGATCTCGTCCATGGTCCGTCCGATCAGAACCGTGTCGCCGGTAATGTGACCCACGAGGCCTTCCGGCAGGGTGGCCATGCGCGCCTCGACTCGGTCGATAAAGGCGTTGATCGTCTGGGAGTTTGCCGCCGGCGCGCGCGTCATGATGTGGACCGCGTCGTACTTCGACGAAACCAGGTCTTCGACGCTGTCGTTCCAGAAGAAGAAGAGAAACTGGGAAATCGCCCGCTTCGTCTCGGGCAGGCGGAACTGGTCTTCGTCCCCACCGTGGAAAGCTCGGTTGACGACCATCAGGTAGTCCACCAGCGAGGTCGTCTTGCTGATCTCCGGCTGATCGTCGAGCCACTGCTGGAGCGAATGCACCTCGGCGAGATTCTCCGGGTGCTTGAAGGCGTCCTTTTCGTCGCTCTCGATGACCACGTGAAAGGTCGTCGATCCGCCGAGCTCCCGATCGAAGGCATAGCTCGAGATGCGGAGCGGGTTGTCCGCCTTGAGGTTGGCTACGAAGGAGGTGCTCACGACGATCTGGCTCGCGCCGATGAAGGCCAGCACGGCCACCACCGCACCGGCCAGCAGGATCGCCCGCCGGTGCCGGAGATCGAAGGAGGCGAGCCTGGAGGCCATGCGCTCGATGGATTCGCTGGGGGATTTCCGGCCGGCGGGCCGGGGCCGACGGGCGGCCAGGCTCAGGATGGCAGGTGCCAGCGTCAGCGAGGCGACGAGCGATGCCAGCACGCCCACCACGCAAAAGGCGCCGAACTCGCGGATGGCCGGCAGCCGGCTCAGGCACAGCGAGAGGAAGCCGGCGGCCGTGGTGATGGCGGTCAGGAAGACCGGGAAGCTGACGTGCCCCAGGGCTTGCGCCGCCGCCTCCTCCCCGGTGTGTCCCCTTTTCGACACCTCGTCGTGCTCGGACACGAGGTGGACCGAATAGGCGTAGGCGAGGGCATTGATCAGGAGGGGAACGATGAAAGTCACCAGGTTGAGCGAGCGGTCCGCCAGCACCATCGTTCCGGCGGTCCAGATCTGCGCCATCCCGATGGACAGCAACGGCACGGCCACGCCCAACGCCGAGCGGAAGCTGTAGTACGCAATCGCCGCCATGAACACGAAGCTCAGTGGGATGAGCCGCAGCAGGTCTCGGAGCAGGATGCGCCCGGTCATCGCCTTGAGCGGCGGATTCCCGGCCATCAGGACCCGGGCAGCGTCGCCCACCACCTCCCGGGCGACACGCTCGATCTGTTGGTCGATGGCGCGCTCGCGAAACTCCCGCTCGGACATCTCGTCCGGGTAGACGAGCAAGGCCGTCGCCCTGCCGTCCTCCGATACCAGGTTGCCCACGTGCATCGGGTCGCCGAGGATCCGTTCGCGGATCCGGGCCAGACTCGCTTCGTCGTCCGGCACCTGCTCGAAGAGCGTGGTGATGCGGACATCGCCCTCTTCGCTGCGGATTCCCGGTGCGTTGCTGAGGCTCAGTACCCGCCGTACGCCGTCGATCTCCTGGAGACGCTGCGTCAGCCGCTGGATCCGCTCGAGCCCCTCGGTCGTGAACACGTCGGCCGAGACGATTCCCACGAAGACCATCTCATAGCTGCCGAACAGCTCTTGGAAGTGGCGGTAGAACTCCCGGTAGGCGCCCGTCTCGGGCAGGATCTTCTCAATCTCGGTGCGAACCTCCAGCCGAAGCTCGAGGTTTCGGAAGTCGATGACCTGCGTCACGAAGAAGAGCGTCACTGCGCCGTTCATCAGCAACACCCAACCGGCGCGGTGAGCCACGAGTCGAGCAAAGCGATCGATCATTTTTGGGCCGATCCCCCTTGGAAGAAATTGACGAGACACCCATCTGCCTTCTTTACCACGCGTCGCCGCTGGTCTGTCCGTGAATTTTTCGCGCTCTGCGGGCTGGCGATGAGCGTCCTGCTCTGGCTGCCCTCGCTCTCGGTCGCTGCCACCCGTCAGAGCGCCGAGCAGGTGCTGGCGAACGAGCCCCCTGAGATCGTCCGCCGACTCGAGGCGGACCGGATGCTCGTGCTGGAGAATATCGGCGGAAGCGGCAAAGAATCCTTCGTGGTGGCCTACGTGATCTTCGAACGCCCGCTCGAGGACGTGCTGACGCTCCTCCGCCAGGCCGAACGGCAGGTGGAGTATCGCCCCGAACTCGCGGGCGTGAAGACCGTGGAAACGTTGAAAGATGGCCGCGTCGATGAGCAGCGGATTCGGTTTCTGTTCACCAACCTCGTGTACCGTGTTCGGTATCACGAAGACCCTGACACGGGGAGGATGGAGTGGAAGCTCGACCCGCGCTTCGACAGCGACCTGGCTCGCTTCGAGGGCTACTGGGAGTTTGCGACCTACGCCAGCGAGCCGAACCGCACCTTGGCACGCTTCGGCTCGCTGGTGGACGTGGGCCCGGCGGTGCCGGATTTCATCCAGCGGGGCATGAGCCGCAAGACGGTGCTCCGTTATCTCCGCAACACGCGCCGCTGGATCGACTCCAACGGGAAGTGGCGGCCGTGAGCCGGCTGGTCGCGCCGCTGCTAATCGTCTGGCTTGCGGCGCCCGCCGCCGCCGACATGCGGGACGTGCGCAACTGCGTCGAGGAGAACATGCCGCGCCGGTCGATCATGCAGGAGCTGACGCTCCGGGTGCAGGAGGCCAGTGGAGAGGAAACCTTCACCGCCCGGTTCAGGCTCTACTGGCGCCGCCTGCCGGGCGACGAGCGCCGCATCCTGCTGCGCTTCACCGCGCCCGACGATCTGAAGGGTGCCGCCGTACTCGTGCAAACCAGGCCCGGTCGCGAGCGCCACGTCTACCTCTATCTGCCGGAGATGGGCAAGCCGCGCCGGGTGATGAGCCGCGGCCAGCTCGACACGTTCCTGGGCCAGGCGAACCTGGGTATCGAGGAGCTGGAGCTACTGCTCGACCCCGTGCGCAGCAAGCGCAAGAAGCTGCTGCCCCAGAGCCAAGACGTCGAGGGGCGACGCACCTGGGTCCTGGAGGAACGACATTCTGGGGGGGCGGATTCCCGCTACGCCCGCACCCTGACCTTCATCGACCGGGAGTACTGCATCCCCGTGCGTGCAGAACTCTTCGGCGCGGACGGCAGCACGAAGAAGGTGCTCAGCGTGGACGTCTCGACCGTGACCCGTGAGGTCGAGAGCTGGGTGCCCCGGAACCTGATCTTCCACGACCTGGAACGGAATTCGGACACCGTCCTCCAAGTTGATGACATCACCGTCGACTCGGAGTTCTCGCCGGCTCTGCTGACGGTCGAGGCCCTCGCGCGCTAGCGCGACGGGCCAACCTCGAGCCATCCGAAGGGAGGCGCAGCATGTTCAAGACCATGAAGATCGGAGCCCTGGCCCTGTTGATTCCCCAGGTCTGTCTCGGAGCCGACACATCGGCCATGTCCGTCGACGACATCAAGGAATGCGTCGAGCGCAGCGGTCCGGCGAAGTCGAGCATCCAGCAAATTACCTTGCGAACGGTCGACGCGAAGGGCGGCACCCGCGAGTCCGAGGCAAAGATCCACTGGCAGAAGCAGGAGGACGGCCTGTCCCGTGCGCTGATCCGTTTCTCGGCACCTCCCGACCTACGGGGCTCCGCCCTGCTCATCATCGAGAAGGCCGAGGGCGAGACGGAGATGTACATGTACCTGCCGGAATTCCGCAGCGTCCGACGGATCAGCACGGGGATGATGTCTGGCTCGATGTTCGGCACAGACTTCACCTACGAAGAATTCGAGCGTCTCTACGGCCTGGCCGGAAATCTGAAGAGCCGCCGTCTGGCTGACGACCGGATCGGCGACCGGCCCGTCTTCGTGCTCGAGAGCGTGCCGGGCGAAGGCGAGGGATCCAACTACGAGCGCATCGTCCAGTACGTCGAGCAGGAACGCTGTGTCGGGTTGAAGAGCGAATTCTTCGAAGGGAGCGGAGAGCCGCGCAAGATCCTCACCACCGACCCCGCCTCGCTGCGCCAGGTCGGGGGCGCCTGGGTGGCGGACCAGATCCTCATGCGCGATCTCCGCGAGGGCACCCAAACCACCCTCGAGGTGCAGAAGATCGAGGTCGACGTCGAGATCCCCACACGCACCTTCTCCCAGCGCTCGCTGAGCAAGGGGCATTGAGTGTTGAAAAAACCGAGGATGGCGCCTGGACCCCTTCGTGGATCGGCGGGGGAAGCTCTTCGTGGAAGACGTCAGGTACTTCGAGCACCCGTTCTGCGTCATGCAAAGCCGCGATGCGGTGAAGGCATGGGTGGCCGGGTTGATGGGGATCAAGCCCTATGACACCGAGAGGGTATTCTGAGGTACGATTCCAACGCGTTGGGCGCTCTGGCGTAGGGGATCTGACACGCGACAAGGTGGACCTTCATGGAACCTATCGCCCCTGACGCTCTTCCTTCGGAAGCCCCGGGCTGGTCGACACTGCCGCGCCGCATGCTCTGGGCCTCGTTGCTCGACCCGGACACCTACGAGGAGGTGGAGGCCGACCGCTCCGCCACGAGCCAGGCCTTCCTGGTGGTGCTGCTGGCCTCGGTCGCCGGCGGCATCGGCGGCATCGACAACCACGGCGCCATGGGCATCCTCTGGCACGCGCTACACGGCGTGGTGCTGTGGGGGGTCTGGGCCTGGGTCACGAGCCTGATCGGCACGCGCTTGCTGCCGACGGCGCAGACCGAGAGCAACTGGGGCGAGCTGTTGCGCACGATCGGCTTCTCGAGTTCCCCGGGCCTGATCCGCGTCTTCGGGCTCTACCCGCCGATCACCGGCATCGTCTTCGCGGTCTCGGCCATCTGGATGCTCGTCGCGATGGTGATCGCCGTACGTCAGGCCCTCGACTACACGAGCACGTGGCGTGCGATCGCGGTCTGCGCGATTGGCTTCCCGATCTACTTCGTTGGCATGGCCGTCTCGATTATGCTGTTGGGTCCCTGGCCGGTCTGAGATCTCGGCCCGCTTCCAGCAGGGCGGAGGTCGCTGCGAAGTCAAAGACGTAGGGCACCGGTCAGTGCAGGATCTCTCCACGGCCCAACTTGTCGCTCGTGGCCTTGTCATGCATCCGGCCCACGTAGGCCGACACGATCCGCAGGCCTTCCTCGAGCTTGCGCAGCTCGCCGGCGAATCCCTTCATCAGCCGCTGGATCTCGTCCACGTTGCGACTGCTGGTCGCCAGGGCATCGATCTCTCCCGATACGACGGCGTATGCCGCCGCCACCCCTTCCAGGGCGGCAGAGTACGCAGAGGTCCCGCGCTCGGCGCTGAGGGGCTCGAGCTTCTCGGCGACCGTGGCCGAGAAATCCGGATGGATCCCCTTCCCTTCAAGGTCCGACCGGATCCGCTCCCTGCGTTGTGACGCTCTCAGCGCAGGCCGCCCTCCGGGCCCGTTGCCTCGATTCTCCATGACGACCGCATTGCCTCCGATGCACGCTGCGTGCGCTGATCTACGTACGCTGCGAGCGCTGTCCTACGCACGCTGCGAGCGCTGTCCTACGCACGCTCCGAGCGCTGTCCTACGCACGCTCCGAGCGCTTTCATGCTTCAGCCGCTTCAATGAGCAAGATCGATGCCACCCTTCGTGCAACGGAAGATCTCGCGACAACCCCTTGTTTCTGGTCTGTAAACGCGCGCCGGAGCGGCTCGCGGGCGCTGCCTGACCGACGACGACGTATGGCACGACGTGCCTTTTTGGGAAGCGCAGTTCCGCGCTGGAGACCGCGAGTCGCGGGGCCAGGACCCTAGCGGCGCCAAGAACTGGGAACGTGGGCGGAATCCGCCTCGGACTCCAGCATCTCGAGCTGCCGCTCGAGATCGGCCTGCAGTGCGGTCAGGCGCTCGCGTTCCCGTGCGTGGCTCTCCGGCGTGCGCTCATACTCGGCCAGCACCCGCTCGACCCGGGCTTGCATCGAACCATACTCGGACGCCCACTGGGCCCGGCTGCGGCCACCCCGGATGTGGCCCGTATCCGACAGGTTGTTGCGGGTCAGGGTGACGATCCCGTTGGCGGTATCGACCTTGTACTTGAAGTGGTTGAAGTAGGAGAGGCCGAGCAGCCCGATGCTCATGCTGTTGCTGACGCTGGCCGGGACATTCTTGACGGTGGCCCCACCCAGTGACACGGATTTGAGCATCACGACCTTCTGCTCGATGACGCCGTTGGCCGTGGAGTAGCGCTTCGTGCGGACGCCGCTTCCCGTATCGAGACCGAGCTGTTCCGCAACCTTCTGGGGCACGAGAACATCCGAGGCCCCCGTGTCGATGTAGAACGGGGCGGTGACTCGGTTGTTCAGCTTGACCATGACCAGCATGCTGGTCCCCGCGCGCTGGACCGGAATGTGCCAAACCTTGCCGGCTTGGGACGCTGCCGTCCCCGTCCCGGCCGAAATACTCGCGGGGGCCGACGATCGCGGGTTCGAGTAGGTCTGGATGCTTGGGGCTCCCTTCGATCCCTTGCCGTGAGCGCGATCTTCGGCCTCTCGCCGATACTTGGCGGGAACCTGGTTCAGATTCTGGGCGAAGTGTTCGCGGCCCTGGGCGTCCGTCCAACGGTAGATCTCGCTCCAGGCCGCTGAAGACACGATGCAGAGCAGACAGAGCAGGACGAAGGCAGTAGCTCGAACCCTTCCCATGCGGCTCACCTCCCCAAAGAGATCGGCTCGATCGCCAAGCCTCTTGACCCCTGGCCGAGTGGCGAGTTGCCGGAAGATTGCCGGTCTTCGAATTTGGCAGAATCAGCCGCCAGCAGTTTCGTCCGCAGCCTCTGCCTCGCCAGCGACCGCGTCGAAGAAGCGCCGGATCACCTGTGCGTCGCGACGCGAGACGCCGGACACGGCTGCCAGCTCCTGCTCCGAAGCCGCCTTGACCGCTCGTAGCGAACCCAGCTGCTTCAGCAGCGAACGCCGCTTGCCCGGACCCACGCCCGGGAGCTCTTCGAGAATCGAGATGAGCCCGATTTTGGAACGCAGATCGCGCTGGAATTCAATCGCAAATCGATGGGCCTCATCGCGCACACGCTGAAGCAGCAGCAGTCCCCTCGAACTCACGGGAAGCATCACGGCGTCCTTGCGATCGGGCCGGAAGATCCGCTCGGCCTTGAGGCCCCTGGAACGCCGAACCCGCGTTCCCGGGGAGTCTTCGTCTCGCTCCTTGGCGATGCCAAGACACTCCACGTCGAGATTCGCATCGGTCAGGCAAGCGCGGATCACGCCGAGCTGTCCCTTGCCTCCATCGACCAGCAGCAGGTCCGGGAGCGGGTCCGAGTCGACCTTCGCAAGCCGTCGGGTCATGACTTCCCGTAGACACGCATAGTCGTCGTCCGGCGCGGCATCTCGAATCCGGTAGCGCCGATAACTCCCTTTCACTGGCCGACCGTCTTCGAAGACGACACGACTCGCCACGGTCAATGCACCGCCCAGGGTCGAGACGTCATAGCCCTCGATACGCCTCGGCAGGCTGGAGAGCTTGAGCTTCTCCTGGAGTTCTTCCAACGCGCGGGTCACGCTGTCCCGCGCCTCGAGCCGCTGGGCGAGTCCAAGCTCAGCATTGTCGCTGGCCATCTTTACCAACTCGACCAGCGACCCGCGTTGGGGCGAGCGAAGCCGGACACGCCGCTCGGCCTGCTCAGCTAGCAGGACTCCCAGGGCTCCGTCGTCGTTGACGGCTGTTGGCGTCAGGACTTCCTTGGGGATCTCGCGCCCCTGCCCGGGCGCGTAGTACTGTCCCAGGAACGAGCTCATCACCTCGCCATCATCGAGCCGGACGTCCGAGAATCCGAAACCGCGCGTCCCAATCACGCGTCCATCCCGGATGTGAAGTACCCGCACCTCGATCTCTCCGCCGCTGCGGGCCAGACCGAAGACGTCGCGTTCCACGGGCCGCTTGTCGACGATCTGCTGACGCTCGATGGTGCGCTCTACCGCGCCAATCTGGTTGCGGATCCTGGCGGCGTCTTCAAAGCGTTCCTCTTCCGAGGCCCGCTGCATCCGTCCGCGCAGCTCGTTCACCAGCTCGTCGGACCGCCCGCGCAGAAACAGGGTCGTGCCTTTCACGAGCGCCGCGTAGGCGTCCTCTTCGACCAGATCGCAACAGGGCGCAACGCAACGCTTCATCTCGTACTCGATGCAGGGTCGCCCGCGCCGGGCGTAGTCTCGAAAGACGGCATCGCGGCAGGAGCGAAGCGGGAAGATCCGGCGCAGACCCGACAGTGACTCGCGCATGGCGATGCTCGAGGTGTACGGGCCAAAGTAGAGGGCGCCGTCCTGCTTGAAGCGGCGCACCTGGGTGAGGCGCGGCCACTTCTCCTTCGGGTCGAGACGCAGGGCCAGGTACTGCTTGTCGTCCCGGAGCCGAACGTTGAATGGCGGCTTGTGCTGCTTGATGAGTTCGTTCTCGAGCAGCAAGGCGTCTTTCACGTTCAGAGTGACGACGACCTCGACATCCTCGGTCCGATCGATCAGCAGTGGAATCCGGATGCGCCCATCACCGCCCGACACGTAGGAGCGAACCCGGCTCCGCAGGTTCTGGGCCTTGCCGATGTAGAGCACGCGCCCGGCCTTGGATTTGAAGAGATAGACACCGGGTCCGGTCGGAAGCCGTCCCACCTGCACCGAGAGAGATTCGTGCGCCACGTCAGGTCTCCCGCAGACGGTCCGCCTCGAGCTCACGGATCCGATCCCGAAGCACGGCCGCCCGCTCGAACTCGTGTTCGGCCGCCGCCACCTTCATCTCGGAGCGAAGGCTGTCGATCAGCTCTGGCAGCTCGTGGGTCGGAATCGACGGCTCCGCCCGCTCGCGTGCGGTTGGCACGGTCACGTAATCCCGCTCCCAGATCGTGTCACGCAGGCTCGTGATCTGCTTGACGATCGTCGTGGGCGTGATTCCGTGGGTCTGATTGTAGCGCGCCTGGATTTCCCGGCGTCGATTCGTTTCGGCCAGCGTCTCGCGTATCGAATTCGTCTCCCGGTCCGCGTAGAGGATGACCGACCCGTTCACGTTTCGCGCCGCCCGTCCGATCGTCTGGATCAGCGACCGGGTCGATCTCAGGAAGCCTTCCTTGTCGGCATCCAGTATCGCCACCAGCGAAACTTCGGGGATGTCGAGCCCCTCGCGCAGCAGGTTGATGCCCACCAGCACGTCGAACTTGCCTTCGCGCAGCTCGCGGATGATCTCCATGCGATCGATGGTCTTGACGTCACTGTGGAGATAGCGGACCTGGACGCCGAGCTCGCCGTAGTAGTCGGTCAGCTCCTCGGCCATCCGCTTCGTCAACGTCGTGACGAGAACCCGCTC
>Ga0114950_10003948_pt1 | contig 11478 bp, 10 predicted proteins | sample N075metaG_FD_83503 | JGI IMG/M metagenome (GOLD analysis project Ga0114950, IMG submission 83503) | Deep subsurface microbial communities from Kermadec Trench to uncover new lineages of life (NeLLi) - N075 metaG | ecosystem: Environmental > Aquatic > Marine > Ocean trench > Sediment | place...
GTCGATCTCCTGATCTCCGACATGTACGAGAAAACCGACATTCCGATTGCCGCGGAGGCGACCGCGGCGTCCTTTGGCAAGCTCGCCCGCGCGCTCAATCGAAACGGCCAGGCCGCCGGCGGCGCCGGCTCGGAATCGTCCCCCCTCGACGACCTCCCGAACCCTCCGAAGAGCGAAGACATGGCCGCCGCCGTGATGGGCCTCGTCGCCGAGAATATCGCGTTGATCTCGAATGCCCGGGCGACCGTGGCCGGCGTCTCGCGCATCGTCTATGGCGGCTCGACGCTCAACGAAAACCCGACGATCGTCGAGACGGTTCGCCTGCTGACCAGCGTGATGGGATTCGAGGCGATCATCCTGCCCCTCAGCGGCCATGCGGGCGCGTTGGGCGCCATGCTGCTTTCGGAGTAGGCGCCTTCGAAATAGCTGCTTTCGGAATCGACGCGTTCCTTCAAAGAGCGCCAGCGGCGCCCCAAAGAAGAACGCGCGCCCTTCGAGCAAGGCGCGCGTCCTGGTACCGTCAGGCCCGAACGACGTCGAAAATTTCGCGTCGCCCGAAGCCATGGCTAGCCGGTCGGATTCGGTTCGCGGAGCGCCGGCTCCGTCGGTTCCTGCTCACCATCGCCCTCCTCGGGGCGCGCAAGATTTCGAACCGCACGTTGGGTACGTGCGATCGCAGCACGCTGTACGCGCAGCTCTTCCGTTTGCGCGGCAACCTGTCGCTCAAGACGATCTCGCGCATCGACGAGTTCATCGATGCGGCCTTCGAGTGATTCCACACGGCGATTCATCTCGCGCATCATCTGTTGAAATTCTTCGGGAATCCCACCGACGGCCGATGGCATGCCGCCGAGGCTTTCGTTCACCTGCTGCCGTGAGATCACTTCCATTTCTTCCATGCTTTTCTCCTCGGAGCCGCCTAACACGACCGATTCCGATTCTTTCTCTTCATCGGAGGGGGACCCGATCGTCGAATCCCCGCTCCCCGCGCCAGGCTTCCCCAGCGTCATTTGTTGATCGTCACCGGAGAGACTCCCGAACGGATTCTCATCCTTTCCAGCCTGCCCAATCAGTGTCGTGTCAGCGTCTCCGACTTTACTCTCACCTTCATTCGCGAAATCGACTTCCTCGCCGCCACCCATGCGGCGTGCGATCCTCACACCACCTAGCAAGAGAACGATCACGCCGAGACCGACGAACGCCCAGGTCATCCAGCCACCACCCGACTCGGTCGTAGGCTCCGACTTGACGACCATCGGTCGAGGCCTGCTCTGTGCTTTGGGCTGAGGCTTGGGCTCGACCTGTCCAGATTCGGCGAGCAATGGAGCCGAACTCTTCTCCGTCAAAGTCTCGGGCTCGTCGGCGATGATCTCGTCCGCGTTCGGTTCTTCGACGGGCGTCGAAGTCGAAGGCTCATCGACGATCGCGATCTCTGCCGTACTCTCGGCCGTCGTCTCGACGACATCCGCAGCGGCTTCAGACTCTGTTGGCAGCTGCGCAACGATCTCGTCGAACGTTGGTTCATCGAAACTCGGTACCGCCTCCTCCTTCGGAATCGGTACGGGAACCGGCTCCGGCGGCGCGGGCGCGGCGGTTTGGGTCACCGGCGGCGCGGCCTTGGCGTCCGAAATGATATCGAGCACGATTCTCGGCGGTTTCGAGAGGATCATCTCCTTCAGTCTGAGTCCGGGCCTCGCCAGGCGAATCCGCGCGATCGATCGCGGCCCGGAGGGCTCGATCTCGACCTGCACGATGAGTGATTTATAAGACTTGATGCGGCGCGGAATCGAAGTCGCTTCGAGCGAGATCACCAATTCCGCGACATCCGATGTCGGGTCCACTCGCTCGATTCGATAGCCGGCGGGCCGGTCGAGTTCGAAGACGACGCGAGTAAAATCGGCATGTTTGCCGATCCGCACCTCCACGATCTCGGCCGCCTCTGCCGTGCCCGCCATGATGACGGCACTCGAAGCGAAGACGAGCAGCCCAAGCATCAAACACAGGGATCCCCCCCCGCGCCCGATTCTCAGACTTCGAAGGGCGAGACGATGCCCCCCTCCGAATGGATTGGTCGAATGGTTCGACATTGTCCCGCGGCACCTCCCTTAAGCCATGCGAAGGCCAAACGGCCCTTGCTCAATTTCCACCTGCTTGAGCAGCATTGCCCGCGAAATTGCGCAAGAGCTACGCCCCCTCTTCGGGAAATGATCGCTCAGGCTTGATGGGAGATCTGCAGAGAAGTTGCCTATTGCTGACGATTGCCGATGAGGACCGAATAAATGGGTGCGAAAACCAACACTTCAACGCACCATCCGACTCCGATTCCACTCAGGCCTGATCCGCAAAAATCCTTGCAAGTACCCGAATTGCCTCAGCGATGCGCGGACCGTACCACGAGACCAGAGTGCCGTCGATCAAATGAATTCGCGCATCCCGAGCGGCCGGACAATCGAGCGCCAACAGCCGCTCTCGATCGGCCTCAGTAAAGGCGAAGGGCTCATCGGGAAGCAGGATGACATCGGGTTGGGCGCGTTCCACCTCGTCGAGCGTCACGATCGGATAGCGCCGGTCGCTCGCCGTCTCGGGCCCGGCGAAGAGATTCTCGCCACCACATAGCTCGATGATGTCGTGGACATAGGTCTCGCGTGCGATCGTCATCCAGGGGTCGCGCCAGATCGGGCAGAAGATCTTCGGGCGCAATGTGCTCGCGCGCGCATTCGCGTTCGAGTTCGCGAGGAGGCTCGCTGCCTCGACGGCCCGCTCGACCGGAACCACCCAGCGCTGAACCGCGACGGCCGATGCGCCGAGTTCCGCCAGATTCCGAAGCAGCCTGGCGCCTTCTTGAACCGTTCGCGGGTAGGTCACCCAGACATCAATGCCCGCCTCCGCCAGCCGCCGAACGACGCGCACGGTATTCTCTTCGTGGTTCGCGATCACGAGATCCGGTTCGAGTTCGAGGATCGCCGGAAGATCCGCATCCTTGGTTCCGCCGAGTTTCGGGAGTCCGTCGAAGGCGCCCCTCGGATGCACGCAATAACGGGTCACCCCGACGAGTCGATCGCCCATCCCGAGTACGAAGAGTGCCTCGGAAAGACTCGGCACCAGACTCACGATCCGCCGAAACTCTCGATCCGGAAGTTCGCTGCGACACGAATGAACCCGCGGATGGCCGGGCAGCGCCTCGCCCTCAGCCATTTCCGAAATGGATCTCCAACACGGGTTCTCGCAGCCGAACTTTCTCGATCGGACGGCCGATCAACGATTCGGGCAGGCTGATTGATCGACGCCCATTGCGCACCCGCAGATGCAGATCCGCACCCTTGGCAAAAACCTCGATCTCCTCCTTCGTGATCCCGGGAAGGTCGATCTCCATGCGCGTCCGGCCACCCACGCGTCGGAATCGGATCGGACGTCCGGAGGAAAATCGCGCGGCTGGATCCTCGTCCCCGAAGAGATCGAGTGCCAGGGCTTCGAGTGCTTTCGTCCCGATCACTTCCTTTGAGCGCAGAGAAACCCGACGAATCGGAACCGGGAAGCTCCGCTCGATGGCGTCGAGTTCCTCTCGTTCCAATTCGAGCCAACGACTGAAATAGCCGCCCGCGACCGACTCCGGCATCACACGATTCACGAGCACCGCATCCGTCGCGATCCCATAGAGTGAGAGGTAGGCAAACGAGCGCCGTGTTTCGTCCACGACGACACGCATCGGATTGACGACGAGTCGCGCACTCGTGCGATCCCCGTCGAGCAGGATCTGTCTTACATCGTCGATCTCCTCATACAGCCGTTCGAAGGCATCGAAGAATTCTTCCTTGGGAATGAGTCGGCCGGCGTCGAATCCGCGCACCAGCGGTCGAAGCCATCGCGCGCCCTTTCGCTCGAACTCGAAGAAATGTTCCATGAAGATCCGCAACGCATCGGGGAAGCGAAGCATTCGCATCGTCGAACCCGTCGGGGCACAGTCGATGATGCAGACATCGAAATCCCCCGTCTGCTCGACCTCTCGCACGGCCCGCAACGTGACGAGTTCCTCGATTCCCGGAAACGCCAACAATTCTTCCGCCACCAGGGCGTCGGCCTCATCCCGAAGCAATTCCCGCAGCCAGGCCTGAATGCTCTGCCACGCGCCATCGAGTTCGACCTGTGCATGGATCTCCCGTGCATGGACATTCTCGGCGATGCGTCTCATATTCGGCCCGACCGGCTGACCCAGCGCGTCAGCCAGGCTGTGGGCCGGATCGCTCGAGAGCACGCAGACGCGATGACCGTGCCGAGCCGCGCCGAGGGCCGAGGCCAAAGCAAGCGTGGTCTTCCCAACCCCACCCTTGCCCGTATACAAAAGAACTCTCATGCGGACGGGGCGGGGGGCGGCGAGGCATTGGGGGCAACGAAGGATACGACGAGCTGCTCGTCGCGGTAGCTGACGCGATCGACCTCGAGCTTCGCAAAGCCAGCGGGCAGCGCGATCTTGCGGCGGCGTCCCGCCACGCCCACGATCAGCTCATCTTCGACTCGCGTGACCTCGAGGGTCTTCCGGTCGAGTCCGGGGAGCGGAAGACGAATGCGTGCGCCCTCGTCGTCGCATTCGAAACGCATGCGGAGCGCCCGTCCGAGATGTGCGGCGGGGTCGAGCTCTCCAAATAGCATCTTTCCGTGTGCCGCGAGCGCCCGAACTCCACGAACTTCGTCCGGCTGGAGCGGCGCGGTCAAACAGGCCATCGGCGCGAAGGCCTCTTTTACCTCGCTCAGTCGTTTGGCCTGCAGATCTCTCCAATCCCGAAAGAATTCCTCGCGCAGAGCCTCCTCCGGCAAGATTCGGTTCATGATGACCGCGTCGCTTGCGAGCTGAAATAAACACAGGTCTGTCAACGATCGGCGCGCTTCATCGATCACCATCGATTCCGGCGTGACGACGATGCGAACGCTGGTGTCTGCCGAAAGCAGGCGAGCGCGCAACCGGTGCAAGGTTTTGTAGAAGAGCCGATCGGCTTCGGCGAATACCTCCGCCGAGGGCAGGGGCACAGCGACGAGCCCGCTGGCGATGGGCTCGACAATTCGCGCGGCGGCGCGCTGCAGCCGCAATAGCCAGCGAAGCCCACTATGCACGACCTCGGGCAGCGTGACCAGACGGAGCGTGCTGCCCGTCGGTGCACAGTCGACCAGGATGAGATCGTATTCGCCGCTCGCGGCCCAATCTTCGACACACACCAGGGTCGCCAGCTCCTCGGCTCCAGGCAATAGCGCCAATTCGTCGGCAATGACTTCATCGATGCCCTGGTAGCGAAGCAACTCGACGAGATAGGCGCGGACGCGGCCCCAATGCATTTCGATGACATGGCGTGCATCGACTTCGAGCGCGTCGAGTCGCTGCGCCAGACGGCGCGGCTCCGGACCGAGCGATTCGGCGAAAACGTCACCCAGACTATGTGCCGCATCCGCGGACACGACCAAGGTTCGCAGGCCGCGCTCGGCCGCCCAGGCCGCGGTTGCCGCGGCCGTCGTCGTCTTTCCGACGCCGCCCTTGCCCGTGTAGAGAATGAGCCGCATCCCGCCAACTTATCACGCTGGACGAATCACGCCCTTCTCATGCCCATGTTCACGCCCAGGTCAGACGGAAAGCGGCTGCTCCCCGAGCGCCCCGTCCGATTCATCCTCGCACCAAGCTCGGCCCAGCGCCCCTTCGGTCGCTGTGTCCAGCGATGTTCACAATGCAGGCATTCCGACACACCGAGCCGACCGCCGTGCATCACTTCATCGCTCACGATTTTGTCGTCCCCGCAGACTGGACAATGCCTGGGCTGCACCGCGTGGAGCCGAACAACCGCCTGGGGCCGAACAAGAGTCGAATCCGGCCTGGGTTCCGGAATCGCCGACTCGCGGCGATGGGCACGCCGCTCGACGGGGACGGCCGCGCTGGCGACGATTTCTTCGACGCGCTCGCGCTCCGCCGCGTTTCTCTCGCGCAACCGCTGCCGATCCCGAGCGCTGCCCAGGCTTTCGCCCCTGCGGCCTCGTGCACGGAACTCGACGGGCCGCGCGGAACGAGCAAAGCTCGCCAACGCTCGATTCCGCGAGGATTCTTCGCTGACCTGGATCGTCGGTTTGACTGTTGTGATTGCCGTGACTGCTTTGACTGCTTTGACTGCCGTCATTTGATGTCCCTCGTCATTTCATGTCCCTCCAACCCGTGAGTTCCCCCGAGCCCCGCAGAAGGTCACGCCTCGTAGCCGGATTTCACGCGCCGCGTGGAGCGCCGACACTCCACGCGGCTTCGGGCACTGGTGAATGGGGGGCGAGTGCGCCCGACGTCGTGAGGATGAGGGACCGGCGTGACGAACACGGTCACAACAGGTGAAGAAAAGACGAAAATAGACAGAAATAGGACCCCGAGGGGTCGGTCACTCAGCCGCTGTCGCGCAGCTCGCGTTTGAGAATCTTGCCGGTCGGACCCTTCGGCAGCTCTGCGACGATTTCGATGATGCGAGGATATTTGTAGGCCGCGAGGCGTTCTTTACAGAAAGACTGAAGCTCTTCCGGAGTCGCCTTTGCGTCCACCGCCAGCGCCACGAATGCCTTCACTTCTTCGCCGTGGCTGTCATGCGGCACACCGATCACGGCCGCCTCGACGACGTCTTCATGCTCGTAAAGCACCTCTTCGACTTCCCGCGGATAGACGTTGAAGCCACCGCGAAGGATCATGTCCTTCTTGCGATCGACGATCCAATAACATCCGTCCGAATCGCGATAGCCGATATCGCCCGAATGGAACCAACCGTTGCGCAGGGTCTCCTTCGTCGCATCGGGGCGATTCAAATATCCCTTCATGACGTTATGTCCGCGAATACAGATCTCGCCGCGCTCGTCGTTGGGCAAGGGCTCGTCCTCATCGTTCACGATGCACAATTCGACGCCCCATACGGGGTATCCGATCGAGCCGGCTTTGCGCGGCTTGCCAATGACATTGAAGCTCGCGATCGGCGACGTCTCCGAGAGGCCAAAGCCTTCGAGGATCTCGACGTTGAATTTCTCTTCGAAGGAATTCATCACTTCGACGGGCATCGGCGCCCCCCCGGTCATACAGATCTCGAGACTCGAGATGTCGTAGGCACGATCGCCACGATGATTCAGTAAAGCAAAATACATCGTCGGAACACCCGCGAAGATCGTGAGCCGGTCTCGTTCGATCAGTTGGAAGGCCTCTTCTGGCGTAAAGCGCTCCAGCATCGTCATGCTGCCGCCCGACGCGATCATGCTGTTCTGGATCACGGTCTGTCCGAAGGAATGAAAGAGCGGCAGCGTCGCCAACGCTCGATGACCTTCGCTCGAAGTCGGCATCAGCTTCGGCGTAACGACGGTACAGTTCAGGAGCAGATTGGAATGGGTGAGTTCGGCGCCCTTGGGCTTGCCCGTCGTCCCCGAGGTGTAGAGGATGACGGCGGTGTCCTGGGGTGAGGTCGGGTGGAGTCCGTCGATCGGGTCTGCCTTGGCCATCGCGGCGACGGTATCCTCGCCGTCTTCACCCCCCGCGATCACGACCGGAACGGAGAGCGGTGCCGCACCCCGCCGTCCCGGCTCCTCGAAGAGGGGATGAACGATGAGCAGGCGTGAGCCCGAATCCTCGAGGAAATAGGTCACCTCGGGAATGGCAGCGAGAATGTTGATCGGAACGACGGTCGCCCCCGCGTAGAGGATCCCGAAATAGGCGATCGAAAATTCCGGAACGTTAGGGATCAGCAGGGCAACCTTGTCTCCTGGCGAAATGCCACGTGCCCGCAAACTCGCCGCGACACCACGGGCCGCACGATCGAGTTCGCCAAAACTGAGTTCGAGATCCCCCGCCCGAATCACCGTTGCGTCGGGCTTCTCGTTCGCTGACGCGAGCAGAATCGATCCCAGGTTGAGATGCATGGCGGGCTCCTCGGGCGAGTGGGCGGGAAGGGACTGGGAAGTAATAGCGTTGGGGTATGCTCGGCGCCCCGATCGACACCGATTCTCGAAATCCCGAGGAAAGCCCGCTTGAGTCCTTCCACGTCCGAGACGCCCGACCAGAACGCTGTCCGCGGGCGCCCACCCTGGCTGCTTCTGGTCGGAGCGGTGGTCGGCCTCGGGCTCGCGGCCCTTGGACTGCTCGAGACCGACTCGGGCCGGCAGGCCCTCTCCCCGGACGCCGCAGCCCGGGTGGGCGAGCGGACGATTCGGCGTGTCGACTACGAGCGAATTCTAGAGGGCGTCTCGAGGGATCTGCGAAACCCGCTGGACGAATCCATTCGTCGTCTGATCCTCGACCGAATGATCGACGAGGAACTGCTCGTCCAACGCGCGCTCGAACTCGGCTTGGCCACGATCGATCGGCGCGTGCGCGGCGAGCTGACGGCGAAACTGATGGATTCGATCGTGGGCGAAGTGGACCTGGATGGAGCGAGCGAGCGCGAGCTGATTCAGCATTTCGAGGAGAACATCGACTTCTTCGTCCGGCCGCCACGGCTTCACGCCCAGACGATTTTCTTTTCATCGCGGAGCGACGGCGATCGACAGCGGGACAGCGCGGCCGAACGCGCCAGTCGAGCGGCCGAGCAGCTGCGTAACGATGTGAGCGGCGAGAACGGCGAGAACGCGAGCGAAGCCGAGGATCGACTCGGCGACCCCCAGATCTCTCCCCTTCCGAATGGAATGCTGCCACCGAACAAGATCCGGGACTATGTCGGCCCGACGGTCCTGCGTGCTTTAGAGGCGCTTGGCGTCGGCGAGTGGAGCGAGCCCATCGAGAGTCGTGGAGGCATCTATCTGGCACGCGTCGTCGAGCGCGAACCGCGGATCGTCCCCGATTTCGAAGAAGTCGAGGATCTGGTTCGCCAGGATCTGAAACGCCGCCGTGGCGACAAGGCGTTGCGCGATTATCTCGACGATCTTCGAATCCGGACGGCTGTCGAGATCAACGAATCCGTGTTCAGCGTTTCGCGATGAGCGTCGCCTGAAGAATCGTCGCGATCGTCTCGACGAGTGCTTCGCGTCCCTCGCCCATCGGCTCGAATCGTCTCTCGAAAATCTCGTGATGGGTCGCCATCGACTCGAGCGCGGTGAATAGGATCATCGCACCCGATATCGGGCGAATTCGCCCGACCCCGGATTCGGGATCCTCGGAGCCGGACTGACCCTTGGCCGCTCGGATCACCTCAGAAAACGCCATCACCATCGGCAACATCGATTTCAAACGAACTTCCCTGAACGCCGGATCGCCTTCATCTGCTGCATTGTTCCGGACGCGAAGGATCGATTTGTAATGGTCCCAATGATCGGTGACGAGATTCACCAGACGAACGCCCCGTTCATGCCCGGCGGAGCCGCTCCAATCCCCGTGGATCAACTCGATCATCTCGGGCGTCATCTCCGAGACCTCGGTGGCCAGCTCGAGAATGACATCGGTCACGTCTTTGAAATATTGGTAGAAGGTCGCCGGCGAAGAACCGATCCGGCGCGCGATGTCGACGACGTGAAGGTCTCTCATCGACTTCTCATCGAGAAGGGAAATCGTCGCCTTGAGAATGCGTTCGCGGGTTCGCAACGCGCGGGGTCCGAGCAGCCGACCCGATTGGTCGACGTGGGAGGCGTCGCATGGAGTCGTCGAGACATCCTCGCGAACGCCGGTCAGCGGCGGGGAAACGGCGGCGGCGAGCAGCCTGTCCGGCAACGTCGCTGGCGACGCCGCCGGGCCATCGGATGAATGCTCTAGGAACGATTCGCTTGTCGTGGGCGGGGGCGTCATGCAGAAATCATACACGAATATGGGCGCATAAGTGCGCAATTTTCCCTGAGGGGGCGTCAGAAACGAATGTGCGCCCGCTCACACAGTTTATTGGTTGATTGCACAATCATCTATGTCATCCCAACCCTTCCGCAGCAAAACGGTATTGCACGATTTTTCTTGTGCTACTCGGCCAATCCCGTAGTTTGTCAGCAGGCGGCGAATTCGCGCCTGAATGCTGCTTCGCGCCCCCCGATTTCCGGGCGCCTGTCGACGATGCAGGAGGTCCCATTCATGCCCAAGCTCACGATCGAGATCGACATGGAGGACACCCAGGAGGCTTGGGACGCCCTCTACCGTCGCATCGAAAAATTCGCTGACTCCGACGAGAAACCGCAGAGTGCGACCCAGAGCGCAAGCCCCCTGACCTACGACCTGCTGCTCGATCCCGAGCGCACCCTCGGCAAGATCGGTGACTATTTCGGGGTCCAGACCCGGAGCGAGTAGCCGGGGTCAGCGCTTAGGCACGATGACGATGCGCGCTTTCGCCGTCGGATGTTGTTCGATGTAGATCTCGAACGTGCCTTCCTTCTCGAATGTGTAATGCCAATCCTCGCCGGGTTTCATCAGCGGCGGGCTCTCGAGCGTTCCCGCCTCATCCACGATGACATGACCCCCCGGCATCGCGACGGTGTTCAAGAAATGAACCGTCGTCCCCACGAACAGGTTCAGTAGCGACGGCGAAAGCGCGTCATGACTGATCTCGATCGTCGGGCCGTGCGCGAAGGCGCCGACTGGGCTTCCGACTCCGAACAGAACGAGCGCCACGACGACTAGACAGAACTTCTTGTATTTCAACCGGAACCCCTGTGAAAGGTGTAAAGACTGCGTGCCGCAATGATCGCACGCCGCGACGAGGATCGGTAGTCTTGGCGCCCGCCCCTCGATCGAGTGTTGAATGTCCGAGCCTGCCCAGATTGCGCGCGCGCAGCGAAGTGAGTTCCGGACGCTGTTCGGGCTCTCCCTGCCGATCGCCACGGCGCAGCTCGGATTCATGACGATGGGCGTCGTCGACACCATGATGGTCGCGCGAATCGGCGTCTCCGAACTGGCCGCGGTGGCGATCGCGACCTCCTGGGCCTGGTCCTCGACTTCGCTCTTCCAGGGTCTCATCCATGGCATGGATCCGCTCGTCAGTCAGGCGCATGGCGCGGGCGACGGCAACGCGGCTGCGCTCGCACTCCAGCGGGGATTGATCATCGCCGTTCTCTCCTCGATTCCGCTGATGGCGCTCTGGATCGCGACGGAGCCACTCCTGTTAATGCTCGGGCAGGACGAAAAAGTGGCCGGGCTCGCCGGTGGCTACATGCTGGCGCGCCTGCCCAGCGCCCTCGGCTTCAATGTGTTCATCGCGCTTCGACAATACCTGGCGGGTCGCACGATCATGCGTCCGGCGATGTGGGTGATGCTGATTGGCAACGCGGTCAACCTGTTCTTGAACTGGCTGCTGATTTTCGGCCATCTCGGCTTGCCAAAGCTCGGCTTGTTCGGGGCGGGTCTGGCGACGGGATTGACCAATCTCGTCTTGCCGATCGGGCTGTGGCTATGGATCCGCCACTTTCGACTCATGGACGGAGCCCGGCGGCGCTGGGATCGAAACTCCTTCGCCCTCTCGGGACTCAGGCGCTACCTGCGCCTCGGCATCCCCGTCGGTCTTCAGCTCGCCCTCGAAGCCA
>Ga0114950_10003949_pt1 | contig 11476 bp, 7 predicted proteins | sample N075metaG_FD_83503 | JGI IMG/M metagenome (GOLD analysis project Ga0114950, IMG submission 83503) | Deep subsurface microbial communities from Kermadec Trench to uncover new lineages of life (NeLLi) - N075 metaG | ecosystem: Environmental > Aquatic > Marine > Ocean trench > Sediment | place...
ACCCAACGTCAAACGAATCTTGGAGCTGAATCCGAAACATCCGATCGTGCGAAAGCTCCTGGAGCGCTTTCAGCACGACGAGCACGATACAATCGTGCGGGACTATGCCGAGTTGATCTACGGCCAGGCAATCCTAGCCGAAGGCGGCCAGCCGTCGAATCCAGCCTCGTTCAGTGAGAGATTGGCTGAAGTGATGGAGCAGGGATTGTAATTGGTTACGCCGAGGCCTGCGTGGCAGTTTCCTCGGTAGGTTTGGGTTTGTCCCAAATGGAAGTCGAGACCGGCCTCTTGATTTCTCGCACACCGAAGCCGCACGCCTCACAGCCCGTCTTTTCCCCCCATGGCCCCTGACCGCACTCGGGACACGAAGGGCGACGTGTCTGAACCGGTCGCTTGAAACAGCCATTCTGGCACTGTTCCCACAACATGCCGTTGCCGTCGCTGGCCATGACAAGCGGCGAACCACACTCACACTTCGGGTCGAACGCGTCTATCATCGGACCTTTGGACCAGTTTCTTGTGCTCACGTTCTCCTCCTCAATCCGGTAGCTATGAAATCGTCCACCAGGCATGCTGGACGGGCTAAAAGAATCAAAGCCGGCTACCGGCTCAACTGAACCTACCGATTCTTGTCGGACGGCGGATTTACACAGACCTTCTAGCGCGGCGCGCATCAACGCGGCGCCGACGTTTAGCGGCTATTCGTTTGAGTCGCCGAGCCAGACTCGGCTTGGTATAGTGGCGCCTTTGACGCAACTCTCTGAGGACACCAGAACGTTGAACCTTGCGGCGAAACGCCTTTACAGCCCACTCGATACTGTCGCTTTCTTTGACCTTGATTTCACTCATACTGCACGCTTATGTGCTTCCAATCGCCAACTGCTATACCAAAAAAAAGACCGGCCGAAGGGCCAGGTTATATCTTCCAAGTCCTGCCAGCACCCTTGAGTGGCGCTTGGCGCCCTCGAATTTTACTCAGACAAGGTCTTTCTGTCAAACGACATAGCTCGGCTGCACGGACCCCCGGCGGCGGGGCCGAGGAGGGGATCAGCACCGGCTCAACCCATGGCGCCGCAACCGTAACGGACGCAAAGACTTGAGGGAATTGACAGCAGCCACCTACAGGGCTAACCTAGTGCATCTTGGCTTCCTCGGGAAGGACGGCAAACGCCAATGACTGTGGGCGCCAATCTCCAGAGCATCCCCCTCTTCGCGCACCTCCGCGAAGAGGATGTCAACCGAATCAGCCGATTCGCTCGGGACAGGTCTTATCCGAAAAACAGCGTGATCGTTTTCGAGGAAGACCCCGGTGACTCGCTGTACGTCGTAATGTCGGGCCAGGTGAAAGTCGTCCTCATAGGAGAGGACGGCCGGGAAGTGATCCTGTCGACTCCCAGCAAGGGCGATTTCTTCGGGGAAATGTCCCTCATCGACGACCAACCCCGCTCGGCCCACGTGATTGCGATGGAGGATTCCCAACTCCTGGTTCTGAGACGCGAGGATTTCCACCAGTGCCTCAGCGAGATGCCGGGCATCGCCATTGGTCTGCTGAGGGCCATGTGCAAGCGGCTACGCCAGGCCGACAATAAGATCGGCGGACTCGTCCTGCTCGATGTACCCGGCCGGGTAGCACGCTTGCTGCTCGAGTTGGCAGACGAAAACGACGGCGAGCACATCACCAAACGCATTACCCACCACCTGATCGCGCAGATGATAGGGTCGAGCCGCGAAACAGTTTCGCGGACAATGCGGAGCCTGGTCGACCGAGGACTCATCGAGGTTTCCCGCTCGAGAATAAAATTGTGCGATCGCGAAATCCTCGAAACCGCAGCCGGTCGCGACACAATGGGCCCGGCCCAGCGGTTCCACTATGACGGCAAGCTTGACCGGCGTCGTCAAGGAAACGCTCGGCATCGGTAGCAGGACCTTCCCTTCCGCACGCCCCCGACACCAGGCACAGCGCGCTGGGTACCACTGCCCTTCGATAGCGACGCACTAGTCGCTAATCCACTGTCCATCAAAGTGGACACTCGGCACGGCGGTAAAGCGGCCCTTACGATCGTAAACGGGTGACGCTGAAACACTTACGAGAAGCTGGAACCTCCTGGCACTCACCTTGCATTCTGTATGGTACGAGTCGCCTCTAAATTACACGGGCCCCGTCCGACACGGAAAAGCAGACCAAAAAGGCGGCTCTGGCAAGGATCGGGCGGCCCTGATGTGATAAAGAAAGGATGCAATCGTGAACACCAAGAAAATGCTCACGGCGCTCATGGGCCTCGCCCTAGCCACTGTCGCGCTACCGGTTACGGGTGATGCCGCGGTACCAGTCGTCGAGGACTCCGTGCGAGCGGACGTTGTGCAGGTCCGCGTCGTGAACAACAACTGGCACGCCATGCGCATATACGCCCTCGTCAATGGTCGGTCCATCAGGTTGGGGACGGTTACGGGTCTCACTTCGGAAACGTTGACGATACGCAAGAGTCTGGTGAGTTTCGCCGCCGATCTGGAGTTCGTGGCCCAAGGTATCGGGAGTCGCTCCGAAATCTTCAGAACCAGCTTCCAAGTTTTCCCGGGTGATGTGCTGGAGTTCCGCGTCGAGAATTCGATCGGGCTGTCGTTCGTTCGCCGCATCTAACGGGCGGACGATATGGTGAACTCCCCACTCCCCACTCCCCGCTCCCCGGGGAGCGGGGAGTGGGGAGTCACGCCCCTCTAAGTCTTTCATTGCCGAACGGCCCCTCCCACACCATCATTAGGCTCCTTCAACCGAGCAACGGGCATGGCGCGCTTTTTTCGTCGGGCTTCCTTCTTGTCTGTTATCTGGCTCCTAGCCGCATCAAACCCACTTCACGCCCGCCAATCCATTCTCCTCCGTCCCGACCGTGTATTCGACGGTCTCGAATTGCACGACGGATGGTCCGTTTGGGTGCGGGATGGCCGAATCGCTGCGGTGGGTCCGGCCAGTCAGATGGGCGCTCCGGCCACGGCTCGTGTGGTCGCGCTGTCGGGCCTCACGCTGCTCCCGGGTCTCATTGAGGGACATTCCCATCTGCTGCTCCATCCCTACAACGAGACGTCGTGGACCGACCAGGTTCTCAACGAATCCCTCGCCGAGCGGGTCGCCCGGGCCACGGTGCACGCTCGCGCGACACTCTTGGCGGGCATAACCACGTCGCGCGACCTCGGAACCGAGGGGGCGGGCTACGCCGACGTGGGACTCAAGAGAGCGATAGATCTCGGTGTGATTCCCGGGCCGAGACTGATCGTGACGACCAGGGCCATCGTCGCCACGGGCAGCTACAACCCGAAGGGTGCCCCCGAGTTCACTCTTCCCAAGGGTGCGGAGCCGGCAGACGGCCACGACGACCTAATTCGTGTCACGCGGGACCAGATCGGGCGCGGCGCCGATTGGATCAAGATTTACGCCGACTATCGCTGGGGGCCCAACGGCACGGCCCAACCCACGTTCACCGAAGAGGAGTTGACCCTGGTTGTTGCAGTGGCCGGGAGCGCCGGTCGTTTTGTGGTTGCTCACGCCGCGACGGCGGAGGGGATGAGGCGCGCTGTGCGCGCTGGTGTAAGGACGATCGAGCACGGCGACGGAGGTGACGCCGAAGTGTTCGCACTGATGGCCGAACGCGGTGTCGCCCTGTGCCCAACGCTCGCCGCCGGGGACGCCATACTGCAGTATGGCGGTTGGCGCAAGGGAATCGATCCGGAACCGGCACGCATACGACAGAAACGAGCCACTTTCCAGCTTGCCCTCGAGCACGGTGTCCCGATTTGTTTCGGCGGCGACGTGGGGGTGTATCCCCACGGCGACAACGTGCGGGAGCTGGAGTTGATGGTAGAGTACGGCATGTCACCTATCGAAGCGGTGCGTGCCGCCACGTCGGGCAATGCACGGCACTTCGGCATCGACGATGAGGTGGGGATGGTGCGCGAGGGATTGCTGGCTGACCTCATTGCGGTCGAAGGAGATCCGACGCAGGACATCTCGGCGCTGCGCAACGTGCGGTTTGTTATGAAAGGTGGGGAGGTTGTTGTGGGGAGTCGGGAGTCGGGAGTCGGGAGTCGGGAGGAGTAAGACGGGGCTTCGGTCGAATAAAGGGACGGAAGGATGGAAGGATGGAAGGACGGAAGGACAAAATCAACGCGTAGAAAGTAGGAGGAAGATGGCTTCCATGAATCGTCGAAAGTTTGTGATAGCCGGAGCGGCGGCGGGTTTGGCTGCCGCAACGTCCCAGACGGCCTTTGCGGACGCACCCAACGTCATCTTGAAAAAGCGGGCGCGTCCGATGGTGATCTCCGATCACAGCGGGATCGCCTACACCAACGGTGGGCCGCAGAGCGCCGTCGAGAAGGCCTTCGAGATGATAGTCAGCGGCTCGGATGTGTTGGACGCGCTCATCGCCGGCGTCAACATTCCGGAATTGGACCCGACGGAGGCGGGCATTGGTTACGGGGGGCTCCCCAACGAGCGGGGCGTGGTGCAACTCGATTCCTGTTGCATGCACGGGCCGAGGCGACAGGCCGGAGGTGTTGCGGTATTGGAGGGCGTGCGTACTCCGTCGCTGGTGGCCAAGGCAGTCATGGAGTATACGGACCACCACCTCCTAGTCGGCCAAGGCGCTCAGGATTTCGCCCGCAGCATCGGTATCACGATCGAGGACGACCTCAACACCGAGCACTCGCGCAGGCTTTGGCTCGAGTGGAAACGCAGGGTAGACCCGAATCACTATCTCGATCCTGCGGAGCGGAGGAGGAGGGGATACGAAGCCGGCCTGCAGATGGTACGCGAAGGGTTGATCGACGAGAACCACTTCTGGGGAACCATCAATTGCAACGGCATCAACTCCGACGGCGACCTATGCGGCGTCACCACAACGAGCGGCCTGGCATGGAAGATCCCGGGCCGCACGGGGGACTCGCCTATCCTGGGCGCCGGACTGTACGTCGATAACGACGTGGGCGCGGCCGGCTCCACCGGCCGGGGCGAGGCGAACCTTTACAACCTCTGTTCGTATCTGATCGTCGAGAAGATGCGCGACGGGATGAGCCCGAAGGACGCCGGCATGGAAGCGTTGAAGCGAGTTCAACAAAACACCGTCGAAGGTCGCCTCTTGAACAGCCGGGGGCTGCCGGCCTTCAACCTGCGCTTTTTCATTTTAAACAAGCGTGGAGACTATGCCGGCGTCGCCATGTATGGCGCGGGCGAGCGTACCTTCGCCATTTGCACCGAGAACGGCGCTGAATCACTACCGTTGGAGGGGCTGCTGGATGGAAGTCCGACGGACTGAAGTTGGACGGGTGGAGGTCGATGACAAACGGTAGTGAGAGCGTGAGTCGACCACTTCCCACTTCCTACCCCTAACTTCCCACTAAGCGATGTACGCTACGTGCCTGTTTTGCACTACCCATCTCGGCCGGAACGACGCCATCGAGACGTTTCCAGTCGGCCGGCGCCTCGCGTTTGACGCAGCCAAGGGCAGACTGTGGGTGGTGTGCCACAGCTGTGAACGGTGGAATCTCACACCGCTCGAGGAACGTTGGGAGGCGGTTGAGGATTGCGAGCGCCGCTTCCGCAGCGCACGAAGACGCTTCAATACCGATAACATCGGCCTGGCACGCTTGGATGAGGGCCTGGAGCTGGTGCGCATCGGCCGGCCCCTACGTCCGGAGTTCGCGGCGTGGCGCTATGGCGACCAATTCGGACGGCGGCGCAAACGGGCCATCATCCGGGGTTCGGCCCTCGGTACGGCCGCCGCCGCCCTGGCGGTTGGCAGCATCCCCTTGGGTGGGCTGGCCCTCGGCACCGTGGCGCTCTATCGCATTGTCGATCAGATCGCCAAGCAGATCAAGGAAAATCGGATCATCGCCCGCGTCCCCAGAAGCGATGGCACCATGTTGACGGTACTGGGCAAACACTTGCCACTGGCCCATCTGACAACCGACATCGGAGGGAACGTCGGTTGGCGGCTCGAGCTGGCACACCTCGACGGCGCCGACACGATGCGAGGCAAGAACGCCTTGAACGCCGTCGCCCTGATCATGCCGGCGATCAACGGAACAGGTGCGGCGGCGGCGAAGGTCAACCGGGCAATCAAACGACTGGAAGTACACGCAGACCCGCTGGACTACCTGCGGGCCGCAGCCGCCACCAGCACACATGCGTCCCGACCCGGCGCCGCCGGCTCCCTCCTGAAGCTCCCAGTCGACATGCGCATGGCGATCGAGATGGCAGCGAACGAGGAAAACGAACGCTTTGCCCTGGAGGGCGACATGGCTCTCCTCGAAATGGATTGGGAGGAGGCAGAAGAAATCGCCGCTATCGCAGATAACCTGACGCTCCTCCCAGAGGTGGTACGACAACTGGAGGAGTTGCGACGCGAAACGTCCACTCGGCAGCGGGGTAAACAGTAGTTGACCGGGCCCTCCACATAGGACAGGTTGTGACGCGAATGACCGCCATGATCAACTCCGGCAACGAGGGCTGGACGCGCATTCTGCTACGGCTCGCACTGCTCCAAACGCTCGCCATGGCCGTCGCCGTTTCGGCCGATGCGCAACTGATTTCCGGCCAAATTGTCGACAGCACTACCGGCGTGCCCGTCGCCGCCGGCTTCGTGGTCCTGCTGGACGAAGACGGCATCGAAATCGCGCGCACCGTGAGCACCAGCCAAGGGCGCTTTACCCTACCGGCACCGAGAAGTGGTACCTACCACCTGCGCTCCGAGCGCATAGGTTATCGCGTGTCTGTATCGCAACCCCTACGGTTGGAAGCCGGCCGGACACTGCAGTACACGCTCCAGGTTGCGGCCCTGCCGGTTAGGCTCTCGGACATCGAGGTCCAGAGAAAAGACGAATGCCGGACCCGTCCCGAAGAGGGACGTCAAACGGCGATTCTCTGGGAAGAGGCGCGCAAGGCGCTGGCCGGCGCCTCTTGGACGCTGTCCCAAACCCGATACCGATACAATACCGTCGTTTACCAGCGAGACCTGGACGTGCGCCGGCGGCGCGTCTCGGCGGAACAGACCCGCAACCGCTCCGGATATTCCCTCGCTCCGTTCTCGAGCGTCGCCGCCGAACAACTGGCGAGCGAAGGGTACGCCGTCGTCGACGACGACAACACGTACACCTACTACGCACCCGATGCCAACGTCCTACGGGACGACTCTTTCCTCGGCACACACTGTTTCCGCGTCGTACGCGACACGCGCGGGCACCCCGGCCTCGTCGGTCTTGCATTCGAGCCGGTACGCGGACGCAGGCTCACCGACGTGAAGGGCACACTGTGGATCGACGAGCAGTCGTCGGAGTTGCGCTCCCTAGAGTTCAGCTATACCAACCTGCCCTACGATCTGTACGACGAACGGATCGGCGGAACCGTGGAGTTCATGCCGCTGCCATCGGGCGAGTGGATCGTACACCGGTGGCAGATACGGATGCCGGCCGTCGGGATAAAGGTGGTGCACGGGCCGCTTGGAACGGTGCGCAGAACAGAACTGCAAGGCTTTCGAGACGGTGGGGGAGAGATTCTGGATGTCACCGACCGGAGAGGACGAACCGTCTATTCTGCCCGGCTTGCCACACTCACGGGAACGCTCCTCGAGAGCAACCGCTCGGTGGGAGTCGTGGGAGCTACCGTGACCCTGGACGGCACGAGCTACTCAACGACCACCGACGCTCTGGGGAGATTTGCCATCACGGCACCAATCGAGGGAGAGTACCGCGTCGCCTTTTCGTGGTCCCGCCTAGACGAAATCGGGTTTCAACCTGCCGCGACAGCCGTCATCCTGGTACGGGGCCGGGTAACGAGCGTGATTCTCACAGCCCCCGGCCCCGATTCTGTTCTTGCCGCCGTCTGCCCCGCGGGCGGGAAACCGTTCGGAGATCGGGCCATCGTCGGCGTGATCCGCGACGTGCTGACCGGTGCACCGGTGGCAGGGGCGCAGGTGATCGGTTGGTGGCAGACGATAACCGGCGGCGGAAGAATCGGACTCGAGGGCCTGGCCGCCCGAGACCACGAGGCCAGCACGGAATCCGACGGCGCGGGGCGCTACGCGCTCTGCGGCCTTCCCAACAACCGGCCCATCATACTCCAGGCAGTCGTGGGGAGCACCGCAAGCCCCTTCACCGAGGTGGCCTTCGCCGAGGGCGGCGTTTTTGTCGATGAGAGCATGTGTCTCCAGATGTCGGCCAAACGCGGTAGGGGCGGCCGGCCGACCCCTTCCGGACCGGCGTGCTTCTCCCAACGGGAGCATCACGCCACATCTGCCTGGATCTGGAAGCAAGACCTCAAACTGCTCTTCCCCCGTCGCTAGGAAGGCACCTCACCCCACACAATTAGGAAAGTCCTGTCAAGCCAGCTTTACCCCCTGTCGGCTCCTCAAAGTGTGCCACTGAACCGGTGCTGACACCCGGTGCTGGACCTTGACAACGGTCCAGAGGGGGCACAATTTCTGGTCAATATACGGATCGCCTGAAGAATTGATGATGGACACCAGGCTTCCCCACTGCGGGCAGGGTTTTGAAGGATCGATATGGCTTTAGATCCTCCCCTCAGATCGGTCGGCGATGGAGTGTTTTGCGACAGAGAATGTAGGCCCCCTCGACAAAGGTTGGCGTATGGCCCAGCCGATCTCCGTCGAGTTTCACATCACGAGTGCCGATCCGCGGCACTTAGGTTCAGTCCTTGCTAACACACAGGAGGAGAGAATGATCTCAAGACAATGTCGGTTTACCGCTCTCGCTGGCTGCATGGCTGTGTTCATGCTGCTGGCGGGAACACTGCCCTTGGGGGCACAAACTACGGGCTCGATAACGGGCACGGTCTCGGTGCGGTTGACCGAGCGTCCAATATCCGGCGCCCGTCTTCAGCTCGTGGGGACCAGATTGGTCACGGCGGCGGACGCGAGGGGCAACTTCGAGTTCACGCTCGTGCCGATGGGGACGTACACCATCCAGGTGATCGTCATCGGATATGCCAGATCGGAGACGACGGTCAGCGTCGCTCCGGGTCAGCCGGCAGTGGTCAACTTTGTCCTCAGCCCGGCGGCGATCTCGTTGGACGAGATCGTGGTGACAGGCGTCGCCGGATCGACGGAAAAGAAGAGGATCGGCAACCACGTGGCGTCGGTCCAGGTGGCAGCCCTGATGGAACACGCCCCGATCCAAAGCATGTCGGAGATGCTTAACGCCCGGGCTCCGGGGCTCACGCTGATTGCCACCAGCGGCCAGACCGGGTCTTCCTCCAACATCCGCATCCGGGGCGCTGGCTCGCTCAACGGCGGCTATGCGCCGGTGTTCTACGTGGATGGGATTCGGATCGAGAGCGGCAGGGTCGAGGCCGGGAGCACGTACCAGGGCGGTTCGGCGCTGGACTTCCTCAACCCACATGACATCGAGAGCATCGAGGTGATCAAGGGCCCGGCGGCCGCCACGCTGTACGGCGCGGACGCGGCTAACGGTGTGATCCAGATCATCACGAAGAAAGGGCGCCGAGGCTCGCGCTCGGTCCAATGGAGCGCCAGCTACGAGTTCGGCGAGACCGAGTGGTTGCCATCAGTCGGAGCCAACGAGACATACTGGCGCTGCACAGCGTCCCGCATCGCTGGGTCCTCGGACCCGGGATGTACGAATCCCGGCGCGGTGGAGTGGTGGAACAACAGTGCCTCCCTGGGTGGGGACTGCGAGCAGTGGAAGGGTGGTACGAAGTGCTTGGTCACCGGGATTCCCGCCGCGGACATCATCGACGTGGGCGACGGGACCTTCATCCTACACGACAACCCGCTCTTCCGGCATCCCGCAGCACTCCGCACGGGCAACCAGTCCTCCTTCAACATCTCGGCCAGGGGTGGCACCGGGACGATGGGCTATTTCGTGTCGTTCAACCGGAGCGCTGAAGAGGGAGTCTTCTTCAACAACTTCAGCAACCGTACTGGAGGCCGGGCCAACTTCGACATCAACATCTCCGAAACGGTGGATTTAGCCGTACAGTTCGGTTACGCGCGGACGCATCTCCAGCAGCCGATCAACAACAACGCTTCCAACAGCATCAATAGGAACGCGATGCGCGGTCGGGCGCGCGCCCAGGGGACGTCTCGTGGGGGACCGGGCTTCAAGAATTTCGGCCCGTGGCTGACCAACGAGTTCGACCGGCAGAATCGGCTCGAGCGGATGACCATAGGGATGACCGGCAACTGGGCACCCACGGATTGGTTCCGCAACAAGCTCACGCTGGGGTTGGACAAGCAGAACTACAGGGAAACCACATTTTACACGATCGACACGACGGGCCTGGCACCGTGGGGCTCGGACGACGAATTCGGCTCGATCAACCACGAAATCCCGGAAATTCACAGATGGACGGTGGACTACGCCGGGTCGGTCGATTTCGACATCAATGAGAGGTTTGCTTCGACATTCTCCGCTGGTATGCAGCTCAACGCCCGGACGTACCGGGGATTTTTCACCGACGGGGAAGGCCTCGTGTCCAACAAGCTCAACCTGATCAGTTCGGCGGCGGTGACGTCGGCGGATGAGCAGCGTTCCGAGCAGACGTCGCTGGGTTTCTTCCTGCAGGAGCAGATCGGCTGGCGGGACAGGATGTTCGTGACCGCTGCCGTCCGCTTCGACGACAACTCCGCCTTCGGGTCGGACTTCTCTCTCGTGGTGTATCCGAAGGCGTCGATCGCATGGACGGTCTCCGACGAGGACTTCTACAACCTCGGCTTCGTGGACCAGCTCAAGCTCAGGTTCGCCTGGGGCAAGGCCGGCAACTCGCCTGCCCCGTTCACGGCTGACCGGACGTACGAGGTCGGTCAAGGAGTTTCCGAGGACCAACTAGTCAACACCATTAGCGTCGACACCTTTGGTAACCCCAACCTCAAGGCCGAGACCGGACAGGAGTGGGAGACGGGCTTCGACGCGTCTCTCCTTGACGGCCGGGCAGGTCTCGAGTTCACCTACTACAATCAGAAGACCGTGGACGCCCTGGTCAGCGTGCCGGATGCGAGATCGACCGGCTTCACGGGGAATCATCTGATCAACGTCGGTGAGATCTCCAACACCGGCATCGAGATCCTCTTCACCGCATCGCCGATCTTCACCCGTAACCTCGCCTGGGACGCGAGCTTGGCATTTTCCACCAACAAAAACACAATGGTGTCGTTCAATGGAGCGCGAGACGAAATCCGCTTCGGCTCCTTCGCCTCCGTGCAGCGTCATCGTGAAGGCTTTCCGCTGGGCGGGTTCTGGGGCGTCGACGTTGAACGTGACGGCAATGGCGACGTGGTGCTCACGGACGGCAGTGTGAATCTCCTGACCGCCTGCCGGTGGGCTCCCAACGATCCCACTTGGACCGCGGACGAGTGTTCCAACGAGACGTATCTGGGCCCGTCCCGACCCACGCGCGAGGCGGCGCTGACAAACACGTTCACATTGTTTGGCAACCTGCGGATCTTCACACAGT
>Ga0114950_10003950_pt1 | contig 11476 bp, 8 predicted proteins | sample N075metaG_FD_83503 | JGI IMG/M metagenome (GOLD analysis project Ga0114950, IMG submission 83503) | Deep subsurface microbial communities from Kermadec Trench to uncover new lineages of life (NeLLi) - N075 metaG | ecosystem: Environmental > Aquatic > Marine > Ocean trench > Sediment | place...
AGTCAGTTTACAGAGTTGGGAGAAAAGCCATTCAGAGCGAAACAGGTTTATGAATGGATATGGAAAAAATCAGCAGCGGACTTTGATGAGATGACAAATCTCTCGCTGGGTCTGAGAGGTTTGCTGAAAAATCAATATTTGATAAATAAGGTCATAGTCGCAGATAAACAAATAAGCGCTGACCGAACTATAAAATCCGGCTTTAAACTATTTGATGAAAACATTGTAGAAGGTGTACTTATTCCCACGAAAAAAAGAATGACGGCCTGCATTTCGTCACAAGTGGGATGTTCCCTTTCTTGTAAGTTTTGTGCAACCGGCTATTTGGAAAGAAATAGAAATCTGGAAGCAGGGGAAATATATGATCAGGTGGTTTTGATCAACGAGCAGGCAGAGCAAAACTATGGGATCCCATTGTCCAATGTAGTATTGATGGGTATGGGAGAACCACTGCTAAATTATGCAAATGTTTTGAAAGGTATTGATCGAATCATATCTCCAGATGGGCTCAATATGTCCTCAAAACGGATCACGCTTTCTACCGCCGGGATTGCCAAGATGATTAAAAAACTGGCAGATGATCGTGTAAAGTTTAATTTAGCTTTATCGTTGCATGCGGCTGATGATGAAAAGCGGAACACTATTATGCCGATAAATGAGACGAATTCTCTCGAAGCGCTTAAAGAAGCGCTGTTATATTTTTATTCGAACACAAAAAATCAAATAACACTGGAATATATTGCCTTTAAAGATTTTAACGTCGGAATTGATGATGCTCGAAATCTGGCCAGATTTGCAAACAATATTCCATGCAAGATTAACATCATTGAATACAATCCGATTGATCAGGCCAACTTTGGAAGGGCTGATGCAAATGAGCTGAGTTTATTTATAAAATTCCTGGAGAAAAAGGGACTTATTATAAATGTGCGGAGAAGTCGTGGCAAAGATATCGATGCGGCTTGTGGTCAATTGGCAAATAAGTCTGCTAAAGTAGATGACAATTAAAATTATATTGGTTAGGAACATGCTAAATAAAAACAAATATGAAAAGTAAAGTGGTCGATCTGTTTGGCAATAATAATGACCATAAAAAATATTCCAATCTGCTAAATGATTTAGTCAAACCTTTCGAACAAGAGTTCCCGGAAGATTATGGCATGGAAGATATTTACGGTTTTGGCATGAATGCCTGGAATTTTGGGAACATGAGTCTTATTTTATCAAAAGAGGAATTCGAAAAAATAATTACATCTAATTCCTTAATTGATTCTGAAATAAGTCTCTTGAAAAAGATGATAAAAATAAAAACTACGAAGTTCAATAAGCACCATCTATTTATTGATGATTTTGCAGTGGAAAAAGTAGATGAAGAAATAAAATTAACTGTTACGACAATATCCCAAGATGCATATCTGGAAAATGTAATGGACGAAATGGCGGTGCATCAAGCTGATTTTGAAGCAGGTTATATTGATCGATATGCAATTGTATTAAAACGACTAAAACCTTGTATTAAATGGATTTATGGAGTGGTACCTGACAATCAGATAATAGAAAGAGGTGAAGCACATATATATTTAGTTAATGAGGAAATTGATGATTTTGAAAAATGGCTACAACAAAACTTTGATCAGTTTTTTATATTGGAATTAGAAGATGAGGTTTTAGATAAAAAGAATTGGCCAAAAAATCGCGATTATAAATTGTTTAAACAATGGTTTAAGGTTGAATTTTCAAGCATGATTTATGATACGGAACATTATCCGATCGATAAAGAAGAATAAATATCCTGTACAGAAGATTGCCCGGTATTAAGGATATTTATTAAATTATTTCTGTGAAGGATACTGGAATAACCAATATTGCATTCTGATGAAAAAAGAAGATATAATAAACCTGGTGAATAATCCGGGGATGATATCGGGGATTTATAATTATTGTGACCGGTGGTGTGAGCGATGTAGCTTTACAAGCCGTTGTGCCAACTACGCAATTTCAGAACAAAATAAATCCGAGTCGAAAGGTGATCCCCAAAACGAAACATTTTTGGAAGAGATGCATAATATTTTTCAAGTGACTCTGGAAATGGTCAGAGAATCAGCAGAAGAAATGGGTATGGACCTCGATGCCATCGATATAGAAAATTATGAAGAGGATCGGAAAAAATTAGAAGAATTAACCATGGCACATAAGTGTGTCAGCCGGAGCAAGCATTATATTACCCTCGTGGATGAATGGTTTGATTCAACAAAAGATTTAATCGAAGAAAAGAACGCGTTGTGGAATAATACTCTTCCCGGGACATTTGAGTTTAATGCTATGCAGTTTGTTGAAAATCTTGATGATATCATTGATATAATTAGATGGTACCAGCATCAAATTCATGTAAAACTCAGACGGGCAATCCATGGGAAATTGGAAGAAGCAGTTGAGCCCGGTGATGAATATCCTAAAGATTCTGATGGTTCAGCCAAAGTGGCGTTGATAGGTATAGATCGATCAATTGCAGCCTGGGGAATGATCCTTAGCTTATTTCCTGAAAATGAAGATAAGACCTTCAAAAATCTGGTTCTATTGGAAAAATTAAGGAAGCTAACAGAGAAAGAAATGCCAAACGCACGGTCGTTTCATCGTGCCGGTTTTGATGATGTTGAGTAATACGTTTTGTATGGAATCTGATCTCCTTTAACCTCTAACTCCATTTAATGCCTGTTTACACTCCCTAAACCAGTAGCATCGATTGATACATCTTCGGGATCGCCATAGTAGTCAATTGAGCCTATGCCGTTTGCTTCACCTCTTATTTTATTGCTGGCAAAGACCTTAACACTGGAATGGAAGAAGCTTAAAATTAGACCAGAACTAAAGAATTCGAAACTTTTGCAATTAATTTGAATAAAAAAGCCAAATTGTGCATGTCGGCTGAAGTAGTGGGAAAACTATTGATGCAGTGTGCTATTAGTTATCAAATAAGTCATGCCATTGAGACTCTACTATGAAAAGGCTACCTTTTCAGTTCCTGGGTAAAATTAGTTTTCAAGGCTGCCGGACAGATCGATAGCGCTAAAAAAGACTTTGTAAGTACCACCTGACCGCTGAGTAGCACATCAAAAGACTATTTTGGGTTACTTTATCGCCAGGTTGTCAGAAAAAAGTCTTTTGTCTGCCAACCTGGCGGTAAATCTGGCCCAAAATCCTATTGGAAACGATACCGAGGTGTTGGATACGTCATTCAAAAGCTTTATCGATCCATGGTAGTAAATAATAAAGCTTAAAAAGCGATTTTAGATATAAACACGAGGTTTTACTGGAATTGAATTCTTCAATAGACGCCCCCTCTGATGTGAAATGTGGAGAAGTTCCTGTTGATTGGAAACCTTTTTATGGGAAAAGTGAGAACGTTTAGCTGAAGGTAAAATGCAATCGATCCGGGTTTTGGACAGTATGGCCATCAGACCAATTAACCGGAACACTCAATTCCATAGTTTGTTAAAAATTAGCACCTGGCCACCTTAATTCACTTAAATAAATTTTGAATTATAATTTTAGTGTCGATTCACACTCCCCAATCCTGTAGCATCGATTGATACATCTTCGGGATCGCCATAGTAGTCAATTGAGCCTATGCCGTTTGCTTCACCTTTGATTTTGTTGCTGGCAAAGACCTTAACGCTTCCAATACCGTTTGACTCTACGATGGTATATTTGCTGTGCAAGTCCTGAGCATCATAGTTTCCAATTCCTGAAAATTGTACCTTGTGGTAATCTGTTTCTCCTTCGATCTCAAAATTGCCTACTCCCGAAATAATCGCTATGATTTTATTTGTTTTAATATTCAATTCCACATTTCCGGCGCCTTCGAATTCCAACTTTAAGTTGTCCGTTTTTATTTGGTTTTCACACTGGAGATCAACCACTCCTTCAATATCCAATTTTTCCAGGTCTTTAAAATTAATATACACTTCTATCGCCCTGGTTTTTTTATAATTTTTCCCGACCAATTCTATCAGCAATTCGCCCCCACTTGAAGAAACATCCAATTTCTCAATATATTCTTCTTTGGCAATAATGGTCAATCCGCATTTGGAAGTTTGCCGGAGATGGACTTCGTATGAACCTCTCAAATAAATTTTTGTAAAATCAGCGATTTTATATGTTTTTTCAATTTTGTCATCAGCAAAAACTGAAGAGGCTAACATGATGAGGAGGAAAGTTAAGGTTTGAGTTATAAACTTCTTTTTCATAGCTTGATTAATTTAAAGATACTTTAGTTTATCAAAATATGTGCCATCGCCCAGTATGAACCTTTATGCTGTTTTATCCAATATATGTGTTTCAAACCCGTGCACTTAAATGACCGTTTTGACGAATCATTTTATGATTTCTATTTTTCATTAATTCCTCACTCTCCACCGACTTCTACCATTCAGCCCTATTTTCCAGCATCAATTTAGCTAAAAAGTCACTTCACAAAGAATATTTCCATCCGATAAATATTTTTCTATTATTTTTGCAAAAAATTTCATCTATATGTTCGACAATTTAAGTAACAAACTCGATCTGGCATTTAAGACCTTAAAAGGCCAGGGAAGAATATCAGAGATAAATGTAGCCAAAACAGTAAAAGAAATCCGAAAGGCACTGATTGATGCGGATGTAAATTACAAGGTTGCAAAAGAAGTAACTGATAAGATAAGGGAGGAGGCATTAGGGCGAGATGTGCTTGTTTCAGTTTCTCCAGGACAATTATTGGTGAAAATAACCCAGGAAAAGCTCGCCGAACTCATGGGTGAAAGAAAGGTCGATATAGATGTTAAAGGAGATCCTGCAGTCGTTTTAATCTCAGGTCTCCAGGGATCCGGTAAAACTACCTTTGCCGGCAAACTTGCCAATCTATTAAAATCACAAGGAAAACAAGTTCTTCTGGCAGCTTGCGATATTTATCGACCTGCAGCAATTGACCAGTTGAAAATACTTGGAGAGCAAATTGGCGTTGAGGTTTATGCTGAACCAGAAAATAAAAATGTGGTGAAAATTGCCACAAATGCCCTAGCACATGCCAAAGCAATGGGAAAGAATATTCTAATTGTGGATACTGCAGGGCGATTGGCTGTTGATGAAGAGATGATGAATGAAATCGCCTCACTCAAGGATACTCTAAAGCCGTCTGAGACCCTTTTTGTGGTTGATTCGATGACAGGCCAGGATGCGGTGAACACTGCAAAATCCTTCAACGAGCGATTAAATTTTGATGGGGTAATCCTCACCAAACTTGATGGAGACGCTCGCGGTGGCGCCGCCCTTTCCATAAGAAATGTGGTGGATAAACCCATAAAATATATAAGTACCGGGGAGAAAATGGATGCCGTCGATGTATTCCATCCCGACCGGATGGCCAAGCGAATACTTGGCATGGGTGATGTAGTTTCCCTTGTGGAGCGTGCCCAGCAAAATTTTGATGAGGAAGAGGCCATGCGCCTCAATAAAAAGATTCGAAAAAACCAGTTCGATTTCGATGATTTCCTTTCTCAATTGGAGCAGATTAAAAAGATGGGAAGCATCAAGGATCTGGTTGGTATGATTCCCGGAATGAATAAAGCCATGAAAGGGTTGGATGTAGATGATGAATCGTTCAAGCCGATCGAAGCCATCATCAAATCCATGACAAAAAAGGAAAGAGCTGCCCCGGAAGTTATTGATGGAAGCCGGAGGAAAAGAATTGCCAGTGGTAGTGGTACAAGCATTCAGCAGGTAAACAGCCTCATGAAACAATTTGCCGATATGCGAAAGTTGATGAAAACCATGAATAAAATGGGAGGCGGCAAAAGAGCATTGGCAAACATTAATCCTTTTGGGAGGTAGAAGTCAATAATTTATTAACTTGTCATAAAAAAAATTATGACAAGTTGGTTTGAGCGCCCAAGCAAAAAACAATTAATCATCCTTATCATAATATGGCTCTTTGGAATTACGCTGTCCATATTGGCCATTTCTGATTTGTTTTCACAAAATTTTTTTCAAAAAGAATCTCTGATCATGTATTTTTTGATGATTGGCGCCACTCTTTCAATTATCAGAGTCTGGTCTAATTATAAGAAAACGGCTGTTAAAGAAAGTGCATCAGCGGATCGAACAAACTAAAAGTGTGTTTGATTGAAAGAACCTAAACCTGACAGGTTTTCGAAACCTGTCAGGTTTATAATATAACTAAAAATTAGTATCTGCTTCTTTCAAATCAAGTTCTGTAATCCAGATATTTCTGTATAGTACATCATGCCCTTCGGCCTGGAGTTTTATACCTCCCGGAGTATCTGTAATCCCCTTTCCACCATCATTACCACCATCCAGACCGGAATTTTCACCTCCCCATACCTGGTTAATAGGAACGTTTGTATGCACTTTTTGTCCATTGAAATAGACGGAAACGATAGGTTTCTCCGTTTTTTTACCATTCTCAAATCTGGCTGCACGAAATTTAATATCATAGGCATTCCATTTTCCAACACCATAATAGGCGTGATAGGGTGATTCGGTTTCATTAATTACCGCCCCCATGCCATGCTTTGTTTTATCACCATCCAATACCTGAATCTCATAACGGTTTTGAAGATAAACGCCACTGTTACCCCCTTTTTTTACCACAAGAAATTCTACATGCAACCTGAAATCGCGGTATTTATTTTTAGTTACAATATCTGCAGTACCATATTTTCCACCTAATGCATTTGGATCATTGCTATTGACAACCGTTCCTTTATCGACAGGATCATCCACTATTTCCCATTTCATTGGTAGCTCGGAGGAAAATCTTGGACCTTCCCAGTAGGTCCATTTTTCATCCAGCATTTCTCGGGATCCGTCAAAAAGGACTTCTGCCTTCTTAGGCGCTTTAGTGCCAACACCAACTTTTTCTTTCAACATGGAGATCATGCCCATTGACATTATCAGGACGATCAGAATTGCAGGTGCAAGTATGTAAATTTTATACGATTTTTTCATTTTGGATTATTAAGTAATATAGGATTAGAAATATATGAAAAACCAGTTGTTTTATCTTAATGAAGATCCTGATTTAATTTAACCTGCATAATGCAGGGAGTAATTATTGATACTTGTAAAGAGTTAGAAATCACGGCACCTGCCTGCGGCAGGCAGGTTGACATTGAATTTAAATAACACTTCTGAAAATTTTATTTTTCTTGCAATTTATCGGTTTGAACTGACTGTCAATACCTTATCTGCAAAATGGTTATATTCATGAATTATAGACGTTAATACTTTATACGGCAACTCTTCCGGATACGAGAAATGAAATAAAAAACTTCAGCCTTCAGATCTGTCATTTTCAAAATGTTCCACAAATAAAATAGTAGGTGCAAGTACTGCCATCATTATCAATGTGGTCATCTTATAATCATTCATCAGGAAAAATGCAGATACGCATATATAGAAAATGTAGAATATATTTTTAATGGCGGAAAAATTCTTGGAAGTCATAAATTTATCTTTAACCTAAAATTAAGCTTGATTGAATTAAATAGCAATTTTGATGGATAATTGATTTCGAAGATATGTCCGATTTTTTGAAAAGATCAATATTTGGATTTTGGCAAAATCAAGTATCAAAACTTTTATAGAGAAATTAACCAACAAAAAAGCCACCCCAATTAATTGGAGTGGCTGATAAGTTTCTAATTGAAAATATTACGGGATAGCAAACTCACTATCTTCAATTCCGGCGTTTACTTCAATGCTTTCGGCCGTAGCATTCATTTTCATTGGTCCCATTGGTAAAACTACCGCGTGTGGGAATTGCACACCATCTACTTCTTTGTAATCTGCCAAATCCTTATTCATGATCATATCGCCTTGTGGTCCTGGTACGGTTTCACTTTCCCGAAGTTTTAGCCCGGTTTCAATGGCATAGAAATATGTGACTTTGCTTCCGGAAGGTTGTGTCACTTCAACAGCATAGGTATTTGTTCCATCAATTGATTCTATTCCTATAAGTTCAGTCGCTAGTCCCATATCCTTAATGGCTATTTCAGTAATAATTGCTGCTTGAAACGCCATGTCCTTTTTCTGATTGTCGTCCACCAGTACTACCTGCCCCATCTGTTGGATGCTTGCGTCAGTTCCATTGAAAACCAAACTCATTGCCGTCATACCTCCCATGCTCATCTGCATCCTGTGCATATCCGGGTTTTTTTTAATGGTTGTAATTTCCACCTCCCTGCCTTGCATTTCAGCTTTCATCGTCATTTTCACATCTTTTAGCGCACGAACTTTTTCTTCACCGCCAATAGCGGAAATATAATTATCCAATACCTTGTCAGCAGTTAGTCCTGCCGGCATCTCGGCTTTTTCAGGTATATATGAATTGCCATAAATATCATAATAGGTGACTTCGCCAAATTGAGTGAGTTTGCTGGCAATTTCAGATCCTTTGCCAACAACAACTACATGTGCATTATCTGGTTTGATGTATTTTTTTGCCATGGCCTGAATGTCATCTAGCGTAACGGCGTCCAATCGTTTCAAATAATTGGTATAATAATCTTCGGGAAGATTATATCGTTCAACATTCAAAGCAAAGTTGGCAATGGTTTGTGGACTTTCCATTGATCTTGCAAAGCTGCCGGTAATGTATGCCTTTGCAGAAGCAAGTTCTTTTGCTGTAGCCTTCTCATCAATAATTCTTTTTAATTCATAAAATATCTGGTAAATGGCGCTATCCGTAACTTCATTTCTTACACTTGTTTGTGCATTGAATCGCCCCACAATCATATTGCTTGAAAGACTTGAACCGGCGCTATAAGTATAGGCGTGTTTTTCCCTGATATTTTGCATTAATCTGGATGAAAAACCAGAACCAAGAATGGTATTCATCAAATTTGCTTTTACTACATCAGGATCTCCTTTCTTCAGGTTGATTGGATAGGTTACCCGTATTTCCGACTGAACAGAGTTTGAACGGTCAACCAAAGCCACTTTGGTTTTTTCTGGTTGAGATGGTGCTGTGAATGTTGGAAGATTGATGGGTTTTCTTTCCCAATTCTTAAAATACTTTTTCACCAATTTTTTGGCGTCTTTCAAATTAATATCACCAACTATAGCCAAATAGGCAATTGCAGGAGTAAAATACTCATTGTAGTAACTCTTGCAATCTTCCATGGTTATGTTATTAACCGTCTCTTCTGTAGTCAATTCGCCATATGGATGATCTTTTCCATAGAGTATTACACTTTGCACATTAGATGCAATGGCGCCCGGATGGTCTTTTTGTGCTGCAAGACCCGATATGGTTTGCTTCTTCAATTTTTCTAATTCCCCTTCCGGGAAAGATGGATTATACAATACATCTGTCATCAGGTCGAGCAAAGTACTCTGATGTTTCTTGAGTGAAGCGGCGTAGATCCCCGATGCAGAAGTATTTAATGTCGCCCCAATGAAATCAATCTCTTCATCAATTTGAGATTTGGTTTTTGTGGTGGTTCCTGTTCTCAATAAGTCGCCTGCCATGGATGCATAACCCGCCTTATCATCCTCCTTGATTGCTTCAAAATTTAATACAAGGTTAAAAGCTATTCTTGGCAATTTATGATTTTCGACAACTATGACCTTCAAGCCGTTTTTCAGCTCAAATTTTTCAGGAATTCCAATTTTTATTTCGGGTGCAGGTCCGGGTGTAGGAACTTTGGTTCTATCCAATTGTGCAAAGGCGCTGAAGCAAAATCCTGTTAGTAGTATAAAAATATAAAGACGTTTCATAGTATTATTTCTTAAGGTTGTTTATTTACTTTCCTGATCTTTTGGCAGATAATATAAAACTACCCTGTTTTCTTTAGTCAGATATTTTTTAGCGGCATTCATCAGGTCTTCCCTGGTCACCTTCATATACCGGTCGATTTCCGTATTGATCAGATTGGCATCGCCAAAATACACATGATAATCGGCGAGACTTTCAGCTATTCCAACCACGGTAGAGTTTCCTAATATAAAGTCATTTTCTATCTGATTTCTGACTTTTTGAAATTCTCTCTCAGAAATCAATTCCTTTTTGACTTTGTCAATTTCCGCATCCATGGATTTTTCGAGGTCTTCTGCTTCGATACCCATATTTGCTATTCCCAGAGCGATAAATAACCCCGGATCTTCACCGGCAAGTGGAATGGCTGTAACCTGAATGGCTTTTTGTTGATTGTCAACAATTTCTTTATAAAACCTGGAACTTTGTCCGTCAGATAAAAGTGTAGTAAGTATACTGATTGCATAATAATCCTCAGTTCCTTGCGCAGGCATGTGATATGCCTGAATCACAGCAGGAAGCTGAATATTATCATATACAATATCCCTGATTTCGGAAGTTTGCTGTGGTTCCACCACAGTGGGTCTTGGTACTTCATTTTTGCCTTTTGGAATTTCTGAAAAATAAAGCTCAACCAGATTTTTAGTTTCTTCAATATCTATGTCTCCTGCAATGCTTAATGTCGCATTTTGTGGAACATAAAAAGTATGGTAAAAATCCATGAATTCTTCCAGCGAAGCTCGATTTAAATGTTCCAGAGATCCAATTGTTGTCCATTGGTATGGATGCACCTTGTAGGCTCTTTTCAGCACTTCTTCAAGAATAGTCCCGTAGGGTTGATTGTCAACACTTTGTCTTTTTTCTTCTTTTACAACTTCTCGTTGAGTATCTACTCCGGCCTGATCAATTTTCGCATGCATTAATCGTTCAGATTCCAGGTACAATCCAAGTTCTAACTGGTTTGATGGGAGAATTTCATAATAAAAAGTTCTATCCAGCCATGTATTCGCATTATTAATGGCGCCGGCTGCTGTAAGCAATTTGTCGAACTGGCCACGTTCGATATTTTCTGATCCTTCGAAAAGGAGGTGCTCAAAAAAGTGAGCAAAACCGGTACGTTCCGGGTCTTCATTTTTTGATCCGACGTGGTAAAGTATGGAAACTGCGACAATAGGAGTGGAATTGTCCTGGTGAAGGATAACATGCAGTCCATTGTCAAGATCAAATTCTGTGAATTCGATTTTGTTATCATTTGCAAAAACTCCGCTGGTGGATAATAAGCAAATGAAAAACGCGTAAAGAATTTTTTTCATGTGAATGATATTTTTGTTAGTAATTCGAATATAGCAATGATGAAGAATTATATAATATGATTTTGTGTAAATTGTTAATTTTCAGGATAAGGGGTATTTGATTAAAAAAAATTCGCGTTCTCACATTTCGATACGAGAATGTGAAATATCACGAATGGCACGGCGATCTCGCTGTAAACGGGTATTCTTGATTTTAACTCGCCGAATCTGTTTCAGCAATTATTTTTTTCACCACATCCGGATCAAGCAAGGTAGAAATATCACCGAAGTTGTCTTTTTCTCCAGCGGCTATTTTTCTCAATATCCTCCTCATAATTTTCCCAGACCTTGTTTTTGGCAAACCCGGTACAAT
>Ga0114950_10003952_pt1 | contig 11475 bp, 12 predicted proteins | sample N075metaG_FD_83503 | JGI IMG/M metagenome (GOLD analysis project Ga0114950, IMG submission 83503) | Deep subsurface microbial communities from Kermadec Trench to uncover new lineages of life (NeLLi) - N075 metaG | ecosystem: Environmental > Aquatic > Marine > Ocean trench > Sediment | place...
CACAAGCCCACCGACACGGCGGACAAGATCGACTATGACAAGCTGCGCCGTGTGACGCGGCTCGTGGTGCGCATGCTCGACCGGCTCCAGGCCGCGGACCTCTGTGCCGCGGAGCCGCACGTCACCCCCGCCGCAGAGGCCGGCGAGGGTTCGAAGGCGCCGCGCTGAGGTCCGGCCGTTCTCGGCCGGAACTTCGGGGTCCTGTCACTCGATTTCGCTGGTATCGTTGAACAGCGGCGTCAGGCTGATGCTCCCGTGTCCCGCGAGGGGGAAGTCGGGGTTGCCCACGTCCATCTCGTTCGTCGTGGAGGGCGTGTCCTCCGGCGAGAACAGGACGAGGGAGTTGAGGAAGCTGAAGAGCTGACGCTGCTTCACCTCCGGCAGGCTCGCGAACCTCGCTCTCGCGAAGTCGGCCTCTCCGCCGTGGCGCATGATCACGAGCTGGAGCGTCGGGCTGCGCCCATCGTGCCCGTACGGGGGTGTCGAGCCGACGCCCCAGAGCGCTTCGGTCATGAACTTCGTCTGCACCGAGCCGTCGAAATTGCGCTCGTGGAACTCGGGGCCGAGGTCGTGGCGCTTGAAGTCCGTGAAGATGTTCCTGACCAAGAACGAGCCCCCGAGCGGCTGCTTCAGCGCAGGGAATCCCGACCCGTCGTCGACCACGCTGAACAGCCCCTCGATGTCCGCGAAGAGGTTTCCGAAGTATCCGGTGCTCTTCGAGGCGTCGTAGGCGGTCTCGATGTCGGCCACGCGCCGGTCGTGATCGATCGTCAGGTCGGGGATGTGGCACTCCGCGCACCCGATCGAGTCGAACACTCTCCGCCCCTTCTGAACGCGCTGTGTCTGCTGCTCGAGCCCCGGCTTGAAGTAGTTCAGGAGATAGAACTCGACGTGGTCGACGAGCGCCGGATCGATCTCGTTCACGACCCCGTCGCCGTCAGAGTCGTCCATCGGATGCGCCACGGGGGGTCCCTCGATGTCGTCGATCGAACCCGTGAGCTCCATGCCGGCGGGTGTCACGACGTCCGCCCCGCCGTCCGCCGCGAGCATGTCGGGGTCGGGAGACTCGAGCCCCATCTCGGCGTTGAAGGCACCCACGATGAACTCGCGCATCGAGATGGTGGCGCCCTGGGCGAAGAACGGCCGCACGCGCAGGTCGGTGTTCACGCCCACGATCTCGCTGGGGTCGACCGTCCCGTCGGGGAACGCCGTGATGCTGCCGTAGTGGATGCCCTTGCTCACGAGGCCTTCAGTGATCGCGAAGCCGCCTCCCTGCGCGTCGGCGACCGCCTGGTCGCGAATGGCCCGCAGCTCCTTCGTGATCTCGTCAGCGAGCATCTCCTGCAGGCCGAGCCCGAAGAGGTGCGGCGCGTCACGGCTGTCGGGGCGCGTGAAGACGTCGCCGCCGAAACCCGCCGAGCCGAACGGCCGCGCGTGACAACCCGCGCACGAGTCGGAGAGCCCGGCGACGATGGAGGGGTCCGTTTCGATGTCGCCCACGCCGTCGTTCGTGAGCGGACCCTGCCCCTGGGCGGAGGTGAACTTGCGCTGGAAGATCTGGCGCCCACGGCGGATCGAGCGCGCGGGATCACGCGCGATGATGAACAGGGAAGAGCCCGGGGTCATGATGTCCCCGCGACCCGCGCCGACCTGTTCCGTCAGGGACTTGTGGATCCCCGCGTTCGCGGTGTTGGGCGTCTGGGTCGTGTCTGAGAGCTGGGCGGCCGCGGTTCCCGAGAAGAGGGTTCCGAGCACGGCTCCGAATACGCACATCCCGCGAGCTGTGGGATGGTTCTGCATGGTGATCTCCAAACTGCGCGGGCGTCGATCGAGGGCGGCAGGAGTCGTGTCGGCCTCCTCCCCTGCGAACCCGCCTGCCAGATCGTCGCGCGCGCTCCTTGCGACTACTTGAATGGACAAAGAGCGGGGCACGCACGGAGCGTGGGCCGACGGGGGATGATTGTATGTGGGACGTATCAGAGCGGGCGGAGCACTTCGCTATCATCATTGCGACTTCCTGGAAACTCCCCGTCCGCCAGGCACTTGTGCCGCTCGATGACGCGGTTTCAATCGCTCTCGAGGTCGAGGTTCTTCAGCTCCGGATGGCGCTGTTTCAACTCGTCCTCGATGCGGTCGATCTCCACGGCGACCGCACGGGTGAGGCGCTCGCCGAAGTTTCGGGCGAACTCCCGCCGGCCCTCCTCCGTGTCGAGCAGGTCCTTCTGCTCCTCGACCCAGCCCTCGAGCCGTCCCCCGAGGACACGCCCGTCCCAGTCGACCTCGGCCTTCAGCTTGAAGTGCGCCGCGCCGACGATGAGTGTCTTCACGTCGTGTACGCGTTCGATCGTCGGCTGCTCGTTCAGGAATCCGACGACCGCTCGCTGAATCTCCACAGGGATGGCGCGGCCGAGGATCAGCACGCTGTTCTTCACGCCCAGCCACACGGCGATCAGCCCCATCATCGCGCCGATGAGCAGGGTCGCGATCGAGTCAGGCACGTGGCTGCCGGTGGCGGCCGCAGTCCCGATGCCGACGAGCGCGATCACGACGCCCAGGCAGGCCGCGCCGTCCTCGAGCAGCACCGCGGCGACCGTCGGATCGCTCGAGGAGCGCAGGTACGACCACATCGATTCATCGCCCTTCTCCGCATGGATCGCCCCGATCACGCGCCACAATACGAAGCCGTCCACGGCGAAGGAGATCCCGAGCACGATGAAGAGCATCGGACCGAAGGTCTGCTCGGGCGGGTCGAGTAGCGTGCGGACGCCGTGATAGATCGTCACGCCGCAACCCAGGACGAAAAGGCCCATGGCCGAGAACAGCGCGAACAGGAACCGCTCGGAACCGAACCCGTAGTGGAACATCGAGTTGGCGGGGCGCTCGCTGCGCCGGATCCCGATGAAGAGCAACGCCTGGTTGCCCGTGTCCGCCAGCGAGTGGATCCCCTCCGAGAGCATCGCGCCGGAGCCCGAGAAAGAGAACGCCACGAACTTGAGCACGGTGAGGACGGAGTTCCCCACGAGCGCCATGAGGACCGTCGACTTGGGGGAGCTGACGGACACGCGCTCAGACCTCGACTTCGCCGCGCGCACCCAGCTCGTCGGCGTGCCGCTCCAGGACGGGATCGACCTCGGCCGTCATGAACTCGAGCACCTGCTCGGGCGCGCGTCCCACGTAGTGCCGGCCGTCCAGGAGCTCGTCGAGCCGCCCGGCGATCGCGCCGAGCTTGGGGTCGGAGAGCATCCGCTCACGCATCGTGTTCTCGCCCCCGGCCTTGATCTCGAGCGCCGCCTCGATGCTGTGGGCACGAATCGCCGCGTGAACGTCCTGGCGGTCGGCGCCCGCCCGGACGGCCTCCAGCATGACGTTCTCCGACGCGAGGAACGGCAGCTCGGCGTCGAGGTTCTTCTTCACGACCGCGGGGTTGACGATCAGCCCGTCCGCCACGTTCAGCCAGAGGTTCAGGATCGAGTCCGTCGCGAGGAAGGACTCCGCCAGGACCAGCCGCCGGTTGGCGGAGTCGTCGAGTGTGCGCTCCAGCCACTGGTTCGCCGCCGTGTGCGCGGTGTTGTCGAGCTGGCAAATTACGAACCGCGCGAGGGAGCAGATGCGCTCACTCCGCATCGGGTTCCGCTTCCACGGCATGGCGGACGACCCGACCTGGCCCTTGCCGAAGGGCTCTTCCAGCTCGCGCAGGTTCGCGAGGAGGCGCAGGTCGGTGGCGAACTTGTGCGCCGACTGCGCGATGCTCGAGAGCACCTGACAGACGCGGAAGTCGAGCTGGCGCGGGTACGTCTGACCCGTGACGGCGAAGGTGCGCTGGAAGCCCATCTTCTCCGTCACCATCCGGTCGAGCTCCAGCACCTTCTCGTGATCGCCCTCGAAGAGGCTCAGGAACGAGGCTTGCGTCCCCGTCGTGCCCTTGACGCCGCGGAATCGGATCGAGTGGTCCGCGTGTTGGAGATCGTCGAGGTCGTGAATGAGGTCCTGGATCCACAGGCAGGCCCGCTTGCCGACCGTCGTCGCCTGCGCCGGCTGGTAGTGCGTGAAGCCCAACGTCGGGAGCGAGCGCCACTCGAGCGCGAATCCCCTGAGTTTCGCGATCAGGCTGACGACCTGGCGGCGGACGAGGTGCAGCCCGTCGCGCATCACGATGAGGTCCGTGTTGTCGCCGACGAAGCACGAGGTCGCCCCGAGGTGCAGGATCGGCCGCGCCCCCGGACACACGTCGCCCCAAGCCTGGATGTGCGCCATGACGTCGTGGCGCAGCTCGGTCTCGTAGTGGCGCGCGAGCTCGAAGTCGATGTCCAGGGCGTGCTCGCGCAGCTCCGTGAGCTGATCGTCGCGGATCGGGAGTCCGAGCGCCTGCTCCGCCTCGGCCAGGGCGATCCAGAGCCGACGCCAGGTCGTGAACTTCTTCCGGTCCGAGAAGTTGGCGCGCATCTCCCGGCTCGCATAGCGCGATGAGAGTGGGCTCTGGTAGCTCTCGTGGTCGTCGCTCAATCCGGTGGAGAGTGTAGCGGCCGCGCGCGCTCTCCTACAACCACGGTCCCGCTTCGTGCGCGAGCCCCCAGAGCGTCGACCCCAATGCGGCGAGAGCGCAGAGGAGAAGCCCGATGCAGAAGCGCCCCACGAGCCCGCGGTGCGTCGCCCCGCTGGTGCCGGCATAGCGCGCGATCCAGAGCACGCACGCGGCCCCGATGGAATCGGTCACGACGTCCAGGATCGAAGCGTCGCGCCCGGGCACGCGCGACTGGTGCAGCTCGTCCGTGAGAGCGTACGCGGCGACGAAGGCGAGGATCGAAGCGGTGGTTCCGACCGATAGCACGGCCCAACCGTCGCGGCGCGGCGCGAGGAGGAGCAGCCACAGCGCGAGCAGTCCGAACTCGGGCGCGTGCGCGAAGTTCGTGAGGAACGCCTGGCCCACGCCCGCGCCGCCGATCCCCGGCAGGCGGGTCGCGCTCAGCGCCCAGATGAGACCCATCCAGGCGGCCGCGGGCAGGATCGCGTGGGCGCGCGGGATCCGGAGGAGTGCGCGCGCGATCCCACGCACGTGACGGAGCGCCCAGCCCGCTCCGTCCTCACCGGACCGCGTCATACCGCTTCGACACCTCGAACTCGAGACCGAGCCCGTCCTCGCTCTTCGAGACCAGGATCCTGTCGACCATCTGCGAGAGCAGGAAGAAGCCGCGGCCGCGCTCGTCCTCGAGGTCGGGCAGGCCGTCGGGCGGTGAGATGAGGTCGCGCATCTCATCCGGATTCGCGCCGCCCTGGTCGCCGACACGCACGACCCAGGCGCGCTCACGGATCTCGACGTGGAGGGTCATGCGCACATCGCTGCGCAAGTCGGACAACTCCATCGCCGACCCGCCGCCCCCGTGATCCACGGCGTTGTCGAGCAGCTCGCCCGCGACGAACTCGAGTGTGTCCACTTCTGTCTCGGGGATCCCGACGCGGAGCGCGAACGGCCGCAGCATCTGGCGCGCCATCCTGCTGGCGCTGTGCACGGCGGGCAGGTCGAGCCGCAGCTCTTGCGGACCCTCGGTACGCCGGATGTCCTGGGTCAACGGAGCGGCTCCAGGTACAGAGCGAGGTCGAGCGCCCGCGGCGAATGGGTGAGCGCCCCGATCGAGATGCGATCGACTCCTGTCGCTGCGATCTCGCCGACGTTCGCTTCCGTGACGCCGCCCGAGGCCTCGAGCTCGACCTCCCGGCCGAGCGCGGCCGCGAGCTCGCGCAGCTCGCCGCCGATCGCCCGCAGCTCGTCCGGCGTCATGTTGTCGAGCAGCACGACGTCCGCGCCACCGCGCACCGCCGCCCTGGCCTCCTCCGCGTCCCGCGCTTCCACGGTGATCCGAAGCCCCGGCGAGTCCGCGCGCAAGTCCGCTACGACGGCCTCGATCGGCCGCCCGGCGAGGGCGAGGTGGTTCTCCTTGACCAGCGCCTCGTCGTAGAGGCCCATGCGGTGATTCTCGCCGCCGCCGCAGCGCACGGCGTACTTCTCGAACGCCCGCAAGCCGGGGGTCGTCTTGCGGGTGTCCAGGATGCGCGCTCGAGCGCCCGGGACGGCCGCCGCGGCCACGCAGCGCGCGGTCGCCGTGGCGATGCCCGACAACCGCTGCAGGAAGTTGAGCGCGGTGCGTTCGGCGAGCAGCAGCCCGCGCGCGCTCCCGATCACCGTCGCGAGCTCGTCCCCCGCCGCCACGGTCTCCCCGTCCGCCCTGAGCAGCCGCACCCGCGCCCCGGGGTCGGCGAGCTCGAAGGCGCGCGCGAATACGGCGAGGCCCGCGAGGACGCCGTCCGCCCTGGCCACGAGCCGCGCGCGGGCGCGAGCGGTTCCGGGCACGGTCACGCGCGACGTGACGTCGCCGCTGCCCCGGTCCTCCTCGAGCGCCGCCAGGAGGACCGCATCGATCCGATCGCAGGCGAGGGGCTCGGGCAGGCCCGATCGGGGGAGTTCGCTCGAGGTGGCGCGCATGGTGGCTCGAATGGGAGTGTAAGCCCTGAATCAAGAAGGCGCGAACGCTCTACTCCCGCGGCTCCGCGCCGCGCGTGGCGAGCCACGCCCGAATTCGCGCCGAGCTGACGGGGCCGATGCCGGGAATCTCGGTGAGCTCGAACTCGACGCCGCCCCGTTCCCAGAAGGCTCGCGCCAATGCGAGCGCCCTCGTCTCCCCGACGTCGGGAACGCCGCGGAGTTCGCGCGGGGTGGGCCCCGGCGGCCCGGGCTCCTCGGCCTCGAGCGTGCAACCGGCCGGCGGCCGCACCGCCGCGAGCACCTCCTGATCGGGCAACCAGGCCACGATCGTCCGCCCGCCGAGCCACCCGAGGAGCACCCAGGCCCAGGCCGGAATCCGATCGTCATGCGTCCGCCGCTCCATGCCCGATAGGACCGTCGCGGGTGTAGCACGGTACCGCACCAAATTCTCAACAGCTCGAATTCGGGACGGCCCTCCGCCGCCGCCGCAGCGGAGGGCCGTCCCGATTCCGAGCTGTTGAGGACTTGCAGCGATACCGTGCTACACGCGTGAGTACCCGACGTGGCGCATCAGCGTCCGCCCGAACCCGTGGGGGTGGTTCCGCCCCATCTCTCGAAGCAGGGCGAGCGCGAGGTCGCCCAAGGCGTGCGCGAGGGCCGAGTGCGGTTCGCTGATCACGACGGGCCGGCGTTGCTGCACGCTGCGGAAAGCGGCGCGATCCTCCGGCAGGAATCCGACGTAACGCGGCTCGCGCCCCAGGAACTTCTTGGAGACCGAGGCGATGCGGTTCGCGGCCGAGCGCGCTTCGTCCTCCGACTCGACACGGTTGATGACGAGCAGCGGCAGGCTGGTCGGCCGGCGTTGGAGCAGGACCTTGAAGAATGCGTACACGTCGGTGAGCGCCGTCACGTCCGGCGTCGTGACGAGCAGCACGACGTCCGCGGCCGCGGCGAAAGAGATCGTCTGGTTCGAGATGCCCGCCGCCGAGTCGATGATCAGGTGGCGATACTCGAGCTCGAGCCGCTCGAGCCCCGAACCGATGATGTTCAGCTCGCGCGCGGAGAGCGAGGCGAGCCGCGCGAAGCCCGAGCCGCCCGCGAGCAGGTCGAGCTGCGGCCGGCACGGCGCGGCGGCGACGGCCAGGTCGAAGGAGCCGTCGACGACGTCCGCGAGCGTGTGCTCGGGCGACACGTCTTGCAGGATGTGCGCGTTGCCGACCCCGAGGTCCGCGTCGAAGAGCAGCGTGCGCCCGCGCGGGGCGAGCAGCGTCGCGAGGGACGCGGAGACGACGGACTTCCCCGTCCCACCCTTGCCGCTGGCCACGCACGCCGAGGCGGCGCGAACTGCAGCGTGGGGGTCCGGCCCGACCACGACGTCTGCGGTCGGACCCAGGCCTGGCGCAGTCGGTCGCTCCCGACCGATCCGCAGCAGCCTGCGGGCTTGTTCCCATCTCATAGGAGCGAGGTCACCCTTCCACAGCGCGAAGGCCGATCCAAGGGGCGCGAGCGGGAAAATGCGCGGTTCCCGGGTCCGGAACGCCTGACACCCGATTCCGGGAACAAGACTTCGTGCTGCAGAGCCCTGTCGCGATCGAGCGCTGGTGGCCAGAGAACACCAGGGGCAGGCGCCGCACCAGCCCGTACGAGGCATGCTCCGGGCGTCGCACGGAGCGCGCCGCGGCCGCGAAGCTGACGAAACGGCCCTGCGGGCCGATGGATTCGCGCTCAGCCCGGATTGTTCCGGATTGTTAAGGAAGGCTCCCGGCTAGCACCGAAACGCGTCGATCTCCGCCGGGGTGAGGATGGGGCCGGACCGGCGCGGCACGAGCTCGACCTCCGCCAGACCCGCCTGGTCCTCGGCGGCCCCGGAGGCCTCCTCGAGCACGTCGACGTAGCGCGCGAGGGCCTGGTCGACGAGGGCGTCAACCTCGCTCGGACCGGCGATGCCCATGGCAGGGCCCGTGTTCGACGGGGCGCCTTCGAGCCCGCCGTCCACGCGCGCGAGAGTGCAGAGCAGTTGCCCGTCGTAGCGCCACTCGATCGCGTTGTCCGTCGCGGTGCAGGCGAGGTTCGTGTCGACGCGGTCCATCCGTCGCACGACCGCCGTGGCCGTCTCGCGCAGGTCCTCGGGCAGGCCGGCGAGGAACGTGTCCTTGTTGACTGCCCTCGGCGTCGGCGCGAACTCCGGCTCGGGACCGACGGGCACGAGGTAGGACGCCGCGCGCCCCGCGCTCTCGAGCTCGCGCACTTCGAAGAGGTGGAGCGCGCCTCCGAGCAGGGGGTACAGACGTTGCACGAGGAGCGGAGAGAACGCATCGGCAACGAGCACAACCGTCGGTTCCCGATCGGGTGCGACGTTGTGCCCGGCGAAGTGCCGCGCGAGCAGCTCCCGCGTGTCGCGCGCGTACGCGAGCGCGTCGAGCGCAGCGAGGACGGGCTCGGGGCCGTCGCCGTCGGTGAAGAGCACGAGCACGAGCCGCCCGTCCCCGTCGACACCGATGATGTCCGCGGTCGCCCCGTCGCCCAGCTTCAGGTTGCGATCGAGGATCTCGAGCCCCGGGAAGGCTCCAGCGAGTCCCGCCTCGAGGGCCGGCTCCAGGTCCCGCACCGATTCCGCCGGATCGTTCTTCGCCGAGCCACGCGCCGATGATGTCCGCATTCTGCCTGCCTCGGTGTCCATGTCGCCGGCCGATCTCCGTCAGGTCTTCAGCGCCTCCGCGAGGCGCAGCTTGAAAATGTATGTGAGGGCGAGGCCGAGCGCGTCGGTCGCGTCGAGCGGCTTCGGCGCTTCCGCGAGACCGAGCTCGCTCGCCACGCACTTCGCCACCTGGGTCTTGTCCGCCTGTCCGTTGCCGACGAGCGCCTTCTTCATGACCGCCGGCGCGTACTGCACGATCTCGGCGCCGGTGCAGGCAGCGGCCCCGAGGATCACGCCGCGGCCCTCGCCGATACGAAACGCCGACTGCACGTTGACGGCGGCGAACGCCTGCTCGAGGACCACGACGGTTGGCTTCAGTCGCTGGAGCAGCGCGTCCACCTCGCGTCGGATGCGTCCGAGTCGCAGCTCGATCGCGTCGCTGCGCGGCGCGCGCAGGACCCCCGCCGCGAGCAGCCGCGGCCCCTCGGGACGCCGCACGATCGCGCCGTAGCCGACGACGACCGTGCCCGGATCGATTCCGAGCACGATCGGCCAGGGGAAGCCGTGCGGCACCTCGGCGGCGTTCGTGGGAGAGGCGGTCAAGGGCGACGTGGGCCGGGCGGGAAAGGCGTTCTCCCGCGACGCCGCGGACCATACGCTCTCACCGAGGCCATCGGAAGCCTCGCCCATGAGCCCCGATGTCCCGCTCCCCCGCGCCGCTGCGGTCCTGCTCGCCGCCGGACGTTCGACGCGCATGTCCCGCACGTCCGCGGCCGGCACGGGCGCCGTGCGGAAGCCGTTCCTCGAGCTCGCGGGCGCGACCGTGCTGGAGCAGGCGCTGCGGCCGTTCGCCGCGGCGAAATGCGTCTTCGAGATCGTGATCGTCGGCGCCAAGGGGGACCTCGCGCGGCTCGCGGAGATCGCGAGCGGTTCGGGCGCCGCAGCGCGGTTCGCCGGCTGCGTCGAGGGCGGAGCCGAGCGCACCGACTCGGTGCGCTGCGGCGTCCGCGCCGTCGCCGCCGATGCGGAAGTGATCCTCGTCCACGACGTGGCACGGCCGCTCGTCCGGGTCGAACGGATCGATGCGGCGGCGCGCGTGGCCCACCGCGACGGCGCGGCGCTCCTCGCCGTACCGGTCCGCGACACGATCAAGGCGGCGCCGGACGGCCGCCGCGTCGAACAGACACTCGACCGTTCGAGGCTCTTCGCGGCTCAGACGCCGCAGGCCTTCGAGGCGCGCCGCTTCCGCGAGATCCTCGAGCGCGCCGAGCAGGACGGCTTCGCGCCGACCGACGACTCAGCGCTGTGGGAGCGGTACGTGGGACCGGTGACGATCGTGCCTGACGACCCAGACAACATCAAGCTCACGACGCCCGCCGACCTCGCCCTCGCGACGGCGATCCTGCGCGCGCGCGCGGAGGACCCGCAGTGACGGACGGCCGCCGGATCGGCCTCGGCTTCGACGTGCACCGCCTGGAGGAGGGTCGGCGCTGCGTGCTCGGCGGAGTCGAGCTCCCCCACCCCGCGGGCCCGATCGGGCACTCCGACGGCGACGCGGTCCTGCACGCGATCATCGACGCGGTGCTCGGCGCGGCCGGCCTCGAGGACATCGGCACGCTCTTCCCCGACACGGATCCCGAGTGGAAGGACGCGGACAGCGCCGCCCTGCTCACGGTCGCGATGGAACGCGTACACGCCGCGGGCTTCACGGTCGAGAGCCTCGACGTCGTCGTGGCGACGGAGGGCCCGCGCATCGCCCCACACCGCAGCGCCATGCGCGCGCGTATCGCCAACCTCCTCGGCGTCACGGCCGACCGCGTCAACGTGAAGGGCAAGACGTTCGAAGGCCTCGGCGCCCTGGCGGCGGGTCGGGGCGTGGCGGCGCAGGCGGTGTGCCTCCTGCGCGGGGCTTGCTAGCCTGCGTACGGTGCTGGCCCCGGCACCGCCAGACCGGCACCGTACCCGGCCTGGCGGTCCGCTCGAGCAACAGCCTCCTGCGGCTTTGCCATCTCCGCCGCTGCTGCGCCCTGCTCGTCGATCCGTGCTCGGCGGCCATGCAGGGCAGCCTGCGCCGTCTCGATTTCGCCCTCCTTGCATCGCCGCAGGATTCGTCTCGCTACGGCCCTTCTTGAACGGGTTGCCAGGCTCGAGTTTCGCCGTCCTGGGCGAAACTCGAGCGCTCGCCGTGTAGGCGAGTAGGCGAGTAGGGCGGCTACGCCGCCCTGTTTCGCGCGAAGCGCGAGCCATCGGCCCGTAGGGCCGTCTGGCCCTGCGTTGCCGAGGGCGGCGTACGAAGCGGCTTCGGACGACGGGCGACTTTTCGGCGAGGCCGCTACAGGGAGGTTGGGCGGAAAGTCCA
>Ga0114950_10003957_pt1 | contig 11472 bp, 16 predicted proteins | sample N075metaG_FD_83503 | JGI IMG/M metagenome (GOLD analysis project Ga0114950, IMG submission 83503) | Deep subsurface microbial communities from Kermadec Trench to uncover new lineages of life (NeLLi) - N075 metaG | ecosystem: Environmental > Aquatic > Marine > Ocean trench > Sediment | place...
AAAACAACTTGTAGCAATATGTGATGATGAAAGATCACATCTATCGTTTTTGCGTGGATGGATTAACTGTGAGTTAGATATTGAGACTCAATGGAATCTCAATAATGGAATATTTGCAGTAAAAATTGTACTCTCAAAAGGAAAACACAAAGTAAAATATTATGTAAAACTCACAGTAAAGCAAGCTGAGCAGATTTTAAGGACTCCATTAAATGCTATGGCAATATGTGATGAGAGCAAACGAATTATCATGTATTTCAAACCACTCAAAGTTAAACAGTTATACGAGTTTTACAAAATGAAATATGCCACTGATAGATACATGATTGATAATCTAAAATCAAGTCCAGGATGGCATGTAGGATGAATTTCATTCAAAGTCAATACATCATAGAACCTTTAACGCATCTGACTCCAGAGGATGGCTATATTGGCATGAAAAAAAATGGAATTAAACTCGTAGATCGAGGAAAGAATGCCCTACCATACAAGCCTCCAGGCTTTTTCATATCAATGAATGGTGATTGGGAAAGATGGTGTACTGGAGAGGAATTTAGAGATGTACAAAAGGAAACAATCTGTGAAGTATATATCAAACCAAATCTGACATTTGTCAGAATAGAAAATATCGATGATGCAAATGAGCTTATAGAGTTTATACTGCCAGATATCAAAAATGAATTTCCAGACTTGAATGATTCATTTGGTGGAGAATTTCCAATTAGTGACTTGTTGAATTTCTCACGATATCAGATGAATCTAATGAAAAAAGGTGTAGAGATGATTCAAAGAGAGATTTGGAAAAAAGCCCTATCTGACTTTGATGGGATCTACTATGTCAATTCCTGGGAACTTCATATGCACACCATCTTTAACACTTGGGACTGTGATACTTTATTACTATTTGATCCTAGAAATGTTATTTCCCTAGAAAAGAAGGGATGATCCGTTTTAAATAACTCCTATACGTGAGTATTGTATGCCAACTGAATTAGGTCAGATTATAGAAAGTTATGATGGTCTATTAAATGGAATACAAAATGGAAAAGTTAATGCTGATACTATAAGGGGTTTACAATCTATTTTAACAAGACTTAAAAAATTAAGTGATTCATCAAATAAACGATCTCTAGTAAGTAGTTCTTTTGATGATTAATATTCATTAAATAATAGTTAAAAGTTAATAGGAAAAAAAAGAAAAAAGGAAGTGGTTTTTGATTAGAAATTTTTTCTAATCTAAGTGAATGAATTTCACTTTATTCACATTGGATGGAGTACTTTTTACTTCCTTACATTCCATACCTCTTTCTGTATTTCTACATGTATAGGTGGTATCTTTTTGATCTTTATCCATAAGCTTCACCCCCTAGAAGACTCAACCGATCACAAAATACTATTATACAGCGATCATGTGTATAAAATTGATCATTTGTAATTTGCCTGTGCCTCACACTTGGTAAATGCATTTGATCTTTATAGATATTTTCTTAATAAGAAAACAATAATCTATATAAGTAAATTAATCCATTACTTATTAATCGATGAGAAGCGGTTTTAGCTACTGATCTCATTAGTCAGTGATTAAAGAAATAGGATACTTGCGAGGGCCTATTTTCTTATTCGTTGGTAATCAATCCAACCATCGACATCAGATTTTACAAAATCTAATTAAACTGTACTACTAGTGTAGATTATATTTTAATGGTATATAATTATATACATGGGTATATACGTGTATATCGCAGATGCAATGCATCAAGAAATTGATGTATGAAGGAAAGAGTGGGTAGATTACCTAATCTACACATTATGATCATCGTGCAGAATTTGATTTATCGTGCCGACAAAATGCTCAAAATCAGTCAATGTGTTGCTGTATTTTGAGTATTGTCGTGTAATATTAACCAAGATTCAACCCTAATATTTAATTAGGTCAAGTTACACGACTATGTATGGCTTTACAGGATAGAAAATTGAAAATGTTAGACGACATGAATTTAGCATATAATACCAAAATTACTTACCAGAGATCATTTAAGAAATTATTCGGATTTTGCAAAAAAGAGTCAGAGATAGATTATGAATGGTACAATATTGATTCTCAGATAAAATACTTGCAGCTAGGAGATGATAGTTTACAAGAGATGTTAGAGCGATTCCTTGAATCAGAAAAAGAGAGAGTAAAACAAGATATTATCTCTCCAAATAGCATTCCAAATTATTTTACAGCATACAAGATTGTTCTAGAAGCAAATTACAGAGAACATGCTGTAAAATGGAAACCAATTACTATCATGTATCCAAAAAAAGAGAAGCGATCTGGTTACAAACCCTGGATAACTTGGCAGATTGACAGAATGGTTAGAAAATGTGCCACTCTAAAAAAAGAAGCTGCAATACTATTTCAATCATCTACTGGTAGCAGAGTTGGAGTACATGACCATCCATTATTAATGAGACACATGATAAAGATGCAAGCACCAGGATATGATTATCACTGTTATGCAATATTGATTTATGCAGAAGAAGATGAGACAATAGAAGAAAAGGATCAAAGATTGATCAATGAAGAAAATGATGAAGAAGATTATTCCTTTTTTGCGTTTACCAATCCAGAGGCATCATATGCTCTGGACCAATATCACCTACAAAGAAAAGGATTAGGTGAGAACTTTGTTCCACAAACTCCAATATTTCGTGGATCTGATACACACAAATATTCAACAGGTGAGTTTTATCAGTTCTCAGGAAATGCATTTAGAAAAATGATGGGGGCTCTAGTGGTTCAAGCAAATCTTGGCAGGATAAAAAAGAGAAACCGCTTTGATGTTATGATAGATCATGGATTTAGAAAGAGATTCAATACCATTCTAAAGATTGACAATGAGATAAACTCCAATATCACAGAGAAGCTAATGCAACATGCAAAAGGACTTGATGGAACATATCTTACTCCAACCAGACAGCAATGTTTTGATGAATTTGTAAAGGCAATTCCAGAGCTAACAGTTGATGAAAAAATCAAAAAAGAGATGGAGAACCAGAAACAAAAAGAAAAGATAGATGATCTTGAAGAAAAGAACCAAATTCTTGTAGCTCAAAATAAGGAGATTGAGGAATTGAAGCAAAGGCAAATAGACTTTGAAAAGAAATGGATTGAAAAATCATTCCCTGGAATTGAAAAATAGAATTACAATATACCACTAATATTCAAAATTAGGTATTTTGTAGTATTTCGCCAAATCCTCATTTATTACTTTAGAGAAACTTATTGATCCCTGTATATCCATGATTTCTTTTGATTGCCGAGCTCTCAGTTTTTTCTGTATCCGTGAATCTATCATTATCGTAACTCTTTCTTTATCTGACATTACGAATATCATATTTTAACATTATATAAGTAGATCTAGCTCAATCTTGATTGAGTTAGAGTGAAATAACATCATCTATATAATATACACAGATATAGCTATATTTCAATTGATCAGATCGTGAATGATGATGACAATAAAATCAAGGTGTTTGCGTCTGATGATGATCTCAAATCTTTAGGCGAATTACTATCCAATGAAACTAGCAGAAAAATCATCCAAAATCTAATGAAGCATCAAATGTACACAAATGAGATTGCTACAAAACTAGACATTAGAGTTAGTCTAGTGATTCATCATCTAAGAAAACTAGAAAAACTTGGATTACTAGAAATTGTAAATAAAAAAATTAAAAGAAAAGGAGAAAAACACAGATTTTTCAAGATGAATTCTGATATTTTTGTTACACTTGATAAAACTAAAGAAGATATTGAAAAGAAAGGAATTTTAAAAAAAATTTTTAGAGAAGGACTAAAGTTTACTGTTTTAGGAGTATCATCCTTATTAGCGTTTTTTTTTACTGGTGGTCTTCGAGCATCAGAATTTGGTGATGGCGATCTTCCATCACCACGCGAAATTAGTCCAATCACATATGCAATGATAGTATTTAGTATTGTATTACTATTTTTTTATTTTAAAAAGCATATACGTAAAAGGTAACAAGCTTACAATTATCACATATAAAATCCATAACCAAAAGATAGGTTCATTGAGTGTCATAACTTGATATAATGGACTCTTAGTAATAGCTGAACTAAAAATAAGTAATCCTCCACTGGTATAGAATATGGCTATAGCTAAATGACAATAGAATAATGTTTTATAAAAAAAAAGAGAGAGCATTTTATTAGTTATGCCAATTGTATACATAATTTCCCCACCACCAAACTGGCCAGCCGTATTCTAATACTTCTGGATTTGGTTCACCTGGAGAATGATTTTCTCTATGTTCCCAATCTGTACCAGAGCCAACTATGGCAGTTTGATATCTAAAGATACCATCTGCACATCCATATGCTAGAATCCAATCATGGTAATCATATGTGAATGCTGATGCATACCATGAAACTTCATCGTATGAACTTGGCAAATCATTGATTCCAGCTTGAGCTGAAGAATAACTTCCAGTATAGTCGGTTGAGGGTTGATCATGTGGTCCGTCATAATCACATGCGTGTGTTGCATAAGCTAATGGTATAACTGATTCTAAGAAACTGGTTTGGATAGTTCTATCTTTAAGTCCTTGATGTCTAATTTTATCAAAGAACTTTTTGAATTTATCACTGTCTTCATCAGAAATTTGCATTTTTTTTGTAGGATCGTCATGAATATCTTGAATCATTTTATTTTGGATTCTGATATAATCCTGTCCTATTTCGATTGCTTCGTTGCTTATTCCATTTGCTTTAGCTTTTGATACGTCAATTTTTGCTATTTGTTTATCATTTACTGTGACATATGGCTTTAATGCACCAAATGCATCATCCACTGCATTTGCAGAGTATGATGTTGATTCTGTGGTTGCTAATGCACTTCCACCAAAACCTGCTAACAATAAAGGAACCATCGCAAATAATGCGTATGCTTTTGTTGTTTTTGTAGTCATTGTAAATTAGATATTCAATTATGATTATAATCAAATCTTCAATTCAAATTATGATCAATTTCAACAGATCATATACTCAATCCTAATTGATCAAACTGAATAGATCAAAATATTAAATGTGATATAGCGATCAAAAATAATTACATTGGTCAAGAGCTCAATTAATCGTGACATACTTTGAGGGATGGTGATACTATCACCACACTCTTGACCAATAATATTTGAATAGTTTCTTATAATTTAATACTTGCTATACAACAGATATACATTTGCATATAATTTGATCCATTTTAAATAAAGCTAGTTTGTAATTTGATCCGTGATATACAATTTGAGGGGAGAGTACAATATCAAAGTCTAGTACATCTGGAATTTTTATTCGCGTCACTGATGAGACAAACAAATCTCTTGACAGATTCATTGATGCGTCTCCAGATATCAAAGATCTTAAAGCTAAAGGTTATTCAATAGACAAATCAGTTCTTGGAAGATTTGGTTTGTTATATGTTACTCAGAATATTAAATCACTTTCATCAAATCCTGGCTTACTTATTGCAGCATCAAAAGCTGAATCAACTGAAGAGCTTATGCTAATTGCAGAAAAGGAGATTCCAGATTAATGACTATTCTATGTGTTCATGAGGGTAAAAAGAAGTTTTTCAGGATAAAATTCAAGGGTAAGAAAAAAGAGGTTGAGGCTTGCCCTGCATGTGAAGATATCATAAAAACATCTAGTCTCTGTGAGGTTCTTTCATGACTGAGAAGAGAATTAGAGTAAATGCTAAACAGACAGCAAAGGGAAGCTGGTATTTTGATGTTACAGTAGAGGTAGGAGGAGAAAATGTAGATGCAGATGATATTGATATTCTTAGAATTATCCAGTTAAAGGAACAAGAGTTTCGAGCTGCAAAAAGAAAAATTGTAGGTGACGAATAATTGGGAATCACTGACGCTTTTGATGAATTTGTAAAGAATAAACAAGATTCCTGTGAGCACTTCTATCAAGATAGAATCACAACAGCTGAAGGAACTTTTTGCGGAAAATGTGGAGTTGAAATTAAAGAATGAGCATTCACGAAAAAATAACAGATCAGCTTCAATGTATCTTAGAAATGTGGAATGTAACTTATGATGAACAAGATGAAAAATACATTGCCGAAACAAATTCTTATGTAATATTAAACTCCGAGCAGCTAGAATGGATTCATCAAATGGGATTGACAGTTTTCTCAATCCAAAAATTTGAGAAAAAATTAACCGTACGATTTTCAACAGGCGGAGGTTACTAGTGTGCAACCATTATTTTTGGAGCCTGAAGAAAACTTGTTATTTTTGCAATTTGAAACTCCGATGGAAGGACATTCAACTAGCGGATGGCTGTTATGTTCCAGCTTGTGGAGATTGTTTTACCATGATGGAGCAAGGCAAGAAAATAGCCCAGGAGAGAGGGCTGTATGATCCTAGTAAAATGTCTAGAGGAGGTGATAGAATGAAAGTCGAGAAAGGAAATAGAGGTGGTAACAATCTCAAGGTGGAATTTGTTCATGAGAAAAAAATCACTAGTTTGAAAATCAAAGATGAGGGTGAAATGGTAACATATGAGGCTAAGAAAGAAGGTGATTCTCCATCAACTAAACTTGTAGTTGGTGTATCATATAATGGTCAAAAAGACGGTGATCCCAATAAATGGTCCATGAATAACAAATCAAGAAATGCACTAATTGACATTTGGGGAGATGATACCGAGAATTGGGTTGGAAAAACTGCAGAGATCTCAACATCAGGAGAGGGCGAGTTTAAGCATATTGTGGTTGATACTTTGAGAACAAAGTAATCACCATCTTTTTTTTTAAAAAAAACATCAGGCTTTGATGTAAACTGAGCAAAAATAAAGGGGAAAAAAATGAATCAAACAGAAATAGTAAAACAAGAGAGAAAGCAAGTAGCTGAGCTATTCAATAGTGAATGTTGTGTGTGCTTGAAACAGTTTGGAAAGGCATTTCACTTTCATCATATTGTATATAGAGAAGGGGAGAAAAAATACAAGGACTTTAAGGACCACTCAAGCCAGCAACAAAACTGGATTGATTACACCAAATACATTTTACCAATAATTAGAAAATATCCAAAAGAGTTTGCATTACTTTGTCAGAAACATCACAAGTTTGTAGAGATGTTAATCAAGCTAAAAGATGACAAATTTGAAAAGTTGATAGAGTTAGCTAGGAGGAGCAGAAAATGAGTAACGATAATGTTTGTGTAATTTGTGACGGCAAGAAAACATACTTGGGCCATCCATGCACATTTTGTAATGGAACTGGAGAATGGAATGAAGCAAGTGAGAAATATCTAAAAGATCATATCTGTCAATGTATTATCTGGGGTCGAGAGTTTTGTCCTGTTTGTGGTAAAAAATGCCATCATGATTCATCATGTACTCCAAAACAAAGAATAGTTCCTGGATATGGTGGAATGACTACTAGCATTTCAATTACATCAGGTTCACAACTTACAGATACAACATCAATTACTGATACATCAACACAGGAGATGCTTGTAACGGCATGAAACAAAAAATAGACAAAGGCAAATTCAAGTTTATCGAAGCTTGGATATGGCCTGAGAAAATACATGAATTCATCAAAGAAACATTACACAGATTAGAAATTAGAGAATCTGATTTGTGTCATTGTTTTTCTGGCAAGTCCCAAATTGGGGCATTGAGAATCGATATAGATCGGGAAAATAATCCCGATATAATCGCTGATATCAGGGACTTGCCAGATAAATTAGGATCAGGCTCACAGAAAAACATTTTGGCTGACCCTCCTTGGGAGATTCCATATCATACTCGTAGGTATTTCTCATACGCAATGCGAGATCTTGTGGAGCAGGGAGGCTATGTTATTATTAATGCGCCCTGGTTCCCCTGGGTTACAGGATTAGAATTAATAGAATGTTGGCAAGTGGTCCAAGCTTTTAATTCTTATCGTGATGTTGTTTCATTTTGGATTTTCAAGCGAGTACCAGATGGTACACCATGCTATCAATCATATGATGAATCTATGATCCGAGTAGCAACAGATCAGCGATCAAAGAAGATCAAAGTGAAAAAAACAGATCAACCATCGGAGAAAGAATAATTGGCTTGTAATGGTATTTGTAAAAAGTACAAAGCAAAAGGAACTTTTTATGGTGGCAGATACAGCAGGGGCCAAAAACGCTGCCAAGTATGCTATATCTTTATGATGTTTGATGGAATTTGGTGTCCTTGTTGCGGTTACAAACTTCGAACTAAACCACGCAGGAAAAAATTCAAGGAACAACTCAGAGCATCACAAGGTGCGTATTAATGAAGATAGAAAAAGGATATGCCACAGATCCACAATCTGTTTTCAAAATTGATTCACTAAACACATCATCCAAAGTAACAGAATATTTCAGGTCCAAAGGAAAAAACATAATTCCAATAGTCCCTGGAACCAAAGTTCCACCTAAAGGATTAGCACTTGAATCATATTTTATCAAAGCATGCGATGTTATCATTAAAGATTCTGACTCTATCGCTCTACTACATGGTAAGATATCCAATACATTTGCAATTGACATTGATATGAAAAAGGATGGTAAATGGGAGGATGCTATCCATATAGTAGCTGAGGATATTCAGAAACTATTAAAAAAAACTATCGTAGTAAAGACACCAAAGCAAGGATGCCATATTATTTTACAACCAATTGGTGAGCTTCCACCAAAGAACGCAAAATATTTCAACAAAGAAGGAATTGAGATTGATGTAAAAACTCAGGGTGGTTACACATTATTGCCTCCATCCATCTACACACAAAAGGAATTAGGAAAATATCAATTCATTTCTGAAACACTTGAAATTCTACCTGTTGATTGGATATCATTTGAATCTCATTTAGCATCAAAGGGATTTTTTCTCAAAGAAGATATGGATAACAAAGATCTACACAGTGATTATGATTTAGACAAGTTGTTACGGGGAAAATTTGCTAGAGGCACGAGAAGAAAATCACTAAACTCACTATACTGTAAAATGAGAGTAAGAAGATGGAGTGAGGCACTAACAGTTAAAAAAATCAAAGAGATCAATCGTAAACTACCAGAGCCATTACCAGATAAAGAACTAGAGTATAACATCAAATATTCAGAGTCTTTCTTTTCACATCAGGTCCAGCCAAGCTTGGATGATTACAATAAAAATAACAAAAAGGAACCAAAGAAAAAATCAAAAAGATTCTCACCATATGATGCAGCAGATCACTTAATGGATGAGTTTACATTTGTTTCACATATTGCAGGAGAGATATTTTATTACGCAAATGGCATATACAGAAAAAACGGCAAGATGCTCATATCAAAAAAATGTCGTCAATATTGGGAGGTATTAGAAATTGATACCACAATGATTAATGAGGTGATTAATATCATTCGAGATAAAACAACCATTCTATCTGATGATGATAATCAGGAAATATTTGATACAGATTATACCAAAATCATTCTAAAAAATGGCATGTATGATTTTGAGAATAATTCTTTTTCAGACTATGAGAGTAGTGTGATTTCAACAATCAAGCATCCAATATTTTATGATATCTCAAAGGAATGTCCACAGTTTGAGGCATTTTTAGAGTCTTCATTGGATAAGGATGTACAAAAGATATCGCAAATATGGGAGATGATGGCATTGTGTTTTATTAAAAAATACATTATTCAAAAAGGATTTGTCAATTATGGGATTGGGAGTAATGGCAAGTCTACGTTTCTTGCAATATTAAGAAATATGCTTGGCATTAATAATACATCATCTATACCAATGCAGCAGTTCCAAAAAAGTCAATTCATTGGATATGAATTAAGGGGAAAATGTGCAAATGTCTCTGCAGATGGAGGAACTGAACCAATCACAAAAACAGGATATATCAAGAGTGTGCTTGGTGGTGATGCAATTAGATGTGAGCAAAAGTTTAGAGATCCATTTGATTTTATGCCATTTGTTACTTTGATATTTACATTCAATGAATTACCAATAATTACTGATGCATCAGATGGCTTTGCAAGAAAGATTCAGACCATCCATTGGGACCAGAAATTCTATGGAAATGATAGAGATCTCAATGTTGATAAAATTGCATTTGATAGTACTGAGAGATCAGGAATATTTAACAAACTAATTCCAATAATTAGAAGACTCATTGATACAAGACAAATGGCTCATGAAAGCTCAGTGGAGGATACTAAAGCTGTTTGGTTATCCAGGTCTGATTCATTTTATAGATTCAAAAAAGTACATCTAGTTATTGGTCCTGATTATAAGATATCACCAAATCATATTGAATCAGCATATGCTCAGTTTTGTGAGGAGGAGAGAATGACACCAATTCCAAAGAAGTTATTATTTGATAAACTAAAATTAATTAATGGAAATAGTCCTACAGTTACAAGAGTAGAGGGTAGATCTGCTAGAATGTGGGTAGGATTTACCATTGCCTCTCAGCTCAGAAATAGCGATCAAACATCGATCAATTGATCATTTTTAATATTAGTTATAATTCGAATCTATCAATGAAAACATATGTTTTTGCCATATTACTAATACCATTGTTGGTCTTAGTTGCATCGCCTAGTATCATCCAAGATGCTCAAGCACTAAAAGCAATGGGTAGTGATGGTACCATAGCACCCAAATCATATGGTTCAAACAATAACATGGTTTGTGGAGATAAACTATGCAGTGAAATCATGATGTCAGATGTTGATTCCAAATGGAAGAACATGATGATGTATAATATGAATATGAACATGATGATCTCAAACATGGAAATGCTAATGTCTAACATGATGATGACAGAAAACATGGACATGATGACTGAAGATACCATGATGGATTATTCTATGATGATGGACATGATGATGGAACAAATGATGAACATGATGAAAAGTATGAGTGAATCCACAATGATGATGAACTAAAATCATTTGTGGTTATTTTTTTTTATATAATTTACCCTCTCAATTTGTTACAAAAGATCGAATTGTTGGAAAAAAGAATACATCTTAATTGTTATTAGTTAAATGCATGTGCCAGTGATATCTTATAGTTATACAATGACTATGATTATCATAATAATTGATGGTAAACAGCATTGCTCATTTGATGGTGAGATACAACAATGGAGGTGTGAGCGATACTTTAAAGTGGCTAATCCAAAACTACAAACATCAATAACTGAGTTGACTGGTCCAGCACCAACAGTTAGATCAAAACAACTGAGAATATTTGGCAATGTTTATTCAGAGTTAGATATGACACTGGCATTATTCTGTTATGATATGGAAAATCCAACCAGACGAAGAATAGAAGATGATATGCATCATTATCAAGTGGAGCAGTTTCGGAATAAAATTGGGTAGTAATATTCTGTGAAATGGATTATTAATTAAGTATGTTGCATCTCAATAATC
>Ga0114950_10003959_pt1 | contig 11469 bp, 4 predicted proteins | sample N075metaG_FD_83503 | JGI IMG/M metagenome (GOLD analysis project Ga0114950, IMG submission 83503) | Deep subsurface microbial communities from Kermadec Trench to uncover new lineages of life (NeLLi) - N075 metaG | ecosystem: Environmental > Aquatic > Marine > Ocean trench > Sediment | place...
AGCTTCAGCACATATCTTGGTCAACGCCGCCGTCAGCGTCGTCTTACCATGATCAACGTGACCAATCGTTCCCACGTTTACATGGGGCTTTGTTCTTTCAAATTTTTGCTTGGACATGCCTGTTTCCTCTTCTTAATCGATTCGCGACTTAAGCGATCTTTTTAACAATTTCATCGACGACACTATTCGGTGCTTCTGAATAGTGATCAAATTCCATGGTGTAGGTAGCCCGACCCTGGGTCTGAGACCTCAAATCGGTTGCATAACCAAACATCTCAGACAATGGCACATGGGCATTTACAATCTTGCCAGCGGGACCATCCTCCATACCCTGCAAAATACCCCGGCGACGGGTAACATCACCCATTACGTCACCCATGTAATCTTCAGGTGTGACCACCTCTACCTTCATCATCGGCTCCAGCAGAACCGGTTTGGCGATGGCTGCAGCATTTTTAAACGCCATTGAACCGGCGATCTTAAATGCCATCTCATTTGAGTCAACCTCGTGGTATGAACCGTCATACAAGGTGACCTTCACATCAACCACCGGGTAGCCGGCAACCACGCCATTTTGCAGTGCTTCCTGGATACCTTTATTGACAGAGTTTATATACTCTTTTGGTACCACGCCGCCAACGATTTTGTTTTCAAATTCGTAGCCTTCGCCGGACTTCATCGGAGCGAGGCGAATCTTGACGTGTCCGTACTGACCGCGCCCACCAGACTGTTTGACAAACTTGCCTTCAGCCTCGACTTCACGACGCACCGTTTCACGATAAGCAACCTGTGGCCGGCCAACATTGGCTTCCACATTAAATTCGCGACGCATGCGGTCGACCAGGATATCCAGATGCAGTTCACCCATACCTGAAATGATGGTCTGACCGGATTCTTCATCGGTCTTGACCCGGAAAGAAGGATCTTCCTGAGCCAATTTGCTCAGTGCGATACCCATTTTTTCCTGATCGCTCTTGGTCTTGGGCTCTACTGCAACCGATATAACCGGTTCCGGGAAGTCCATACGCTCAAGCGTAATTACTTGTTTAAGTGCGCACAGCGTGTCACCTGTGGTGACGTCTTTTAAACCAACCGCTGCTGCAATATCACCGGCGCGCACCTCTTTGATATCTTCACGTGAGTTCGCGTGCATCTGCAGAATACGGCCAACGCGTTCTTTTCTGCCCTTGACCGGGTTATAGATCGTGTCGCCTGAGTTGAGGACACCTGAATAGACCCGAAAAAAGGTCAGCGTGCCAACAAATGGATCGGTTGCGATCTTGAACGCCAATGCTGCAAACGGTTCGCTGTCGTCGCTCTTGCGAAAACCATCTTCTTCATTTTCCAGCATACCGGTGATCGGTGGAACATCCACAGGTGAAGGCAATAATTCAATAACACCATCAAGCAACGCCTGCACGCCCTTGTTCTTGAACGCACTACCGCACATACAAGGTACGATATCGTTATTTACGGTACCGAGACGCAATCCGGTAATGATCTGTTCTTTGCTAAGAACGCCATCTTCCAGGTAAGCTTCCATCAACTCTTCGTTGGCTTCGGCCGCAATCTCAACCATGTACTCATGGGCTGCTTCCGCTTCTTCGAGCATATCTTCAGGGATCTCACGCGCTTCATAAGTCCTGCCCTGATTATCATTGTCCCAGTAAATGGCTCTCATTCTGACCAGGTCGATGATACCGGCAAAATCCTCTTCAGCGCCGATTGGCAACTGAACCGGCACGGCGCGCGCACCGAGACGCTCTTTAATCTGTTCAACGACTCGCAGGAAGTCTGCACCGGTACGATCCATCTTGTTAATGAATGCCATACGCGGAACGTTGTAGCGGGTTGCCTGGCGCCAAACCGTTTCAGACTGGGGCTGAACGCCGCCAACTGCACAAAATACCGCAACGGTACCATCGAGCACACGCAAAGAACGCTCTACTTCAATCGTGAAGTCAACGTGTCCCGGCGTATCAATGATATTGATCCGGTGTTCTTTGAACTGCTGATCCATACCACTCCAGAAACATGTGGTGGCAGCAGAGGTGATCGTAATACCACGCTCCTGCTCCTGCTCCATCCAATCCATGGTGGCGTTGCCGTCATGGACTTCACCGATTTTGTGTGAAACACCGGTGTAGAACAAAATGCGTTCGGTCGTCGTGGTTTTACCAGCATCAATGTGTGCCATGATGCCGATGTTGCGATACCTTTCAATTGGCGTGTTGCGGGCCACTTTAAATTCCTCTGATTCCGACTACCAACGGTAATGCGAAAAGGCTTTATTAGCCTCTGCCATGCGATGCGTATCTTCACGCTTCTTCACAGCTGCACCACGTTGCTCCACCGCGTCCAGCAGTTCACCTGCCAGCCGCTGAGGCATACTTTTTTCACCACGCTTACGCGCAGCATCAATAATCCAGCGCATTGCCAGTGTTTGACGACGCTTGGGGCGCACCTCTACAGGTACCTGATAGGTCGCGCCACCGACACGGCGGGACTTGACTTCCACCATCGGGCTGACGTTTTCCAGCGCGGATTCAACCAACTCCACCGCAGATGCACTCTTGTTCTTTTCTTCCATGGTTTCAATCGCACCATATACGATGCGCTCCGCCACTGATTTCTTGCCGCTGTGCATCACCATGTTTACAAAACGGGTGATCATTTCACTGCCGAACTTCGGGTCTGGCAGTATTTCACGTGTGAAATTTGAATGTTTTCTTGACATTGTGTTAGCTGATCCTTAGTTGAACCGTATCAATTCTTTGGACGCTTGGTGCCGTACTTGGAACGGCCCTTGCGCCGATCACTGACGCCCGCTGTATCGAGGCTGCCGCGAACCGTGTGATAACGAACACCCGGGAGATCCTTTACACGACCACCACGGATCAATACCACGCTATGTTCCTGCAGGTTATGTCCCTCACCCCCGATATAACTGGTGACTTCGAAGCCGTTTGTAAGCCTTACACGCGCAACTTTCCGCAACGCTGAATTCGGCTTTTTGGGCGTTGTTGTATACACGCGAGTACAAACGCCGCGTTTTTGCGGACACCCTTCCAAAGCTGGTACGCCGCTCTTATATACTTTTGGTTTGCGAGGTTTACGAACCAATTGATTTACAGTCGTCATAAAATTCTTTTCCTGACAAAAATAAAATGACAGACGGGAACCGTTCCCTACCTGTCGAAGGCCGCAAATCTTACGCTGCCTCCCCAACAATGCTAAACGCCCAACCCCAGCTTTCAGCCTGGATTAGGCGCCTACGAGTCCGGCCCACGCGCCGGCGACATCGGCTTTCCAAATGGCTTCATGCAGGCTTGTCAGACACGCTTTTCACCGTTTGGCCTTTCTATTGAAAGGTTTGAATATGTTAGCCGATCAATTATGACAGGGAAGATATTATTTGGCAATACCAAAGTGGGTATTTTTTTGTTTTTTACCTGATTCGTAGAGCGACCACTCAGTCCATAAAAAAACCGGGGCCTGAATCGGTTTCAGGTCCCGGTTTCACTGTCAGCAGGCCTGGCTATTCTTTCGCTTTCGCTTTAGTTTTAGCTTCAGCCTTTTCATCCAACTCGCTGAACTCCTCAGCAGCCACCGCCGCTGCCAACGCCGCCAGATCAATCTCAGGATCTTCCTCTGGGGGGCGCTTGCGTGAGTTGTGATAGGCCATGCCTGTACCAGCCGGGATCAAACGGCCGACGATGACATTTTCCTTCAGGCCACGCAGGTGATCGGTGGTACCGCGAACAGCAGCTTCTGTCAGTACCCTCGTTGTCTCCTGGAAAGAGGCCGCAGAAATAAATGACTCTGTCGCAAGTGATGCCTTGGTAATGCCGAGCAACAAACGCTGGTATTCAGCCGGCTCACCACCGTCCTTTTCAACCCTTTTGTTCTCATCCCTGACACGAATCACGTCAAGCTGTTCACGCATCAACAGTCGCGTATCACCCGATTCGCGAATTTCAGCTTTGCGCAGCATCTGCCTTACAATGACTTCAATGTGTTTGTCATTGATCTTCACGCCCTGCAGTCGATACACGTCCTGAATTTCCTTGGTCAGGTAATCCGACAATGCTTCAACACCCATCAAACGAAGGATGTCATGAGGGTTAGGCTCGCCATCTGCGATGGTTTCACCTTTCTCAACACGCTCACCTTCAAACACAATCAGGTGCCGCCATTTTGGAATCAGCTCTTCGTATGTCTCGCCATCATCCTGGGTAATGACAATTCGTTGCTTGCCCTTGGTTTCTTTTCCGAAACTGAAAATACCGGAAACATCAGCAAGTATTGCCGGCTCTTTCGGCTTACGCGCCTCGAACAAATCGGCAACACGCGGCAAACCACCGGTAATATCACGGGTCTTGGATGACTCTTGCGGGATACGTGCAATGATGTCACCTACGGCAACTTCCTGTCCATCATGTGTGCCTACGATTGAGCCCGCCTGCAACAAGTACTGAGCTGGAATTTCTGTACCTGCAAGAAACAGCGGCTTGCCTTTTTTGTCAACCAGGCTGACCATTGGTTTCAAATCTTTGCCAACGCTTCCGCGCTGCTTGGGATCCGTTACGGTCATATCGGTCAGTCCGGTGACATCATCAACCGTTTCGGTAACCGTCACGCCGTCGACGAACTCGTGAAATCTAACCGTACCTGCTACTTCCGTCACAATTGGGTGGGTATGCGGATCCCAGTTGGCCACAGTCTGGCCTGCTTTCACACTTTCTTCATCGCGAACAAAAACAATCGCACCATAGGGGACCTTGTAACGTTCTTTCTCACGACCATGCTCATCAATGACTGATAATTCACCGGAACGTGACACTGCAACCAGGGTCTTGTCTGCTTTCTCAACAGATTTGAGGTTGTGCAAGCGGATCGTACCGGCGGACTTGGTCTGGATACTATCAACGGCTGCGGCACGGGATGCTGCACCACCGATATGGAAAGTACGCATGGTTAACTGCGTGCCTGGTTCACCAATTGACTGGGCAGCAATAACACCAACCGCCTCGCCGAGGTTGACCAGCTCACCACGCGCCAGATCGCGACCATAACAACTCGCGCAAACGCCGTAACGTGTTTCACAGGTAATGGTTGAACGCACTTTTATCTGGTCGACACCCATGTCTTCCATTGTTTGAACCATCTGCTCATCAAGCAATGTGTTGCGGGAAACCAGAATTTCTTCACTGCCGGGTACCAATACATCCTGGGCAGTCATGCGTCCAAGCACACGTTCACTCAAAGCCTCAACCACATCACCACCTTCAACGATCGGCAACATGGTCAAGCCATTCTTGGTGCCGCAATCGATTTCGGTTGTAACCAGATCCTGCGCTACGTCCACCAGTCGACGGGTCAGGTATCCGGAGTTGGCCGTTTTTAGCGCGGTATCAGCCAGACCTTTTCGAGCACCATGCGTCGAAATAAAGTACTGCAACACGTCAAGACCTTCGCGGAAATTGGCCGTAATTGGCGTTTCAATAATAGAGCCATCCGGTTTAGCCATCAGACCACGCATACCCGCCAACTGACGAATCTGGGCAGCGGAGCCACGAGCACCTGAATCAGCCATGATGAAGATCGAATTCATTGAATCCTCTTCAACCGTTTCGCCCTTCAGATTGGTCGCAGTAGTTTTACCCATCTGGTCCATCATCGCGCGAGCCACCAGTTCGTTGGTCCGCGCCCAAATATCCACAACTTTATTGTATCTCTCACCTGCGGTCACCAGGCCGGAAATATACTGGTTGTAAATTTCAACCACTTCGTTGTCCGCCGCAGCAAGAATGCTTTCCTTTTCCAACGGAATAACAAGGTCATCAATGCCGATGGAAACACCGGAGATGGTCGCATAACGGAATCCTGTATACATCAGTCGATCAGCAAATACGACAGTCTTTTTAAGACCCAGCCTGCGATAGCATGAGTTAATCAATGCAGAAATCTGCTTCTTCTTCAGCGTGCGATTCAACAGATGAAACGGCATGCCCTTGGGCCGGATGTCGGCCAGCAATGCCCGTCCTACCGTTGTCTCAACCAAATTGGTTTCGTGGCGTTCTTCGCCATGCTCGGAAATGATGGTTTCATCGATACGCACATTGATCTGCGCATGTAACTTAACTGCCTTGTTTTCATAGGCACGATGCACTTCGGCAATATCTGCAAAATACATTCCCTCCCCGGCAACACCCGCCAGTTGACGCGTCATGTAATACAAGCCCAGTACGACGTCCTGGGTTGGAACAATGATAGGCTCACCATTTGCAGGTGAAAGAATATTATTTGATGACATCATCAATGTACGCGCTTCAAGTTGCGCTTCAATGGACAATGGTATATGCACGGCCATTTGGTCGCCGTCAAAATCAGCATTGAACGCGGTACAAACCAAAGGATGCAATTGAATTGCTTTACCTTCAATCAGGACCGGTTCAAATGCCTGGATTCCCAGGCGATGCAATGTCGGTGCGCGGTTCAAAAGCACCGGGTGTTCCCGGATTACATCTGAAAGAATATCCCAGACTTCGGGGTGCTCAGTTTCGACAAGCTTTTTGGCCGCTTTGATGGTTGTCGCCAGACCACGCAGTTGCAGCTTGTTGAATATGAATGGCTTGAACAATTCCAATGCCATTTTCTTTGGCAAACCACATTGATGAAGTTTCAATGTTGGTCCGACAACGATGACAGAACGACCGGAATAATCTACACGCTTACCCAGGAGGTTCTGTCGGAAGCGACCCTGCTTACCCTTGATCATGTCTGCGAGGGACTTCAACGGACGGCGGTTTGTGCCTGTTATGGCCCGGCCCCGGCGACCATTGTCCAGCAAGGCATCGACAGATTCCTGCAGCATACGTTTTTCATTACGTACAATTATGTCCGGTGCATTCAACTCCAGAAGTCTTTTCAAGCGATTATTGCGGTTGATGACCCGGCGATACAGGTCATTCAAGTCCGAAGTCGCAAATCGACCACCATCCAAAGGCACAAGAGGACGCAAATCCGGTGGCAACACGGGCAATACGGTCAAGATCATGTACTCGGGACGATTTCCCGAGTCGATGAATGCCTCGACCAACTTGACCCGTTTTGACAAGCGCTTGAGCTTTGTCTCTGAGCGTGTTGCGCCAATATCTTCGCGCAACTTTGTCAGTTCATCTTTCAGGTTAATGGTACGCAACAATTCGTAAATTGCTTCGGCGCCCATTTTTGCAACAAACTCGTCGCCATACTCTTCAACCGAGTCCAGATATTGTTCATCGGTCAACAAAGTTCCGCGTTCAAGCGCGGTCATGCCCTCGTCCAGCACAACATAAGACTCAAAATAAAGAATCCGTTCGATGTCGCGCAAGGTCATATCCAGCATCAGGCCAATGCGTGAAGGCAGTGACTTCAGAAACCAGATATGTGCAACCGGGCTGGCCAGATCAACATGGGCCATGCGCTCGCGACGAACCTTGGTCAGCGTGACTTCGGTACCACATTTTTCGCACACAACACCACGATGCTTCATGCGTTTGTACTTGCCGCAGAGACATTCGTAGTCCTTAATCGGGCCGAAAATTGAAGCACAAAACAGACCATCACGTTCCGGCTTGAACGTCCGGTAGTTGATGGTTTCCGGCTTCTTCACTTCGCCATAGGACCATGACCGAATCAGGTTCGGCGGTGCCAATCCAATCCGGATCGCATCAAAATTCAGCGGTTGACGCTGACGATTATAGAGATTAAGTAAGTCTCTCACCGCATATCTCCTCGGTTCACGTTTCTTCAAGTTCGATGTTTATAGCCAACGAGCGAATTTCCTTCACCAATACATTGAAGGATTCAGGCATACCTGCCGACATCTCGTGGTTACCATCGACTATGTTTTTGTACATCTGGTTTCTGCCGGCAACGTCGTCAGATTTGACCGTCAACATTTCCTGCAGGGTGTAGGCCGCGCCATAAGCTTCAAGCGCCCATACCTCCATCTCGCCGAATCGCTGACCACCAAATTGAGCCTTACCACCCAGTGGTTGCTGTGTAACCAGACTGTAAGGGCCGGTTGAACGTGCATGCATTTTGTCATCAACCAGATGATTCAATTTCATCATGTACATGTAACCAACGGTAACCTGGCGATCAAATGCCTCGCCGGTACGTCCGTTGTACAAGGTCGTCTGGCCACTGGTCGGGAGCTTCGCCAATTCAAGCAAGCGTTTGATTTCCGCCTCCGGTGCACCGTCAAATACCGGTGTAGCCATCGGCACACCATCTTTGAGGTTATGCGCCAATTCTTTGACTTCGGCGGCAGAAAAGCTGTTCATGTTGACACGACCGTCCTGATCACTGTTGTATATATCGCTCAGGAACTTACGCAAATCATCGGTCTTGGCCTTTTGTTCCAACATTTCAGCAATGCGGTGGCCGAGACCCTTGGCAGCCCAACCCAAATGGGTTTCCAAAACCTGACCGATATTCATCCGCGACGGAACACCCAGCGGGTTCAATACCACATCCACCGGCGTGCCATCTTCCATGTACGGCATATCCTCCTCCGGTACGATCATGGATATGACGCCCTTGTTGCCATGACGGCCTGCCATTTTGTCACCCGGCTGAATACGCCGTTTTACCGCCATATAGACCTTGACCATCTTGAGCACACCCGGTGCGAGATCGTCACCACGTGTGATCTTGCCCTTCTTCTCCTCAAACCTTTCATCAAAGACTTTACGTTGCTCCTTGATCTGATCCGCAAGATTCTCAAGCCGGTCATTCGCATCGTTGTCCCGCATGCGCAATTTTGACCATTCGTCGGAGCCAAGCGTGGCAAGATAGTCCGATGTGATCTTCGTACCTTTCTTAAGGCCATTCGGGCCTTTATCGGCAAGCTTGTTGACCAGGGCATTCTCAACACGTTGGTAAATAGCACCCTCGACAATACGCAACTGATCGTCCAGATCCTTTTTGACGTGACGCAGTTGGTCCTTCTCGATGGACCTGGCGCGTTCGTCTTTTTCGACCCCATCGCGGGTAAAAACCTGTACATCGATGATAGTGCCTTCGGTGCCGGATGAAACGCGCAATGACGTGTCTTTTACATCCGATGCTTTTTCACCAAATATGGCTCGCAACAACTTCTCTTCCGGGGTTAACTGCGTTTCACCCTTGGGTGTCACCTTTCCAACCAGGATATCGCCGGCTTTAACTTCAGCGCCGATATAAACAATACCGGATTGATCCAGTTTGCTGAGATTGTGCTCGCCAACGTTCGGGATATCCGCTGTAATTTCTTCAGATCCCAACTTCGTGTCACGGGCGATACAGGTTAATTCAACGATGTGAATGGTGGTGAAACGATCTTCCTTTAAAACACGCTCGGAGATCAGGATCGAATCCTCAAAGTTATAACCATGCCACGGCATGAAAGCGACCAGCATATTCTGACCCAGCGCCAATTCACCGAGGTCGGTCGACGGACCGTCGGCCAAAACGTCACCCCTTGCAACAACATCCCCCACAACAACCAACGGACGCTGATTCATGCAGGTATTCTGGTTCGAACGCTGATACTTGACCAGATTGTATATGTCGACGCCCGGATCACCCGCAGGCACCTCGTCTTCGTTTGCACGGACAACAATACGCCCGGCATCCACCTGGTCTACGATTCCACCTCGTTTTGCAACCGCTGTAACTCCTGAATCGATTGCAACCACCCGTTCCATTCCGGTTCCCACCAATGGCTTTTCAGTCTTCAGTGTTGGCACCGCCTGGCGTTGCATATTTGAACCCATCAGTGCGCGGTTCGCGTCATCATGCTCAAGGAAAGGCACCAGTGACGCCGCCACTGACACAATCTGCTTCGGTGACACGTCCATGTAATTGACTTCACTGGGCTCTTTCAGGGTGAATTCACCCTTGTGGCGGCAAGGAATGAAGTCTTCTGTGAATTTACCGTTTTTATCAAGTTCAGCGGTGGCCTGCGCAATTACATAGTCACCTTCAACAATCGCTGAAAGATACTCCACCTCTGATGAAGCCTTGCCCCTGGACACCTTGCGGTAAGGCGTCTCGAGGAAACCATAATCATTGGTTCTGGCGTAAACAGCCAGCGAATTGATCAAGCCAATGTTTGGGCCTTCGGGTGTTTCAATCGGGCAAACCCGGCCATAGTGAGTCGGATGTACGTCACGAACTTCAAACCCGGCGCGTTCACGCGTCAAACCGCCCGGGCCCAGTGCAGAAACACGGCGTTTGTGGGTAACTTCCGACAATGGATTGTTCTGATCCATGAACTGGCTGAGCTGACTGGAGCCAAAAAATTCTTTGACCGCTGCCGCAACCGGTTTTGCGTTGATCAACTCCTGAGGAGAAAGGTCTTCGCTTTCGGCAACAGATAAACGTTCCCGGACAGCGCGCTCTACCCTCACCACACCTACGCGGAACACATTCTCCGCCATCTCACCAACGCTTCTTACACGCCGGTTGCCAAGGTGATCGATGTCATCGACCGTACCCGTACCATTGCGGATATCGATCAACACTTTCAATACCGCAAGAATATCTTCACGAGACAGAATACCCGGTCCGGTGATTTCATCACGGCCAACACGGCGATTGAATTTCATTCGGCCTACGCCTGATAAATCATATCGCTCTTCGGCAAAAAACAGATTTTTGAACAGGTTCTGGGCAGCTTCCTTGGTTGGCGGTTCACCCGGTCGCATCATGCGATAAATCTCCACCAATGCTTCAAGTTCATTGGTGCTGGAATCGATGTTCAATGTATTTGAAATGTACGGACCCTGATCGAGGTCGTTGACATACAGCACTTCAAATTTCTTGATGTCGGCATCACGAAGTGATTGAAGCAATTCCTCGGTAATTTCCGCATTTGCATCGGCCAGTAGCTCACCTGACTCTTTGTCTATGATGTTGTGAGAAATGATTTTGCCGATCAGATAATCATCTGGCACTTGCAGTGCTTTGATACCCGCTTGTTCAATCTGCTTCACGTGTCGTGCGGTGATGCGTTTATCAAACGCTACAATGATTTTGCCCTTTTTGTCGGTAATATCAAACAGGGCCGTTTCACCACGCAGCCTTTCAGGAATCAATTTCAGTTTTGCACCTTCTTTGAGCAATGAAACACTGCTGGTCTCAAAGAAAGTATCCAGAATTTCTTCATTATCCATACCCAGGGCGCGGAGCAGCACTGTTACAGGCAGCTTTCTGCGTCTGTCTATGCGGGTAAAAATTCCGTCTTTCGGATCAAATTCAAAATCAAGCCACGAACCCCGATACGGGATAACGCGAGCAGAAAACAACAGTTTCCCACTTGAATGAGTCTTGCCCTTGTCATGATCAAAGAACACGCCAGAAGATCTGTGCAACTGCGAAACGATCACGCGCTCGGTACCAATGATAACAAAGATGCCGGTGTCGGTCATCAAGGGC
>Ga0114950_10003960_pt1 | contig 11469 bp, 8 predicted proteins | sample N075metaG_FD_83503 | JGI IMG/M metagenome (GOLD analysis project Ga0114950, IMG submission 83503) | Deep subsurface microbial communities from Kermadec Trench to uncover new lineages of life (NeLLi) - N075 metaG | ecosystem: Environmental > Aquatic > Marine > Ocean trench > Sediment | place...
CATTCCACAGTTGGTTTTACTGTCCCGATTGCAGGTGGCATTTCTAAAGTCACGGGTAAGTTTACTGACTTCACCGTAGATATCGTGTGGGACGACGACGATCCGTCAAACTCTTCTGTATCTGTTGAAATACAGGTTGCCAGCGTTTCAACGGGGTACGAAGGCCGAGACGGGGACGTTACGAGCGAAGGGATTCTGGATGCAGAAACCTATCCGACAATCACTTTTGAAAGTCACGATATTCGGCGTAATGGAACTGGATTTGTTGCTGTTGGTGATTTCACCCTGCATGGAGTGACCAAAGAAATATATCTTCCGATCAACGTTGCTACAGTCACAGATCCCGGAAACCCGGATGATCCACTTCGGGCTTTCCAGATTTCGTATCGACTAAACAGAAGCGATTACGGAATCGACTGGAAACACAGGTCAATCGATTTCTTTTTCGGGTTCGACATCGACATTGATATCGCGATTCTGCTGCGCTGAACTGCCCAGAACCTGACTGAATCGAACTTGTCCGGTTCTGAGCATTTCGCTTACATACGGATGGCATAACTCGCAATTATCTCCAAACAAAACGGATTTCTGCAACGACTTAAGGCTGCGTGCACCGATTTTATCGGCTACCTTTTTCAGAGAAGCAAACGTCTGGTCCCGGCAAACACAACGATCAATAATTGCCATTGTGATCAGTTTTTAATCAAAATTTGTGAGATTGCTACGCCCGCGAGAAATGACTCGGTAAGTTCAAACGTTCGTGAGTATATCTGAATCGTCCCGGATGTTGTAAAGTCCGGAAATGGCCCCCCGCTGCTGACCGGGAAACGCCCGACATAAATTATGTTTTTCCGCTCGTCGTACGCAATCCCCGATATCCCGGTCAAGCTCCCGGCTGTTGAGAGCTGAACTTGAGAGGTAACGGCCCGGGACTCGGTGTTGATTCGTGTGATTGTGTTTGCGTCACCGTCTATCACGTACAACTCGTTTTTTGACGCAACGAATATCCCTGCGGCGGTTCCGTTTGTAGACAGAGGTTGAAAGTTCAAGTTGATCTGATCCTCTAACATGTCCATTGAGGAGTCGAAAAACAGAATCGCGCCATGGGTCCGTTCCAGTACTTCAGAGAAATCCGCGTTATAAACCGTTTTACCAGAGCAGATGATGATGATCCCATCATTCCCTCCTCCCAGGATATCGCGGGGACCGTCACATGGAACAGTTCGATTCACTGTGTTGTCCGTCTTCGTGTCAATAACAGTCACGGTATTTCCGTCTCCGAGGCTACCATTGTTCGCGACAAACAAGAAGGCACCATCCAGTAATAATCCTTCCGGGTTTTCACCTACCGGAATCGTGTTTTGTACCGCATTTGTGGAAAGTGAAATCACCGAAACATGCCCGTTTGATCCAAAAACAAAGTTTGAAACGTAGGCCAGGTCTGATCCAAAAACCATAAACCGAGGGGCCGTGACGTCTGCAATTTGATCAATCGGACTCAGGGTTTCCGCCTCCAGAACGTCCACCCGGCCAATAGAAAATGTATTCAGTAGCGCGTAGATCTTGCCATCATTTGCAACGAGTCCTTGTAGAAACCCGCTCATCGGTGCGTGCTGATCAACCACGCCTGTTTGTGGATCAAAGCTGGTTATGGTACCATTCTGATCGCCGAAATTGCCTCCGTTTGCAATCAGTACAGTACCTGATCGACTGATTTCACCGTCATTGCCGCTGCCGATCAGTTCACATGCAGATAGACCTATTGACATAAAAACAGTCAGCATCCAGGTTAGAGATAGGAAAAACGGGGATTTAGAGAAGATTGTAAAAGTCATGAACCTGACAATTCGTATTTGAGAGAGAAAGTCAGATGCCTGGGTGGCATCGGGTAAAACCGTATATGTTCGATTGCGGCATCAGTAGCATTTTCGAGCGCCGCACCGAGCATTACGTTTCCTGCGCGTGTTTTGAGTACATGACCCACCCGAATCGTTAATAACGCGTAGGCGTCAAGCGGAAGTCCTCCATCGGACGTGGTATATCGTTTCGACACCCATTCGTACATCAGTTCGACATGAGACATGGCGCGAACAATCCTGACTCGGGCTTTAGTATTTTGCGCAGGAGTATATCGGAGTTGATGTCCGAACGATCGGGTTCTTTCGTCGGTTCGGTCTTCTGCCCGGGTCCATGTCGAAATCACGGCGCTTTCAAATGACATCCGGGACGTCGCCCGCCAGGAAAGGTCTATCGAAGATTCGGCACCATATCCTACCACCTTCCCGACATTGCTTGCGGTCCAGACTCGGATACCGGAGCCCGCCAGACCCGGATACCAGATAATTTTGTCGGACAACCTGCTGCCAAAAAGGCCCCCCTTCAGAATCATCGACACCGATCCTGTTGTCTGTGCAAATGAAACTCCCGCATCAACGGTCCATCCCGACTCTGGAATCAGATTCGGATTCCCACCAGGGATCCAATACCGGTCGTTAAAAGACGGGCTCCGAAAAATCAGTCCTGCGCTGGTTCGGAACGCCAGGTTTTGACTCGCACCAGGCATTACGCTGAGCGCAAAACGAGGTAAAACGTGTGTTTCCGTCTTTTCATCTGATCGCCAGGACGCAATTGACACCGTAGATGTGAAGCTGATCTTAGCAGATTCATAGTCAATCCTGTTATCCAGCCTGAGGCTGGTTTGATCCGATAATGTGTACCCGGACGATGTGTGATTGATGTCGACCTGAGATCCAACCATCCATCTCCGCCCCATAGCTTTGGTAACTCGACTCGTGAGCAGCATGGTCACAGAGTGCATCTCATTTCTACTGGTCGGATCCGCAACAGGCCCCTCTGTAAAGGAAAGCCTGTTTTCTGAAAATGCCAGCGTAGTTTTGAATGAGCCGCCAGAGATCGGGTACTTGACCCCCAGACGAAGCCTGAGTGCGTTGTCGTCCTGGCGGGCCTGTGTTGGCACTGCGTTGGCAGGGCCTGGAACGCCGCGGGAGGTAGTCGACCACCATATTGATGCGTCCCAACGACCACCAGCCAATTCTGATATGGCCCGCATATATACGTTCTGCATTTCTTTTCGTGCACCGGTCCTGGATATCTCCCGGGGAAATATGCTGGAGGGATCCGAAAATGGGTAGTCACCTTCGTCGGCCGACAGATCAACCGCCAATAAGGCTTTGACAGGTCCGATCCTGTACGACGCCGAACCCCCGAGGCGTCTTTTCCCATATGCGCCAGCGAGTATCCCAAACCGATATGACGGTTGGTCGGTTGGCACCAGGCTTGTCAGTGAAACTGTACCTCCCAGGGCAGAGCGAACTCCCGAGTTGCCGGCAGAACCAAGAGATACAGTGACTGACTCCAGAAATGACACAGGAATTATCGAGAGGTCAAGCCGGCCTGTCTGCGGATCAGTGAGTTCGACTCCATCCAGCGTGATGACCGCGTGATCGGACCCCGTGCCCCTGAGCGATATTCCAGCCGAACCGGTGGCTCCGTTTTGACTGATGAACGCGAAGGACTCGGCGCTGAGCATCTCGGCAACCGTCGACCCGGTCCATACTGAAATACGGGCATCAGTGATTGTTCGAATCGAAAGCGCGCTCCTGAGCAAGCTTGCGAAACTTGCATCCATCACGAGAATACCCGGCAATTTGATCGCTCGTAATGAGTCTGCGGTCAGGGAAGCTACTGGTATCACATCGACGACCTCGACTGACATTGTATCGGTCGCGGTCTGAGCGCGCGTTGTACACACACCCATAGTCAACAAAAGAAGCCAGCAATAAAACGAGCGCATAAAAAAATCTGTGCCTCAAAAAAGGGACAGGTGTACGACATCGTATTCACTACGAGCATTACATCTGACCTCTTTTCCCGGAGGTGGAAGGATGGTACATCTTCAGTCAGGTTTCCTGGCTCGCTGACACCGGAGGAACTCCGAGTTGATATAGTCTCAGATATCAGCCTTCCGACCCATTCGCTCGTGGCATCATCGTCGCTGACTAATCAACAGTGTCGCTTACAGTTGCGGGTACAGCTCTGGTTTCTGATTGAATTTATTACAATCATCACCAGATTCCCTGGTCCGACCGCGTGGTCAGATTGTCCTGAAGTGTGTATGCGAAAGAACGCCGGAATGTACAACAGGCCGTCAATTCATTCCAAGAACCACCGTCCAATCTGATCGTTCAGTTACCTTCTTCACGAAGAATGCGGCTTTTCGTGCTGCCAGACCGTGCTCAGCAATCTTTTCATCCTCATGCAATTGATCCGCAACACGTTAGCCCATTATTCAGCATTCGCAACTCTGATTCTTATCGTAATCTGCGTTTCAGGGCCTGTGTCTGTTTTCGCGCAGTCTCCAGCCAAATCGTCCGGCACAGGTCGATCTGAGAGTGTTGATTTCGCTGCAGATACTGTCGTTGTGTCGCTCACAGATGCTATTACTAGAGCCCTCGACATCAGCCCTGAGCTCTCTGCGTCAGAGGCTGAAACGGGAAAGGCGAGTTCGTTATATGACCTCGCCAGGGCAAGTCGTTATTTAACGAGATTTGAGCTGACCTCAGTGTTTTCGACAGCACCGGCAATTCATAACCCCAACAACACTCCCACTGACAGATTATATCTCGATCCAGACGTCAGAAACAACTGGGAAAACGGCTCCATATTTTCACGGGTTGACGTTCGAGCTGTCCAGCCGTTATTCACCTGGGGCGAAGTCACCGGTAATATCCGCGCCGCAGAACACGGAGTTGATGTCCGGCTGGGAGTCGAGCGGGCTACAACTCAGGCCATTGTGAACCGAACGGCAGAAATGTATTTCAAATTACTGCTGACGGAGGCTCTGTACAAAGTGACCGAAGAAGCAGGCGAACAGGTGGATAGGGCGGAAAAACAGATCGCCGATTTGATCGAGGAAGGAGACCCGGGTGTTGATCAAGCTGACCTGTTCGATGTGCAGATTACCAAGCAGGAATTCGTCCGTGGGGTCGTTGCCGTAAAACAACGCATGGAAACTGCGGCTGCAGCTCTTTCAAGGCAGATGATTCTCCGGGATGGAACCGCTGTTCGAACGACAGCATCAGAATTGGAAACGATCGATTTTGAACAGTTGCCTCTCGAGCACTATCAACTCCTGGCCCTCCAGCACAGACCTGAACTAGAGCAGGTTGTATCGGGCCGGTTGGCTCGAAATGAGCTCGTTACGGTGGCAAAGTCCGATTATTACCCGAAACTATTTCTGGCCGTCGATGCCACCTATTCATATGCCCAGAACAGATATCGCCAGCCGAATCCGTATGTGGGTGACCCGTTCCTCAACAGAAGCCTTCGGGCTGGAATCGGAATTACTCAAAAGCTGAACTTCTCTCAAACCAAAGCACGCGTCGAGCGCGCCCGGTATGATGAAATCGCCCTGGAATCTCAAGAAGAAATTCTCCACCAACTGATTCAATTTGAGGTGGAGCAGGCATATCGGGAAGTGATTATTGCGAGCGCAGCCGTCGAGGCGAACGCCAAAGCCCTTCAAATCAGTAAAGAATGGCTAGCGACAGAAGAAATAAATTTTGATCTGGGACTGGGAGACAGTCAGAATCTGGTCCGTGTCGTAAAACGGAACCTTGAAGCGATTCTCGAAGACTTCGAGGCCCGATATGCTTACAATGTTGCTGTACTGCGATTACTCGGTGCGACAGGCATACTAGAGGCCAGTGTTCAAAATGGCATATTTGTTGAGTAAAGAACCAAACGCTGTTTATTTACTCGTTACCAGCGGATTGGGGCGATAATCGTATACCATTTCAGAACTCTACTGTCTGTTATGCAGAACATTTTTGGGCCTGTTCATCTACCCGGCTTCGAAAGAAGCCTGGTCGCGTTGGTCATTATAGGATCCATTTCGATCTCGATAGCACAGGGGCAGAGCTCCGATGAACTGTCGGGTGATGCGCTTGCCATCCGGACCATGCTCGAAGATCGCGACCGCTCTATCAAATCAATATTAGGATCGTCTGATCAGATAACACCCGATCAGCGCGAGCAGCTCCGCGGACTCGTAAATGATGTTATTGATTTCAGGGCGATGGGAGAAGGCGCGCTTGGTCGGTATTGGTCGAAAATATCGGAGGAACAGCAGACCGAATTTGTGGACGTGTTTTCGCAGATCGTTCGACTACATTCTCTTGCCGACACCGATGTGTACCGATCTGGTGTTGTGTATAACAACGTAACGGTAAACGGCGACGAAGCGCTGGTTCATACAACCACAACGTATAAATCCATCGCAACGCCGGTCGACTACACCCTGCACAAAACTGCCGCGGGATGGCTCGCCACCGATATTATTCTGGATGAGGTCAGTACGGTAAAAGGGTATGCGCGGTCCTTCCAGAGTGTCATCCGGAAAAAGGGATTCGATGACCTGATGGTACGGCTGAACAAACGACTTGAGTCAGAGCGTGCTGGCGCCGAATCTGAATGATCAGGTTCCGGCTGATCCGGCCTCAAAAAAATTCAGCTTCGAAACGAGTTAGCTTCTAGACGAGTCAGCTTCTGAACACAAGATGTAAAACGTGCAACACATGATCCCCTTGTGCGGCCATGATCGCCAGCACGCTCATCAGCAATAACACGGACGGGTGAAGCAGCAGTCCTATAACCGCAATCAGCGGAGAGCAGTTGGTCAGTTTAAAGATGTCATACGCAGTTCTTGCTCCTGCCCACAAAGACACGCCTGCCCAAACGGGATATAACAGCAGAAAGCCTGTCTGTTCAGCGCCCGGTTCAAGGGTAGCGATCGCCATCGCAACCGGCAACATTAGCAGCAGTTGCCACCGCGGCCAAACGGCCAGCATGAGTGCTTGACTGGGCAACAAAGGAGGCCGCTGTCCTGCAACAATCATCCACAACCCCATCCATAACGTCATGGCTAACAGAGATATTGATCCGATAAAAATCGTGGCAACGAGTGGACTATCAAGTAGAACCGTGATCGTGGACTGAACGGTATCCGGCGCCAGCCGGACCATATACATGAATGCCGCAGTCTCGTGAACCGCCAGTAAAATTTGTGTCGCAATCATACCCGTCGCAAGGCCCGCTACCGTCAACAGCGCGGTACTTACAATTGGTAATACCTCTCGTGCCTCCCGGACGGCGTTTCGATAGAAGCCATGCGCCATGAAATACCGCGGCGTCATATCACGGAATCTGGGCGATGAGGTATAAAGCGCGGCTACGATAAGAATCAGTAACCAACCCAACATCGTAAACCACACCGATGGGGCCGAGACCGAGGCGTCACCGTTAAAAGCAAAAACGGTCTGGGTGCCTGTAAATATTCCGCGCACAACGCCCAAGGATAATCGCTGGTGGTCAGATTTATTCGGGCCGATGCCGTGCAGTCCATAACTGCGGTCATATTGATCGACGGGCTGGTCTCTCCAGCGGTGGATGAAAATTATCTTTACACCGGCTGAATCATTCAATTGAGTCAAGCTTGATTCATAAAACCTTGCCTGTGACTCCTCCGAGAAAGGCTCTTGCAGGCCAGAATCAGAATCCACCTCAATTCTTTTCCCGATAATAATTCCGACCTCGGAGGATTGGCTTGAACGCCACCGCGAAATCAAATGCTGAGGATCTGAGTAACCGACGGCGTCCAGGATCACGAAATCAACGCTACTTGTGCAGGTGTCAGATTCAATGAATCGACTCACGTAGTAAAACCTCTGATCTGAGGCCGTCACGGACGATCGAAGCAAATCAAAAAACGAACACACGTCGCGGCGGGAAACATCGATGGTCACCGCGAGACCGATCGGCCCTGCTGAAGTGTGATTCCGCCCGGCATCAAGGATATGTTCCAGACCTCGCCTGACCAGCGCCATTGAATCAGTCAGTGTCCGGGCAGGGGTATCCAGAATCTGTATTTCCCGATAAAAAACGAGCCCGAGAGAATCAGCCTCCGTCAGGAGGGCGCTGTCCACCAACGGCCCCGTACGAATTACTTCCACCCCCGCTTCCTTCATGGCACGCAGGTCCCGAATCGCAGCAGCCGTCGATTCCGGAGTCTCCCAAACGATACCCTTTAGCGCCTGGGCTTCTGCACAGAAAGGTACTGACGCCAACGTGACACACGATAATGCCACAATGAAAAGAGAGCGGAGCACGACTTTCAAATCCTATGCTTTTTAGACTTGAGTTAAAGAAATCAAATTCAGAATCCGGAAGTGAATGTACGCCCTTACGGCGGGCAAAAAAGAATGGAGCCGCGCCATTTATGGCGCGGCTCCATCTAACCGAACCAATACCATCGCACTCAAATGCAGCGCTGGAAGAAAAATACTTCCCACTCGCCAATGCGACTCGCGACCCTGCTCGGAGGTCGCAGAGCGGGACTGGAGTTCCACTCCGTATTCGGTTCGTCGCCTTCCGACCCCTCGGAAGGCAATTTCACAGAGGGTTATCAGTCCATCATCTTTCTTAAAAATGCTGGCATATCATCGTCCGTCTTGAGCGAAGTGTCGACTTCATCTAACTCGTCTGCATTGAGTCGACGGATCCGTGGCTCGCCCGGTGCTAATCCATCAACAGACTCTAATTCAGAAGAACCAAGTCTATTCCCGCGACGAACGTATGCTGGTGTATCCAGATGTTTGAGGTTTTCCTCGCCTTTATAACCGTAAACAGGAAGAGCCGCCTGCAACGGAACGATCGTGCGTTTCAACTGCTCTGTCGCGGCACCGCGTTCGTCGAAGCCGGTAGCGATTACTGTAATCCGGAGATCGTCACCCATATTTTTGTCAATGACGGTTCCGAAAATAACCTCAACGTCATCCCCTGCTTCCCGCTGAATAATGCTGGTGGCTGCCGTAGCCTCCCGGATACCCAACGACGGGCCGGCTGTAATATTGACCAGTACGTTGGTCGCTCCCCGGATCGAAATACCATCCAACAGCGGACTCGACAACGCCTCTGTGGCTGCCGTTTCAGCTCTACCTTCACCTGATGCGGTCGCGGCGCCCATAAGCGCGGTACCCCCATTTTGCATGGTCGTTTTGACATCCGCAAAGTCCAGGTTAATAAGGCCATGAACTGTGATCAGATCGCTGATACCCCTGGTTGCGTTGTACAACACATCGTCGGCGGCCTGAAAAGCCTCTACCAGTGTTGTGTCGGCCTCCGAGATGTCGAGTAGACGTTCGTTCGGAATGACGATCAGTGTGTCGATTGAATTCCGAAGAGCCTCCAATCCGGCCGCAGCAGATTCACGACGTCGCCTGCCCTCGCAATCGAACGGTTTCGTCACGATAGCAACCGATAAGATTCCTAATTCTTTTGCAATCGAAGCCACGATTGGTACGCCGCCAGTACCTGTACCACCTCCCATTCCTGCAGTAATAAAGACCATGTCGTATCCCGACAAAGCTTTTTCGATTTCGGCTCGGTTTTCTTCGATAGCCTGAGAACCGACGTTGGGGCGTGCGCCAGCTCCAAGACCTTTCGTCAAACCAATCCCTGCCTGAATTTTGTTTGGTGCCAGATTCTCTGAGAGCGCCTGTGCATCGGTATTAATTGCGTAAAATTCGACGCCGGGCATACCGTGTCGAATCATGTTATTAACTGCATTGCCGCCGCCACCACCGACGCCAATCACACAGATTTGTGCCTCCTCATTCTCCGCATCGTCGAACGCGAAATTTGAGTCGAATAAACTTTCCATTTTAACCTCCAGTCGTCTTGTAGACGTTATTCATTCTATCGCCTCGGATCGAGCAATCCCGAGACGCCCTATTGACGTGGTCTTCCTCGCCCTAAAGCTCGTCAAACCATGTTTTCATTCTTGTTGCAATATTTCTCACCAGCGTGTCACCGGATGCACCGTCTTCTCCGTACTCCACCATGTCAGATCTGAACGGCGTACCTCCGATCAATTCGGGGCGTAAACCGTATAAAACCAGGCCGACACCGGTAGCGAATTTCGGGTCACTTACCTCTGCCACAAGGCCACCAGAAAGACCCATAGGCACACCGATTCTGGATTCTAATCCCAATATTTTGGCGGCCAACTCATCTGTACCTGGAATCAGCGATCCGCCGCCGGTAAGTACCACACCGGCCGAGAGGTGCCGTGAGTAACCACTTCGCTTGATTTCAATAGCGGCGATTTCCAGAATTTCCTCCATGCGAGGCTGGATGATCTGAGCCAGAGTACTGCTGCCGATTCGTTTCTCATTCCGTCCCCCTATCCCCGGGATGGTGATTTCTTCGTCCTCTCCGATCCCGGCCATGGTGACCCCGAACCCGCATTTGAGTTTCTCCGCCTGATCCCGCATCACACCGAGTCCTTTGCGGATATCGTCTGTGACTTTGTTGCCCGCGACGGCAACGACTGCCGTATGCCGGATGGTATTGTCTTCGAAAACGGCAATATCCGTGGTTCCGCCACCGATATCAATGAGCGCAACACCGACCTCTTTTTCATCTCTATGAAGCACTGCGAACGAAGAGCCTAATGGTTCCAACACAATGTCCGCCACGTGATAACCAGCCTTTTCGATACACCGGTAAATATTCTTGGCCGCGGATACCAGCCCCGTGATAATGTGCACGTTGGCCTCGAGTCTGACGCCATTCATACCTATAGGATCGATTACACCGTCCTGCCCATCCACAATAAATTCCTGCGGGATCACGTGTAAAATTTCTCTATCGGCCGGCATGGCGACATGTGTTGTGTCCTCCAGAAGTCGCTGCACGTCAGACTCAGCGATTACACCGTCACTGTGCGAAATCGTAACCACTCCACGAGATTGAAAACTTTGTACATGGTCTCCGGCAATCCCGACTATTACGTTATGGACATCTACACCAGCCATGCGCTCGGCTTCCGATACAGCCTCCTGAACTGCCAGCACCGTTTTATCGATGTTTACAACAACGCCGCGGTTCAGGCCGTCAGAAGGCGCAACGCCCACCCCGAGGATGTTTACCCTGTTTAAATCATCGGTTGAGGCAACAACCGCACACACTTTCGTCGTCCCTATATCGAGGCCGACAACAATTTTTTCGTTCATAACGATTTACTGGTTTTATGACCGGATCTGCACATCACGGAGTGTTTTCCCGGGAGACTATCTGGCTGGCGTAACGGAGGTCAAGCGACTCATAACGGGTATTCTGCGCCGGCACCATATTCTGGTACCAGAATGCCCGGAGTCGCTTGAGTTTTTTTATAAATTCAGTCGATCCCAATTGAACCGGAATTGCACCATGGTTTCCGGCAGGCTCGAGCCTTAATCCGATCTGATCTGATTTTAGAGATACTTCAGAAATCAGGTCGTCGGTTTCGGTAATATTGTCTGCAAGTGCGAGAAGAAGTTCTTGTACCACAACATTGTTCACGTGCCCGTCTGAGGCCTCGTTCACATCGTATCCGTGAAAAATCGGAAC
>Ga0114950_10003962_pt1 | contig 11462 bp, 7 predicted proteins | sample N075metaG_FD_83503 | JGI IMG/M metagenome (GOLD analysis project Ga0114950, IMG submission 83503) | Deep subsurface microbial communities from Kermadec Trench to uncover new lineages of life (NeLLi) - N075 metaG | ecosystem: Environmental > Aquatic > Marine > Ocean trench > Sediment | place...
GCGGCCGTCCCACATGAAGCTCGCGCCGAGGGCGCGGTTCACGATCGCGGGCGCGTTGCGCAGGGTCCGCGCGCCGTGCACGCCGCTTGAGAGCGCGGTCCCGCTCGCCATGCCGTGCGCGGGATCGTGGCACGAGGCGCAGGCGATGGTCCGGTCGATGGACAGGATCGGGTCGAAGAACAGGCGCCGGCCGAGCGCGACCTCGGCCACCGGCGCGCGCAGGACGTCGGCCAGGGACTCGGGCAGCCCGAGCGGGATCGTGGCGGTGAGAACTTCAGGGAGCGTGTCCGGAGGGACGCTGGCGCCGTCCTGGGTCGCGAGGAGCGCGAGACCGATCAAGCCGACGATTCGCATGTCACTCCACGCGGATCACGCGGTGGGCCTCGTGCTCCTGCCCGAACATGTCGCGCACGTGTACGTGGATCATGTGGTAGCCGGGCGCGAGGTCCGTGGGCAGGTTCGCGCGCCACAGATGATCGATGTCGGCCACGCCCGGAGACTGCCGGCCCACGATCCTGCGGTAGTCGCCGTAGATCTCGCGCTGGACCTGATCGTCGAAGGTCTCGATCCCCCGATCCTTCGCGATGCGGCGCGCGAACTCGCTTTGACGCGCCTTCACGGCCGCGATGCCAGGATCCTTGCCCTCGAACTGCTCCATCGGTTGCCACTCGCCCCCATCGAGGCTCATGCGGACGATGCTCTTCCGCGAGCCGGTGAAGTAGTTCACGACGACCTCGGTATCGGGCGCGTCGGCGCTCGCGATCACTTCGGGGGCGTAGACGTTCATCTGGTACGACGCCGGCCGGTGCGCCGCCTTGTAGCGTAGGCTGTACTCGTTCCCCGTGAATGTCAGGATCGAGTAACCATTCGGCGAGCCGTCCGACATGATCGCGTGCGGGATGCCGCGCTCGTCCGGCTCGCCCGTCCACCAGCCGCCGCACGCGGTCCCGTGTACGATCAAGTGGTGCTCGCGCGGCTCCGCGACGGGCAGGGGCAGAAAAATGTTCTGGTGCCGGTGCCAGTGCGCCGCCAGCGACAGGGAGTGCTCGAATGGCGCGAGGAGCTCCAGGACCTGCGCCTTGTCCGTGAAGTCCCAGAGTGGGATGTGCATGAGCAGCACGACGAGCTTGTCCTTCGGCACGAGCGCCAGGTCGTTCGCGAGGAACTCGAGCTGCCGCGGGCCCAGCTCGCCGTGGTACGCCGTCCGGTCGGGCTCCCAGGTGACGCTGTTCAGGGCGACGAAGTGCACGTCGCCGTGGTTGAACGCGTAGTAAGGCGGGCCGAAGATCCGCGTGTACGTCTCGAAGGCGTCCTCCGGCGCCGCCGCGTCGCGGTTCACGTCGTGGTTGCCGATGACGTGGTGCCAGGGCAGGCCGAGCAGACCGATCGTGCTCGCGATCGGGACGAGCGTCTCGAGGTGGTCGTACGCGAGGTCGCCCAGGGTCATGCCGAACGCGGCGTCGACGCCCACGAGCTCCTCCACGATGTCATGGGAGACGTAATCGACCTCGCGCTGGTTGCGCGGCTGCGTATCGCCGAAGCACACGACGCGGAAGTCCTTCGATTCCTCCTGGCGCGTGAGCGGGAAGTCGATGGAGCCCGGCAGCTCGCCCGTGGGCGCGACGCCGGCGTACTCCGTCTCGGGCGAGCCCTCCGGCCGGTGGACGTAGTAGTGCTGCGGGAGCTGGGTCTTCGGCTGGAGCGGCACCTGCCACCCGGCCGGTTTGATGACGAACACGATGTCCTCGACCGCGAGCTCGTAGCGGCCCTTCGAATCCGTCACCACGACATCGCGGCCGTTCGACACCGCGACGTCCGCGATGCCGGGCTCGCCCCGGTCGCGCGTGCCGTTGCCGTTCCGGTCCTCGAACACGACGCCCCGGGCGGGGACCGTCGTCTCGGCCTGTGTCCACGCAGGGCAGAGAAAGAGGGCGGTCTGGACGAGGGTCAGCATCATGGGGGTTCTCCTCCGGTCACTTGGCGAAGCGTTCCGACTCGGGCGCGCCGCCCGCGAGCACGTAGGCGATGAGGTCCAGGATCTCCTCCCCTTGCAGCGTATTCACGAGCCCTTCGGGCATGCGCGAGGTCGTGCTCGGCTTGCGCACGTCGATCTCCGAGGCGTCGATCTCGATCAGCGCCTCCTCGGGCGGCAGCGTCCGCAGCGAGATCACGCCATCCACTTCGGTCTCGATGCGGCCGACGACGAGCTCGCCGTCCTTCATGAGGAGCTGCATATCCTCGTACTGGTCGGAGATCACCGTCGAGGGCTCGAGGATCGTCTCGAGCAGGTCGCGCTCGTTGAAGCGGCTGCCCGCGCCGGTGAGGTCCGGGCCGGTGCTGCCGCCCTCGCCCGCGATGCGGTGGCACGTGGCGCAGGTCGTGCGCTCGTAGGCGGCTTTCCCGCGCGCGAAGTCGCGGCCCTTGCGCGTCTCGGCGAGATACGGCACGAGGTCGGACATCGCCCATTCCTTGACGACCTTGGGCGCGGCCGCCGAGAGCGGAGCCGCCTCGGCCTTGGGCTTGGGGTCGTAAAGGCCGGCGAGCGCCGTGCGCTCGCTCTCGGAGAGCGTCTCGATCGCGTCCGCGCGGATCGCTCCCATGTACTGGTCGAGGCTCGCGCCGCCCGTGAACCCGGGCGTGATCTCGTTCAGCCAGCGGAAGTAATCCTTCCGGTCTTCTGGCCACCAGCAAGAAGTGTGCAGGGTCCGGAGGACGAACGCATAGTAGATCTGCTCCTCCTGCGTCTCTGCGGCGCGTAGCAAATCCATGCTTCGCGAAGCGATCCCCGGATCCCGGAGGTAGACGAGGAGGCGGACGAGCTCGCGGTCCAGGTCGGGGTCGCCCGATGGAAGACCATCCTTGAGACGCACTCTCATTCGCATGAGTGGCGTCTCTGTCCGGAGTGCGACGCGCCAGTCACCCAGCTCGGGCGGCCCCATGCGAATGAAGCACAGGCCCAGGAGGCGCACGAGGTCCATTTGTTCTTGCACGCTGGTGGGCCGCAGTTGCACGATTCGGTCGAGGACGCGCTCCCGCAGCTCGGGCGGGCCGACGCGCACGAGCGCGAGTAGCGCTTCCAGCTGCTTCCGTGACTCGCGCTCCTCGAACACTCGCTCGACCCACTGCTCGACGGGCTGGTGCTCGATGGCGACGCGCGCCGCGTGGCGCACGAAGCGGTCCTCGGAGTCCAGGTACGGCCACGCCTCCGCGACCGCGTTTGCGTCGATGACACCGTGGAACCGCTCGAGCGCGCGCCGCGTCGCGCGCAGCTCGGCCGCGGCCGGGTCGCTCGCCAGAGCGTCCTCGTCGCCGCCCTCCCCCACCCACGTCACGCGGTACAGACCCGACTGCATCCGCCGCCCGCCCGTCGTGAAGTACATCGCGCCGTCCGGCCCGATCGCGACGTCGGTGACGGGTAGCGGCTTGCCGACCGCGAAGGGCTCGTAGCTCGCCTTGAAACTTGCGCCATCCGGTTCGAGGTGCACGGCGAAGATCGTGCCGTAGGCCCAGTCGAGGACGTAGAGCGCGCGGCGGTACCGCGCCGGGAAGCTCGTCCCCTTCCCGAACGTGACGCCCGTCGGCGACCCGAGCCCGATGTCGACGACGCCCGGCAGGCTGTCGGGGTAGTAGGCCGGCCACTTGCCCGAGCCGTTCCGCCAGCCGAAGTCCGCGCCCGACACGAGGTGCAGCACGCGCGTCGGCCGGTACCACGGCAGCCCCACGTCCCACTCCATGTCGGAGTCGAACGTGAAGAGCTCGCCCTCCTCGTCGAACGCCATGTCGTAGGAGTTCCGCATGCCCGCGGCGACGAGCTCCCACTCGCGCCCGTCGGGATCGGTGCGGCAGACCCAGCCGCCCGGCGCCATGATGCCGACGGCGTGCCCGCGCGGATCGGGGCGGCGCGGGAGGAGCTGGTCCTCGCCCCACACGGGCGGGACGCGGAAGCGCGAGATGCCGTCGGGCAGCTCGGTGTGGTTGCCGCCGATGACGTAGAGCGACTCGCCGTCGGGTCCGACGAGCACCGCGTGCGGCCCGTGCTCGCCGCCGCCGCGCATGGCCTTCAGGAGCTCGACCGTGTCGAGCTCACCGTCGCCGGTCGTGTCGCGCGCGCGCCAGAGGCCGTGCTCGTACTCATCACCGTCGGCGACGACCCCGTACAGGCTGCCGAAGGCGAAGAGCAGGCCGTGCGCTCCGCCGAGCTTCACGGCGAGCTTCTCCACGCTGCCTCGTGCGGTGGAACCGAGCGGCGGCGGCGTGAAGCGGTAGAGCCCGCCGTACTGGTCCGAGGCAACGATGCGGCCCGCATCGTCGATCGTCATGCTGACCCACGAACCCTGGCGCGCCTTCGGCACCGAGTAGAGCAGCTCGACGCGGAAGCCCTCGGGCACTTCGACCGCGTCGCCGGCGAGCGCGCGCTCCGGCGTCCCGTCGACGAACTTGCCGGAGAGTGGGCCCCAGGGCTCCACGCCGAGAGCGCCGAAGGAGTGCGCGTCATGCCAGCCGTCGCCCGAAACGGCGATATCCGTCCAGCCATCGCGTTCCGCGCTCGCCGCCTGCCACGTCGCGTCCGTGACGATCATCTGGCGTCGGCCCCCTTGCTCGAGGACGAGGTCGAGCCACAAGCCGGCGGAGCCGCCAGCGTTCTGGCATACGGCCGCGAGCGTGTTCCTGCCCTGCTTCACCGCGCTCGTCACGGTCACCCGAATCGGCTTCGTCCACTCGCCGCTCGTCGCGACCAGCTCGCCGTTCAGGAAGACCTCCATCGCATTGTCGCAGGCCCCGTAGAGCGTCGCGGTCTCGACCTCGCCGTCCACGCGAAAGCCCTTTCGCAGCCACGCAATATCGTCGCCCTGCGGATCGGCGTTCGACCAGATCCACTGCGGCCTCGGCGTGGCACGCGCGGTGCCCTGCGGCTGTGCCCAGCCGCGTTCGCCGGTCGCGGAGAGGAGCAGGCAGCCGAGGAAGAGGACCGGGCGTCTTGACATGAGGTTCGTCCGAAGCTGGGGAGTGCGGGACGTCACGGGATGATATCCTCTGCGCCGCTCGCCCGCCCATGGACCTCGCCCTCGTGTTGCTCGTGCTCGTCGCGCAGGAGCCCGCGCAAGACATCGCGCTCGTCCCGGAGCCGGCGCGGCTCACGCACGGTCCGTTCCTCGGACACATCGACGCCGGTAGCGCGCGCATCTGGGCGCGAGCGTCGCGCGCGGGGACCTACTCGCTGGTGATCGGAGGCGTCGAGGGCGTGCTCGAGGCGCGTGCGGAACCGGAACACGACTTCACCCTGGAGTGGCTGGCGAGCGATCTCGCGCCCGACCGCGAGTACCGCTACTCGATTCACGCGGGCGAAACAGAGCTCCTGCCGGAGGCCGCGCTCCGCTTCCGCACGACGGCCGGGGACGATGCGCCGCGCACCGTCCTCGCGTTCGGCTCGTGCGCGAACGACCGCCGCTTCCCGCTCCAGCCGATCTGGAATCGCATCTGGGACTCGGGCGCGGAGGCGATCGTCGTGCTCGGCGACACGCCCTACATCGACTCGACCGAGCTCGCCGTGCAGCGCCGGCGCTACCGCGAGTTCTACGCGCTGCCCGAGCTCGCGGCGGTCTGGCGCGCGCTGCCGCTCTACGCGACGTGGGACGACCACGACTTCGGCGCGAACGACACGGACGGCACGATCGAGGGCAAGGAGTTCGCGCGCCAGGCCTTCGACGAGTACCACCCCAACCCCAGCTGCGGCGTGGACGGCGCGGGCATCTTCACGAGCTTCCGTCGCGGTCCCGTCGAGGTGTTCCTGCTCGACGCACGCTGGTTCGCGGGCACGGAGCCGTCCCCTTTCGACCCCGAACAGCCGACGCTGCTCGGCGCGGTCCAGTGGAAGTGGCTGGAGCGCGCGCTCGTCGCCTCGACCGCACCGTTCAAGATCCTGGCCACGGGCATGATCTGGAACGGCGCCACGCGGCCCGGCAAACGCGACCACTGGATGTCGTACCCGCACGAGCGCGACGCCATGTTCCGGTTCATCGGCGAACACGGGATCACGGGCGTCGTCCTGCTCGGCGGCGACATCCACCGCTCGCGCGCGCTCCGCTACCCGACGACCGACGTCGCCGGGTACGAGCTGACGGAACTGATCACGTCGCCCCTCGCCAACACGGTCATCGAGGCGGCGAACGCTCCGAGCCCCTACCTCCTGCACGACGCCGGAGTGCAACAGACGTTCTTGCTCGTCACCGTCGACGCGTCGCACGCGCCCGCGACCTTGCTCGCCCAATGCCTCGACGTCGAGGGCCGCGAGCTGTTCGCGGTCCGCCTCAGCGCGGATGCGCTCCAGGCCGCGAGCGAGGACCGCTGAGCGCTGATTACGCAGTACTCCGGGCCCGGCGGGCTCGGCTACAATCGGCGCCATGCTGTCGCGCATCGCACTCCTATCGATCCTGTGCGGGCTCGCGTTCGCAGCTTCGGTGTCGCCGCCCCCGGCCATCGAGTGGGGTGCGGATGTCGATGCGGCCGTGGCGCGCGCGGAAGAGTCCGGAGCGCTCGTCCTCGTGCAGTTCACGCGCGACGACCTCCCCGCGGCCGCCGCGATGCGCGCGACCTTCGACGACCCGGACGTCATCGCCGCCTCGCGTGGGTTTCGACACGTCCGCATCGACACGGGGACGCGCCCCGAGCTGTTCGCAGCATTGACAGGCGAGCGCGGCGCGCTCGCGACGTGCGTACTCGACGGCAACGGCGCGACGCTCGCCGTCCAACGCGGCTTCGCCGGCCCACGCGCGCACATCGCGTTCCTCGCGCGCGTCGAGCGCGAGGTCGAGGCATGGCGGGCGGCGACGGAGGCGGTCGCGGCGACCCCGGGCGATGCCGCCGCGCGTTGCACTCTGGCCGAGGCGTACGTCCGTGCCGGCCACGAGCGCGCAGCCGAGGCGACGTTCGCCCGCGCGCTCGAGCTGGCGCGCGCGCCGAACGGCTCCCCCACGGTGATCGTCCGCAGCCTGGAGTGCCTCGCGCGCCTCGCCGTCGAGCGCGGCGCGAGCACCGACGCCCGCCGCCGGTTGACCGAGCTGCGGGCGGCGGACCCGCAGCGCGAGCTGGAGCGCTGCGATCACACGCTGTTGACCGAGGCGCTCGCGTTCTTCGTCGAACGCGAGCTCACGGAGGCTGCCGCGCGGCTCGAAGCGCGCCGCGCCACGGGTGACGAGGCCGATCGCGCGCTCCTCGCGCTCGGCGAAGTGGCGCACGCGGCCGGCACGGAAGACGCCGCGCTCGCCGCGTTGCAGACCCTCGTCCAGGCCCACCCGGACTCACCCTGGCGCCGCCGCGCCGAGGAATGCATCGCCCACATCGAGAACCCGCAGTGGGCGCACATCCACTAGAACCCCGAGACCCAGGACCCCCGTCATGCTTCCGCTCGTCCACCTCGCCTTCGCCGTCTCCATGCCGATCCTCCCCCAAGACTCGGCCGAAACGCCGGCGGTCATCCTCGGCAGCGGCGACCACACCTACGAATGGATCACGGGCTGGGGCGCTATGCCCGACGGCGGGAACATCGGCAACACGCACGGCTGCCTCGTCGTCGACTCGAACGACAACGTGTACTTCAACAGCGACACCGAACGCGCGGTGATCGTCATCGGGCCGGACGGCAAGTTCTTGAAGTCGTGGGGCGCCGAATTCAAGGGTGGTCTGCACGGCATGACCATCGTGAAGGAGGGCGACGAGGAGTTCCTCTACCTCACCCACACGGGCCGCCACGAGGTCGTCAAGACGACGCTCGACGGAAAAGTCTTGTGGAGCGTCGGCTACCCCGAGACGTCCGGGATCTACATGAGCGCGGGCGAGTATCACCCGACGAGCGTCGCCGTGCGCCCGGACGGCGGCTTCTACGTGGCCGACGGCTACGGCAAGTCGTGGATCCACCAGTACGACGCGAAGCACGAGTACGTGCGCTCGTTCGGCGGCCCGGGCACCGAGCCGGGCAAGCTGCGCACGCCGCACGGCATCTGGTACGACACGCGCGGCGCAGAGCCCGTGCTGCTCGTCGCCGACCGCGAGAACGGCCGCCTGCAGACCTTCGACCTGGAGGGCAATCACATCGCCGTGTTCGCGGGCAACCTGCGCCGTCCCTGCCACGTGCAGGTCCAGGGCGAGTACGCCATCGTGGCCGACCTCGCGGGGCGCGTCACGATCCTCGATGCGAACAACGAGCTGGTCGCCCACCTCGGCGACAACCCCGACCCCGCGAAGCGCGCCCAGAACGGCGTCCCCCCGGATCAATGGAAGGACGGCGAGTTCCTGTCGCCGCACTGCGCACAGTGGGACTCGCAGGGCAACCTGTACGTCCTCGACTGGAACCGGCTCGGGCGTGTGACGAAGCTGAAGCGCATGAAGAAGTAGCATGCGAGCGGGAGAGCCATCAGAGCTCCAGGAGTCCGGTGGTAAACGAGACGAACTTCGGATTCCGATAGCGCGTCAGGTAATCGGAGAGGCGCTTCTTCTTCAATCTCGCTAAGTCGATGTCGGAGTAGATGTCGAATGAATAGCGTCGCCCGCGCAGATGAAAGTACAACACGTCGAACACCGCCTTCTCGCGTTCGCAAACTGGACGCCCCCTGACGCGGCGTGGCCAAAGTCGAGATGCGGTGCGACCTGGACCTGAACGATCTCGTAGCCGAGTCCGGCATAGGTTCGCGCCTCGCCCACCTTTGCGGCGATCACTCTGCGCTCCGGCCGCGTCCCAATCAGGAGCTTGCGCGCCAAGACGGCCCCAAAGCTCACGTAGGAGTGTGGCGCCAGTCGTTGACTCAGGGTGGGCAGATCGAACGATTCGGTCACGTACCAGCCGCGGCAGAACCGGCGCAGCACTCCGATTTCTTCGAGCGCCCGAACCCTTCGTACGAACGCCGCCGAGTGGGGTTCGGCGAACAAGGAATGCAAGTCGGACTTCGAGAGCACTCCCCGCTGCCGCGTCGCGAGGCACTGCATGGCACGAGTGTCGGCCTGCATTTTCATGAGGCCAGAAAAAGCACAGAACCGTACCCGCACCGTCCATATGAACGTTCGAAAGGCTCCCCGCGGCTCGAGCAGGCCCTACTCCGCGTCGAACGCCAGCTCGCCGGGCTTCATCACGTAGCGCCCGCGCGCCTTCGTCACGAAGCGCGCGAGCTCGTCGCCGTAGCGCACGACGCACTCGCCGCCGCGCGCCGAGGTGATCGTCGCCGCCGTCAGCTCGCCCTCGTTCCAGGCCAACGCGACCTCGAAGCCGCCGCGCGCGCGCAGGCCGGACACCGAGCCCGCGGGCCACGCCGACGGGAGCGCGGGCAGGAGGTGCACCTCGCCCGAGTGGCTCTGGAGCAGCATCTCGGCGATCCCCGCCGCACCGCCGAAGTTGCCGTCGATCTGGAACGGCGGGTAGTTGTCGAAGAGGTTAGGGAGCGTCGAGCTGCGCAGCAGCGCGAGCAGGTTCGCGTGCGCCTCGTCGCCGTCCTGGAGGCGCGCCTGGAAGTTCACCATCCACGCTCGACTCCAGCCGGACTGGCCGCCGCCGTTCGCGAGCCGGTGCTCGAGCGACTTCTTCGCTGCGGCCGCGAGCTCCGGGGTCCCCATCGGAGTGATCTGCCGGCCGGGGTGCAGGCCGAACAGGTGGGACATGTGGCGGTGGCCGGGCTCGGGCTCGGCGTATTCCGCGGGCCATTCGAGGAGCCGACCATCCGAGCCGATCCTCGGCCCGGCGAGCGCGTCGCGCGCCGCCGCGACCTCGCGCACGAAGTCGTCGTCACGGTCGAGCACGCGCGCCGCGTCCAATACATTGGTGAACAGGTCCCACACGATCGCCTGGTCCATCGCCGGCCCCATGCTCACGTCGGCGACCCGGCCGTCCGCGAGGCGGTAGGAATTCTCGGGCGAGCTCGACGGCCCGCTCACGAGCTTCTCCGACTCGGGTTCGGGCACGAGGTAGTCGAGAAAGAACTGCGCGGCCCCCGCCATCGCCGGCCACGCGCGCCGGCGCAGGAAGCCCTCGTCCCCGCCGTAGAGGTAGTGCTCCCACAGGTGGCGCGTGCACCAGGCGCCGCCCGTCGGCCACAGGCCCCACACCGTCCTGCCGATCGGCGCCGTGAACCACCACGCGTCCGTCGTGTGGTGCGCCACCCAGCCGTCGCATCCGTACAGCTCGCGCGCCGTCTCGCGCCCGCGCGCGCGGATGCCGTCGACGAGCTCGAAGAAGGGCTCATGGCACTCGGCGAGGTTCAGGACCTCCGCCGGCCAGTAGTTCATCTGGACGTTGATGTTGAGGTGGTAGTCGGCGTTCCAGGGCGCCGCGAGCGCCTCGCACCAGAGGCCCTGCAGGTTCGCCGGCATGCTGCCGGGGCGCGAGCAGCTCATGAGCAGGTAGCGCCCGAACTGCAGGTAGAGCGCGACGAGCTGCGGGTCGGCGCCGCCCGCGGCCAGCTTTGCCAGGCGCTCGTCGGTCGGCAGGTTGGCGGCCGGCGTGCGGCCGAGATCGAGCGCGACGCGCCGGAAGAGCGCGCGGTGCCGGCCGATGTGGTCCGAGCGCACGACGTCCACGCCCTTCCTCATGGCCTGGGCAAGCGCCTGCGCGCAGGCGCGGCCGGGATCCTCGCCGCGGTAGTCGGTCGCGGCGGCGATCAGGATCGTCAGCTCGTTCGTGCCCACGATTCGGAGTCCGTCCTCGATCGCGTCGATCCGCCCCCCCGTGGGTGTCGCGTCGAGCCGCGCCTCGAAGCGCACGCCCGGATGCTCGCCGCCCTGGGTCGCGCGCCCGCGCAGCACGACGTGCGTCCCCTCGTGAGCGCTGACGGCATCGGCGGGGCGCGTGAGCCGCAGGTCCACCGTGATGCGCCGCGGCTTGTCGCACAGGATGCGGATGACGAGCACCTCGTCGACTTCGCTCGCGAACACCTCCCGCACGAAGGTCGCCTCGCCGTCCTGCCAGGTCGTCGTCGCGATCCCGCGGTCGAGGTCCAGCGAGCGGCGGTAGCCCGTGATCTCCGCGCCGATCGTCATGTCGAGCGTGAGATCGCCGAGGGTCTGGTAGCTGCGCACGAGCCGCTCGCTCATGAATTCCCGCTGCAAGAGGGCCTGGGCGGCGACGACCTCACCCTCGAACAGCAGGCGGCGTGCTTCGGGGAGATGCTGCGCGGCGCCCTTGCGGTTGCGCGGCAACGGCGCTCCCGCCCACAAGGAGTCCTCGTTCAGTTGGATTCGCTCGTGGCCTACCCCGCCGAACACCATGGCGCCGAGCCGTCCGTTCCCGACGGGCAACGCTTCGACCCAGCGCTCGGCGGGCTGCTCGTACCAGAGGACGAGGTCGTCGAACGTCGTCAGCTCCTGGCTGGGAACGAGCGCGAGCAGGAGAAGGCCGGCGACCGTCATGATCCACCTGCTCCGATGTCCTCGTTCCAGAGCGCGGGCTGCGCCGCGATGAACGCCTCCATGAGCCGGACGCA
>Ga0114950_10003963_pt1 | contig 11462 bp, 10 predicted proteins | sample N075metaG_FD_83503 | JGI IMG/M metagenome (GOLD analysis project Ga0114950, IMG submission 83503) | Deep subsurface microbial communities from Kermadec Trench to uncover new lineages of life (NeLLi) - N075 metaG | ecosystem: Environmental > Aquatic > Marine > Ocean trench > Sediment | place...
ATCGAATAGAAGGCTTTCTCGTTGTCGGTCTTTGGACTGGCGTCCGCTCGGGTCGCCTCCGGAAAGGTCGTGACCAGCCCGAAAGCCAAAATCGTGAGAAGCGAGGCGAACTCTCGGATCGAGGATCGTCGCGTGAAAGAGGTCATGGATCCCCCATTGCGGCAGCCGAAGAGGGCGCCACGGGTCGGCTGATTGAGCGGCTCGCCTTCGAGCCGGCGGGAGCATACCGTAGTGTGATGGCCGAAGGATGGCTCTCGCGCAGGGTGGCCCCGTGAGCGGATCGGGCGGGGACGACGCGCGAATCGATCGCGCATTCGGTGAGGCGATCGGGCAACTCGGGCCGTCGCTGCTGGCAGCACTGGATGCTCTCGAGCAGGCCTATCGGCGGCTCCATCCACCGGATTTTTCAATGCTCCAGGTCAGTCTGGCGCCTGTCCACGACGCCCTTCGCGAGAGCGACGCCGCGTTTCGATCGATCCCCCCGCCCGATTCGCTGCGCGAGTTTCGAGAGGATCTCGCCGCGGCCTCCGCCCTGCTCCTCTCGCCGACTTCGCGTGAATCGACCTGGTCGCTGAACGCGCTGGAGATCGATGGACACGCGTTGCGGCAGATGACGGAATGGGTCGCATCGCAGTGGAATGTCGATCGCGAGCACGTGCTGCTGACCGGCCTATCGGACGGCGCGACGATGACGTTGTTGGTCGGACTCGGAGACGACACTTCGTTCACTCATCTCGCGCCCATTTCGGGGGTCCTGCATCCGATGAACTTCGCAATCGGAAACCTCGACCGCGCACGCGAAAAACCGATCTATCTGGTGCACGGCGCGCTCGACTGGATGTTCCCCGTGGTACTTGCCCAGGAGGCGGCCCGCGTTCTCGAAGACGCGGGGGCGCGGCTCGTCTACCGAGAACTCGCGGACCTCTCCCACACCTATACCCGCGCGAGGAGAACACGGCGACACTGGAACGGCTCGACGCGGGACTCAGGGCGATCCCCTCGATTCCAGAATAGGAGCCGCATCGGTATCTCGCGATCGTCGGCGTCGACTCGGCCCACCAGGGCGAGGGGTGGGGTGCGCAGCTGATGGAACCGGCACTCACGCGATGTGACGAAGACGGTGTGATCGCCTATCTGGAATCTTCGAATCCGGCGGATATTTCGCTCTATCAGCGGCACGGCTTCGAGGTCATCGGCGAAATCCGAGTCGGGGATGCACCGGTCGTGACACCGATGCTGCGTCCCGCGCGTTAGTTCCGTCGCTGGATCCGAGGGTGGATCCGACGGTGGATTGGATGACGCGGAAGCGTCTCGTGCCCGGTCGCGTCGTCGTGCGCTCAAGTCCTGGCGGACGGACGCTTGCGCTTCTTGGACGCTTTTCGGAGCACGGGTCCGAGGCTCTTTCCGGTGTGCGAGCCCTTGAAGCGCTGGATGTCCTCGGGCGTTCCGACCGCGACGATCTCGCCTCCGTCGGGTCCGCCTTCGGGGCCGAGATCGATGATCCAGTCGGCGGTCTTGATGACGTCGAGGTTGTGCTCGATCACGACGACGCTGTTGCCGGCGTCGACGAGTTCGTTCAAGACGATCAAGAGCTTGCGCACGTCCTCGAAGTGAAGGCCGGTCGTGGGTTCGTCGAGGATATAGAGCGTGCGGCCCGTGGCGCGTTTCGAGAGTTCACGGGCGAGCTTGATTCGCTGGGCCTCCCCCCCCGAGAGCGTGGGTGAGGGTTGGCCGAGGTGGAGATAGTCGAGGCCGACCCGCTGGAGCAGCTCGAGCGGGCCCGCGACCTTCCGGTGTGCGGAGAAGACCTGGATCGCTTCGGCGACCGTCAGGTCGAGCACGTCGGCGATCGAGTGGCCCCTGTATTCGACACGCAGGGTCGCCTCATTGAAGCGCTTGCCGTGGCATTGTTCACAGCGCACGAATACGTCGGCGAGGAAATGCATCTCGATCTTGCGAACGCCGTCGCCTTCGCAGGTCTCGCAGCGCCCGCCCTTCACATTGAACGAGAAACGACCGGGCTTGTAGCCGTGGATCTTGCTCTCCGGGAGTTCGGCGAAGAAGCGGCGGATCTCGTCGAAGACCTTGATATACGTGGCCGGGTTGCTGCGTGGCGTGCGCCCGATCGGACGCTGATCGATGTCGATCACCTTGTCGAGCTGGCCCAGGCCCGAGATCTTGCGGTGTCGGCCGAGTCGCGCGCTGCTGCCGGCGAGCTCCCGGGCGGCGGCGGGATACAGGATATCGTTGATGAGCGTCGACTTTCCTGCGCCCGAGACGCCCGTTACGGCGGTCAGAATGCCGAGGGGGATTTCGACGTCGATGTCGCGGAGGTTGTTCTCCTGGGCGCCCTGGATCTTGAGCGCCCCCTTGGCGACGCGACGCTGGTCGGGAATTTCGATCGCGCGGCGGCCCGAGAGATAGGCGCCCGTGATCGAATTCTTGTCGCGTTCGAGGCTCGCGGGCGTTCCGGTGTGGACGAGCTCCCCCCCCGCGGCTCCCGCGCCCGGACCGAAGTCGATGACATGGTCTGCGGCGCGAATCGTCTCTTCGTCGTGTTCGACGACGACCACGGTATTGCCGATGTCTCGCATGCGTTCGAGGGTTTCGAGCAGACGTTTATTGTCGCGGGGGTGCAGGCCGATCGACGGTTCGTCGAGGATGTAGATGACGCCCGTCAGGTCCGAGCCGACCTGGCTGGCGAGGCGAATGCGCTGGGACTCGCCGCCGGAGAGCGACGGGCCCGCGCGATCGAGCGAAAGGTATCCCAGGCCGACCGCGGCCAGGAAATCCAGCCGCGAGCGGATTTCCTTGAGCACTTCGCTGGCGATCTTGAGATCCGCGCCCCGAAACTTGATCTCGGTGAAGAAGACGCGCGCCTCGTCGACGGTCATCGACGAGATCTCCACCAAAGTGCGGTTGGCGACGCGAACGGCGGCGCTCTCGATTCGCAGTCGGGTTCCGAGGCAGGTCATACACGCGGTATCCGCCATGTATTTGCCGTACCAACGTTTCATGCCCTCGGATTTCGTTTCGCGGAATCGGCGCATCAGGCGGGGGATCAGGCCCTCCCAGGTCGTATCGAATTGACCGCCGCCACCGCTCTTGCTGGTCCATTTGACGCGATATCGGCGCTCACCGGTTCCGTAGAGAATCTCCTTGCGTTGTCTGTCCGTCAGGCGTCGCCAACTCTTTGTCGTGCTGATCTTCAGCTGGGCGAGGATCTGGTTGCGGAAGCCACTTCCCCAACCATCCTTTTCGGAGACGTTCTCGCCCCAGGGTTTGACGGCGCCCCCGTCGATCGAAAGTGAGTCGTCGGGCACGACGAGATCGGGGTCGATCTCGAATCGCTTGCCGAGGCCGTTGCAGTCGTTGCACATGCCCTGGGGACTGTTGAAGGAAAAGGCCTGGGGCGTGAGCTCGGGGAAGGAAATCTGGCATTTCGCACACGCGGCGTGTTCGGAGAAGGTCTGATCCGAGCCGGGACCGGCACCCAGCACCGAAGCGATCAGGAGCCCGTCACCGATCCGCAGGGCGGTCTCGACGGATTCGGTCAGGCGGCTCTTGATGCCGGATTTGATGACGAGACGGTCGATGACTGCCTCCACGTCATGTTTCTTTCGTTTGTCGAGGGCCTCGAGTCCCTCGGTCTCGAGGATTTCGCCGTCGACGCGCACTCGCAGCCAACCGGCCCGTCGCGCTTCTTCGAGCAGCTCGCGATGTTCGCCCTTGCGATTGACGAGCAGCGGAGAGAGCAGGACGAGCCGCGTGCCGCTCTGGAGCCTGCCGAGGGTCTTCGCGATCTGTTCCGCGGTCTGGCTTTCGACGCGTTCGCCACAGACGTGACAATGCTGCCGGCCGGTGCGCGCCCAGAGCACGCGCAGGTAATCCGAAATCTCGGTGATCGTTCCGACCGTCGAGCGCGGGTTGTTGCCCGTCGTCTTCTGTTCGATCGAGATCGTCGGGCTGAGCCCGCGGATCGTGTCGTAATGGGGCTTCTCCATCTGGCCGAGAAATTGACGCGCGTAGGCGGAAAGACTCTCGACATAGCGGCGCTGGCCCTCGGCGTAGAGCGTGTCGAAAGCCAGGGAAGATTTGCCCGACCCGGAGACGCCGGTCATCACGATCAGCTTTTTCTTCGGAATGTCGAGATCGATCGATTTGAGGTTGTGCTCGCGGGCGCCACGGATCTCGATGTGATCGAGCTCCTGGGGCTTGCCCCGCTTGCCCCGCTTGGAGCGCGAGGCGGGGCGGGGTCGGGTGCTTCGTTTCTTGGCGGCAGGCATGGGACGGCCAAGAGTAGACGAAGTCGCTGCGCGTGGGGGCGCGTGGTTTCGATATGCTTCGGCGTGAGGGGGCGCTACCGGCGTCCCGAAGCGGGGGGCCCATGAGTGATTGGCTGAGCGAGTTGGGCGGGAGCGAGATCCTCGTCGAGGCGTTCGATGTCGGGATCGTTTTTACGGTCGCGACGCTCGTGTATTTTCTGGTGCGCTGGTCTCTGGTCCGCGCGCTGCATAATCTGGCTCGCAAAACGGGTACCCAGTGGGATGACCAGCTCGTCAAGGCCGGGGTCTTCGGTCGGATCGCCCACATCGCACCGGCCTTCGTCGTCTACTACGGGATGAGCCTCTTCCCGGAGCTCCCCGCACCGCTGACGGATGGGATACGCCGCATCTCGATCGCCGTGATGGTGCTCGTCGGCGGGCTCGCGATCGTGAGCGTGCTGCGGGCGGCCGAGGCGATCTACGACAGCTATCCCGAATATCGCCAACGACCCATCAAAGGTTATATCCAGGTCGTCTCGATCGTCGTGTATCTGCTGGCGGGGCTGCTGATCCTGGGCACGCTGATGAATCGCTCACCCTGGATCTTCGTTTCGGGGATCGGCGCGATGACCGCCGTGCTCCTCCTCGTGTTCCGCGACACGATCCTGTCGCTGGTCGCGAGTATCCAGATCGCCAGCAACGACATGATCCGCGTGGGCGATTGGATCGAGATGCCGGAGGCCGGTGCGGACGGCGACGTGATGGAGGTCGCTCTGCATACGGTCAAGGTCCGGAACTGGGACAAGACGATTACGACGATCCCGACCCATCGGCTGATCAGCGACTCCTTCAAGAACTGGCGTGGCATGACCGAATCGGGGGGGCGTCGGATCAAGCGGCCGGTCTTGATCGATCTCCAGAGCGTGCGATTTCTGAGCGAGGAGGAGATCGCGCGCCTCGGGGAGTGGTCGCTCCTGTCGGAGTACATCGCGGGCAAGCGCGGGGAACTCTCGGAGGCGAACTCCTCTTCCGAGGTCGATCCGGACCTGCCCGCCGACCTTCGCCGGTTGACGAATCTGGGGACCTTCCGGGCCTGGATCTTGGCGACGTTGCGCACTCATCCGCTGATCCATCAGTCGGGCCATACACTACTCGTCCGACAGCTGGCCGCCGGTGCCCAGGGCGTTCCGATCGAGATCTATTGTTTCACGAAGGACACGGCGTGGGTGAGCTACGAGGACATCCAGGGCGATCTCTTCGATCGGGTCCTCGCGATGGTTCCGGAGTTCGGCCTGCGGGTCTTCCAGGAGCCTACGGGATCGGACCTCGCGGGGATCGGGTCGAGCCGGTCGGGCGAATCCGCAGGCGATGCCGTGGGCGATGGGGTCGTGTGATGGCGATGCCTGCTCTCGAGGGTCGGGTCGCCTTCGTGAGCGGCGCGAGTCGTGGTATTGGGGCGGGTCTGGCCGAGCGTTTTTCGGCGAGGGGTCTCCGCCTGGTACTCTGTTCCCGGTCCGCACCCGCCCTTGCTTCGTCGGAATCCGTCCTCGCACGATCCGTCGATGTGCGCGACGAAGCCAAGCTGGAATCGCTCGTTTTCGAGGCGGAAGATCGCTTCGGTGCGATCGACCTGTGGGTCAACAACGCGGGTGTCCTCGATCCGATCGAGAAAATTCGTGACGTTTCCGCCCGGGCCTTTCGAGAACATCTCGACATCAACCTGACCGGTGTCTTCATCGGCTCCGGGTGTTATGCGAGACATCTGCGTCGGACCGGCCGAGGTGGGGTGTTGATCAACGTCTCCTCCGGCGCAGCGTGGAAGGCCTATTCCGGATGGGGCGCCTATTGCGCGGGGAAGGCGGGTGTCGAGCGCTTGACCGAAGTGATCGCGCTCGAGGAGGCGGAGGTCGGCATGCGGGCGTACTCGGTCGCGCCAGGCGTCGTCGACACGGCGATGCAGGAGAGGATCCGGGCGACGCCCGAGGCGCGATTTCCGGAGGTCGAACGCTTTCACGAACGCAAGCGCACGAACGACTTCAACGGCGTGCGGTACGTTGCGGACGAGTTTCTGGCAATCGCCTTCGACCCGGCCCGGCGACCCGCGGAGGTGGCTGTTCGGCTCGAGAGCGAGGCCCCGTCCGAGCCGAAGGCGTGAGCGGGAGAGACGTGAGAGAGAGGCCCCCTCGAGGCGCGATCAGGCCGAAGCGATCCGTGCCCGCCGTCGGTCAGCGGAGTGCGCCATCGCGGGGCACACCGCGACGAGGCCGCTCGCTCTCGATCTCGAATTGATCCCGCGCATCCATGTTGACGTCGCGGCTTCTCGCTGCCTCCGTGCGGGAATCGAGTTCACCCCGCGGGGCACCTTTGCGTGCGCTTGAGGTCGAGGGGGAATCGGGCAACTGGCTCGGCGATTCCGGCGCGATGGCGCCAGTCGTCTCCGACTGTAGGAGCTGCCAAAGAAAATAGCTGATGACCGCCGCTGCGATCGCAGCGAGCACTGAAACGATTCGCCTGTTGTGCTTCCGCAGACGGCGCTTGTTTTCGATTGCTTCGATCCCCACGCTCGACAACTCGATCGGCGCGGTGGCCTCGGGGTCGCCGTCGACTTCATCCGCGGGGATCGCGAGGATCTGGACCGTGATGTTGTCCGGCCCCCCTCGCTCGTTTGCCAGCTGGATCAGCGAGGCGACTGCGTTGTCGGGTGCCTCCGCCTGAACGATGGCGGCGATCTCATCGTCCTCGACGACCCCCGTGAGACCATCGGAGCAGAGCAGGAATCGGTCGCCCGCGCTGACGTTCACGTCCGCAATCTCGACTTCGACCTGGGGCAGTACACCGACCGCGCGAAGAATCTCGTTACGTCGCGGATGGGCCGCCGCTTCGTCCGCGGACAGCAGGCCGCGCCGTTGCATCTCCGCGACGACACTGTGGTCCGTGGTGATCGGTTCGAGACGACCACGGCGGTAGCGGTAGGCGCGACTGTCTCCGACATGCGCCACGGTGCCGCGCAACCGCGCGTCGAGCACGAAGGCGACGATTGTGGTGCCCATTCCCTCGAGTTCGGGATCCCGCCCCGCCATTTCGAAGATGCGCGCGTTCGCCGCATGGATGGCAGTTTCGAGTAGCGTGCTCGGGAGCGCGCTCACCTCCGTCTCGAAAGCTTCGGAGATCGTGGCGACCGCGGTCTGGCTCGCGGTGGCGCCCCCTCGCGCGCCCCCCATCCCATCGGCGACGAGCAGCAGTCGCGTTCCATCCTCTCGCAGCAAGCTGTCGCAGCTGTCCTCGTTGGCCGAGCGGAGCTGTCCCACATCGGACCCGGAGGCCAGTTCGACCGAGGCCTCCGGCTCCTGGCCCTGCGGGCTGGTCATCGCGTCATGTCCCTCGACTCGCTGGAGCTTGGCCCCGCATCTGTCCGCCCATCATGGTGAAGCGAGATCGCCCGGTTCTTCTCCGGCGTTCTCCTGGCTCCTGCCCGTTCTAGGACGTGCCCGTAGCGCAAGCTACGGTTCCCTCGAAAAGGAACCGTCAGCAGGCTGGACGCGAACGACTTGCGGGCGACCGAAGGACGGTCCCTCGCGGTCTCGCGGTCGCGCTAGCTAAAGTCGCGATCGAGGACGGTCTTGCGACCATCGCTGCGCGCGCTCTCGATCGCCTGGTCGCACATGGCGCGCAGCCGGTCAGACAGCGAAACGAGTACACCCGCGGAGGTCTTCATCTCTCCGTTGGCCTTGATGTAGTTCTTGATCTTTGAGGCGACCACCAGCACTTCGTTTTCCGACATCTTTTCAGGCGTCCTTCCAGTTCGCTTGTGCAGTCGTGTGCCCGGTTCGCTCGCTCGGCGCCCAGGCCCTCCTGCCGCGATTTAGGCGGTCACCCGCTGGGAGGAAACGGGCCGCTGAAGAAGAATGCCCGAGATCGTCACGAGCGCAACGCCAGCGGGGCCGATCGATGCCTGAAAGAAGGGTAAGTATTTGAATTCAAAAGAGTTTGTTGTTTCTCATGTGCGCCTCTGGAGGGCCGAAGAAGAGGTTCTCGAACCGCTCTCGTCGTTCCTACACGTGAAGAACGGTCGAATCGCGGCGCTGGGCGACGCGGCTCGGGCGACGGATTCGCGCGTGCCTCGGATCGATCTCGCGGGCCGCGTGGTCGTGCCAGGGCTGATCGATGCCCATGTTCACCTCGAGCTGGATCCCCGGTTGAGGACGCCCGCGGAGCAGCTCGCCGTCCCGGAGGAGGCTCGCGTGACGGCGATGGCTCGGCGCGCAGAGGCGATGTTGGCGGCCGGGATCACCTCTGCACGCGACTGTGGCGGAGGTGCGCATCGCGAACACCGCTTGCGAGATTCGATCCGCGACCGGGATCAACGCGGCCCGCGACTGCTGTGTTGCGGACAGCCGCTCACGACACCCGGTGGCCACTGCGCGTTCTGGGGCGGAGCGGTGGAAACGCGCGTCGACATCGATCGCATGGTCGCGCTGCAGGTCGAGGCCGAGAGCGATTGGATCAAGGTGATGGCGACCGGCGGTGTGTTCACGCCCGGCAGCCGTGCGCGAGAGGCACAATTCGACCTCCCGCGGCTGCTCTCGATCGTCGAGTCGGCGCGACGAGCGGGTCGTCACGTCGCGGCGCATTGCCACGGGACCGAGGGAATCGCGAACGCCGTCCGCGCGGGGGTCCGGACGATCGAGCACGCGTCCTTTGCCGGCCCCGACGGTTTCGGTACGGCACTCGACGATTCACTGATGCAGGAGATGGCGGCGGCGGAGCTATGGGTCTCACCGACGGTGAACGCGGGCTGGGGGCGGCGGATCGAGGATGACAAGGGCGAGCCGACCGATTTTTTCAAGCGCCTGTGCCGAACTCTTCAGGCCCAGCGCGATCACGGGATCCGCTTCATCGCCTCGACGGATGCAGGCATCCCCGGCGTCTTCCACCACGATCTGGTCGCGGGATTGCTCGCTTTCGAGCGCTTCGCTGGGTTGCAGCCGGTCGACGTATTGCGGAGTACCACCTGCGAGGCGGCGGATGCGCTTGGCATCGCGAACGAGACGGGCCGGATCGAGGTGGGGCTGTCGGCGGATTTTCTCGTGCTCGAAGGGAATCCCCTCGAGGACCTGGCGGTGCTAGGCGATCCGGAGTTCGTCGTGTTTCGCGGAGAATGGCACGATCGCGCGAGTCGGCGGGATGTCATGGCACGGCATGATTCAGGCTGAGCGAGCGCCCCGCAGCGGTTCATCCATCGCGAGATCCGCGTTCGTCGCGAGTTGGAGCGTGACGAAATGCGCGATCGAGTGTCGAATATCCGAAGTCGGCGAGGCGAAGGCCAGTCCCGCATTCCCGCGCCGCGTGTACCGGCATTCGGCGGGTGTGCTGATCAGCCCATAGTCCGGAAGCGCGAATTGCAGATCGAGACTCATTCCCTTGCGCAGCGAATCGCTCGTTCGCAGCAGACATCCACCCTCCGAGAGCGACAAGACCGCGCCGATCGAGCGCCGATCCGCGCGGATGCATCGCGCGGAGAGCTGCGTCGGAATTCGTGGGGTGCTTCTTGGATGCTGTTCGAGCGCCCGCTGGATCATTGCGTAGACCGGTCCGAGTCGACCGGGGCGGGTCGTGTGCGCGAAGGCACGCGAATCGATTTCCTGTTCCGGGTCCGGTGGCGTGATCAGCAGTAGCCGTGCGTCGGGCATCGCGTCGAGATCCGGAAAGTCGGCAAGCCGGTCGGCATCGACGAGCCAGACCCGTCGATCCTCGAGTGCGGCGCGATCCACGATTTCGCATTCCTCGATCTCGTAGTTGAGCGTGCGCAACGCCACGAGGACGTGTGGCGAAAGGCTGCGGGAGGTGAGATGGAGCCCGATTCTTCGGCCCTGCGCGCATTGTTTTATGGACTCGGCGTGCATTCAAGTTTCTTCGGTGCGACGTTCTTCCGCGTAAAGGAAATTGGCAGAGGATCGGAGCAGATTCTCGGATTCTCAGGACGGGTTCACAGCGGGAACGACACGATTGCAATGACGACGGAAAAACTGTGCTCGACATATAATCGCGGTCGATTTGCTCCCTCGACGACGGGACGCGCCCATCCTGGGACGTTGCTTGCGGCCCTCCTGTGTTGGTTGGATGCGAGACATATCGGGGCCGAGGTGATCCTTCGTCTCGAGGATCTCGACCGGGAGCGTACGAAGCCGGGTTATGTCGATCAGCTGGAGCGCGATCTCGCATGGTTTGGGCTCGATTGGAGCGCGAGAACCCTTCAATCCGATGCCCGAGAGCGTCACGGGCAGGCGCTCGATCGCCTGGTTCGAGAGGGCCGGGTCTACGGGTGTGACTGTAGCCGTGCGACGGTACGCGCCGTGGGTCGGCCTGCGCCCGACGGCAGTCATGCCTACGCGGGAACCTGTCGCGCTCAGCGCGTGCGGGTGGATGGTTGGCGAGACGATCCGCGTCCCCTTCGCCTTCACCTCGACTCGCGAATGATCGAACTCCACGACGAAAGTGGAGAAGATCTGTCGGGGAATGCAGCCAAACTCTTCGGGGATCCGATCTTGCGGCGACGCGACGGAGCCTTCGCCTATCACTTTGCTTCGGTGCTCGACGATGCATCGGCGGGTGTCGATCGCGTCGTACGCGGCCGAGATCTCGCGCCCTCGACAATCCTTCAGGTTGCTCTCCAACAGACGCTCGGCCTCGCGACGCCCCGCTATCGCCACCACTGTCTTTTCCTGGAGCGCCGGGGCGACAAACTCTCGAAGCTCCACGGCGCGGTCGATGTCGAGACGTTGCGCACACGGTATTCGGGCGAGGAATTGTGTGGCACCCTCGCGAGCTTTGTCGGCCTCGTTTCCCCGGGAACGAGTTGTCGGCCCGTGGATCTCGTTGCGGACTTCGATTGGGCACGCGTTTGCCGGGGCGACGTCGAGTTGCGCATTCGCGAGAACGGTGGACTCAGCCTCGCGGGCTAGACCGCATTCTTCATGAACCCCGCCGCGGACGACCGCCGTCGGCTTGTCGTGCCAGGCGTCCCGGCCGTGGGCTGATTGTGTGGTGAATGACCTGATCGGGGCCGGGCCTCGATCGTTCAGGCGAAGGCTTCGGCCAGGCGAAAGCCCATGTGAATACTGAGGCCGTCGTTTCGGCCTGCGAGGACGCGGGCGGCCGTTGCTTCGTGGTCGAGCACTTCGAATCGCTGCCAGCCGA
>Ga0114950_10003965_pt1 | contig 11461 bp, 9 predicted proteins | sample N075metaG_FD_83503 | JGI IMG/M metagenome (GOLD analysis project Ga0114950, IMG submission 83503) | Deep subsurface microbial communities from Kermadec Trench to uncover new lineages of life (NeLLi) - N075 metaG | ecosystem: Environmental > Aquatic > Marine > Ocean trench > Sediment | place...
AACAGAAAGGCCAGGTAGCTGCCTCCGAGAATTGCCAGCGGCAAGCTGTAGAACACGAAGTTGACGTTGGCGTGCAGACACACAGCCACCAGTGCCGTGGCCAGCCCGAGGGAGTCAACGCGCTCGTCCGCTCGACCCCGTTGGGCGCCGGTCCACGTTCGCTGCCGTAGCCCTCCTGCTGGCGTGGTTCGCTTCGCGGCCGCTCAGGACGAATGCCAGCAGCAACAGACCGGCCGACCCAAGCAGTACCACGAGATTGATCCCGGCACCGTAAAGTTTGCGGTGGTGATGGCGGGCGCGGTCGCGGTTCGGTTCGTTGCCTGGGACAGGAGGACTGGTGCCGACGACAGGATTCGAACCTGTGACCTGCTATTTACGAAACAGCTGCTCTGCCAGCTGAGCTACGTCGGCAAGGCGCGGATTTTAAACGAGTGCCGGCCGATGTCCAGAGACCGGGCCGACCGGGAATCCCCAGGAGTACCCGCCAGGAGCATGCTAAGGGCAGTCGATCTTCTCGGGCAGTTGCCGGCAGAGCGTCATGCCATCGGGGCTGGCTGCGGTGACGCGGTAGCTGCCGCCGGCGAGCACGATCGTGTATACCGTACCATCGTCCGATTGAGGCGCCCAGCCCAGCACGAGCAGATCTGCGTCAGACCCCGCATTGAAGACGCCGGGCTGGTAGGCGCCAGTACGTAACCGGAAGTCCTCCTGAAAGACCTCCACGGTGGCGATGTTGTTGAACAGGGTCGCCTGGCGACTGGTCTTGATGTAGTCCGTGTAGAACGGTAGCGCGATGGCTGAAATGACGCCGATGATCCCGACCACGATCATCAGTTCGATCAGCGTGAACCCGGCCTGGCGATGCCGGCCATGGGCGCAGATTCGTTTGTTCATTTCCAGAGTCCTCGGAATAATTCGTCAATGGTAACGCGGCACAAACAAAAAGGGCGCCACAAAGACGCCCTTCCTGCGCGATTTGAGACGTAGCTCAAACGTTAGATGTTGGCCCAGGCGACTACCTTATCGTTTGCACTCAAACCCTCGTAGTTCGGCATCGCGATAGTCACGACAGGGTCTGTATCGCAGGCGGCGCAAACCACGCCGATGGTCCCATCGATGTCGACCGCAGGGCCGGCAAGGTAGGCATCCGCACCGGTCGGCGACAGCGCCGCCAGTTGGGGATTCATCAACAGGATCCAATCACCTGCAGTCTGCGGCAGGTCAGTTAAATCTGCTTGGCCAATAGCCATCTGCGTCTTCAGCTTGCGCATCTCGTTGTTGACGAACCGATACCCCTCATCGAAGTGCGAGGTGACCTTCGTCTGGTTCGCGGTCCGGATGTAATCCTGATAAGCGGGCAGCGCCACAGCGGCGAGGATGCCGATGATGGCCACCACGATCATCAGTTCGATGAGGGTGAAACCCTTCTGGATTGATTTGTTCATTACAACTTTACTCCGTTACTTCTGGCGTCAAATCATGATTCGGTTCGAAGATCGGTGGCGCGAACGCTCCAAATCGTCCAACTCACGCCACAGTTCTGCAATCTGCATGCCAGGTCGCCGGTTGTGGCGCCGCCCAAACTAGAACATCATATTAATCAATGTCTTAGCATTAGATGTCGGACAACGCCGACGCCCAACGTACGTCGGGGGCGGGCGCGACCCGCATCCCTCGCCACGTCACAAGCTGACCCATCGCGTCATCCACGTGCTGCGTAGCGTTTGCGGGCATTGGCCCCAGTGTCAGGAAGCCCTGGAGTGTGAAGCACTTATCGACAGCTTCGTGAACCCGGATTAGACTTGGCGGCCCTGCGAACGCTATGGTTGCTCGCTGGAAACAGCCTAGCGACAAGGACTGCATTCGTACATGGCTACTCAAACGGTACCGTTGTCAGGACTGGCCAGACGGCTGGTTGAAGACGGGTTGTTGGATGCCGAGAGCGCACAGAACGCCAGCGAAGAGGCTCGCAAGGCGGGCACACCATTTGTCAGCTACCTGGTCGCCCACGAGATCGCCGACGCGCGGGCCATCGCAAGCTCTGCGTCCGAGGAGTTCGGCGTACCGCTGATCGACCTCTCTGCCTTTGATCTGGAGGCAATCCCCAAGGATCTCGTCAAAGAGAAACTGATCCGCCAGCACAACGCCCTGCCGTTGATCAAACGCGGCGTCCGATTGTTCGTTGCCGTTTCCGATCCGACCAACCTGCAGGGGTTGGACGAGATCAAGTTCCAGAGCGGCATCAACACCGAACCCATTCTGGTCGAGGAAGATAAACTCGCTACCATCATCGAGCAGTTCCTCAGTCAGGAAGAGAACGATGCCTTCGGTGATCTGGACGACGCCGAGCTCGACGACTTCGACCTCGAAGCCTACGACGAAGCGGACGACGACGAAGACGTCAGCTCCGGTGCGGATGAGACGCCCGTCGTTCGATTCGTCAACAAAATGTTGCTCGATGCCATCAAGATCGGCGCCTCGGATATCCACTTCGAACCGTACGAGCGCACCTATCGCGTCCGGTTCAGAACCGACGGCATTCTGCATCAAGTCACGTCGCCCCCTGTAAACCTGGGCACCCGGCTGGCCGCTCGCCTGAAGGTGATGTCCGAACTCGACATCTCCGAGCGCCGCATCCCCCAGGACGGTCGCATCAAAATGAGGCTGTCAAAGACCCGAGCCATCGACTTCCGGGTCAACACGCTGCCAACCCTGTGGGGCGAAAAGGTCGTGCTGCGGATTCTCGATCCGCAAAGCGCGAAGATGGGCATCGACGCCCTGGGCTTCGCCGAGGAAGAGAAAGAGCGTTACATGGATGCCCTTCACAGGCCCCAGGGCATGATTCTGGTGACCGGACCGACTGGAAGCGGCAAGACGGTTACCCTGTACACCGGACTGAACATCCTCAATACCGAAGAGCGAAACATCGCCACCGCGGAAGATCCGGTCGAGATCAACCTCGAAGGTATCAACCAGGTACATGTGAACAACAAGGTGGGTCTGACCTTCGCGCACGCATTGCGATCGTTCCTGCGCCAGGACCCAGACGTGGTGATGGTGGGTGAGATTCGCGACATCGAAACGGCGGAAGTCGCGATCAAGGCAGCCCAGACGGGTCATATGGTGCTATCGACGCTACACACGAATTCCGCGGCCGAGACGCTGACCCGCCTGCGCAACATGGGCGTACCGGCATTCAACGTTGCCACGTCGGTGAGCCTGATCATTGCGCAACGCCTGGCGCGACGCCTGTGCACAAAGTGCCGTTCCGTGATGGACGTCCCAAAAGAAACGCTGCTGGCCGAAGGATTCACTAAAGAAGACCTGAAAACCGACTTTGAGGTCTTCGGGCCCAAACCCGGTGGCTGCGACAAGTGCAAAGATGGCTACAAGGGCCGTGTGGGAATATATGAAGTAGTTAAAATTACGCCGGAACTGTCTCGTATTATCATGGAAGACGGAAACAGCATAGACATCAGCGAGCAGGCCCGTAAGCACGGGTTCAACGACTTGCGCAGGGACGGCTTGTTGAAGGTGAAGGGCGGGTTGACCAGCCTTGCCGAAGCAAACCGAGTAACCACGGGGCACTAGCTTGAATCATGGCTGAGAGCGCAACTTTCGTCTGGGAAGGTACCGATCGCCAGGGTCGCAAGACCAAGGGTGAGATCACCAGTTCCAATCCTGCCATCGCCAAAGCCGAGCTACGCAAGCAAGGCATCGTGGCAACTCGGGTCAAGAAGAAGAGTAACGGCCTGAACTTCAATATCGGCGGCGGCGTCACGCCCGCCGACATCTCGCTGTTCACCCGCCAGATGGCCACCATGATGCGCGCCGGCGTACCGCTGGTGCAGTCATTCGAAATCGTCGCCGACGGAGTCGACAAACCCAAGCTGCGTACGCTGATTAATGCCATTCGGACGGACGTGTCCGGCGGTAACTCGTTCGCCTCGGCGATCCGCAGGCATCCGGCCCACTTCGACGACCTGTTCTGCAATCTGGTCGACGCCGGGGAGCAGTCCGGTTCTCTGGAAACCATGCTCGACCGGATCGCGACCTACAAGGAGAAGACCGAGGCCCTGAAAGCGAAAGTCAAAAAAGCGATGACCTATCCCGCCGCTGTTATGGTGGTCGCTCTCATCGTATCCGGCATCCTGCTGATCAAGGTGGTCCCGCAGTTCGAGCAGGTTTTTGCCGGCTTCGGCGCTGAACTGCCCGCGTTTACCCAGATGGTGATCCGCTTTTCCGAGTGGACTCAGGAATACTGGTTTCTGGTGGTCGCCGGCGTCGCCGGCGCGGGCTTCGCGTTCATGCAGGCCCGGAGACGATCGGAGGCGCTCAGAAATCTAATCGATCGGGTCTCGCTCCACATCCCCGTAATGGGCAACATCATTGAAAAATCGGCGATCGCCCGCTTCGCGCGCACGCTTTCGACTACGTTTGCGGCCGGGGTACCGCTGGTCGACGCGCTGAACTCCGTCGCCGGCGCGGCTGGCAACTCCGTATACCACGCGGCGATTCTGAAGGTTCGCGACGACGTCTCAACCGGTCAGCAACTCCACTTCTCTATGCGCGCCACCGGCGTGTTCCCCAACATGGTGATTCAGATGGTCGCCATCGGCGAGGAGTCCGGGGCGCTGGACTCGATGCTGGAAAAGTCGGCAACGCACTACGAAACCATGGTCGACGACCTGGTCGACAACCTGACCGCGCTGATGGAGCCGATGATCATGTCGGTACTCGGCGTGCTGATCGGCGGATTGATCATCGCCATGTACCTGCCGATCTTCCAACTCGGCGCGGTGGTGGGCGGCTGACCCTAGCCAACGACGTCTGATCCCCAAAACCTGAATATGTCCCTCGATGCGCTGCTGAGCCAGGGCTGGCTCATATTCGGGCTGTTGCTCTGGACAGGTTTGAGTGTCGGCAGTTTCCTCAACGTCGTGGTGTACCGATTGCCGGTCATGCTGCAGCGCGGCTGGCGCGCCGAGGCACGGGAGGCGCTGGAGTTGGAGCCGGTGCCGCCCACGCAAGCGTTCAACCTGATGGTGCCGCGTTCTCGCTGTCCGCACTGCGATTCGCAGATCAGCGCCTGGCAGAACATTCCGGTGTTCAGCTGGCTTGTGCTGCGCGGTCGTTGTGCTGCGTGCAACGCCCGGATCTCGACCCGCTACCCCGCGGTCGAAGTGCTGACTGCGCTGGTTTCGCTGACGGTGGTCGCGGTGTTTGGCTACACCTGGGACGCCATGTTTGCACTGTTGTTCAGCTGGCTGCTGATCGCCATGGCATTGATCGACTTCGACACCCGCCTGCTGCCGGACAACCTCACCCTGCCGCTGCTCTGGTTGGGGCTGCTTTTCAATCTGCGCGGCGGTTTCGTCGACCTGCAGTCAGCCGTTATCGGTGCCGCCGTGGGTTATCTCATCCTATGGGGGATCTACTGGGCGTTCAAACTCCTGACCGGAAAGGACGGCATGGGCTACGGCGACTTCAAGCTGCTCGCCGCGCTTGGCGCCTGGCTCGGCTGGCAGGCTCTGCCGATGGTGATTCTCATTTCATCGGTAGTGGGCATTCTGCTCGGCGGCACGGTCCTGTTGATCCGCAAAATCCGCGAACCCATTCCGTTCGGTCCGTTCCTCGCAATCGCGGGTTGGGTCGGTCTGGTCTGGCATGATAGCGTTGTCAGCTTGGTCCTGACCTAGATTCCGAGTATGTTTGTTGTTGGGCTCACCGGTGGAATCGGCAGCGGTAAGACGGCCGTGTCCGACCGATTCGCCGCCCGCGGTATTGAGGTGGTGGACGCCGATGTTGCCGCACGGGCAGTCGTGGAGCCGGGCCAGCCGGCCCTGAAATTCATCGCGGAACACTTCGGCAAGGTTATACTCACCGCTGATGGCCAGTTGGACCGCGCGGCGCTGCGCGCACGAGTTTTCAGCGATCCCGCGGAACGCGAATGGCTGGAGGCGCTGCTCCATCCCCGAATCTCCGAGTGGATCGCCGAACAGTTGGCCGCTGCCAGCTCAGCGTATGTGGTGCTGGTGTCCCCGTTGCTGTTCGAAACCAATCAGGTCCGGTTCACAGACCGGGTGCTGGTCGTCGACGTGTCCGAGGAGCTGCAGCTGGAACGGACCATGGCGCGGGACAAAAACGATGAAGCGCAGGTGCGCTCGATCATGGCCGCCCAGGCATCGCGTGAAGAGCGCCTCGATAAAGCGGACGACATCATCGTCAATGACGCAGATCTGGAGACCCTCAACGCTCATGTCGAGGAATTGCACATGAATTATCTTGCAGCCGCTCGAAATGCCTAAGCGTCCAGAACCGGCGCGGATCGTGGCGTGCCCAACCTGCCGCAAACCGGTGTCCTGGTCGCCGACCAACCGTCACCGTCCGTTCTGCTCCGAGCGCTGTCAATTGATCGACTTCGGCGGTTGGGTGAACGAATCCAACCGAATCGCGGGCGACGACCACGACGACCTGGTGTCCGAGGACCTCGGAGAACCGAACTAGGTCCGGTATTCGGCGTTGATCCGCACGTACTCGTAGGAGAGATCGGTGGTCCAGATCGTCTCCGAGGCGGTGCCTCGGCCCAGATCGATGCGCACCTGGAACTCCGGCGCCGACATGACCGCTGCGCCGGCGGCGTCGGTGTAGTCGGGCACCATCACTCCCGCGGCGGCAACCCTCAGGTCATCGAGCCAGAGGCTGACCTTGTCCGGATCCAAACCCGTCACCCGGGCGCGGCCGATCGCCATACAGAAGCGACCCCAATTCGGATCACCCGCGAACAGGGCGGTCTTGACCAGGGGCGAGCCGGCAATCGTAAAGGCAACCTCGAGGCATTCATCCGCCGAGGCTCCGCCCTGCACCGTGATCGTGACGAATTTCGTGGCGCCCTCGCCATCCCGAACAATCGCCTGAGCGAGTTCTGCGGCAACGCCGGTGATGGTCCGTGCAAGCAGTTCGAAGCGCGGATCTTCGGAACTGGTAATGGCCGGCATGTCACTGGCGCCCGTGGCAATCAGCGTAAAGGCGTCATTGGTCGAGGTATCACCATCGACGGTGATGAGTGAAAAGCTCGCCCGGTTGGCGCAGGCAATTAAATCGTCTAGAGGGCCTGGCGCAACGCGCGCGTCCGTGGCCACGAATGCGAGCATTGTCGCCATGTCGGGGCGAATCATTCCTGCCCCTTTGGCGATCCCCGTCACCGCGACCACCCGATGATCGAGTTCCACGGACCGACTCACGGCTTTCGGCATCGTATCGGTGGTCATGATGGCCCGAGCGGCGTCCAACCAGGCGTCCGGCGCAAGCCCACCGACAAGACCGCGCACGCAATCCCGCAGTGCACCGACCGGTAGCCGCTCTCCGATTACCCCCGTGGAGAACGGCAGAACGTTCGCGACGTCGATATCCAACGCGTCTGCGACCGCCTGGCAGCAGGCGATAGCGTCCCTGAGACCTTGGGTTCCCGTTGCCGCATTGGCGTTGCCGCTGTTGATCAGCAATGCCCGGGTGGGCGCTTCTGCGCGGTGTCGCTGAGCCAGCCGCACAGGCGCCGCTTTGAAGGCGTTCTGCGTGAACACCGCCGCGGCGACGGATCCCTCCGCCAGTTGGATCAACACGAGGTCGTCACGATCGCCGGTCTTGATACCAGCGCAACCCGTTGCGAGGGTAACGCCGTCGATGACCTTCAGTTCGGTGGGTGGGTCAAGATTGACCGCCATTCAGGCCGCGCGCCCGTGGCAATGCTTGTACTTCTTGCCCGATCCACAGGGGCAGCTTTCGTTGCGCCCTACCTTGCGCTCCCGACGAACGAAAGTCCCGGGCTTGGCAGCGTCCGGTCCGGATCCAGGAGCCTGAGGATCAGGACTGCCGTTGAGCGTCGCAGCCTGCTGGTGCTGAAACTGCATGCGCCTCACCGCCTCCTCCCGGCGCCGGCGTTCCAACGCTTCCACCGAGTCCTGGCGCTCGATCTCCACCCGGGACAACAGCCGCACCACGTCGCGCTTGATGACGAACAGCAGTTCCTGGAACAGTTCGAACGACTCTCGTTTGTACTCCTGCTTCGGCTGCTTCTGTGCATACGCCCGCAGATGGATCCCCTGGCGCAGATGGTCCATGGTCGACAGATGTTCCTTCCAGCGTTGATCGAGGATCTGCAGCATCACCTGCTTCTCCACGACCCGCATGTCGACGCCCTGGGCCGTCCAGGCCGCTTCCTTTGCTGCGTACTCCTCGGCGATCTGCACGTGGATCTTCTCGCGCAGCGTTTCTTCGTGCAGCTCGTCATCCGAATCCAGCCATTCGCGCAGGGGCTGCTTCGAGCTGAACTCGGTCAGCAGGGTCTGCTCCAGACCCTCGATGTCCCACTGCTCTTCAATGCTCTGGGGCGGGAGGTACTCCGTCACCACGTCATCGACGACTTCTTCGCGCAGGCCCGTGATCATGTCGGAGATATCGTCCACGCTCATTAGCTCATTGCGCTGCTGATAGATCACCTGCCGCTGGTCGTTGGAAACGTCGTCGTACTCCAGCAGATTCTTGCGAATGTCGAAGTTGTGTCCTTCAACTTTGCGTTGCGCCTTCTCGATCGCGTTCGTCACCATACGGTGCTCGATCGCTTCGCCGTGCTCGAGCCCAAGCGACTGCATGATTCCACGCACCCGGTCGGAGGCGAAGATACGCATCAGGTTGTCTTCCATGCACAGATAGAAGCGCGAAGAACCCGGGTCGCCCTGGCGCCCGGAACGGCCCCGCAGCTGGTTGTCGATGCGCCGCGACTCATGTCGCTCGGTGCCGATGATATGCAGCCCGCCCGCGTCGATGACCTGGGCATGTCGCTCTCGCCAACTGCTTTTGATCGCGTCTACTACGGCGTCGGCTGGCGCATCGAGTTTCGCGATCTCCGCCTCCCAGCTGCCGCCGAGCACGATGTCCGTACCGCGACCGGCCATGTTGGTCGCAATAGTCACCGTTCCCGGCCGCCCCGCCTCGGCAACGATGTCGGCCTCTCGTTCGTGCTGCTTGGCGTTCAGCACGCTGTGTCCGATCTTGCGGCGGTTCAACTCGTCCGAGATGCGTTCCGAAGAATCAATCGACGCCGTACCGACCAGCACGGGCTGGCCGCGTTCGATGCATTGGTTGATGTCCTCGACGATCGCGTCGTATTTCTCCGCGATGGTCAGATAGACGAGGTCGTTGGCATCGTCCCGAACCATCGGTTGGTGAGTTGGGATGACCACCACATCGAGTCCGTAGATCTGATGAAACTCGAACGCTTCCGTATCTGCCGTGCCGGTCATGCCGGCGAGCTTGTCGTACATGCGGAAGTAATTCTGAAACGTGGTCGACGCCAGCGTCTGGGTTTCGTTCTGGATCGCCACCCCTTCCTTTGCCTCAACGGCCTGGTGCAGACCCTCCGACCAACGACGCCCGGGCATACCACGCCCGGTGTGCTCATCTACGATCACCACTTCGCCGTTCTGAAGCATGTAGTCGACGTCGCGCTTGTACAGGTTGTGCGCGCGCAACGCGGCGTGAATATGATGCAACAAGCCGAGGTTCACGGGTGAATACAGGCTTTCTCCTTCCTCGAGAAGACCCTGGCGGGCCAACTCCTCCTCGACAAAGGTGTGACCGCCTTCAGTGAGTTCAATCTGCCGGTTCTTCTCGTCGACGATGAAATCGCCTTCCTCGATGATCCCCTCCGCATCTGTCTCGATACCGACCTGGGCCTTGAGTTTCGGTGCCAGTTTGTTGATCTTCTGATAGAGGTCCGTACTTTCCTCGGCCGGCCCCGAAATGATGAGCGGCGTGCGTGCCTCGTCGATCAGAATCGAATCGACCTCGTCCACGATCGCGCAGTGCAAACCGCGTTGGAATTTGTCACGCAGGGTGAATGCCATGTTGTCGCGCAGGTAGTCGAACCCGAACTCATTGTTGGTTCCGTGGGTAATGTCGGCCGCATACGCTGCGCGTTTGGTTTCCGGATCCTGCCCAGATTGAATGACGCCAACCTCGATGGCCAGCGCTTTGTAGATCGGTCCCATCCAGTCCGCGTCGCGACGGGCGAGATAGTCGTTGACCGTCACGATGTGTACGCCTTTGCCGGCCAGCGCGTTCAGGTAAACCGCCAGCGTGGCCACGAGGGTCTTGCCTTCGCCGGTGCGCATCTCTGCGATGCGCCCTTCATGCAGGGTGATTCCGCCGATCAACTGGACGTCGAAGTGCCGCTCGCCGCGGGTCCGATTCGATGCCTCCCGAACCACCGCAAATGCCTCAGGCAGCAGCGCATCAAGCGACTCCCCCTGGGTATGTCGTTCCTTGAACTCAGCGGTCTTGGCAGCCAGTTCCGTGTCGCTCAACGCGGCGACAGACTCCTCGAGCGCATTGATACGCGCAACGATGACGCCCATCCGCTTGAGTTCGCGGCTGTTCTTCGTGCCGAAGATTTTCTTGAGTATTCCGCCGGACATACGTTGGCTGCGCCTAAACGTGAAATTTTACCGCGTTTGCTGAGGCGATTGGACGAAATTCGAGGAGGAACGTTCCGCAGAAACCAAGTCAGGGGGCCCGGCTCTACCAGGGGATCTCCTAACTTGGTCTAGGTGGCGCGACGCCGTGCGACGTATCGTGCCGGATCGACCTGCCGACCGTCCTTGAGCACCTCGAAGTGAACATGCGGTCCGGTCGACCGGCCGCTACTGCCCATACGGCCGATGATCTGTCCCTTCTTGACCACGTCTCCCGCAAAGACCACCAACTGTTCGTGATGACCATAGCGGGTCACGTAACCGCCGCCATGATTGATCTCGACCATTTCTCCATAGCCGTTCCGTTCCCCGGCAAAGACCACGACCCCGGCGGCAACCGCCAACACGTCGGATCCGTGTTTGCCGGCAAAATCGACGCCTGCATGCCACGCCATCCGCCCGGATATTGGATCGACCCGGCGGCCGAAGGACGATGACATCCAGCCCTTCGAGATCGGCCGACCGGCGGGCGCTACATCCTGGTGAAACTTACGATTCGTCAGCAGCGATTCAAGCACCCCGAGTTGATCTGCGCGGGTCTTCAACTGATCAGACAACTCTCCCACTGCGAGATCGAAGTCTGCAATCACAAGATTGCCCTCGATCAGCGAGGTCTCCGGTCCACCCAGGGCGGGGGACCGATGGAATCTGAACTCGTCAGAATCCAGCTTGGCGACCTCGGTCAGCCGCTCTCCCAGGGCCTCCATACGCAAAAGCCGCGCCTGCATGGTTGCAAGGCGCCGGCCAACCGCGTCCATTTCAATGCGCGATTGCGCCCGAATCCGCTCGACGTCGGTCTGCTGTGTCGACAGGCGGTCCCGCCATGCGGCGATGACCTGTTCGTCGAGCAGGTCCTGGTCGAAATAGCGTGCCAACAGATACGCATCGCCAAGCAGGCCGGCGAGAACCACCGCCGCTATCGTTGCGAG
>Ga0114950_10003969_pt1 | contig 11460 bp, 11 predicted proteins | sample N075metaG_FD_83503 | JGI IMG/M metagenome (GOLD analysis project Ga0114950, IMG submission 83503) | Deep subsurface microbial communities from Kermadec Trench to uncover new lineages of life (NeLLi) - N075 metaG | ecosystem: Environmental > Aquatic > Marine > Ocean trench > Sediment | place...
AGATAGTTCTCCCGGCCCTTGCGGATCACCACCCGCTCGGCCTTCTCCTTGGGGGTCGGGTAGAGGCGGTCGAGCTCGCCGTCGATCTGACGCTGCAGGTTGCGGGTGAACGTGGAGATCCAGACCGTGCCCTCGTTCTTCTCGGCCCAGAGGCTGGCGGGCGCGATGTAGCCGAGCGTCTTGCCGACCCCGGTGCCGGCCTCGGCGAGCACCATGTTGGGCGCACCGGCCTCGGCGCGCGGGGCAAAGGCCTGGCTGACCGCGGAGGCATAGTCGGCCTGCTGGGGCCGCGGTTCGGCCTCGCCGCCGAGCAACTCGGCCAGGCGGCTGCGCGCCTCGGCGGCATCGACCGGCTCCTGGCCCGGCGGCGGCGGGGGCGCCTGGTCGCTCCAGCTGGGCAGGCGGGTCCAGACCGCAAGGCCGGGGTCGCGGCCGCGTGCCGCCTGGTCCAGTCCCGGCTGTCCGAGCGCCGCCAGCACCGAGGGTCCCCAGGCCCAGCCGGCGCGGCCCAGGGTCCAGGCGATGCCCGGCGCATTGCGGTCCGGGCTGGCGGCGGCCAACTCGGCGAGCAGAGCGCGCGCCGCCTCGCGCAGGCTGGCGGCGGCGGCTTCCAGATCGGCGGGTTCGGTCAGACCCAACGCCAAAGCCAGGCCACGCGGCGTCGGCGTGCAGAACGCGGCCGGCCGCACGAAGGCGTAAAGCTCCAGAAGGTCGAAGGCCGGAAACGGATCGAGGCCGAGACGGCGCGCCGTCGCCCGGCCGTGGCACAACAGCGGTGCTTTCTTTTGCGCCTTCCGCGCCGCCGCCTGGGGGTCCAGATGGGCGACCTCGCCCTCCGGCGAAATCCAAACCGCCGCGCTCAGACCGGCCGCCAGGATCGGCGCCTCGGGCAATAGGACGCGGCTGTCTTGCGCGGCTGTGTTCACGAGGCACCGGTCTCCCGCTGCTTCAGGACGCGCAGCACGTTCGCGGCCGTGACCGCGCTCACCCGGTGGTTGGATTCCTCGGTCAAGCCGGCGACGTGCGGGGTCAGGATCAGGTTGGGTACGCCGGCAAAAACCGCACCGGTCTCGGCTGTCAGCGGCTCCCGCTCGAAGACATCGATCACCGCGCCACCGAGCTGTCCCGAGCGCAATGCGGCGATCATCGCCGCCTCATCGACGGTGCCGCCGCGGGAGGTGTTAATCAGCAACGCAGACGGCTTCATGCCTGCGATCGCCGCGGCGTCGATGATATGACGGGTTTCTTCGGTGAGCGGCGCGTGCAGACTGACCGCGTCGGCATCGCCCAGCACGGTCTCCAGCGTCACCGGCCGCACGCCATATTCAACCCATACCGGCTCCTCGGGGGCGACGTAGGGATCGCTCGCGATCACCGTCATGTCGAAGGCGCGGGCCCGCTTGGCGACCGCCCGGCCGATGTTGCCGAAGCCGATCAGTCCGAGGGTCCTCCCGGACAGGTCGTGACCGATCATCTCCTCGCGCGGCCAGTCGCCGTCGATCACGCGTTGGCTGGCCAGAAAAGCGCCGTGCCAAGTAAGCAGCAGCGCCGCGATGGTATATTCGGCGACCGTAATCGCATTGGCGCCGTAGGCCGGGCAGACCTCGACCCCACGCGCCGTGCAGGCGTCCCAGTCGATGCGCTCGACCCCGACCCCGACCCGGCCGACCACCTGAAGCCGGGGTGCTGCGTCCAGCAGTTCCTGGTTCACCCAGGTGCGGTTGCGCACGATGATCGCCCGTGCTTCGCCCAGCGCCGCCAGGAGATCGGCGCGCCGATCCACCAGGTCCGCTTCGTGAAAGACGCCGTAGTTTTTGGCGAGCTCGCGCACCACGCCCTCGTCGAGAAACTCTGTGATTACAATGTCGGACATAGTCGTTGCGCTCCCTGTTCGACTCGATTCGATTCGTTTGGACCCAACTATAGCGGCGCGGGCGCTTGCGGTGTACCACTGTGCCATGCCACGGGGCCATGAGCGAGGCGGCGGCGCAGCCATGAGCGATCAGTTCGACGGCTTGGACCGGCTGGTCGCGGGCGACAAGGTGGCCTGGAACCGCTTCGTAACCCGCTTCGCCCCGGTCATCTTCGCCGCGGTCCGGCGCAAGCTGGTCCCGGCCGGGCGCAGCGAGGACGCCGAGGATGTGGCCCAGGACGTGTTTATCCGGCTCTGCGCCCGGGACTTCCGCCTGGTGAGGAACTACGACGCGGGCCGCGCCAAGCTATCGACCTGGTTGACCGTGATCGCCCACAGCGCGGCGATCGACCACCTGCGCCGTCAGAAGGCCCGCGCCCAGCCACTCGATTCGGTGCCCGAGCGTCACTTGGCAGTCGATCCGCCCCCGGACCCGGTCAAGGTGAATATCCCGCCGGGCTTGCTGTCGCCGCGCCAGGCGCTGGTGCTGGAGATGCTCTATCGGCGCGAAATGGAGGTCGCCGAGGCGGCCCAGGTCCTGGGCGTCAATCCCCAGACCGTGCGCAGCACCCACCACAAGGCCCTGGTCAAGCTCCGGGCCCATTTCCGGGAACCGGAGGATTAATGCGGAATATCGGGGATGTTGCGGCCGGAAATAGCGTAGAACAGGCAATATTGGAGCGTAGAGGTCATGAGCGAGGAAAACAGGATCGGCGGAGATGCCGGGGACGGCGCCGGGTTGTGGACCCAAGCGCGCCCCGGCTGGCAAGCGTCGGCGGTGGTTGGTGAAGCGCCTAACCCATTGATGTTGGCAGCTTATTTGGACGATAGTCTGGACGAGGCCGGACGCGTAGCGGTCGAGGCTTGGATGGCGGCCACCCCGGAGGGTCTGGATTTGATGATCTCGGCCCGTGCCGAACTGGGGCAGGCGCCGGGGACGGCGCCGGAGGGTCTGATTTCCCGGGCCCAGGGTCTGGTTCGGCTGCCGGATAGGGAGTCCGCCGGGATCGGCGCCTGGCTGCGCGGGCTGATGGGGTTCGAGCCCGAGGCTTGGCGTCCGTTGGCATGGGCCGGCGTGACGGCGGCACTGCTGGTGTTGGTCTCGGCCGGCGGTTTCGAACTCGGCCGCCTGGGGACCGAAAGGCTGGTTTCGACCCAGTCGGCGGCGCTTGGCGACGACCTGGGATTCGGTCTGGACGATCCGGCCGACGATCTCATTTAGGAGTGGCTTCATGAAAGCCAAGCTTGTCTGGATATTGCTGGGTGTCTCGCTTGCGGCCAACCTGTTCTTCGTCGCCGGCGCCCTCTATTCGTTCTATGGCGGGGAGCGTCATGGCTGGCGCAGCAAGGTCGACGTCGATGACGTGGCCGAGCGGCTCTCCCTGACCCGGGCCCAGCGCGATGGGCTACAGGCGCTGCGCGACAATGCCGCGGGCCGTCCGCGACCGAGCCGCGAGGCGCGCGCCGAGCGCCGCGCCGCCTTCCTCGCCACCATTGCCGCACCTGAGTTCGACCGCGCGCGGATGCAAGCGATGATGGCGGAGCGCATGGCCGGGTTCCAAGATCGTATCCTGGGCCGCGCCGAGGCGCTGCACGGTTATCTGGCGACCCTCGATTCGGAGCAGCGCGCCGGCTTCCTGGAGATGGCCAAGGAGCGCGGTTTCCTGCGCGGGCTGTTTCGCAGCCAGCGGAAGGAGCGCGACCGTTGACGTCGCGGGACCGGGTCCCTAGGTTCCCTGGCATTCGGGACTGACAGCGAAACGGCACACTCTATTATGACCAGCGAACGCGAGCTGGCGGCGGCGGCGCGGGCGTGGCCCTTCGCCGAGGCGCGCAATCTTCTCAAGCGCCTGAACGGCAAGACGCCGGACAAGGGCTATGTCCTGTTCCAGACCGGCTATGGACCCTCCGGTCTGCCGCACATCGGCACCTTCGGCGAGGTGGTGCGGACCACGGTTGTGCGCCAGGCCTTCGCGCGTCTGTCCGACATTCCGACCCGGCTGTTCTGCTTCTCCGACGACATGGACGGCCTGCGCAAGGTGCCGGACAACCTTCCGAACAAAGAGATGTTGGCCCAGCACCTGGGCAAGCCGCTGACCGCGGTCCCGGACCCCTTCGGCACCCACGATAGCTTCGGCGCGCACAACAACGCGCAGCTCCAGGCCTTCCTCGATGACTTCGGCTTCGACTACGAATTTCAGTCCTCAACCGAGTGGTACACCTCGGGCCGCTTCGACGCTGCGCTTCTCAGGGTGCTCGCATGCTACGACGAGATCATGGCGATCATGCTGCCGACCCTCGGCCCCGAGCGGCGCCAAACCTATTCGCCGTTCCTGCCGGTTTGTCAGGAGACTGGGCGGGTGCTCCAGGTCCCGGTGGTCGAGCGGAACGCCGAGGCCGGCACCATCGTCTATCGCCGCGAGGACGACTCGCTGGTCGAGACTCCGGTCACCGGCGGCCGCTGTAAGCTGCAATGGAAGCCGGACTGGGCCATGCGCTGGTACGCGCTCGACGTCGACTACGAGATGTCCGGCAAGGACCTGATCGATTCGGTCGCCGCCGGCGCGCGCATTGAAAAAGTACTCGGCGGCCGCCCGCCCGCGGGCTTCAACTACGAGCTGTTTCTCGACGAGAACGGCGAGAAGATCTCCAAGTCCCGGGGCAACGGCCTGAGCGTGCAGGAGTGGCTGACCTACGCGCCCCAGGACAGCCTGTCGCTGTTCATGTATCAGAAGCCGCGCGTGGCCAAACGGCTCTACTTCGACGTCATCCCGCGCGCCGTCGATGATTATCTGTCGTTTCTGGCCCGCTTCGAAGGCGAGGAACCGGCCAAGCGTTTGGAGAATCCGGTCTGGCACCTCCACAACGGCGCGCCGCCCAAGCCCGGCGCCCGGCTCAGCTTCGCCATGTTGCTCAACCTGGCCAGCGTCTGCAACACCGAGGACCCGGCGGTGCTCTGGGGTTTCATTTCGCGTTACGCACCCGAGGCGTCGCCGGCGAACTCGCCGATCCTGGATCAGTTGGTCGGTTGCGCGATCCGCTACTACCGGGACTTCGTCAAACCCAAAAAGAACTACCGCGCGCCCAGCGAAATGGAGCGTGCGGCGCTCGCCGATCTGCTGGGCGCGCTTGAGGCGTTGCCCGACGATGCGGACAGCGAGGCGGTGCAGAACCAAGTCTTCGAGGTTGGCAAGCGCCACGAATTCGCGGAGCTGCGCGCCTGGTTCAAGGCGCTCTACGAAATCCTGCTCGGCCAGGAGCAAGGCCCGCGCATGGGGTCTTTCCTGAGTCTCTACGGAATCGAGGAGAGCCGGGTCTTGCTGCGCCGCGCCCTCGCCGGCGAAGACCTCGCCGCTACTTGAGCGCCCAGTCCCAGTAAATTTTACGCGCCTGGGTGTAGATCGGTCCGGGCTGCAGGTCGCGGGTTTCGACCCGGGTGATCGGCAGTACCTTGAGATAGTTGCCGGTGGTGAAGACTTCGTCGGCGTTCATCACGTCGTCCCAGGTGATGCTGCGTTCGTACACCGGCGTTCCGGAGTCGCGCAGCAGCTTGACGACTCGATTGCGGGTGATGCCGCAAAGGAAGGTGCCATTGGCGATCGGCGTATGTGCGGCGCCGTCCTTGCCGATGAAAATATTCGACGTCGCCAGCTCGGCCACATTGTTGTCGGGATCCAACACGACGGCGTTGTCGAAGCCCTTCTCCGCGGCCTCGACAAGTGCGCGGCCCGAATTGGGGTAGAGGCAGGAGGCCTTGGCGTCGGTCGGCGCCATGTTCGCCGCCGGGCGCCGAATCGAAGACAGGCAGACCGAAAAATCGCCCACCTCGGGCAGCGGCACCTCTGAGATGGAGAGGCAGAAGCGTGTGCTTTCCGGGTCCGGCATGACGAAAAATTTATCGGCGCCGGCCAGGGCCCACATCATGGGACGGATGTAGAGGTGCGTGCCGGCGGGAAAGCGGGCGATGCCGTCCATGGCAAACTCCAGAATCTCCGCACCCGAATGCATCGGCTTGAGGCCCATGGCTTTGGCCGATACGACCACCCGATTGCAGTGCAAATCGAGATCGGGCGTTGCGCCGTCGAAGGCGCGGCCGCCGTCGAACACCGTGGAGCCGAGCCAGGAGGCGTGGTCCAGGGGGCCGAGAATCGATGGATTGCCTTCGACCCACGCACCCTCGATAAAATGGATCGCCACCATCCAAGTCTCCTCCATATCCCGGCCGGGCGGGTTCCTGCACCCCGCGGTGGGTCTGTTCTAACACAGCGGCACAAGGCATCCAGCCCAAAGCGGGGCTGGAATGTATCATGAGGACTGTTGCGGTGGGGCTACTGGCTGGCCCAGACGATGCGGGCCATCCAATCGACCTCCTCGATGTCGAGGCTGCGGTCTGGATGATCCCGGTTGAGCGAAGTCAGTTCGATCTTGCGGGCCGACTGCCGAGTCAACTCCTTGGCCATGACCTCGCCGTCTTTGGTCTTGACCACGACCCGGTCGCCGCGCCGGATGTCGGCGGCAGGAGACACCACGATGGTGTCGCCGTCGCGGTAGATCGGCTTCATCGAAGAGCCGCTGATTTCAAGGGCGAAGGCATGCAGGTCGCTGATCTTCGGGAACAGCACTTCGTCCCAGCCGCTGCCCGTCGGGTAGCCGGCGTCGTCGAAGTAACCACTGTCGCCGGCCTGGGCGTAACCGATTACCGGCACGCGCTGGGCCAACACCGAGGCATTGTCCTCGCCCATCTGGGCGACGAATTCGGCCAGCGAATCTCCGGTGGCGGCCAGAACCTTGGAAACGGACTCCGTGCTCGGCCAGCGTTGCTTGCCTTCTTTGGTGATCCGTTTGCTTTTATTGAAAGTCGTGGGATCGAGCCCGGAACGCCGGGCCAGGCCCGATGCGGACATTCCATGTTTTGCGGCCATTCTGTCGATGGCCCGCCAGACATCTGCATGTTTGAGCATATCGGTCTTTTTGTAAACCAATTGAAAGGCTATGGCGAAGGAAAAATTGGTTCATCACCGATCTTTGATAAACCGCTGCATGTTGCTCTCGAACCTGTTGGGCCGAATCAACCGCCCCCATCATGGCGCTTTGAAGCGCCTTGTTGTGGCGTTCGCCCCAAGGCGCGCATTGGTCTCTGCCCATCCACCCAACCCTTCCAATATGCATTTCCCGACGCAGGTATACCAGAGGCCTTTGAATGAGTTTCACCGCACACCACCGCAAGTGCCGTGCCAACTGCCGACATTTCGGCATCATCGTTTGCGTAACAAGCGTTATGTTCAGAAATTCAAACACTTGGCGATGCGATCTCGAAGCGCCGCGTGGTTACCAGCAGCGCCATAGCGATTCGCAATTTGCGAATCGTCTCGCCATGCCGCGCGTTTTGCAGGGGTCTCGCAGATCGGTTTTGTTGAATCCGAAAATGAATTAGGCTTCCCGTCATGAGCGTGGCTGCGATCTACCACATGTGCCGGCGCGAGGAATGGGAGGCGGCGCAGACCGCCGGCCGTTACGGCGGCTCGTCCCAGGATAAATCGGATGGTTTTATCCATTTTTCCACAGCCGCGCAGATCGTGGAGAGCGCCGCCCGGCATCGCGCGGGTCAGAGCGGGCTGGTGCTGCTTGCCGTCGATCCCATGGCGCTCGGCGCGGCCCTCAAGTGGGAGCCTTCGCGTCACGGCGATTTGTTTCCCCATCTCTACGGCGCGTTGCCGCTTACGGCGCTTCGCGATGTTTGGGACCTGCCCCTCGGACCCGACTCGCGCCACCTGTTTCCAGCCGCGGCCCTAGTGGATAGAATCTAACGTATGGGTACCATATGTTAGATTCTATCCACTAGAGCTTGGGGCTTTGGAATCGGAATAGGAACGCGCGCCGTGGATCGTTACCGATTGGCCCGCGCATTCCTGGGCTGCTTCGATCCGGAAACGGCCCACGACTTGACGCTCCTGGCATTGCGCCTCGGACTGGGCCCGGCGTGCGCGGATTCCGGCGACCCGATTCTGACAGTACGGCTCTGGGGCCGGGAATTCGCCAATCCGCTCGGTCTTGCTGCCGGATTCGATAAGAATGCCACGGTGATTGGCGCCACGCTTCGTTGGGGCTTCGGTTTCGTCGAGGTCGGCAGCCTCACGCCGGCCCCGCAGCCGGGCAATCCCAAGCCACGCATCTTCCGCCTGGCCGCGGACGAGGCTGTGATCAACCGCCTGGGCTTTCCATCTCAGGGTGTGGCGGCGGCGGTGGCGCGGATCGGCCACTGGCGCGCCCAGACCGATCGGGGGTCTGCCGGGGGACTGCCTCCGGGCCTGCCTCCGGGCCTGCCTCCGGGACTGGCCCCGGGGCGGCCCGCGGGACTATTGGGCGTCAATCTGGGGAAGAATTTGGACAGCGCCGACCCGGCCGCCGATTATGCCGAGGGCGCGCGGCGGCTGGCGCCGGTCGCAGATTATTTGGTGGTCAACGTTTCCTCGCCCAACACACCGGGCCTGCGCGCGCTGCAGGGACGCGATGAACTGGTCCGGATCGTCGGGCAAGTGCGTGCGGCGATCGCAGAGGTGCCGGAGGTTGCGCAACCGCCCCTGCTGGTCAAGATCGCCCCGGACCTCAACGCGGCAGCCATGGTTGAGATCGCGGCCGCGGCTGTGGAGATGGACCTTGCCGGGCTCATCGTCGGCAACACCACCGTCGCGCGGCCCACGAGCCTGACCGCGGCCGGCAGAGGTGAGGCCGGGGGTCTGAGCGGCCGCCCGCTGTTCGCACCCTCGACGGCCGTGTTGGGCGAGATCTACCGTCTGACCGAAGGCCGGGTCCCGCTGATCGGGGTCGGTGGGATCGGCAGCGCGGCCGATGCCTACGCCAAGATCCGCGCCGGCGCCTCGCTGGTGCAGCTCTATACTGCGCTGGTCTACCGGGGCCCCGGATTGGTTGCCGAGATCGCAGCCGGCCTGGCCGCGCTGCTGCGCCGCGACGGATTCTCGAATGTCGGCGAGGCCGTCGGCGCCGACCACCGCTGAGCGGCCGTTGGGCGGTCGTTGGGCGGGCAAGTATTTGTAAAAAGTGTGGAAACGGGTCTAAAACTCATATTTGAGTGTCGGATAAACACCCGCCGTTAACCGTCTTTCAAGACCTGTGACGGCATAGTGGGGGCTGAATGAAAAGCAGCCTTGCGGGGAGCATGCGCAACCTAATCAATCTGATTCTCCTGGCCGGTTACGGCGGCCTGGCCGGTGTGACCGTGGCTTTCGGTCCACAATGGATTCCATCTTTGAGCCAGAGCCTGGCCTTCGGCCTGGGGGCCGCAATCCTGCTCGGCTGCGGGCTGCTGCATGAGGTCTACGCGCGCCTGCTCTGGAACATCGTTGCGCGCCGGGAGCTGGCCTTCCTCAACGAGTACTGCGACGCCCAGCAGGCCGAGTTGGCCAGATTGCGTGAAGAGTTCGAGACCCAGTCCGAGACTTTGGCAGAGGTGATCGAGCGGGCCGCGCAACCGCCGGCATCGGCCGGCAGGGGTCAGACCGGTCAGACCATCGACGAGGTCATGGCCGAGGTCAAAATACTGAAATCCCTGATCCCGAAATTCAACGCCGGCGCGGCGGATGACAAGAACCCGGACGGCCGGATCGCCGCGGTGCCCGCGATCATCAAACCAGGGGTCGGCGGCGCCGCCAGCGGCGATCTGCCGCCCGGGTTTATGCCGCCGGTGGCCGAGAACCTGGAGCGCGAGACCGTGCTCGACATCGTTCGCGCGGCGCTTCGCGACGACCGAGTCGATTTGGTGCTGCAACCCATCGTCAGCCTGCCACAGCGCAAGCGGCGATTCTACGAATGTTTCTCCCGGCTGCGCACCGAGGGCGGCGCCATGGTCATGCCCGAGCAGTACATCGGACTGGCCGAGGGCGCTGGGCTGATCACGGCGATCGACAACATGCTGCTGTTCCGCTGCGTTCAGCTGGTGCGCAAGGTCCATAGACGCAACGAAAACATCGATTTTTTCTGCAACATCTCGCCCCACACCCTGACCGACGAAAAATTTATTACCGAATTCGTCGAATTCCTGGAGGCGAACCGGGCTCTTGCGGCCCACTTGGTGTTCGAGTTCGGCCAGGCCGATTTTGCACGTTGGAGCGGGGCCGGCGCCAAGCTGCTCGACCGCTTGGCGTCCCTCGGTTGCCGATTCTCGCTCGACCAGGTCGAGAACCTGGATTTCGACGCCGCCGAGCTGGCCAGGCGTCACGTCGCCTTCATCAAAATCGATGGCGACTTGCTGCTCGAAGTGGTCGATGAGAGCATCGGCATCCTGCGCGCCCTGCGCCGCCATCGGATCGACCTGATCGTTACCAAAGTCGAAGACGAGGCCCGCCTGCTGGAGATTCTCGACTACGATGTGGATTTCGGCCAGGGCTTCCTGTTCGGCGAGCCGCGCCTCGCCCGACCGGCAGCCTGATAAACCGGCCTGACCGCCCCACCCCCGACAAGTCCTTTCATGGTTTCCCGCGCTGTGGCACAAAGTCCGGCGCGCACGGAATTATATTGATCCATGATCCCGATTTACCACGGCCTTTCCCATATCGCAGACCGCTACGATGCCTTCGTCATCGACCTCTGGGGCGTCCTGCACGACGGCGTGCGTGCCTTCCCGGAGGCGGTCGCCTGCTTGGAGCAGTTGCAGGCCCACGGCAAACGGGTGTTGATCCTGTCCAACGCGCCGCGCCGCGCCGAGTCGGTGGCCGCGCGCAACGTCGAACTCGGCATCGCGCGCGAACTCTGCGATGGGGTGATGTCCTCGGGCGAGGCGACGTGGCGGCATCTGGCCCGGCGCGACGACCCCTGGCACCGGGCCCTGGGGCGCCGCTGCCACCACCTGGGGCCGGCGCGCGACCGGGGCATGCGCGAGGGCCTGGACTACGACTTCGTCGATGACCCCGCCGAGGCCGATTTCATCCTCAACACCGGCACCCTCGACTTCGGCGACTCGGCCGCGAACTACGAGGCGCTGCTGCGCGCCGCGCTGGCCCGGCGCCTGCCCATGGTTTGCGCCAACCCGGACCTCGAGGTGATTCGCGGCGGCCGCCGCGAGATCTGCGCCGGCGCCGTGGCGCGCGCCTATGAGCGGATCGGCGGCGAGGTGCGCTACCACGGCAAGCCGCACCCGGGAGTCTACGAGGACTGCCTCGCCCTGATCGCGGCGCCGCCGCGCGGCCGCATCGCCGCCATCGGCGATTCGCTGCGCACCGACATCGCCGGCGCCAGGGCGGCCGGCATCGACGGCATCTTCATCACCGGCGGCCTGCAGGGCGAGGCGCTCGGCGCCGATTCCGAGGGCAACGTCGATGCGGCGCGCCTGACGGCGTTCTGCGAAGCGGCCGGAGAGGCGCCGGTGGCCGCGCTGCCGGTGCTGCGGTGGTAGCGGGGGCGTCGCCGGGTCCGCGCTACTGAAACCGTTTCCACGCCAGCGTGAAGACGATCATCGCGGCGAAGCCCGACAACAGAGCAAGACCTCCCTCGATGGACATCGATTGTATCGCCAGCGATGTGCCCAGCGCCCA
>Ga0114950_10003971_pt1 | contig 11456 bp, 9 predicted proteins | sample N075metaG_FD_83503 | JGI IMG/M metagenome (GOLD analysis project Ga0114950, IMG submission 83503) | Deep subsurface microbial communities from Kermadec Trench to uncover new lineages of life (NeLLi) - N075 metaG | ecosystem: Environmental > Aquatic > Marine > Ocean trench > Sediment | place...
GGAACCCAACCGCGGATCGAGAGGTTCTTATCGCTTCTCCTTTCAGGATCTTGTATTGCTGCGTACGGCCGGCGAAATGGCGCGCGCGAACATTCCCATCGCGAAAGTTCGCCGGGCCCTGAAAAATCTCAAGGACACGCTGCCCCGGGGCAAGCCTCTCACCGCGGTGCGCGTCACGGCCCAAGGCGATCAGATCGTGGCGCACGATCGGAATCAGGTCTGGGAGCCGGAATCCGGGCAGACGCAACTGGATTTCTCCATGGGCAACCTCGCCGGCAAAGTATCCAGTCTCAGCATGGCTCGAACCGCCGAGGCGCGTGCCGGTGAGCGGGGAGATCTGGGAGCTGACGACTGGTACAACCTCGGTGTGGACATGGAGGCCACGGCTCCGGCCGAAGCCCCGGATGCGTACCGGCGTTCCCTGGCGTTGGATGAGAACCTCGTGGACGCCATGATCAACCTGGGCCGGTTGTTGCAGGAAAGAGGCGAATACGACGAAGCCGAATCCCTCTACCGGCGGGCCATGAAGGTGCAGCCGGGAAATCCGCTGGCCAGTTTCAATCTGGGCACCCTGCTGGAAGACTGCGGGCGTGCCCACGACGCCATCGAGGCCTACAAACAGGCGGCCGAGGCCCTGGCGGACGCTCACTTCAATCTGGCCCGGCTCTACGAGGCCATGGGGCAACGGGTGGCGGCGCTTCGGCACTTCCAGCTCTTCAAATCTTTCCCCCGCGACTGACTCCATTGCGTGTGACGCACGGCGTCATCGCCTTCCTGGCTCCAAATGCAAGTCCAGTCGCCCGGAAGGCGATGACCCCGCCCGTTCGACCGATCGATCAGGCTCGGCACAAAGCCATAAGACCTTTGCGTCAGGCGGCGGTCGCACTGCCCGCGGAAAGGGAAGTGGGCAGGTGCCGTCTTCCGGTGCCGGCCATTCTCTGCCCCGGGGCGAGGGCAGCGACACCGGCGGTCGTACTGCCGCGCCGGGTGCTTCCGGGGGCGGAACTGACCGGGGCTTTTTGGGCCGCTCAGCGGCCTATAATCCAGCACTTATCTCCAGGTCGGGAGGGCTCAATGAAGAAAGTCGCCGTACTGGGTGCGGGACGGGTAGGCCGGGCGATCGTGCTGGACCTGGCACAGGAAGGTGAATTCGAAGTCACCGCGGTGGATCACTCAAAGGCCATACTCAAACCTCTGCAGGGCCTGGCCGGGGTGAAGGCGGTGGAGGCAGATCTGTCGGATGCCGATGCCGTGCGCTCGGTGGTGGAGTCCCAGGACATCGTCGTTGGTGCGGTTCCCGGTACCTTGGGTTTTCAGACGCTGCGCACGGTGATCGAAGCCGGCAAACCCGTTGTGGATATTTCCTTCTGTCCTGAAGACGAATTCGAGCTGCACAATCTGGCCTGCGAAAAAAACGTCGTCGCCATTATCGACTGCGGCGTTGCGCCGGGGCTGAGCAACATGATGCTGGGCTTTCACGCGGCCAACATGAGCAAGCTCAACCGTTTTGCATGCTATGTCGGCGGATTGCCCGTCATCCGGGCCTGGCCCTTCGAGTACAAGGCGACTTCTTCGCCAGCCGACATCATCGAAAAATACACGCGCCCTGCGCGCTTACGCATCGACGGCAAAGACGTCGTGAAACCCGCGTTGAGTGACATCGTGCTGATGGATCTGCCGGGTGTCGGAACCGTGGAGGCATTCAACAGCGACGGACTGAGAACCCTGCTGACCACGATCGATTGCCCGAACATGGTGGAGAAAACCGTGCGTTACCCGGGTCACGCGTTGAAGATGCGCCTGTTGCGCGACACGGGTTTCTTTGAAACCCATCCGCGCGCGGTAGCCGATACGGAAGTCGTGCCGCGGGACCTGAGCGTGGAGCTGCTCTCCGCTGCCTGGGGCCTGGCGGATGATGACGAGGACCTCACCGTCATGCGGGTGGAAGTGGAAGGTGAGGAGAACGGGCATCCCATCACCCATGTCTATGATCTTTTCGACCGTTACAACCGGGAAACGCGCACGCACTCCATGGCCCGGACTACCGGCTATACCTGCACGGCGGTCGTGCGTCTGTTGGCCGCGGGGCTCTATGACAAACCCGGTATCTCGCCTCCCGAGATGCTGGGCCGCGAGCCGGATTGTCTGCAGTTTATTCTGGACAGGCTGGAAGAGCGGTACGTGGAACTCAGCCTCGACTCACGGGTGCCCAGAGCCTGATTTCGGGGCCTGATTCCGGAGCCTGCGAAGGGCGGCCCAAGCGAATGAGCCGCCCTTTTCATATTGCCTGTCCGTCACCCCTGTTGATCCGCGATCCAGCGGTCAATCTTGGTTTCGAGAACATCCAGCGGCAATGATCCGTCGATCAGAATCGCCTCATGAAATTCCCGGGGATCGAAAGATGACCCCAGTTGCGCCTCTGCGCGATCACGCAGTTCGCGGATTTTGAGCTGGCCGATCTTATAGGCCAGCGCCTGACCGGGCCAGGCGATGTAGCGTTCCGCTTCGGAAACCGCCCGGGCCTCCTTGACCGCCGTATTGGCGTACATATAGTCCAGCACGTCCTGCCGGGTCCAGCCCTTGGCGTGCAGACCCGTGTCCACCACCAGCCGCACCGCGCGCCACAACTCCGCATTGAGCGCACCGAAATACTGATAGGGGTCCGTGTAAACACCCATTTCTTTTCCGAGGCTTTCCGCGTACAAACCCCAGCCCTCGATGTACGCGGTGAAACCGCCGAAGCGCCGGAAGCGCGGCAGTTCTTCGACCTCCTGTTGCAGCGCGATCTGGAAGTGGTGTCCCGGCACGGCTTCGTGCAGGAACAGTGATTCCATGGCCCACTTGGGTCGGGCGTTCAGATCATAGGCATTGGCGTAGAAAACGCCTGGCCGTGAGCCATCCGGTGCGGCGCGCTGGTAGGACCCCCCGGAAGAGGATTTCTCACGAAAGGGTTCAACGGCCCGGATTTCGTAATCCGCCTCGGGAAAACGCTTGAACAGTTTGGGCGCCAGGGCGTGCACGTATTCGCGCATGTCCCGGTAACCGTTGATGAGATCCTCACGCTCGGTGAAGTAGAACTGGGGATCGTCGTTCATGAATTCGAAGAAGTCTTTCAGGTCTCCATCGAATCCAACGTCGGCCATCACACTGCGCATTTCGCCATGGATACGCCCGACCTCCTCCAGTCCGATCTGGTGGATTTGCTCCGGCGTGAGATCCGTGGTGGTGCGCATGCGTACTGAGTAGGCGTACCAGGCCTCGCCGTCCGGGAGCGCATAGAGTCCGACCGTGTCGCGAGTGGCGGGCAGGTACTCGTCGCGGATGAAATCGCGCAAGCGCGCGTAGGCAGGGACCACCACGTTCCGGATGGCATCGGAATAGGCAGCGGCAAGACGCTCACGATCCTCCACGGAAAAGTCCTCCGGCATGTTTTCAACGGGCCGATAAAAAAGACTCTCGGTGACGTCGTCCACCACGTGTGCTTCGAGTTGCGGCAGGGTTTTCTCCATGAGTATCCGCGGGTTTATGACACCTGCCGCCATGCCCTCGCGCATGTTTTCGATGGCCTGATCGATCCATACGCTGAAACCGTCCATGCGTCCCAGAAAGTCATCGTAGTTTTTCACCGTCTTGAACGGGTGGAGGCTGCCACCGGAACCCATCTGGGCGAAAAAGTTCGGTGTGCTGAAAAACTGGTTGACGGGGATCAGGTAACCGGGAAACCGCAGGCTCTCGATGTCGTTTTCCCGTTCGGTCTTGAACACTTCCCAGGTCAGCAGGTCCTGACCCTCCAGCAGGCCGGGCTCGATACTGTTGATCCGTTCCAGGAATTCCCGGCCCAGCGCTTCGGTCCTGGCCCGATGTTCGGGTCCGATGGAATTGGCGAACTGGTCGTCCCAGCGGTGATCGCCGAGCGATGTGGCGCGGACAGGGTTCAGCTCCAGATTGCGCTCGAAGTGCTCATCCACCAACGCCGCAAGTTCTTGCGACTCGGCCGTTTTGGCATCAACCAGTTCCGTCTCCGCCTGGGCTTTGGTGTCGGGAGCAGCGGTGGTTTCCCCTGTCTGGTCGCCGCCGCAGGCCGCAAGGGTAAGCGCGCAAAGCGTGGTAAGAAAAAGATATCGCATCGCGATTCCTCCGTTAGATTTGTTCAGTTCAGGTCCGTGTAGATCTGCCGTAACCGCGTTTGCAACGCGGGCACCACCCGGGTTTCAAACCAGGGGTGGCGCCGAAACCATCCTATGTTGCGTGGCGAAGGATGCGGCAACGGCAGGAATTCGGGGAGGTAACTTTGCCATTGTTGGACGGTTTCCGCCACGCCGGATCTGCGCTCCGGGCTCAGGTAATGGGCCTGGGCGTACTGGCCGATCAGCAGGGTCAGTTCGATATTGGGCATTTCCGCCAGCAACCGGGGCAGCCACAGTTCGGCGCATTCCCGGCGGGGCGGCAGATCCCCCGAGGCGCCACGGCCCGGGTAGCAATAACCCATGGGAATGATGGCAAAACGGCGCTCGTCATAAAAAGCGTCCCGCTCCACCGACATCCATTCGCGCAAGCGGTCCCCGGAGGGATCGTTCCAGGGAATGCCCGTCTCGTGTACCCGGGTGCCCGGAGCCTGCCCGACGATCAGGATCCTCGCGTCCACATGGGCGCGGAGTACCGGATTAGTGCCGAGAGGCAGTTGGTCGGCGCAGACCCGGCAGGCGCGTACCTCGGTCAGCAATCGCGCGAGTTTGCGGTTGCCTCTGTCGGTTGAGGCCCCCGCTCCCATTCAACTGTTGAAATGACGATCGATCTGATCGCACAGACAATGCAAAACGAGCAGATGAATTTCCTGCACCCGAGCCGTGTTCCGGACGGGCGCGCGGATCTCCACATCATCGTTCGCCAGCAGGTCTTTCATGGCGCCGCCATCACCACCGCTCAGCGCGATGACACGCATGTTGTTCTGATGGGCCACTTCGATGGCGGCGATGACGTTGGAGGAATTGCCGCTGGTGCTGATGGCCAGCAGCACATCACCCGGGCGACCCAGAGCCTCAAGCTGGCGGGCGAAAACCCGGTCGAAGTCATAGTCGTTGGCGATGGAGGTGAGCGTCGAAGAATCAGTGGTCAGCGCCACCGCTGCCAGGGCCTGACGTTCCGTTTCGAAACGGTTGATGAGTTCCGCGGCGAAATGTTGTGAATCCGCTGCCGAGCCGCCGTTGCCACAACTGAGGATCTTGCCGCCCGCGCGCAACGACGCGTTGATCATTTCGCTTCCCGCCAGGATGGCTTCGGGCAGGGCGTCGGCTGCCTTCTGTTTGGCTTCGATGCTGGCGGCAAAGAGTTCCCGGATTCGGTCGGTTGCATCCATCGCTATTCCTGTTTGGATATCAGGCGGCGGAAAAGGCGTCACGTATCCAGTCTACGTCAGGTTTGGCCCGGGCGCCGCTCATGGATACCACGTCGAAACGACAAGCCGAGTCCGCGAGCGCCGGGTGTGTCAGCAGCCAGTGGCTGGCGGTGGCGATCAATTTCGCACGCTTGCGTGCATCCACGGATTCCGCGCCGCTTCCGTAGTCCGTGCTGCGGCGGTAACGCACTTCCACAAACACCAGGTCATCATCATCGCGCATGATCAGGTCCAGTTCCCCGCGCCGGCAATGATAGTTGCTCTCCACAAACTCAAGCCCCTCCCGTTCGAGGTGCTCTCTCGCCATGCGCTCGAACTGCCCGCCGCTAGCCATTGACGTGGGCCATATCAGTTTCCCGCGACGACCTGACCGGTGCTGCTGATCAATCGTGGCCGCCCACCGAGAAACCGCGCCCAAAGGAGCTGGCGATATACCCGTCCCCCGGTGTCCATGGACAACCACCCGGTGTTGCCGGGAAAGGCGTCCCCGGGGTTCGCCTGCAGCCACCGCAGATAGGGCGCGATCTGGTAAGCGTCGATGCCCAGCGCGTATAACCGGGCCAGATTTCCTTCGGCGCCGGGCAGGGCCCGCACCACGCTTTCCCTGTCCGGCACGCCGGTGTCTGCCAGCAGCCACGGGATGTCACAGAACACAATGCCGTCCATGTCCCGGTCGGCCCCCGGGTTTGCCCGGCCACTGAATACTGACGAGGTGGCGTATACGGGCAGATCGGAGGCGCGATGGAAGCGCAGTTGAGGTTTGATGGAGCGTGCCTGATTCGGTCGCGCAGCCAGGAAGGCGAAATCCACGTCGTGCCGGCGCTGGGGCTCGAACTCCAGTGGCTGTCCGAGTATGCTGCGCAGGTTTTGTTGCCGGGCTTGAGATTCGTTCAGGGCCAGCAGTTGTTCCAGGGTGGCCGAATAATCGGTTTGTGTTGGGGAAAACGCGGCCTGGTCAACGATTACACCACCGAGTTGCGTGAAACGTTCCACGAATGCGTCGCGCAGGCGCCGTCCCCAGGCATCATCCGGGTGAAGCACCAGGGCCCGGCTGCCCGCATCACGGCGGGCGCGCTCCGCGGCCTGGTGGGCTTCCTGCTCCGGTGACAGGCCGAACTGAAAGAAGTCCGGCGACGCGCTGCCATTCATGGGGTCACCGGCGGAGCCGTGAGCGGGGGCATCCACATAGTTCAGCGCCAGCACCGGTACCGGTATGCTCCGCCCCAACAACGCCTCTACATTATTTCGTTGCACGGGACCCACGATCAATTCCGCGCCTTCCGCCAATGCACGATTCAACGCGGTGGTCAGGGTCGCAGTGTTGGCGCCCGTGTCATATATGTGAACGATGGGACGCCGTTCCGAGCTGCTGTCCGCGTACCAGGCCGCAAGAAAACCGTCTCGCACAGCGCGCCCCGCCCCGGAAAAACGACCGCTCCGGGGCAACAGCAAAGCGATGCGCCTGGGGCGCTCGAAGGTCGTCGTGGTTTCCAGTCCGGCATCGGCCAGTTGCAGATTGCTCGGGTGGTCCGGGTAGCGGCGGCGCCAGTCCGCCACCGCGCGGGTGAACTGCTCCGGGTCGTACCACCCCGCCCGCACCATCAGTGCAAAATCAATCCAACCGAGCAGGACAGGGTCGTTGCTCGCGTCCCGGCGGTAGCTTTCAAGTTGCCGCATGGGAACCTGGCGCAGGGTCGTGAGAATCGCGCGGCCGTTTTTCCTGCCGGCTTCGGGATCGCTGAGCCGTGAGGCCAGCGCGATGCGTTCGGATACACTCTGGGTGTTTCTTCCCAGCGTTTCGTTGGCCTGGGCTCGCAGTTCCCGCCAACGGATGTAGAGGTCATCCGGCAACCGGTCGCCGTCGAAATCAAGCAGGTTCAGTGCCCGGCGTGCCGCGCCCCGGACGAGAGCCGCATGCGCCGTGAGCAAGCGGTAGCGATCCGTGTCAGTCCCGCGAAGGTCCCCCGCATCCACCTGGCGCAGGGCGTTGATTCCGTTCTCGGCGCTGCCGGTCCGGAACCATGCGTCCGCCGCCTGCAGCAACAACCCATCCTTCGACGCCCCTCTCGCGTTGGCCGCGAGACTTTCATACGAGGCCGCTGCCTGCGCATACTGACCCTGATCCATGTAACGCTGCGCCGAAGTCGACGATGGGGCATCATCCCGTCGCACGGTTCCGCCACCGCCGCCGTGGCAGCCAGCCAGCAAACAGGCCAGAAAGAGGACAACGATGAAGCGTGATTTCGACATTGGGGTACGCGGTGGAGGCAGAAGTCTAACCTAGCGTGCGGTTCTTCACCTATGACCAGTTCGGCAAACAAGGGGTCACATAAGCCCGGTACCTTGTGGGTGGTGGCCACCCCCATCGGCAACCTGGGCGACATGAGCCACCGCGCCGTGGAGGTACTGAACCAGGTGAAGGTCATTGCCGCCGAGGACACCCGCCGCACGGGTACATTGCTCAATCATTTCGGTATCACCACACCCATGTTGTCCTGTCACGAGCACAACGAGGTGGCCCGGATCGAGGAACTGCTGGGGCGGCTGGAACGTGGGGAGGACGTGGCGCTGGTGTCCGACGCAGGCACGCCGCTGGTCAGTGATCCCGGTTTCCCGCTGGTGCGCGAGGTCCGGGCGCGCGGCATCCGGGTGTCGCCGGTTCCGGGACCCAGCGCGCTCACGGCGGCCCTGTCCGTTGCGGGGTTGCCGACGGACCGGTTTGTGTTCGAAGGTTTTCTGCCCTTCAGGCGTGAAGCGCGTCGAAAGCACCTGGCCCGTCTGGCGGGCGAACAGCGCACCCTGGTTTTCTACGAGTCCACGCACCGGATCGTGGAAATGCTGGCGGACTGTGCCGAGATCCTGGGTCCCGAACGCCCGGCAGCGATTGCCCGTGAACTGACCAAGATATTCGAGTCCGTCTCCAGCGGCACTCTGTCCGAACTGAGGGTGGCGCTGGCCAGTGGTGATGAACCGGCGAAGGGTGAGTTCGTGGTGTTGATCGCCAGTCACCCGGAGACTGATCCCGACACGGGTGTGAGCGAGGAAGCCAGACGCGTGCTGGGGGTCCTGACCGCGGAGTTGCCCCCCAGCCAGGCCGCGAAGCTGGCCGCCGCCATCACCGGCGCGAAGCGCAAGCAACTCTACGAGCTCATCGCCGAACCTGTGGAGAAATTCGATAAAAACCAGTAACTTGCCGTCATACGGCGTCGCTGCTGCTTGAATTCGGCTGGCCGGGGCCTAAACTGGTCCTCTAGGGAGTCGGCCGGACGGTCGCTGCGGACCCCGAGTCATTCGTGGTCGCAGAGGAAAGTCCGGGCTCCGACGGGCAGGGTGCCAGGTAACGCCTGGGGGGCGCGAGCCCACGGAAAGTGCCACAGAGAACAGACCGCCTAAGTCCCGGCAACGGGACCGGCAAGGGTGAAACGGTGCGGTAAGAGCGCACCGCGCCGATGGCAACATCGGTGGCAGGGCAAACCCCACCCGGAGCAAGACCAAATAGGGGAGCATTGGCGTGGCCCGCGCTGCTCCCGGGTAGGTCGCTTGAGGTGCACGGTGACGTGCATCCCAGATGAATGGTCGTCCACGACAGAACCCGGCTTACAGGCCGACTCCCTTTTTTCTCTTCGCGGCTGGAAAGCCGCATCTACCAAGCCGCACCTCATCGCCCGAATCCTGATCGCTGCCTCGACACCGGGTCCAGCGCTTAGTTAGACTCCGCGCCGGAATAACAAGACGAGCGGGGATTCTCATGCTCCGAAAAGCGCTTTTTGTATTGGCTACTTTGACTCTCGCCGGCACCGGCCTGGCGGGGGACCTGATCGACAACGGTTCCTTCGAAAACGGTCTGAGCGAGTGGAGCCAGGCCAGCACCGCTGAGCCGGGGGCCAGCTTCGAATCCGTCCCCAACGGCGCCAGCCATTCCATCGGTCCGGTCTGTGTGGCGCCGCCGGGGTTCCCGGGCAGCGGTGATTTCTGGGCCGTGTCCTGCCAGGGGGGTGAGAGCATCCACGCCCTGTACCAGGATTTCTCGGTACCCGCCGGGGGCGGGTTTTTTCAGATGGTGGCCGGTGTGGACATGTGCTCGGTCCCGGGCGGCGCCTGCACCGGCGGCACCAAGGCGTGGGCTAACGGCGAAACTGCCGCTGGCGCGGCCAGCGCGACCGGCAGCCTTTGGGTGGACAAGGGCGGCTTTCCGGATTGCCTGCCCCTGGGGAAGGGCGCGGTACCCAAGGGTATACCGGGTGATGATGACGACGATGATGATTGCGTTTACATCGATTTCACCGACCCTGCAGCGGACGTGCTCGATGAGAGCGCATTCCTGCAACGGCTGGGGGGCTTGCCGTGAACATTGACGCACCCCCGGCCCTGGGCCCGGTGTTCGATCTGGGCGCCTATGCGGGCCAGACCATCCGGCTCCGCATCTGGGTGCAGGCCGCGAACGCCCCGGTGGCGGTGCAGGCGGACACCGTGGATGCCCAGGGCCGCTATACGATTCCTGCCCTGCAACCGCTGGGTCTGGCGCTGTTGGCGCTGGTGCTGGGCGGGGTGGGTATCGCAGCCCGCCGCCGCTGGCGCAAGGGCTGATCCAGGTTCATGCTGATTTGCTGCAGCGCAGCACGTATTCGTGCTGCGCTGCAGCGTTTCGGGCATGCGAAACTCACGGAAGCCCCTGATCTGACGTAGTTTTTTCCTTGACATGCCGGATTTGGCCGCCCATAGTTGCCGTCGAGTGGGAATTTGTGGGTATTTGTGGGATTGCGGGGGCCAACCGTGTTTCACGGCGAAACATCGATCAATCTGGATGCAAAGGGGCGGCTCGCCATCCCCACGCGTTACCGTGACGCCATCAGCGAGTCCTCCAGCGACCAGCTGATTCTCACCATCAACCCTTTCGATACGAACCACAACCTGTGGTTGTACCCCCTGCCCGAATGGGAGCGGGTGCAACGTCAGGTCATGGCGCTTTCCACCAGTAATGAGACGCACCGCTGGGTGCAGCGCTTCCTGGTGGGCAGCGCGGCGCGTTGCGATCTGGACAGCGCCGGGCGGATTCTGATCCCCGGACCCCAGCGGGAGTTCGCCGGATTGAGCAAGAAGATCGCGCTGCTGGGGCTGGGGCACCGCTTCGAGCTCTGGGATGACGCCACCTGGAATGCCCTGCGTAACCAGCAACTGGAGGGTGGCCTGGAATCCGGCGGTCAGGCTTCCATGGAACTGGACGGCTTGTCGCTGTGATGGCCAGCACCCATGTCGCGACTCATCAATCAACCCTTCTGGAGGCGATGAACAGCCCCGCGCATCAACCGGTCCTGCTCGGTGAGGCGCTGACGGCCCTGAACATCGAGCCCGGCGGCATTTACCTCGATGCGACTTTTGGCCGGGGCGGTCATACGGAGGAGATCCTGGCGCGGCTCGGTGACCGTGGGCATTTGTATGCCCTGGACCGTGACCCGGATGCGGTGTCCTTCGCTGAACAAAGGTTTGGCGACGATCCGCGTTTCAACATCGCCCATGCTTCCTTCGCTCAACTCGATTTGCTCGCCCGCGAATGGCGACTCACGGGCGCCTGTAACGGGATTCTGATGGATCTCGGTGTTTCCTCACCGCAGTTGGACGATCCGGCTCGCGGGTTCAGCTTTCAGTCCGACGGCCCCCTGGACATGCGCATGAACCCGCGGGCTGGAGAGTCCGCTGCGGCCTGGATTGCACGCGCCGACATGGACGAGATCGCGCGCGTATTAAAGGAGTACGGCGAAGAACGCCACGCCCGGCGCATCGCCCGCGCCATCGTCAACGAACGGGAACTGCACGCAATAGAAACCACGGCGCAACTGGCAGAAATCGTGGCTGGTGTTCCCGGCGCCGGTGACAAGCACAAACACGCGGCCACGCGAACGTTTCAGGGGATTCGCATTCATATCAATCACGAGCTGGATGAATTGCGAACCGCTCTGTCACAGGCAATCGATATGCTCGCCACGGGTGGGCGCCTCGTGGTGATCAGTTTTCATTCGCTGGAAGACCGCATCGTGAAGCGTTTCCTGCGCACCGAAAGCCA
>Ga0114950_10003973_pt1 | contig 11456 bp, 10 predicted proteins | sample N075metaG_FD_83503 | JGI IMG/M metagenome (GOLD analysis project Ga0114950, IMG submission 83503) | Deep subsurface microbial communities from Kermadec Trench to uncover new lineages of life (NeLLi) - N075 metaG | ecosystem: Environmental > Aquatic > Marine > Ocean trench > Sediment | place...
AGCGAGCCGACCACGCCGGCCAGCGCGCCCAGCACGCCGCCCTCGGAACAGGACGGGATCAGCCCGGGCGGCGGCGGTTCGGGGAAAATGCAGCGGTAGCAGGGATGGGGTTCGCCGAGATAGGCCTTGTAGGTCGAGATTTGGCCCTCGAAGCGCAGGATGGCGGCCGAGACCAACGGCTTTTCGCCCAGGTAACAAACGTCGGTGACCAGGAAGCGGGTGTCGAAATTGTCGCTGCCGTCGACCACGACGTCGTAGTCGGCGATCAGGCGGGCGGCGTTGGCGCTGGTGAAGCGCCGCTGGATGCCGATCAGGTCCACGTCCGGGTTGAGCTCGGCCACGGTGGCCGCCGCGCTTTCCACCTTGGGCTGGCCGATGCGCGCGGTCGTGTGCAGCACCTGGCGTTGCAGGTTGGACAGGTCGACCACGTCGTCGTCCACCACGGCGATGACGCCGACGCCGGCGGCGGCCAGATACATCACCAGCGGCGAGCCCAGCCCGCCGGCGCCGATCACCAGCACCCGCGACCGCAGCAGCCTGGCCTGGCCGATGCCGCCGACCTCCTGGAGGATGATGTGGCGGGCGTAACGGTTGATCTGGTCTTCGCTGAAATCCATGACACGAGCCCGAGGGCGCGCTGGTCATACGCGGGCGCCCACGGCGCCCCTTATATCCGGGGCGTCGTCATTTATCTAGCGCGCGGGCTCCAGCATGTAACGCCTCAGGCAGGCGTCGATATGGCGCATGGACAGGCCTTTCCACAGCTCGGTGGCCTCGTCGGCGGGCAGCGGGCCGTGCCGTTCCTCGGTGCCCTCGACCAGGGTCCGAAAGTCGGTATCGGTATATTCGCCCCCCACGACGTAATACAGCATGGCTCACCTGCTTGGACTGGCGGTCACAACCTGGGGCCTGGGGCCTGAAACAGGCTGTCCAAAGCAATATTGGCCGCGCGCCGGCGGTTTCAACGCCGTAATTAAGGGTAATTAAGGGGACACAATACTTAATTGGTACAGATGCCGGCCGCCAAGCGCGGCGCAAATCGGTGGTCCAAGCGGCAAAACATGAGGTGCGCCGGCAGAGATAAGTATTGTGTCCCCAAAACTAGAAGACGGCGCGGTTATTTCATCGTTGGGATCGAGAAATCGGCGCCTTCGCGGATGCCCGAGGGCCAGCGCGCGGTCACGGTCTTGAGCCTGGTGTAAAAACGCACGCCGTCCATGCCGTGGGTATTGGAGTGGCCGAACATGGAGCGCTTCCAGCCGCCGAAGCTGTAATAGGCCACCGGCACCGGGATCGGCACGTTGACGCCGATCATGCCGATATTGGCGCGCGACGCGAAATCGCGCGCGGCGTCGCCGTCGCGGGTGAAGATCGCGGCGCCGTTGCCGTATTCGTTGGCGACCACCACGTCGAGCGCGCTTTGGTAATCGGGCGCGCGCACCACCGACAGCACGGGGCCGAAGATCTCTTCCTTGTAGATGTCCATGTCGGTGGTCACGTTGTCGAACAGGCAGCCACCCATGAAATAGCCGTTCTCATAGCCCTGCAAGGTCACGCCGCGGCCATCGACCACCAGATCGGCGCCCTGTTCGACGCCGGAATCGACCAGGCCCTCGATGCGCTCCAGCGCCTGCTTGGTGATGACCGGACCCATCTCCGTGTCCGGGTCGGTATAGGGGCCGATCTTGAGCGCGGAGACGCGCGGCGCCAGCTTTTCGATCAGCGGTTGCGCCGCGCCGCCCACCGCGACGACCACGGAAACCGCCATGCAGCGCTCGCCGGCCGAGCCGTAGCCGGCGCCCATCAGCGCGTCGGCGGCCTGATCCAGGTCCGCGTCGGGCATCACCACCATGTGGTTCTTGGCGCCGCCCAAGGCCTGCGCGCGCTTGCCGTTGGCGGCCGCCGTGGCGTAAACATATTCGGCGATCGGGGTGGAACCGACGAAGCTCACGCCGGCCACGCGCGGGTCGCCCAGCAACGCGTCCACCGCTTCCTTGTCGCCGTTGACCACGTTGATCACGCCGTCCGGGCAGCCGGCTTCGTGCAGAAGCTCGGCCAGGCGCAGCGGACAGGACGGGTCGCGTTCCGACGGCTTGAGCACGAAGGTGTTGCCGCACGCGATGGCCAGCGGGAACATCCACAGCGGGATCATGGCCGGAAAGTTGAACGGCGTGATGCCGGCCATCACGCCGACCGGCTGGCGCATGGTATAGCTGTCGACGTTGGTGCCGACCTGTTCGGTGAACTCGCCCTTGAGCAAATGCGGAATGCCGCAGGCGAACTCGACCACCTCGAGGCCGCGCGTGATCGAGCCCTTGGCGTCGTCGATGGTCTTGCCGTGCTCCGACGAGACCAGCTCGGCGATCTCGTCCATGTGCTTCTCGATCAGTTCCTTGTAGCGGAACATCAACCGCGCGCGCTGGATCGGCGGCGTGCGCGACCAGCTCGGGAAGGCGGCCTCGGCCGCGGCGACCGCGCCGGCGACTTCCGCCGCGCCGGCCAGGGGCACTTGGCGCGCGACCTCGCCGGTGGCCGGGTTGAACACGTCGCCGGCCCGGCCGTTGGCTCCCGACACCCGTTGGCCGTTGATGAAATGATGCAGAACCGTGGTCATGGGGTCTCCCGTTTGGTCGAAACGACGCCGGCGCGCCGCGCTATTTCAGATAGCCGAGTTCCTTCCACGTCGAATAGGATTCGCGGAACGCTTTCAGCGACTCCCAGGCGCGGGCGAAATCGGCGTCCTTGGCGGCTTCCTCGGCGACGACTACATCCCACGCCGCGCTGTAGGCGTCCAGAATTTCCTGTGGCCACAGGTGGAACTGGACGCCCTTTTCCTTGAGGAAGGCGATGGCCGGCACCTGGCGCGCCTCGCCCATGGCGATGCTTTCGCGCACCGAATCGCCGCACGCGGTGGTCAGCAGAACCTGCTGGCGCGGCGACAACGCGTTCCATTTGTCCAGGTTGAAAATCACGTCGACCCAGGTCGACTGCTGGTGCCAGCCGGGGAAATAGTAGTGCTTGGCGATCTGGTAGAAGCCGAGCCCCATGTCGATGGCGGGGCTGGCATATTCGGTGGCGTCGATGGTGCCGAGCTCGAGCGCCGGGAAGATGTCGCCGCCGGCGAGAAGCTGGGTCGACACGCCGAGCTTTTCCATGACCCGCGCGCCGAGCGCGAAGAAGCGCATCTTGAGGCCCTTGAGGTCGTCGAGCGATTTGATCTCCTCGCGGAACCAGCCCGAGGCTTCCGGCGGGAACAGGCCGCACGGCAGGCCCTTGATGTTGTTTTTCGCGTACAGATCGTCGTAAATCTCCTGGCCGCCGCCGAAATACATCCACGCCATGTATTCGGCCGACGCCGGGCCGAAGGGCACGGCGGCGAACAGTTGCAGCGCCGGCACCTTGCCGGCCCAGAAGCCCGGCGTCGCATAGCCCATGTCGACCGAGCCACTGGACACCGCGTCGAAGATTTCCAGCGCCGGCACCAGCGCGCCGGGCTCGTAATACTTGATCTCGATGCCGCCGTCCGACATCGTCGCGACGATGTCGCTGAAGCGAAAGATCAGCTCGCCGATCATCGGCGTGGTGCCGGCATAGGCGCTGGCCAACTTCAACCGCACCGGGGCTTCCGCCGGCGCGGCTGGCGCGGCCGCTTCCGGCGCGGCCACCGTGGTGGGCTGGGGATTGATGACGTAATGGCTGGCCGCGTAGCCGGCCACGAGGCCCACGATCAAGACGATGAGGGTACTGAATTGGCGCATGAGGTCCTCCCGTGCCTGGCCCCGGTTGCCGGCGCCAAGGTGAACGCCCAAGATACGCCAAAGCCGGGCACGCGTCAGCCCGTCAAAAGATCACGACACGAAGGCCGACCCGCCGCCGAACAGGCTGAAGATGTACAGACAATAGGCGACGATCATGGCCAGACCGACCGGCCGGTTGATCCGCCCGAAGGCGATCATCAGCAGCACCAGCAGCGCGGTCACGCCAAGCAGCACCCAAAGGTCGTAGCCCGCGACCTGGTCCGGCACCGGCACCGGCGAGACCATGGCGGTGATGCCGGCGATGCCCAGCATGTTGAACATGTTCGAGCCGATCACATTGCCGATGGCCAGGTCGGCGTGACGGCGGAACGCGGCCATCACCGAGGTCGCGAGTTCCGGCAACGACGTGCCGAAGGCGATCAGCGTGAGGCCGATCACCGCCTCCGACACCCCCGCCGCCCGCGCGATCCCGACCGCGCCGTCGATCAGCAGGTCGGCGCCGATCACCACGCCGGCGATCCCGCCCAAGGTGAGCAAAACGCCGACCGCCGGCGAATGCGGAATCGGACCCAATTCCTCCACCGCCTCCTCGGCGGTGTCGCCGGCGCCGTGGTTGTCCTTGCGCGCCGCGCGGAACGACCAGAACGTGTAGCCCGCCAGCAGCAGCACGAGGGCGCCGCCAAGCGGGCGCGAGATCACGCCGGTCAAACAGATGGCGACGAAGAGGACCGTAAAGATGACCATCGAGGAGCCGTCGCGGCGCGCCACCGCGGGCGCCACCACCAGAGGCACGATGATCGCCGACGCGCCCACGATCAGCAGGGAATTGGCGATGTTGGAGCCGACCACGTTGCCCAGCACGATGTCGGGATGGCCGGTCAGCGCCGCCTGGACGCAGACCATCAGTTCGGGCGCCGAGGTGCCGAAGGCGACCACGGTGAGCCCGATCACCAGCGGCGACACGCCCAGCGTTCGCGCCAACGCCACGGAGCCGCGCACCAGGATTTCGCCGCCCCCCAGCAACAGCGCGAGGCCACCGGCAATCAATACGAAAGTCATGGATTGGTCCCCGACGGCGGGCCGCGCCCGCTTTCACCCGTCATCTCAAGGATATATCGTGGTTTCGTCCACGGGGGATAGCGGCGCGGCGGATATTAATGGCAAATCCCGTGTTCGCGGGCTCGACCCGCGAACCCACGGACACGGATCGGGGTTGGTGGGCGGCGACCCGCCAACGCCCCTCGGTCCGTGTGCATGGATGGCCGGGTCGGGCCCGGCCACGCGACGATGAAGGCGTGGGGCGGGCAATGGTCGTCTTTTCGGAGAAAGAATTCTAACCTCTTGTTCGCGGGCTCGACCCGCGAACCCATGAACACGGACCGGAGTTGGTGGGCGCGTTCTACGTTTACATGCTTGGGAGTCGGCGACACGGGACGCTCTACATCGGCGTTACCAACAACCTTTTGCGCCGCGTTTGGGAACATCGCAATGGCGTGGTGCCCGGATTCACGCGCGCGCGCCACGTTCATCGGCTGGTCTATTTCGAAACCCACGACACGATCGAGTATGCTCGTCCGCGCGAAAGTAATCTGAAGCACTGGTCGCGCGATTGGAAGATCGCGCTGATCGAGCGGCACGATCTCGATTGGCACGATCTTTACGACTCCCTGGGTCCGTGATCATGTGTAGCCGGGTCATGCCCGGCCACGCGAGGCTGTTGGAATATCCCGTGTTCGTGGGCGGAGCGCCTGTCAACACTCAACGGTCCGTGTGCATGGATGGCCGGGTCGGGCCCGGCCACGCGAGGATGAAGGCGTGGCCCGTGGTCAGCGGCGTTCGACCAGCATATTCTTGATTTCGCCGATCGCCTGGGCCGGGTTGAGGTTTTTCGGGCAGGTCTTGGTGCAGTTCATGATGGTGTGGCAGCGGTACAGCCGGAACGGGTCCTCGAGTTCGTCGAGCCGTTCGCCGGCCGCCTCGTCGCGGCTGTCGACGATCCATCGATAGGCCTGCAACAATACCGCCGGACCGAGATAGCGATCGGCGTTCCACCAGTAACTGGGGCAACTGGTCGTGCAGCAGAAACACATTATGCATTCGTACAGGCCGTCGAGCTTCTTGCGGTCTTCCTCGGACTGCAGCCGCTCGCGGTCCGGCGGCGCCGGCGTCTGGGTCTGCATCCACGGCTTGATCGCGGCGTATTGCGCGTAGGCCTGCGTCAGGTCCGGCACCAGGTCCTTGACCACCGGCATGTGCGGCAGCGGATAGACCTTCACGTCGCCCTTCACGTCGTCGATGAACTTGGTGCAGGCCAGGGTGTTGGTGCCGTCGATGTTCATGGCGCACGAGCCGCACACGCCCTCGCGGCACGAGCGGCGGAAGGTCAGCGTCGCGTCGACCTCGTTCTTGATCTTGATCAGCGCGTCGAGGACCATTGGCCCGCAATCGTCGAGATCGACCGTGTAGGTGTCGAGGCTCGGGTTCTGGCCGTCGTCCGGCGTCCAGCGGTAGACACGGAAGTCGCGCGCGTTGGTGGCGCCGGGCGGCGCGTCGTGGGTCTTGCCGGCGCCGACCTTGGAATTGGCGGGAAGCGTAAATTCGGCCATCGAAACTCTATCTCCGCTAGTACACCCGCGCCTTGGGCGGGAACACCTGCACGTCGTCGGTCATCGTGTACATGTGGACGGGGCGGTATTCGATCGTGACCTTGCCGGCCTCGTCGCACCACAGCACGCTGTGTTTCATCCAGTTTTCGTCGTCGCGGTCGGGGAAATCCTCGCGCGCGTGCGCGCCCCGGCTTTCCTCGCGATTGTAGGCGCCGTTCATGTTGACCTGCGCCTGATACAAAAGATTGTCCAGTTCCAGGGTCTCGACCAGGTCCGAGTTCCACACCAGCGAGCGGTCGGACACGCCGATGTCGTCGCGCTTTTGCCACAACCGGTTCAGCTTCTCGATACCCTCGCGCAGCACCTCGCCGGTGCGGAACACGGCGCAATGGGTCTGCATGATCTTCTGCATGTCGAGGCGCAGCGCGGCGGTCGGCGTGCCGCCCTTGGCGTGGCGGAACCGGTCGAAACGATCGACCGCCTTTTCGCTGGTGCCGTTGGCGAACGTCTTGACCGGCGCGCCGGGCTTGACCACTTCCGCCGCGCGGATCGCCGCGGCGCGGCCGAAAACCACCAAATCCAGCAGCGAGTTCGAGCCCAGGCGGTTGGCGCCGTGCACCGATACGCAAGCCGCCTCGCCGATCGCCATGAGGCCGGGCACCACCGCGTCCGGGTCGCCGTCCTTGGGCGTGACCACTTCGCCGTATAAGTTGGTCGGTACGCCGCCCATGTTGTAATGGCAGGTGGGCAACACCGGGATCGGTTCGCGCGAAACGTCGACGCCGGCGAAAATGCGCGCGGTTTCGGTGATGCCCGGCAGGCGTTCGGCGATCAGGTCCGCGTCCAGGTGCTCGAGATGCAGATGGATGTGGTCCTTCTCCGGCCCCACCCCGCGTCCCTCGCGGATTTCGATGGTCATGGAGCGGCTCACCACGTCGCGCGACGCCAAGTCCTTGGCGCTGGGCGCGTAGCGTTCCATGAAGCGTTCGCCCTCGGAATTGGTCAGATAGCCGCCCTCGCCGCGCGAACCCTCGGTGATCAGGCACCCGGCGCCGTAGATTCCGGTGGGGTGGAACTGCACGAACTCCATGTCCTGGCACGGCAGGCCGGCGCGTAGCGCCATGGCGTTGCCGTCGCCGGTGCAGGTATGCGCCGAGGTGCAGGAGAAATAGGTGCGCCCGTAGCCGCCCGTGGCCAGCACGGTTTCGTGCCCCCAGAAGCGGTGCAACGTGCCGTCGTCGAGGTTCCACGCCATCACGCCGCGGCACGCGCCGTCGTCGTCCATCAACAAATCGAGGGCGAAATATTCGATGAAGAATTCGGCTTGGTGCTTGAGCGACTGCTGATACAGCGTGTGCAGGATGGCGTGGCCGGTGCGGTCGGCCGCGGCGCAGGTGCGGTAAGCCTGGCCCTCGCCGTATTTGGTGGTCATGCCGCCGAAGGCGCGTTGATAGATCTTGCCCTCGGCGGTGCGCGAAAACGGCACGCCGTAATGTTCCAGCTCGATGATCGCCGGGATCGCCTCGCGGCACATGTATTCGATGGCGTCCTGGTCGCCGAGCCAGTCGGAGCCCTTGACGGTGTCGTACATGTGCCACCGCCAGTCGTCCTCGCCCATGTTGCCGAGCGCGGCCGAAACGCCGCCTTGCGCCGCCACCGTGTGGCTGCGGGTGGGAAACACCTTGGTCAGGCAGGCGGTCTTGAGCCCGCGCTCGGCCAGGCCGAACGTGGCGCGAAGGCCGGCGCCGCCGGCGCCGACCACGACGACGTCGTAGCTGTGGTCGATGATCGTGTATGCGTCGGTCATGGGCCTTACAACGCTATCTTGAGGACGGAATAGATACAGATCGCGGCCAGGAAAATGGCGCCGAAGCTGTTGGCGATCAGGCACGTCACCTTCACCGCCTTGGCGTGGACGTAGTCCTCGATCACCACCTGCATGCCCAGCTTGGCGTGGTAGAACACGGCGACGATCAACAGCACCAGAAAGATGCCGACGCCGGGATGGGCGATCCAGGCGGTCATCTCGGCGTGGCTGGCGCCGGCCAGGAAGGCCAGCGAGGCGACGATCCAGACGGTCAGCGGCACCAGCGCGATGGCGGTGAGGCGCTGCATCCACCAGTGCTCGACGCCTTCCTTGGCCGAACCATGACCGCGGGCCCGTTGCAACGGCGCGCGCAGGCTCATGATCCGCCTCCCGCCGACAGCCCGATTGTCCAGGCGACGGCGGTCAACACGAGGGTCGCCAACATCACCGCCCAACCCGAGCGCGCCGCGGTGTCCAGGTCGTAGCCGTAGCCGGCGTCCCAGAACAGGTGCCGAATGCCGTTGCACAGGTGATAGAACAGCGCGACCGACCAGCCCAACAACAACAACATGCCGATCCACGAGCCGAAGATGGCTTGCGCGGTATCATAATGCTCGGGCCCCAACGCGGTGGCGTAAAGCCAATAGGTCAGCACCACGGTGCCGAGCCACAGCCCCGCGCCGCTCATGCGGTGGAAGATCGACAGCACCGATGTAATTTGCGGCCGATAGACCTGAAGATGCGGAGACAGCGGCCGGTTCGCCTGGTCCATGTGCGGTGCCCCCTCTGTATGCGCGCCCGGCCGTCGCGGCCAAACCCCCCAGCGACGCGCCTCGCAAGCGGCGCCGCCTGGTCAATACCCGTCAAGTGTGGCGCGTGGCGACCGCTTTGTCCAGGGTCGATGGGGATGGTTCTTTATTCGACGAATTTGCCGCCTTCAAGCAGTCTCGATGAGGCGATCGCCCGGCAGGCGCAAGGTGACGATCGTGCCCTCGTCCACGACGCTGGTCACATCCAGCGCGCCGCCGTGCAGTAGCGCGAGTTGGCGGCTGAGCGACAAGCCCAGGCCGGTGCCCTGGTGGTGGCGGTTGCGCTGGTGGTCGACCTGACCGAACACGGACAGCGCCACTTCGATGTCGTCGGCCGACATGCCGACGCCGGTATCGGCGACCGTGACCACCACGTCGCCGCCGGGCTCGATTTCGGCGCTCACCGTGATGCGGCCGCCCTTCGGCGTGAACTTGACCGCGTTGGACAACAGGTTGAGTAGAATCTGCAAAATCTTGCGCCCATCGGCCATCAGCGGCGGCAGGGGCTCGAGGCATTCGTTAACCAGGGTCAAGCCGGCGGTCTCGACCTGTTCGGCCATCACGCGAGTCGCGTCGGCCAACAGGGCCGAAATCTCCACCGGCTCGTCCCTGAGCACAAGCTTGCCGGCTTCCGCCTTGGACAGGTCGAGAATGTCGTTGATCAGCGCCAGCAAATGGGTGCCGCTATCGCGGATTCCGCAGACATATTCGGCGTAGCGCTCCGAGCCCAGCGGGCCGAACGATTCGTTGCGCATGACCTCGGAGAAGCCGATGATCGAGTTGAGCGGCGTGCGCAGTTCGTGGCTCATGTTGGCCAGGAAGGCGCTTTTCGCCTGCGCCGCCTGTTCGGCCGCGTCGCGCGCCTCGCTCAGCGCCGCCTCGCGTTGCTTGAGATCGGTGATATCGGTCAGCACCAGCGCGAAACCGCCGTCGCCGGTGGGATATTCGCGCACCAATGCCCAGAGGCCGTCGCGGGACTGTTGTTCGAGGGCGTTTTCAAACTGGCGGTGATGGGCCCAGCGCGCGCGCATCTGCGCATCGCCGGACCCCAGCGAGTGGATCCAGAATCCGCTGTCGATCCGGCCTCCTATGATGTCCTCCCACAGCGCGCCCGGCGCCACCAGGTGGGCGGTCTTCTCGTCCGTCCAGCGGTACTTCTCGTTGCACACCACCAGGCGGTCGTCCGCGTCGAACAGGGCGATGCCCTCGGAAATGCTTTCCATGGCGCCCATCAAGTGGGTAAGCGCCGTGGTGGCGCGTTCCTCGGCCTCGAATTCGCGCGTGATGTCGGCGCCGGTGCCGCGGTAGCCCAGGAAATTGCCGCCGGAGTCTTGGAAAGGCCGGCCGCTGACCTTGAGCCGGCGCGCCTTGCCGTCCTTTCCGGTCCGCGTATAGACGAAGTCCTTGAACGGCCGCCGCGCGGCCATGCCTTCCATGTGCGCAATGAGGTCGGGATTGTCGGGCGCGTCGGCGACCTCGCGCCGCGTCCGTCCGATGACGGCGGCCGGGTCGAGGCCACCCGGCGCCAGGTTCTGGCCCCAATGTCCGGTGAAGCACAGGTTCGCGTCGGTCTCCCAGAACCAGTCCGACGCGGTTTCGGCGAAATCGCGGAACCGCGCCTCGCTGGATTCGATGGCTTGTTGCGAACGCTTGCGCTCCGCCAAGTCGAACATCGCCGTCACGTACACCGTTTCGCCGCCGAGATCGAGGGTTTCCGTCGACACGCTGACCCAGAATTCCGTGCCGTCGCTGCGGCGCACCTTGATTTCCCAGTCGTCGATCCAGCCGTACTTGTCCAGGGCCGCGCGCACGCTCGGGCGAATGCTCGGTTCGGCATAGAAATTCGCGACGTTCATTTTGGTGGCCCCGCCTTCCGGCAGGCCCAGCAACATCTCCAACTTCGGATTGGCATAGACGATGTCGCCCGTGCCGGCGTTGGACACGAACAGGGGCACGGGACTGGCGGCGTATATTTCGCGCAGCCGCGCCGCGCTTTCGCGATGCGCCACATCGCCGCGCTTCAGCGCCGTGATGTCGGTCCGCGTGACCATGACGCCGCCGTCCGCGGCGCGGCGCGCGCGCGCCAACAGCCAGCGGTCTCCCGCGCAAGCCATCTCGACGCCACCCGTATCGTCGGCCGCCAGCAAGGCCCGCGCCAAGTCCTCGGCGGTGTCGAAGCCGTCACCGACGGCACCTGATTTCAGGATGGCGCGGAGCACGTCTTCCCACGCGGCGCCCAGCGCCACGATGGGCGCGAGTTCGGGGATCGCGTCACGGTAAAGCGCGTTGCAGGCGACGAGCCGATAATCGGCGTCATAAAGCGCGGCGCCGTCGGGCAGCGAATCGAGCATCGCCGCCACGCCGGCGCGCGACCCGTTCGCGATGTCCGCGCGGCCCATCGCCGTTCGCGCCAATCCGCCCATGCGGTGGCTCCCCTTAATCCCAACGGACCGATCTTGAGGTCGCGTGGTTACCA
>Ga0114950_10003976_pt1 | contig 11452 bp, 11 predicted proteins | sample N075metaG_FD_83503 | JGI IMG/M metagenome (GOLD analysis project Ga0114950, IMG submission 83503) | Deep subsurface microbial communities from Kermadec Trench to uncover new lineages of life (NeLLi) - N075 metaG | ecosystem: Environmental > Aquatic > Marine > Ocean trench > Sediment | place...
AGTATCAGGGTCTGAATTTTTACATCGGGTTTTATGGAAAGTTTAACCGCGCTGGGGAAGCCCGCGCCGCCAAGCCCGGCAATACCGGCCTCGCGGATACGACCTAGCAGCTCGCTGCGCTCCACTCCGGTGTAGTCTCGCTCTCCCCGGTGAGCAATCCAGGTATCGTCTCCATCGGTGTCGATGACAATACAGGGCGCCGAAAACCCCGAGGGATGGGCGATGATGCGCTTCTCTATGGCGCTGATCACGCCGGAGGTGGGGGCGTGCAGCGGCACGCTGACAAAGCCTTTGGCCTTCGCGATCAACTGCCCCTTAAGAACGCGCTCACCTATACTGACAACACAGGTCGCGGGCGCGCCTATGTGCTGGGACAGGGGTAAAATGAGCTGTGGGGGGATGCCTGCGCTGGCGATGGGCTGGCCTACAGACTGATGTTTGTTTTCCGGGGGATGAATGCCGCCGTGAAAATCATGAACCTTTCTCATGCGGTGCCCCCCTGTGGTTGGCCAGCATCGGTGGCGATAATTTCCACGCTGCGGCTGTTGGGGTCGGGCAGGGCCCAATTCCACGTTTGCAAGGTTTGCTCCTGCGGAATCATGTCAATGCAGTCCACCGGGCAGGGTTCCACGCACAAATCACAACCCGTACACTCGCTGATAATAACCGTATGCATTTGCTTGGCCGCCCCCAGAATGGCATCCACAGGGCAGGCCTGAATACACTTGGTGCAACCGATACACTCGTCTTCACGGATATAGGCGACGGTGGTGATATTCTCCTCGCCGTGCTCTTCATCCAGGGGAATTGCCTCCATATCCAGTAAGTCAGCCAGGGCGGCAATAGTGCCTTCGCCGCCGGGTGGGCATTTGTTTATTGCCTCGCCGTCGGCGATGGCCTGGGAGTAGGGCCTGCAGCCCGGGTAGCCACACTGGCCGCATTGGGTTTGCGGTAACAGGTTGTTTATCTGGTCGGCAATCGGGTTGCCTTCGGCCTTGAATTTCACTGCGGCGAAGCCCAGTATCGCTCCAAAAACCGCACCCATCGCCAGTAGCGCGAGCACAGCGGTGATCAGTGGGTAGGCAATAATTAATGCTAACACTTCGATTACACCAGCCCGGCAAAGCCCATGAATGCCAGCGACATCAGGCCTGCGGTCACCATGCCGATGGCGGCGCCTTGAAAGGGCAGCGGTACATCGGCCACGGTGATGCGTTCGCGCATGGCCGCGAACAGCACCAGCACCAGTGAAAATCCCAGGGCGGCGCCGAAGCCGTAAAACAACGACTGCAGAAAGTTGTGGCTCTTGTTGATATTGAGCAGCGCGACGCCCAATACGGCGCAATTGGTGGTAATCAACGGCAAATACACACCCAGTACGCGATACAACAGCGGTGAGCTTTTACGTACTACCATCTCGGTAAATTGAACGACCACGGCAATGACCAGAATAAAGGAGATAGTGCGCAGGTACTCTAGGCCCAGCGGTTCCAGGATGAAGGCGTAGGTGAGATAACTACAGGCAGAGGCCAGGGTAAGAACAAAGGTGGTGGCCATGGACATGCCCATGGCGGTCTCCAGTTTGTTGGACACACCCATAAACGGGCACAGGCCCAGAAACTGCACCAGCACGAAGTTGTTAACCAGGATCGCACCCACTAACAATATCGAATAGTCTGCCAGCATTGTGTAACGCCCTCCTTGTCTACTTTACCTGCATGCCAGGGGTTGCCCCCTCGTGGGGCTGTAACAGAAAAATGTCTTCGCCGCCGGGGCCCGCCGCCAGCACCATGCCCTCAGACATTCCAAAGCGCATTTTCCGTGGTGCCAGGTTGGCTACCATAACGGTGAGCTTGCCCACCAGATCCTCGGGGCGGTAGGCGGCCTTGATGCCGGCAAAGACTTGTTTTTCCTCGTCGCCCAGGCTCAAGGTAAGACGCAGCAATTTGTCGGCACCCTCTACGTGGTCGGCGGCAACGATCTTCACGATGCGCAGATCGACCTTGGCAAAATCGTCAAACTCGATAATGGCGGGTTTGTCGCCACCGTTGCGTGCAACTTTGCCGGCTGTTTTTTTCTCCCCTGTGGCCGCTGGCTGCTGCTCCTTGCTCGCCTCTATCATGGCCTCGACCTGTTTACTTTCTATTCGTGTCATCAAGGGCTTGAACCTGGACAGCTGGTGTCCCAGCAACGGGCCCTGCAGGGCCGTCCAGTCCAGCGAACAATTGAGGAACTGTTCGCTCTTGCGGGCCATGACGGGCAGCACCGGTTTCAGGTAAGTGAGTAGTACGCGAAACAGGTTGATACCCACGCTGCACACATCGTGTACGGCCTGCTCGCCGCCGTCCTGTTTTGCCAGTACCCAGGGTTTTTTCTCGTCTATGTACTGGTTGGCCCTGTCGGCCAGGGTGATAATTTGCCTGATGGCTTTGTTAAACTCCCGTTGCTCGTACAGTGCGGCAATTTCATCGCCGGCGGCAATGAAGTCTTGCATCAGCTGCGGTTCTGCACACTGTTGGGTGAGTTGGTTGTCGAAACCTTTGCGCAAAAAGCCGGCGCAGCGGCTGGCGATGTTGACCACCTTGCCCACCACGTCGGAGTTGACCCGTTGCACAAAATCCTCCAGGTTCAGGTCTATATCGTCGATGGTGGCGCTGAGTTTGGCGGCATAGTAATAGCGCAGATACTCGGCATCGAGGTGTTCCAGGTAGGTGCTGGCGTTGATAAACGTGCCTCGGCTCTTGGACATCTTGGTGCCGTTCACTGTGAGAAAGCCGTGAACGTAGACGGCGGTGGGCGTGCGCAGCTTGGCCGAGTGCAGCATGGCCGGCCAAAAAAGGCCGTGGAAGTTGATAATATCCTTGCCAATAAAGTGGTACAGCTCGGCACTGGACCCCAATTCCCAGTAGTCGTCGAAGTTAACGTTTTCTCGTTCACAATAGTTCTGGAAGCTGGCGAGATAGCCTATGGGGGCATCCAGCCACACGTAAAAATACTTGCCCGGTGCCCCCGGGATTTCAAAACCGAAGTAGGGCGTGTCGCGGCTGATATCCCACTCCTGCAGGCCTGCGTCGGTCCACTCGCGTAGTTTATTGGCCACCTGAGACTGCAGCGTACCGGAGTCTATCCAGGTTTTCAGCATATCTTCAAACTCGGGCAGTTTGAAAAAATAGTGCACCGAGTCTTTCTCGATAGGGGTGGCACCGGAAATGACCGATACCGGGTCGATCAACTCGGCCGGGCTGTAGGTAGCGCCGCAGGCCTCACAATTGTCACCGTATTGGTCCGGCGTCTTGCAGCGCGGGCAGCTCCCCTTAATAAATCGGTCTGCCAGAAAAAGTTGCTTCTCCGGGTCGAAGGCCTGGCTGATGGTGCGTTTGGCAATATGCCCGTTGGCCTCAAGCCGTTGGTATATGGTCTCGCTCCAGACGCGGTTTTCGTCCGAGTGGGTGGAGTAAAAATTATCGAAGCCAATATGAAAGCCGGCGGAGTCTTTTTCGTGGGACGCCTTCATATCGGCAATTTGCTGTTCCGGGGTAATGCCCAGCTTCTCTGCGGTCAGCATAATGGCTGTGCCATGGGCGTCATCGGCACAGACGTAGATACAGTTATTGCCGCGAGATTTCTGGAAGCGCACCCAGATATCGGTCTGCACCTGCTCCAGCATATGGCCCAGGTGCAAGGGGCCGTTGGCATAGGGCAGGGCGCTGGTCACCAGAATATTACGCGGTGAGGATTCGGGCATGATCGGGGCGTTCCGGGTTGCTGGAAAGGGCTGCTATTGTAGCGGTTTTGACGTCATTTTTCACCTGCGCCGTGCATTTCCATTGCACCATTGTTGTATGCCCTACATGTCCCTATACTAGCCGCCCAACAAAGTTTGCAATCAAGGGTTTTCAACCAGCCAATCATGAACAAGATTAAGCATATCATTGCAGTTGCTTCCGGTAAGGGGGGTGTGGGCAAGTCCACTACGGCAGTCAATCTCGCGCTGGCGTTAAAAAAGCTGGGCGGCGAAGTAGGTTTGTTGGATGCCGACATCTACGGCCCCAGCCAACAACTCATGTTAGGTGTTGGCGCCGAGGTAAAACCCGGGCAGAAGGACGGGAAATATTTGCTGCCGGTGGAAGCCCACGGCCTGAAGACCATGTCCATGGGCTACCTGGTTGACGAGCGCACGCCCATGGTGTGGCGTGGTCCCATGGCCGGTGGCGCGCTGGCGCAGATGCTGGAGCAAACCCTGTGGGGCGAGCTGGATTACCTGGTTATCGATATGCCTCCGGGTACCGGCGATATTCAGCTGACTTTGTCGCAAAAGGCCAACGTTGCCGGTGCCGTCATTGTGACCACGCCCCAGGATCTCGCTTTGTTAGATGCTCAGAAGGGCATCGAAATGTTCCGCAAGGTCGATGTGCCCATTCTCGGCATTGTTGAAAATATGGCGGTACATGTTTGCACCCAGTGCGGCCATGTAGAACACATTTTTGGCGAGCGCGGCGGTGAGCGTATTGCCCGTGATTACGGCGTGCCGCTGCTGGGCAGTTTGCCCCTGCTGCTGTCTATTCGGCAGCAGACCGATGCCGGTACCCCAACGCTGGTAGCAGAGCCCGATTCGCCAGCCAGTGCCAGTTACATGGATATCGCCAGGGCTGTAGCGCAGGCGCTGGCCGATACCGACGCCGACAGCAGTGTGCGTCAATTTCCAGAAATAACCATCTCAGACGATTGATTGGCAGAGGCCCGCTACCGTGAGCATTAAATCAGACAAGTGGATACGCCGCATGGCGCAAGAGCAGCGCATGATTGAGCCCTTCCAGGCCGATCAGGTGCGCTTTGACGGCGACAGAAAGCTCATCTCCTACGGCACCTCCAGTTATGGCTATGACGTGCGTTGCTCCCGTGAATTCAAGGTATTTACCAATATCAACTCGGCTACCGTAGACCCCAAAAACTTTGATGAAGGCAGTTTTGTCGATGTGGTGGGTGATGTTTGCATCATTCCGCCGAACTCCTTTGCCCTGGCCAGTACGGTGGAGTATTTTCGTATTCCACGCAACGTACTCTCCATTTGCCTGGGTAAGTCCACCTATGCGCGCTGCGGTATTATCGTAAACGTCACGCCGCTGGAGCCCGAGTGGGAGGGCCACGTTACCTTGGAGTTTTCCAATACCACCACGCTGCCGGCGAAAATCTACGCCAATGAGGGCGTTGCCCAAATGCTATTTTTCGAGTCGGATGAGGTTTGTGAGACCAGTTATAAGGACCGGGGTGGCAAATACCAGGGGCAGCGGGGCGTCACACTGCCCAAGGCATAGGATGGTCTAGTGTAGTGTCTCGAACTGTATGCATATATAAGAAGCTCCTTGATTGCCTACAGTAAGGCGCAACTTGCAGGTAATGGTCGGCCCCTTGCCAAAAGTTGCAACGCAGCTGTGGGCAATCAAGGGGCTTCCCTTCGGGTGAGCCACAAAATGGCCACCTGCTTCGTTGCGTTTTCTTGAAATAGGCCCACTATTACTGCAAAAACGCGCCTCGCATATGACCATTTTGTGACTCACTTATATATGCATACAGTTCGAGACACTACACTAACGGCCTACTTTCACACCGTCTATGCTGGCGGCGGTAATCATGCCCTCTATGGGCTTACCATCCTCAATGTGCACGGTCTTGACCATTAAGAATTCCCAGGCCGGTGCAATCCAGGTATCCGATTTTCGCTCCGGGTTATCGTGAATACGCCGAAAATGCAGGGTGTCTACTGTGCCCAAGGGCGTCTTCAGGGTTTCCTCGCCAACATAGACCAGCGTGTATTTTTTAACCCGTTTCTTGTCTGCCACGGTGATGACGATATCTTCCCCCGGGGTGGGATCATTGAGCAGCAATAATCTCATCTGCTCCTGCTGGGACATTCTGTCCAGCGTGGTGTCGGTGTAGGGCAGGTCATACCACTTGTCCTTGTAGAGGCTGCGCACCGTGTCGGCACCTTCGGTGAACTGCACTTCACGCCGCCGGCTCATCAGCCCCGTGCCCTGGTAGACGTAGGAGCGCGGAATAAGCCGGCTGCCCTCGACTCGAAATATGGCCTCTTCCTTAAAGCCGACAATCAGGGCACTGCCGCCGTTGGTTAGAGTATAGACGCCATCCGGGTTCAGCTTTAGTTCACGATGCAGGGTGAGGCTCAAACCCCGGGCCGTGGTCTTGTAAGTGGCGGTGTAGGGTTTGAGATCGACCGGCGCCGAATGCGCGGACACCGCATCCTGGCCGGCGTCGCCAGCAAAGCTTAAAGCCGCAGCCAATAAAGCGGAAACAGCGCCCGAAAATACAACAGTTAATTTACGGATAGGGAACTCCTGATTCTGGCACCAGCTCGCCGTCGAGGCTGGCTCCATTGTTGGTCAGTTGCAAGCGGCCCTGTAAAAACCACTGTGCCGCCAGCGGGTATATCTTGTGCTCCAGCACTAGCACCCGTGCCGCCAGTGATTCGGCGCTGTCATCGCTCTGGATTGCCACTTTCGCCTGGATGATGGCGGGGCCACTATCGAGCTCCGGTGTGACAAAATGTACCGTCACTCCAGCTTCCTTGTCTCGCGCATCGAGGGCGCGCTGGTGCGTGTGCAACCCCGGGTATTTGGGCAACAAAGAGGGGTGAATGTTCAATAATTGGCCCAGGTAGGGTTCAATAAAAACCGGCGTGAGAATACGCATAAAGCCGGCCAGTATCACCAGGTCTATGTCGTACTCCTGCAGGGCACTGCCCAGAGCTGCGTCAAATATCTCGCGGCTGTCGTAGTCGCGATGGTCTATGGCGCGTGTTGCAATACCCGCTTCAGCCGCGCGTTGTAGCCCCTTCGCGTCGGGCGTATTGCTGATAACAATGCGGATTGTTGCCCGCAATTCGCCGCATTCACAGGCATCGATAAAGGCCTGCAGATTAGACCCCGTGCCGGAAATGAGAATGGCGATGTTGGGCAGTGGCACCGCCCCTGTTGTGTCGCTCACGAGAGTAGTTCTACCTCGTTATTACCGGCCACCGCCTGGCCGATTTTCCAGGCGCTATGCCCCGCGCTGTTCATGTGCCCCAGGGTCAACTCTACGTCTGCCTGGGCCACACAGAGGACCATGCCTACGCCACAGTTGAAGGTGCGGTACATTTCTTCACTGGCGACATTGCCCCGATCCTGCAGCCAGTTGAAAACTGCGGGCATTTGCCAGCTATTGGTATCAATTTGTGCATTGCAGTCATCCGGCAACACGCGGGGTATGTTCTCCAGCAAGCCACCGCCGGTTATGTGGGACAGGGCTTTCACCGGCACCTTGGCAAACAGGTCCAGCATGGCTTTTACGTAGATGGTGGTGGGGGCCAGCAGTGCTTCTCCCAGGGTACTGTCACCCAGGGTTTGCTTGAGGTCGGCCCCGCTAACGTCCAGAATTTTCCGAATCAGGGAATAGCCATTGGAGTGCGGGCCACTGCTGGCGATGCCAATAAGCGCGTCGCCGGCGGCAACGGAGGAGCCATCGATGATATTGGCTTTTTCTACTACACCGACGCAGAAGCCCGCCAGGTCATAGTCTTCGCCCTTGTACATACCGGGCATCTCGGCTGTTTCGCCTCCTACCAAGGCGCAGCCGGCCAATTCGCAGCCGCGGCCTATTCCCTCAACCACAGCCACAGCCGTGTCCACGCACAGGGCGCCGGTTGCATAGTAATCGAGGAAAAACAGGGGCTCCGCGCCGGTCACAATGAGGTCGTTTACACACATGGCCACCAGGTCTATGCCGATGGTGTCGTGTATGCCCATTTGCATGGCCAGACGCAGCTTGGTGCCCACACCATCTGTACCGGAAACCAGCACCGGTTGCTTGTAGCCGGCGGGAATTTCGCACAGGGCGCCAAAACCGCCCAGGCCGCCCAGTACCTCCGGCCTGCGGGTGCGTTTCGAAATGCCCTTTATCCGTTCTACCAGGGCATTTCCCGCGTCGATATTGACGCCGGCATCTTTGTAATTCAGGCTTGGTCTGTCGCTTTGCGTGCTCATAGGGCTCAAAATCCAGTCGTGGGCTGGTGCGAGTAGAGAAGGCGCGTATTTTAGCCTGAATGGTGTACGCTCAGCTACCCGTGACCCATGGTTGCTGCAGTTTTCACGGATTTGCGCTGTTATGCACCTGTGCTGCTACAATGCGGCTTTGGTGAGTTGCGTTGGGGATTATTGGCTGGTGAAACATTCGTTGCAAGTTGTGGCTTCGCTGCTCTTCGGGCTGATCTTGAGCGCTGGCAGTTGGGCGGCGCTAGTGCAGGGCCTGTACAGTGCCGAGGTGGTTGTGGCGGACAAGAGCCAGGCGGAACTTACCGCGGGGTCCAGCCAGGCCCTGTCAGAAGTACTGGTGAAGATTTCCGGGCGCAGCGATGTACTGCAAAACTCGGTGCTACGCTCTGCCCTGGGCGATGCCAGAAACCTGGTGCAACAATATGCCTACACCCGGCACAGTGAAGGTTCGGGGGAGTTGCTGGCCAGATTCGAATTCGACCGCACCGTCATCTCCGACCTGGTGGCCCAAGCGGGAGTGCCACTGTGGACTGCCAACAGGCCAACTGTGCTGCTGTGGATGGTTATCGAGGGGCCGCAGGGAAGGCAATTTCCAAGTGGTGAGGCCTACGTGGAAATGAGCGACCGTATCCGGGATGAATTCGGTAGGCGCGGTGTTCCCGTCCAGTTTCCCCTGTATGACCTGAACGATGCTGCGGCAATCTCTGTGGATGAATTATGGCGTTTGAATGCCGCCTCTGTGACGGGCGCTTCACAGCGTTACGATATACAACATATACTGGCCGGCCGCCTGGCCACACTGTCCGATGGCAGTTGGGTCGGAGACTGGACCTTTCTGTCCGATAACTCGAGAATTGACCGCTCTATAAGAGCGGGTGATGCGCAGGCCTTTTTACAGGCAGGTGTGTCGCTGGTAGCTGAAGAAATGTCAGCCAAATATGCCGTGGCGCCCTCTACCCGGGTGTCCGAGGGCGTTAAGGTGTTGGTTAGCGGGGTTTCCAGCTACAGTGATTACGCCAGTATTGTCGCCTGGCTAGAGGGGCTGGAGTTGATAAAATCCGCCAACATCGAGCAAATAAAGGGTGACACCATCCAATTGAACTTGATTGCCCAGGCGGATGCGGGTCAATTGGCCGCTATTATAGAACTGAATAAACACCTAATCCCGGTTCGCTCCCCCCAGAGCACCGTGCAGTTGAGTTACCAATGGCAGAACTAACACCTTCCACACCGGCGACAGAACAGCCTTCTGCCACGGTAGACGCTTTAAATAGATGGCCGTTGATGTTGTCGGTGGTGGTTTTCTTCGGCTTTATGTTTTATTGGCTGCAGCCTATTTTATTGCCTTTTGTACTGGGTGCGCTAATTGCCTACCTTGGGGATCCCCTGGTGGATTTCCTGGAGCGACATCACCTCAATCGCACGCTGGGTGTTGTGTTGGTTTTTTTACTGATTTTTACCATTGTCATCGGCAGTATTCTGTTTATGGTGCCGTTGATAATTGAGCAAATGGAGGCGTTCATCCAAAGAGTTCCGGCCGTTTATCAGTGGCTGACCCAGGTGTTGGCACCCTGGTTGCAGCAGCGTCTCGGGTTGCCCGAGGGGGCACTGCCACAGTTGGACTGGAGCACTCAACTGACCGACCATTGGCAGTCGCTGGGTAAGGTGATGGCACAGACCGGCAGGAAAATAACCGGCTCGGGGGCGGCCATCCTGATGGGTATTGCCAGCCTGGCCCTGGTACCCGTGGTGGCATTTTACCTGATGCGCGACTGGGATATTCTCATGGCCAAAATGCTTAGCGTGCTGCCCTTGGCCTGGCAGGAAAAAACTGCCGGCATCGTGGGGGAGGCAGATGAGGTAGTGGGCGCATTTATGCGCGGTCAGTTTATTGTGATGTGTGCCCTGGGAGTTATCTACGGCACTGGCCTGTGGCTGATAGGTGTGCAATTGGCCCTGCTGCTGGGGCTTATTGCCGGCCTGGCCAGCCTGGTTCCCTATCTGGGCTTTACTGTGGGTATCATCGCTTCGCTTATCGCGGCCTACTTCCAGTTTCATGACTGGAGTGTGTTGCTGTGGGTGGTGGCGGTGTTCGGCGTAGGGCAGGTGATAGAGAGTATGGTGTTAACACCGGTGTTGGTGGGTGACCGCATAGGGCTGCACCCGGTAGCGGTTATCTTCGCGTTGATGGCCGGGGGTCAGCTTGCCGGTTTTATCGGCATTGTGGTTGCGTTGCCGGTGGCCGCAGTAATCGCCGTGTTTGCAAGACATGGCCTGGTTCACTATCGTGCCAGCGACATTTACTGGCACGAAGGCGATGAAGACCGCCGTAGCGGTGGCGAGTGAGACAGCCCCGACAACAATTGGCGCTCAATGTGCGATTGCGGGACGATGCCACCTTGGACAACTACCTGTGCGCTGATGCCGCTCAGGCATTGCTCAAGGCGCTGCAGGGCCAGCTGGAGCAGCAGGGCGAGCCCATCATCTATCTCTACGGCCCAGCGGAAACCGGGAAATCACATCTGCTACAAGCCGCCTGTCATCTTGGCGAAGGCTCGCCTGTTGTCTACCTGCCCCTGTCCGAGCTGGTGGATTACCCCCCACAAGATGTATTGCAGGGCGTGGAGAGCATGGCACTGGTGTGTCTGGACGATGTGCAAGCGGTGCTGGGGAATGAGGCCTGGGAGCAGGCACTTTTCCACTTCTATAATCGGGCCAGAGAACAAAATTGCCGCTTGCTGGTGAGTGCGGATGTCGCCCCCAGGGAGTTGCAACTCAAGCTGGCTGACCTGAGATCCCGGTTGTCCTGGGGCATTGTTTATCAATTAACGGCGCTTGACGATATCGACCGAAAGTCCATATTAAGCTTTCGAGCGGCCAGGCGGGGCTTGCCGTTGCCGCCGGAGGTGGCTAGCTATATCGTGGACAGAGCGCCCAGGGCTTTGTCTGCGCTAATCGACTTATTGGACAAGCTGGATCGCGCATCTTTGGTGGAACAACGCGCGCTGTCTATCCCTTTTGTGAAGCTTGCCCTGGGTTGGTGAAGCAGTCTATATCTGGGTGTCCAGGGGCAATTCCGTGCTGTTTTTAATCTCTGTTACCGCCATGTGTGAATGCAACTCGCGTATGGCGGGGCTCTCGGTCAGGGTATAGCGCACGAAGGTTTCATAGTGGCGAATGTCTTTGGTCACTATTTTCAACATGTAATCCCAGATGCCGGTCATGGTGTAGCACTCCACAACTTCCGGGTAGCGCACTATTTCCCGCTCAAAGGCCTCAAGGTTTTGTCGGCCCGTCCCGGTAAGGTTTATTGTGGCGAAGACCACTACCTCCATGCCCAGGGCCGCTCTATCCAACAGGGCCACTCGGCGCTTGATTATCCCATCCTGTTCCAGGCGGTTTAT
>Ga0114950_10003977_pt1 | contig 11451 bp, 13 predicted proteins | sample N075metaG_FD_83503 | JGI IMG/M metagenome (GOLD analysis project Ga0114950, IMG submission 83503) | Deep subsurface microbial communities from Kermadec Trench to uncover new lineages of life (NeLLi) - N075 metaG | ecosystem: Environmental > Aquatic > Marine > Ocean trench > Sediment | place...
AACTGAATCAACTCAGGAAGCCAACGAGGCTATCAATTTCGACGGCACTATGGTTCTTAATACCAAGGCCCAAAGAAAGCTTTTGGAAAACGACAAAGTTGAAAGACAGATAATCGAAAAATATGGCGGCTCGGTACTGCTTGGCGAAGAAAACGCGGACTTCCTTGAGTTCAAACTGGACCGTGAAGTTACCACTATCGGTAAGGCGAAATTTGTTCATGTAAAAGCCAAGGGTTTTTTCCTGGCCGGTATTCAGGCCAAAATTGTGCAGGAAAACAATAACTTCTCACTGGTTAACCTTGGTAAAGCCAAAAAAACAAAACTCAATGGTGAACCTGTCAGCAGAGCCCACTTGAAAAACGGGGACATCATTACCATAGGAAAATCCACTTTCAAATTCGTTGAAGGCAATAAACAATGCGTATAGCTCTGGTATCGGATGTCCATGCCAACCTCGAAGCACTAGAAGCTGTCCTTAAACATATCGAAACAGAAAACACAGACACGATTTGCAGTCTGGGTGACGTAGTAGGATATGGCAGCGACCCTTCGGCTTGCCTTGAGCTGGTCAATAAGACCTGTCAGATAAAGCTGATGGGTAACCACGACTATTACGCCCTGGGACGGGAATCCTCAAATGACTATTCCCCGCTGGCTAAGATATCTGCTGAGTGGACTAAGAAAACTTTGACGGACACGGATATTTCGATTTTGGATACTTTTACAATGGAAGAAGTAATTGAGGGAATACATCTTGTTCACGCTTCACCGTTTCAACCGCCAGAATTCCACTACATTTTGACCCATAATGATGCCGCCAATGCTTTCCCCAACTGCAAAACAAATCTTTGCTTCATGGGACATACTCATGTTCCGGTCATATTCAATGAAAAGCCGGGCCAGCTGCCCCGCCAGAGAGTTGGTCACGATTTTGTGCCGGAGCCTGATTGCAAATATCTGATTAACATAGGTTCGGTAGGTCAGCCCCGGGACAATGATCCCCGAGCATCTTATGTAGCTTATGATACCGAAACCGGAGACGTCTGCTATCACCGGATTGAGTATGATATCAAAACTGCCCAGAGAAAGATGGAAGAAGCCAAGCTTCCGGAAATGCTGATAGAAAGGCTTGCTATCGGCAAGTAATAAACATGACTAAATATGCCTCATATATTGTTTTTCTGTTGATTTCCATTTTGGTAGCTTCTTTTTATATCAATGGCTTCGGGCCGATTGAAAGTCTCCAGAGCAGCATCAATGACAAGCTTCAAAATCTGACCTCCTCCGATGAAATGATTCAAAACGTAGTAATCGTGACAATCGACGGAGCCGCTCAGGACCAATATGGCAGCTGGCCCTGGGGTCATGACCGCATAGCCGATTTAACCGCAGCCATCGCAGGCGCCGATCCAAAAGTTATTGTACTGGATTTCGAACTTCAGGAAAATGCTGCCCAGGAAAAAGCCGGCAATACCAAGATTTTAACCGAGCAGTTAAGCTGGATTGACAATTTAGTTATTCCTTATGATATCGCTCTGGCGACTTTCAGAAGCAGCCGCACCAGCAACCCCGACTATCTCTTTGATTATTCTTTGGCAGTCGATGACCAATTGGGGCTTATGGAAGAAAACTCAAGCCTATTAGCCCGCAAATTATTTTTACCTGCAGGCAAAATACTTAAGACCAGGCCCAAACTCGGTTTTAGTTATATAATGCCGGATGATGATAAAATCCTGAGACACCAGTCGATGGTGATGAATTACGAAGGCTACTATTATCCATCGGTCGCCCTCATGGCCGCTGCTGTCTATGAAAAAGTAAAGCCTGAAATGGTAAAAATAACCGAAGGCCAGACTATAGAACTGGGCAGCCGAGTAACTATACCTATAAATAATAAAAGTGAATTTTTCCTGAATTTCTACAAAGAAAACCCGTTTGTAAAATTTTCAGCCAATCAAATATTGGGCGAAGGTTTCAATTTTAGTCAGCTATCCGGAAAAGCGATTCTTATTACCGTCGATGAATTCGATAATTCAGAATATTTCAAAACTCCCGTGAGCGACGAAACACCCAGGTATCTGATAACTGCTACCACCCTGAGCAATCTCATCAACCGGGATATGATTACCATTGGATTTAAATCAGTATTGTTTAATCTGTTACTTCTGTTCCTGCTTGGCGGTATTTGTGCTTTTGTGATGCCCCAGATTTCACTCTTGTACCGCTTTGTCACGCTCGGAATCGGGCTCTTCTTATTGATCAATGTAAACTACTTTATGCTTAGTTCTTTCAACGTTCTGGTTGAGCTGTCATATATCGGCCTGGAATTCGTCCTGTTTATGGCAGCCGCACCGATGTTGGAGACCAGTCTGGTATTGGGTGAAGAAGCCGAAGCAATCAGGAAGAAAAGAGCCAAAGAAAAAGCCAGGAAAAGAATGGAAAGACTTCGCCTTAAAGCCAAGTCTCAATCCGGCGAAACAGAAGCTGAGGAACCGGTCGTTAGAGAAATTAAGGCCAGCAGCTCTGACCCAGAAAACGTGGCAACGGCTATCCTGTCAGGAGAAGAAGTTAAAGCAACCAGCGCTATCGAACAGGACCAGGACATAAAGGGCTCTCTTGGCGGTTCCACTTCTATTCCGCTTAAGGATCATCAGTCACTCAATCTGGACGGCGACGGTTCCGGCGATTACGATAGCGAAAAAGCCAGCGGCCTGTCGCAGAAAATCAAACTCGATTCTGAACCTGAAATAATTGACCCGACGTCGCTTGACAACGCGGCTGCAACAGAGAATCAAGATGATAGAGTTTTGATTACTGACTGCGATGATGGTTTTAACTCTACACCTCAGCCTGCAGATATTACGAAGCTTGGCAGATACGAGGTTTCAGGGATTTTGGGCAAAGGTGCCATGGGTCAGGTTTACATGGGTAAAGACCCGGCGATTAACCGTCCAATAGCTTTAAAAACGATCAGACTGGATTTTGTAACAGACCCGGCCGAAATGGCCGAACTTAAAAAACGCCTGCATCTTGAAGCTCAGGCAGCCGGCCGGCTCTCTCATCCGAACATTGTAACGATCTACGACGTCGGCTCCGAAGGCGACCTGCAGTATATCGCTATGGAATATCTGGAAGGCCAGACTCTCGAACAGATGATAAAAAGAAAAGTTAAGTTCAACTATCGTATAATTGCCCAGATAATTGTTCAGATTTGCGCAGGCATGGACTACGCCCACAAACAGGGTATCGTCCACAGAGATATTAAACCGGCCAATATCATGATTCGCTCGGACTACCGCGTCAAAGTTATGGACTTTGGAATCGCCCGGGTGGAGTCAAGCTCCATGACCAAAACCGGTATCGCCATGGGCACGCCTAACTATATTTCGCCTGAGCAGCTAAAAGGTCAGCGCGTAGATAATAAAGCTGATATATTCTCATTGGGCGTAGTCATGTACGAAATGCTCTTAGGCAGGCGGCCATTTAAAGGCGAGAATATTACTTCTCTGATTTATTCGATAATCCATACTGAACCGGAAAAACCGTCAAGCGTCAATCCGCAGGTGCCACTCTTGTTTGACCATATTGTTTTGCGCGCCCTGCAAAAAGACCCCAAAGACCGTTACCAGCACGCTTTGGAAATAGTAAATGATTTATCTGATTTTGTAGATTCGTTCAGCGCCAGAAAACATTAGCACGAAGTCACCGATTATTCTTTTTCTTTCTTGCTCGAAAGAATTTCTTCGGCCAAAGACATGGCCACCCCTGACAGCATCGCCTCTACCCCCAGCTTGCTGAAATCCGAAGATATCAGCTCTCGGTTCATAGCCGCATAAGAAGAACAGGAGGCCCCCCGCTCAACGACCAGCCCCGAAAGTCTTTCCGGAGATTCGGCCACAAAGGTAACTTCGCCAAGCTCGTCAGAGACAACATAGCCGGTGCAATTATGAAGCTGAAGATGAACATTACCGGCATAGACAACAATCAGCATGCCTCTTTCGCGCCCCAGCTGGGTCTCAGTATATATCTGAAGTGTTAAAGAGCGCTTCTCTTCTTTATTGACAACTCTGATACGATAATGATCGGTGTCGTGAATTACTTTGACTGCCCCCAAAACAGATGCAATTTTTTCCAGGTCTTTTTTCCCAAGAGCGTCGGACATAATTCTTACTTAGTTGTCTTTGCTCCGGGGCTCAGTACCTGGCTGAGAATTTGACGGCGTAGAATTGCTGCTGGGATTGTCGTCAAGGCCGTCTTTGAGTTCATCTGAGGTGTCTTTGATAGCCTTTTTGAACTCTCTTATGCCTTTACCCATCCCCTGGGCAATCTCCGGCAGCCTGCGGGCGCCGAACAGCAAGAGCACAGCAACAAATATTAATATTAATTCTCCCGGTCCTAATCCAAACATAATGACCTCCTTACAAGCCTGATCAAGGCTTATAAATACCACCACCTGAAATATATCATCACCAATATAACTGCCAGAGCAGATAGTAAATTAATTTTTAACATCAATCCGACCGTAAATGAGATAGCATAGAAATCAACTTTTAGTGTCTGAAAGCCGATTTCGATAGATTTCGAGAACAATGTCTTGGCAGCTCCATCCGGCAGGTAAGTAGCTATAATTTCTCCCAGCAGGCCGCCGATGACAGCGCCCAGTATCAGCGCTACCATGATAAACATAACTTCGCGGCTTTTCATACTTTACCTGCTGTGCTCAAAGTCGAAAGAGCTGCTCTGACAGACTCAAAAACTTTTAAGCCGTCGACTGAGCCGAGTATTTTCTCTCCAGCTCTTTCCGGGTGCGGCATCATGCCCAGTACATTTCGTTCCATGTTTACAATCCCCGCTATATTATTGACCGAGCCGTTTGGATTAGACTCTTTGGTCAGCTTTCCTTCATCGTCGCAGTAACGAAAAATCACCCGGCCATCGTCTTCAAGCTGCCTGAGTTCTTCACCGATACTGTAGTAATTGCCGTCACCATGGGCGATGGGCATCTTGATAACAGCTTCGGCAGCATAGGCGTTGGTGAAGGCAGAGCTGGTCTCTTCAACTTTCAAATAGACGTCATGGGCACGGAATCTGATAGAGTCGTTACGAATCAGCGCTCCCGGCAAAAGACCGCATTCTGTCAGCATCTGAAAACCGTTGCAAATGCCGAGAACCAAACCGCCGGAATTGGCAAACTTTATAACAGCTTCCATAATCGGCGAAAACCTGGCTATTGCCCCGGAACGCAGGTAATCGCCATAGGAAAATCCACCGGGTAAAATAATCAGATCGCAATTTTGAAGGTCTGTCGATTTATGCCACAGAAATTCGACATCCTCATTCATAACGTGCCTGACTAAGGCATAGGCGTCGTAATCGCAATTGGAACCGGGAAAAGTGACGACTCCGACTTTCATTATTGTTTTTCCACTCTGTAATTTTCAATTACAGGATTCGCCAGAAGCTTTGAGCAAATTTCGTCAATGCGGCTGTCCATATCAGAACCGTTTGCCTCAATTTCAAGTTCAAAAAAGCGGCCGGTCCGGACCGATAGAAACTCACTATAGCCCATCTGAGACAGAGCTTTCTGGATAGTCTTGCCTTCCGGGTCAAGTACCCCGTCTTTTAATTTTACGTAAACTGTTGCTTTTTTAAGACTTCCACTCATTTTTTGTTAACTCGTCTCATTCTCTCCCGCCTTGCGGGTAACTTTGACCACTCCTTTGGAAAAAAGCCGGTATAGCTCTCTTACCATGCCATACAATATATATAGCGCCAATATGGGAAACAACATCAGCCTTGGCCAGATTAAGATAGCGCCTGCGGCGGCTATCAGGAAAATCAGCTTAATTCGCCCCTGCTTGGACTGGAAATTCTGTGGAAAGGTGTCATATTCGACCTGAGAGATCATCAGGAAGGCAAACAGGATTATCATTGAGACCAGCCATTCACCGTACTGCATACTGCCCCATAATTTGTAACTGAGGATAATAAACGAAATCATGGCCAGAGCTGCTCCGGGTACAGGCAGACCTACAAAGCCTTTTTTCTCTTCGGTATCTGCGTACAGATTAAATTTGGCCAGTCTGAATCCGGCCGCAACGACATATACGGTAGTAATAATAATCCAGCCCATCTTGCCCAGCGAAGCCAGCTGCAGCGAATTTATTAAGACAGCCGGTGCCACTCCAAACGATAGAAAATCTGCCAGAGAATCCAGCTCGATGCCAAACTTACTGGAGACGCCGCTGAGTCTGGCAACTTTCCCGTCAAGCACGTCTAAGAAACCTGCCAGAACTATAAACCAGCAGGCGTTGATTACTTCACCGTCAAGCGTCTGAAGTATGGCCAAAAAACCGCAGACAGCATTGAGCATAGTAAACGTGCCCGGGAAAATCTCGCGGTACTTTGATACCTGCTTGTCATTTGTTTGATTCGACATCTCAGTCTGCTGCTGCCGAGGGAAGGCGACCGATAATGGTCAGGCCGCCGGTGACATGCTCTCCCTTTTTTATTTCGAGTTTTGTGCCTAGTGGCAAAATCATATCCGCCCTGGAACCAAATCTTATTAAGCCGTAGCGTTCACCGGTAGCGCACGACTGTCCTACTTTCAACTTACAGATAATTCGTCTGGCAATCAAACCGGCAATCTGCTTAAATGCTATTTTGACGCCTGATTCGGTAATCAGCCCGACTTCGGTCTGTTCGTTTGCCTCCGATGCTTCCTCTTTAAAAGCTGACAGAAATTTACCGGTTTTATAATCCACGTACTCGATTCTGCCTGCCACCGGAATACGATTTATATGCACATCAAAGACAGTCAAAAAAATGGAGACTTGAATCGCCGGAGCTTTCAAAAAATGGTGGTCTGGTATTTCGCTTATGCCGACAACAAAGCCATCCGCCGGCGAGACCAGTATATCATCTCCCTCCGGGATTTTCCGGCTGGGGTCTCTGAAAAACAGAGCCATAAACAAAGTCACTATGGTCGCAAAAAACATTGTCGACAGTAGCCAGATGTTGTCGCTGTAATACCAGCCGGCAAACAAAACAGCGGTCATAATAAAACTGCCAATTACAAACGGCCAACCTTCTCTGGCTATCATTTGCTGAAAACCCGCTTGAAAATTTTGTCAACATTGCGCACGAACGGTTTGAGTTCAAAACACTTTTCGATTTCGTTCCTCTTTAGATACTTGCTGATCTCTTTATCTTTTAAAACTGCCTCTTTAAAAGATAGCTTTTTTTCTATAGCCGCCAGGCCGTGCTTCTGAACTATCCTGTACGCTTTTTCTCTGGAGCCGATTGTCTCGGTAAGTTTTAAGAGTAACCGCTGAGAAAAGACCAAACCGCCTCTGAAATAAATGTTCTCAAGCATTCTCTCTTTGTTAATAACCAGCCCTGACATCAGCCCGATAAATTTATAGAGCGAGTAATCGATCAAAGTTGTAGCATCGGGGAAAATAATTCTTTCAACCGATGAATGCGCAATATCCCGTTCATGCCAGAGAGGAATGTTTTCCATAGCGCTTAAGGCATAGCCCCGAAGCAGCCGTGCAATCCCGGTTATGCGCTCGGCTGTAATCGGGTTTTTCTTATGCGGCATCGACGATGACCCTTTTTGACCTTTTGTGAAACCCTCGTACATTTCGCCAATCTCTGTTCGCTGCAGGTTTCTTATTTCAGTCGCAAATTTTTCAAGCGAGGAGCCTAAAATCGCAATCGACGTAATAAAAGCCGCGTGCCGATCGCGCTGAATGACCTGCGTAGAAACTTCGGCAGCCTTTAGTCCCAGCCGTTTACAGACTGCTGCTTCAACTTTGGGGTCAACGTTGGCAAAATTGCCGACCGCGCCTGAGAGCTTGCCCACAGAAATTCCTGCCGTGGCAGCTTTAAATCTGACCTGACTTCGCTTCAGTTCAGTATACCAGACCGAAAATTTCAGACCGACTGTCATCGGCTCGGCTAAGACGCCATGTGTGCGCCCGATACAGGGTACGTTTTTATATTTTTTGGCCAACTGCGCCACGAGCTTTATCGCTGCGGTTAATTTCTTGTCTATAATTCCGGCTGCTTCTTTGATACGTAATGAGAGCGCCGTATCTACGATATCTGAAGATGTCAATCCGAAGTGCAAATATTTAGCATCGCTGCCAATTGATTTACTGACGTTTGTCAGAAAAGCCAGCACATCATGGTTAACTTCTTTTTCAATCCTGTCGATTTCAGAAACTTTGAACTTGGCTTTCTTTTCAATAGAACGGGCAGCCGAAACGGGAATCATCTTATGCTCTGCCATTGCCCGGGCAGCTTCTATCTCGACTTTAAGCCAGCTCTTAAATTTGTTTTCTTCAGACCAGAGCTTACCCATTTCGGGCAGGGTATAGCGCTCTATCATTTATTAGCCTGAGAATTTTTGTAGTCTGACAAAAATTTCTCCAGTCCGATATCGGTCAGCGGATGTTTAATCAGCTGGTGAATGACGCTAAGCGGCATAGTGCAGACATCGGCACCGATAAGAGCTGATTCGACAACGTGCATAGGATGCCTGACCGAGGCTACCAGTACTTCGGTCTTAAACTGATAGTTAGCGTAGATTGTCACAATCTGTTCGATTAATTCCATGCCCGAAGTAGAGATATCATCGAGCCTGCCAATAAAAGGTGAGACATAAGCAGCCCCGGCTTTGGCCACCAAAAGCGCCTGCGAGGCCGAAAAGACCAGAGTTGAATTGACCGGAATTTTTCGGTCAGCCAGAGTTTTGACAGCTTTGAGTCCTTCGGCAATAGTCGGAATTTTTATTACTATATTGTCTGCGATTTTGATCAGCTCGTCACTCTCGGCAATCATGGCCTCATGCTCAGTAGAAATTACTTCGGCAGAAACCGGCCCGGGCACGATTTTGCAGATTTCTTCCAGAAGTTTTCGGTAGGGCATAGTTTCTTTGGCGGCCAGTGAGGGATTGGTAGTGACACCATCAAGCACCCCCATATCCATAGCTTCTTTAATTTGATCAAGATTGCAGGTGTCGATAAAAAACTTCATTTACTTTCTTCCTCTTTATAACTGACTGAAACCAAATACAAGCCCTGGGGCGGAGCGGTAAACAGCGCCCTCTCTTTATCGGGAGAGCTTAACATATTTTTGAAATCGTCCAAAGTCAAGTTGCAGCTGTTCTGGTCCTGGTTTTCTGTAGCCAGATTTATCATAGAGCCAACCAAAGAGCGTACCATAGAGTGCAAAAACCGGTTGCCGACAATGTCATAGGTGAAAAGCGGTCCGTGGGTTTGCCACTCAGAATGCTCAATTTTGCAGCGGTTGTCATCTTTAAGTGAGGCTGTCACACAGAAAGCAGAAAAATCGTGCTCCCCTGTCAAAATTGCAGCCGCCTGACTTAGTTTTTCTAAAGAAATTTGCCTGTCATCCTCCCAGCGCAGATTTCTGTAAATAGCAGATTTTTCGGTGGCATAAAGATAACGATAATGCCGCGAAACAGCATCATTCCGGGAGCGAAAACCGAAATTTACTTCGACTGCTGATTTGATCATGATTTCACGCGGCAGAAAATTATTTATGGCATCTTTGAATCTGCCGGCTTCCAGATAGTGATCGATCTTAAAATTTGCCACCTGCCCTAAGGCATGCACGCCGGCATCGGTCCGTCCGGCGGCGTTTATCCTGATTTTCTGGCCGGTGATTTTATAAATCGCATTTTCAATTGCATCCTGAATTGTCGAGGATACCGCCTGTGACTGCCAGCCGGAGAAGCTGGTTCCTTCGTATTCAATTAAGAGCCTGATATTTTTTTCTGCCATATATATAATCGCAATCAGGTTATGTAAAATAGAGCCAGTAACAAGCCGCTGCTGGAAACAGAAAAAACAGTTTCGTTCAGTCCGAAATCTTTAAGACTGAAGTAGGTTCTTGATTTATTCTTGCCGTAGCCGCGATTTTCAATCGCCTGTGCAATTTCGTCGGCACGTCCGGCGGTGGCTACAAAAACCGGGATTATTATACTCGATGATTTCCTGATACGATTATACAGTGAGCCGCCAAAACTGGCTCCCCTGAGTATCTGAGCATTTTTTATAGTCTTAAACTCTTCATATAAAACCGGAATAAAGCGAATGGCTATAAACAAAATCAAAGCTATATCATCAACCGGCACTTTAATTTTTTTCAGCGGGTTCATAATCCTGGCCAGCGAGTCGGCCAGCTCCGACGGCGAACTGGTCAGAGTTATCAAAAAAACAATCGAGACAAACAAAACCAGTCTCAGCGAATAGAAGACGCCATAATGCACAGCGCCCTCGGTCAGTTCATATGAAAGTATCGAAAATATAACCTGGCTGCCTTCGCCTGAAAAAATAAGATGAAAAACCAGAGTAAAAGCGACCAGCCATAAAATCGGCTTAAACCTGTCCATCAAGATTTTCTTGGTGATGCCGGACTGCAGTAAAGCAGCTATCAAAATTGCGAAAGCTGACAGGTAAAAAAGATACGATTTCGTAAACAAAGCTAATACGAGGACAAATAAGACGGGAATAATTTTGGCGCGGCTGTCGAGCCGATGCAAAAAAGAATCAAGCGGACGGTACTGCCCTAAGAGTACCTGGCTGCTGTTTATCATAGTCTGAATCAATCAGATTTCGACGGCAAAATCAAGTTTTGGTCTGACGGCTTATGGCCGGTTTGTTTTTCTTTACCACTGCTTGTTTGAGCTGGCAGGCAGCGCAGCCACTTTTGGCCGAAAATTGGCGATAGACATAGAAGGCTAAATAGGCCGCGGCACCAGACATTACAGCCCAGACGGCTATATCCTGAAACAAGATGTCCACTTACAAACCCATCCCGTCAAATATTTTATAGACCAGCCAACTGCCGGCATAAGCCAGTGTCGTCATATAGACAAATACAAAAACCGGATAGCGCATTTTGCCTGTCTCTTGCTTTATAGTCACTAAAGTAGCTCCGCATTGACAGCAGAGCGCAAAAAAGACCATAACCGAAATCGCCACCGCCGGGCTAAAGACAGGCTGACCGATTTTATCACCATGATCCCAGACTGCGCCGCGCAATTTACTGACCAGTGAGGAAGATTCCTCGTTAGTCTCTGAGCCTAAATTATAAATAGTTCCTAAAGTCGCCACCACTACTTCTCTGGCCGGAAACGAAGCCAGCGCCGCCAGAGTTATCTTCCAATCCCAGCCCAGCGGTTCAAAGAGCGGCTCAATAACCCGCCCCAGCCTTCCGAAATACGAATTTGTCAGATGAGCGCCGGCTTCTTCGTTGGAGATTTTTGATCTGTTTGCTTCGTACTGATCGTCAAAAACTACGGCTTCGTATTGGGCAGCGTATTCGTCAGAGATTTCACCTGAGTGCGGATAGTAACTTAGCGACAAGATTACAATCGTAATTGCCGCAATTAAAGTTCCGGCACCTTTCAAAAATGAC
>Ga0114950_10003978_pt1 | contig 11449 bp, 7 predicted proteins | sample N075metaG_FD_83503 | JGI IMG/M metagenome (GOLD analysis project Ga0114950, IMG submission 83503) | Deep subsurface microbial communities from Kermadec Trench to uncover new lineages of life (NeLLi) - N075 metaG | ecosystem: Environmental > Aquatic > Marine > Ocean trench > Sediment | place...
GGGCTTGAGGCCGTCGTTCGCGCTCCGCCTGCTGGGCGCTCGTGACGTGTCTGCGTCCTTCCTCGACCGGGTGACGGGTCAACACATCGCCGAGCTGATCGCCCAAGGCGTTCTCGCCCCCTCGACCGAGGCATCGCTGAGCCCCCGGTATCTGGTGGCGGAAGACGTGTCGAGTGAGTTGCAGCCTTAGCGTGTGCCTCGAGGACCTGCGCCCGGCTACCTAAACGCTTCGAGCGCAACCGGTGAAATCGCGTCGACGCCACTGGTATCGCCCGTAACAAGCCGGCGGTGGTAGTCGACCTGCCCGATGTGATAGGCCAGGTGGACCGCCACGTGAAGTATGCTTCCCGTGTAGAGAGCGTCTCGCCGCGCATGGCTTCCGGGAAAGGGCCTCCACGCTTCGCACACGTCCGCGTCGCCCACGACGAGCCGCAGCAACCACACCACCCACCGCGGCATCATCTACGCTTCCTCCAGCAGGTCCTCGTGCCCGGCCCACATGCGCATGAGCGCGCGCCCGCTGGTGCGGAGGGCTTCGGTTCCGAGCGTGGTCAGGAGGAAACGGCGCCGAGCCCGCCCTCCTCGCTCGCGGGTCGGCGCCGCCATCTGCGCCTCCAGGTATCCCTTCGATACCAAACGCTCCAGCGTCGTGTATGCGGTGCTTCGTGACACGTCACGGCCAGCTCTGGTTGTGAGTTCGCCGCGAATCCCGCGACCGTCCGCCTGGGGACCGAGGCTGAGTACGGCCAGAAGTACGAGATGCTCGAACTCGCCCAAATACGTTTGTCTGTTCATGGGAGCATTATGTCTACATAATGAACGCCGTCCAGAGGATGGGGCACCTGCTCGATGAGGCCGTGCCTGACGCGGAAGGGCTGAAACCTTCCGTGCCGAGCCCCGTAGGCTCTCCAATAATCGTAATAGTGACGTTTGGCGATAAAATGGAGCGCGGATGCCCAGAGGAGAGTTTCTAGGAGAGTTCGAGCAGATCGTCTTACTGGCTGTCGTGCGGCTGGACGACTCGGCGTACGGTATCGCATTGCGCGACGAAATCGAGCTCCACACGGGCCGCGAGGTTTCCGTCGGCTCCGTATACAAGGCTTTGGATCGCATGGAGAAGCGGGGACTCGTCGTCTCCACGCTCGGGGACCCTACGCCTGAGCGAGGGGGGCGGGCCAAGCGGTTTTACAGTGTCGAGCTGCCGGGCGTCGTCGCGCTCCACGAGTCGCGCGTAAGCCTGGCCAACCTGTGGGCCGGGCTCGATCTGGATCCGGACGGGTGGCCGTCATGAGGCCCGGGGAGCCTCCCCGTTGGGCGGAGCTCTTTCTGGCGGCACTCCTGCCTCGGCGATATCGCGATCAGCACGTCGGCGACTTGAGCGAGGGCTACCACGCACGCGAGAAGAGGGTGGGCCCGGCCGCCGCACGTCGCTGGTATCGGCGGCAGGTCCTCACGTCGCTCGGCCCGGCGCTCTGGCTCCGGGTGCGTCACAGCCATCTCACGAAAGCCTCGGAGAGCGGTTTCATGGAGCAACTCTGGCAGGACTTGCGATACGGCGTACGCGCCATGGTGAAGAACCCCGGTTTCGCCATCGTCTCCACCACCACATTGGCGCTCGCGGTCGGCGTGAATACGGCGATCTTCAGTCTCGTCAGCATCATGGCGTTCGCGGATCTTCCCATGCAAGACGCAGATGGGGTGGCGTACGTCTGGATGACGGATGCGACTACTGGGCAATCGCACGTCTATCTGAGCCATCAGGATCTCGTTGACCTGCGCGAGAACAGCAGCTTCGAAAGCCTGGTCGGTCTCGAGCGCGGCTCGACCATTCTCACCGGGTCCGATGATCCGGTGAGAGTGGAGACCGGGTTACTCACGGGCGACCTATGGGCCAGCTGGAGACTCCCGATGGCGATCGGAAGAGGGTTCCGGTCCGATGAGGATCAGCCGGGCGGACCTCGCGTCGTCGTTCTCGCCTACGGCTTCTGGCAGGAGAGGTACGCCGGTAGCCTGGACGTGCTCGATCGGATTCTCCGCGTCAACGGGCGGGAGCACACCGTGGTCGGCGTGGCATCTCCGTTGATGGAGTTCGGCGATCTGGCCAAAATTTCGCTCTGGCTGCCGGCCGCCGAGTCTCGGACGGGCGGAGATCGCGCGGCCAGACGACTCCGGGTTTCTGGTCGCCTACGACCGGGTGTACCGATCGAGCAAGCCAACCAGGAGATGGCAGCCATGGGGGAGCGGCTGTCGGTCCGATACCCAGAGACGAATGGGCCTTTCGGCGTGCACGTCTTAGACGTCAAGGACTCTCTGATGGGTGAATCGCTAGCGACCATTTTCCTTCTCATGAGCCTGTCCGTCACGTTCGTGCTTTTGATCGCTTGTGCCAACGTGGCCAACATGCTTCTGGCCCGATCAACCAGCCGGGCCCGGGAGCTCGCGGTGCGCGAGGCCCTGGGGGCGGGCCGGGGGAGGATCGTGCGTCAACTTCTCACGGAGAGCCTTCTGATCTCCGTCGCCGCAGGCCTGATCGGCTTGGCTCTCGCGCACGGAATCATGCGCCTGATGGTGTTCATTACCCGGGGGCAGGAACTCCTCTTCACGATGGCTACGCTCGATCGAGAGGTGTTGGGCTTCACCCTCATCGTGACGATGGCCGCGCCTCTCGCTTTCGGGCTGATCCCGGCCCTGAGGGCCAGCCGCTCCGACTTGAGCTCGACGCTAAAGGAGGGTAGGGCGCGTGGCGGAGGCGGCCGACGCGGAGGCCGCGTTCGTGGGTTCCTGGTGGTCTCGCAGATATCACTCGCGCTCGTACTCATGATCTTGGCAGGGGTGGCGGCGCGGTCGGTGATGGCGATCGGGACGCTCGACCGCGGCTTTGACGGCTCCAACGTCCTGTCGATGATCGTCGAGCTACCCGAGGGTGAGTACAGCGACGACGAGAGCGTGCTTCAGTTCTTCGACAAGCTGCTCGTGTCAGCGTCCGCAATACCCGACGCGGAGGCCGTTGCGTTGGTGAATACCCGGCCCGGCTTCTCGAGCGAGCAGGCGTTCGAGATCGAGGGGAAGCCGGTCGTCGACGATCGAGACCAACCCCGGGCGGCACGGACCATCGCGAGCCCTGGCTATCTCGACCTGTTGCGAATTCCGCTCCTGCGGGGCCGCAACTTCAACGCTCGAGACGGCAGGTCGACCGTCGGCGTGGCCGTCGTCAACCGTGCGGCGGTGGACAAGTACTGGCCCGGGGAGGATCCCATCGGCCAGCGTGTCCGACTCGGTCCGGAATCGGAGGAGTGGCTGGAGATTGTGGGTGTGGCGGGAGGCACGGAGTTCTCCGCGACCGGTCCCTCAATGGCGCACGTACCGCAGATCTACATGCCGGCCGGCCAGCGCCCGGGCAGAAGCATGACGCTCATGATCCGCACGCGCACGGAACCGACTTCGGCCGTGACGGCCGCCCGTAGCGCCGTTGCGTTTGTGGACCCCAATCAACCGGTGGACGACGTACGTACCATGGAGCAGTACTCGTACGACATGCGATCCAGCGACTACGCGATAATCGCGTTGTTCGTGACGTTCGCCCTCTTCGCATTGGCCATGGCGGCGATGGGCATCTACGGCGTGATGTCGTACATGGTATCGGAGCGCACAGCGGAAATCAGCTTACGAATGGCCCTCGGCGCCGAGCGAGCGAACGTACTACGAATGATCCTCTACGAGGGCAGCAGGCTCATGGTTCTCGGCACCGGAGTCGGCGTGGTGGGCGCGCTTCTAATGAGCAGAATCATGGCCACCAAGGTCGTTGGCGTGAGCGAGCGAGACCCACTTACGTTCATCGGCGTGCCGGTGGTTCTCGCACTGGTGGCATTGATCGCCATCTGCGTTCCGGCGTTGAGGGCGACGCGCGTAGCCCCGATGCAGGCCATGCGGTCTGAATAGTGAACCTGTGCGGCTAGGGAACCTCTGAACAAGTAGGGCGCGCCGCCACCCAAGGGTGCCGGACGCCACAGTCCTCCGAGTTCATGGGTATCCCTGGCCGCCCGCCCCATATCGCCGCCCCCGCTGGGTCACACTAGGTTGTCGCCCAGAGAGCGTGCGTCGGGTAACCCACACGCCGACCGACCAGGGCGCCTGGACCCTGTCGCCAGTTGAGAGTGACCAGGAGCACAATGAAGAATCCTCCGTTGCTGGTCCTCGCCCTGCTGTTCCTCGGTTGTGGCGCGCAGGAACGGCCCCTCATGCAAGACCGGGAGCTCACGCTGGAGGGAAGACCCAATCTGCTCTTCATCATTACCGACGATCAGCGCTTCGACATGTTGGGCATCGTGAACCCGATCCTCCAGACTCCCAATATGGATCGTCTGGCCTCCGAGGGTGTGCGCTTCGAAAACGCCTTCGTGACGACCCCTATTTGTGCCGCGAGTCGAGCCAGCCTGTTGACGGGGCTGGTGGAACGCACGCATCGATCCACCTTCGGCACGCCGCCGCTAGCCGTCGAATTCACCGACCGCAGCTATCCCGTCTTGCTACGGGAGGCTGGCTATCGCACGGGGTTTATCGGGAAATTCGGAGTCTCTACCGAGCCGGGGGCCGTCGATAAGATGTTCGACACCTACGAACCGCTCCGGCCTGCACCCTACTTCAAGGAGCTGGAGGACGGGTCGACCCGCCACCTTACCGACATCACGGCGGACAGAGCCGTCGAGTTCCTTCGATCCACCGATCGAACCCGCTCGTTTGCTTTGACGCTGAGTTTCAACGCTCCTCACGCCGACGATGGGGACGAACGACAGTTCATCTGGCCCGAGGCCATGAATGAGAAGTATTCAGACGTCGTTCTACCTGACCCACCGCTTTCCGACCCGGCCTTCTTCGACGCGCTTCCGGAGTTCTTGAAGGATGCCTCTCTGAACAGAATCCGCTGGTACTGGAGGTTCGATACGCCAGAGAAGGCACAACAAATGACGAAGGGACACTATCGGATGATCAGCGGGGTGGACGCTGCCATCGGTCGGGTTCTCGATGAGCTCGAGTCCCTTGAACTCGCGTCCAATACGGTCGTCATCTTGATGGGGGACAACGGGTATTTCCTCGGAGAGCGCGGATACGCCGGGAAATGGCTCCCGTACGAGCTTTCGATCCATGTGCCGCTCATTGTCTTCGACCCACGTATCGAGGAAGGATCACGAGGAGCGCTTCCCTCATTGCCCGCCCTCAATATCGATATCGCTCCGACATTGCTCGAACTGGCCGGTGTCGAGGTGCCGAGTACGATGCAGGGTAGGAGCCTGGTGCCGATCCTGGAAGGCGCGTCACCTCCGGATTGGAGAAGCGACTTTTTCGTCGAACATCTCTTCGACCACCCGGACATTCCGAAACACGAGGGCGTAAGGGGTGAGCGATACAAGTACGCCAGATATTTCGAGCAGGATCCGGTATATGAAGAACTTTACGATCTCCTCGTGGATCCAATGGAAGCCCGGAACTTGGCCGGAGACTCCGACTACCTGGAAACTCTGATGGAGTTGAGGAGACGCACAGACGAGCTCCAGGCCGAGTATGGCGGACCCTACACTCCTGTCAGGGAGCGGCAGCGGTAAACTGGTATCGGCCCGAGCCCAGTAGCACTCGAACGGTATCAGGCGTTGTGGCCTGCATGGGCCGCACGTCGGCAACATCGGCGACGAGTCGCCCTCCTTCCCGGACCGAGGGTGCCACAGAGGTCGGGATTTGCACAACGGCCTGGGTATTGACCGGGATCTCCAGGTCCAGTCGGAGTTGCCCGTCCGCAACGCGCCACCGGCTGGAGATTGTCCCTCTAACGGACTCGTAGGTCGTGTCCACCCACTCCAAGTCTCCGGTCACCGAGGGCTCGATCCTGAAGCGGTCGAATCCGACAGCCTGCTGCTCCGGTCTGATTCCACCCAGGCAAGTGAAGAACCACTCGCTCACGGATCCGAACATGGGATGGTTCTGTGAGTAGACGTCGTCGCTCGCGGCCCAGGTCTCCCAAAGCGTAGTCGCTCCGTTCTCCAGCATGTGACCCCAGCCAGGGTAGGTCGCCTGGTCGACCATACGGTAGGCGACATCGGCATGACCCGTCATGGAGAGGGCGTTCAACAGATACTTCGTGCCGAAGATTCCGGTCGCCACGTGGCCGCCGTGATCGACGACGACCGCTTCGACCATTCGACCGATCGCGCCGTCGGATTCGCTATCGGGGGAGAGTCCCAGATACAACGCGGTGGCCTGCGCGGCCTGAGTGGCGATTCCGAACCGGCCTGTACCTTCGTCCAGGAATCGCTCGACGAAGGCTGCCCTGATGAGCCGGGCAAGCCTCTGATAGTGATCCGCATCGTCCGATTTCCCGAGCAGTTCCGCAAAGCCGGCCACCAAAGATGCCGCTTGGTAGAATTGAGCCGTGGCCATCAGCTCGATGGGCTTGGGATCGAGACTTTCGTGGTCTCCGATGCAACGGTCGATGATGTAGCCGTCGGCAGACTGCTCAAGCAGGTCTACCCACGTCCTGACAGCGTCGAAATGCTCTTCGACGATTCGCGAGTCGCCGTAGTACTGATGTAGTTGAGCGATCAGCAACGGGTGGGCGAGTCCCCACCCGATCGGGCCGGCCCCTTCAGCGAAGTTCTCGGCCGCGATACCCACGAATGGCGCCGTCTCCGTGAACCATCCGTCTGCACGCCGCGCGTCCCGATGGTCGGACACGGTCTTCGCATAGAAGGTGGCCATGTCGTAGTTGTAGATCGCCATCTCGCTCGAGGCGACGATATCTCCCCCGTACTGGAATTTCTCCCGGGCAGGGCAGTCGGACTGGACGCTGAAGAGGTTGCTGAGGAAGGTCCACCGGACCATTTGCTGAATACGATTGAAGCGCTCGTTCGAGCAGCTGAACGAACCCGCAGATTCCACATCCGTATTGAGTCGAAGACCCTCCAGGGAGGCGAGAGTGGGTTCCCCTGGAAACCCGGTGATCTCCACGTACCGAAATCCGTGATAGGTGAAGCGGGGTGTGTACTCCTCGGGGTCACCGCCCCGGAGCGTATAAGAATTGGCTTGCCAGGCTATTTCGGGCGATCCAGGCCCGCCCCGTGGCGTGCCGTCGGACGCGAGGCCCTTGATTTGGCCGGCGACCGCTGTCATGGGATTCAGTGTGCCATCGGCATGGAGAAGCTCCCCCATGCGCATACCAACGGTCGTGCCTCGCGGCCCCCGCACGTGAAGGCTTGCCCACCCGGCGAAGTTCTGACCAAAGTCGAAGATGTAGACGCCTTCGTCGACCTCGGTCACGCTGACAGGGGACAGCCTGGTCGTCACACGGATAGGAGGGAGTGGTGACGCGCGGAGCTCACCGGACACAGCCCCGGGCCCATCCGATCCGGCATCAGACGCGTGCCGCCAACTCGAGTCGTCGAAACCGGGCAGATCCCATCCGGACCTCTCCAGCCTCGCGTCGTACTTCTCGCCGAGATATACGCTATTCCGAAGCAGGGGACCGTCGGCGACCCGCCACCTTTCGTCGCTCACCAGAGCCTGCGACGTGCCGTCTTCGTACTCGATGATCAGTTGGGCCAGAAGTCGGGGCCGCCCGACCATGAGGTGGTCGCGGATGTTTATTCGACCCCACATTTGCAAAGGGAGCGGATTGTACCACCCGTTTCCGAGCACGGCACCGAGTACATTTTCGCCTTCGCTCAGCCGCTCCGTCAGATCGTGGCAAGTATAAGGAATCCGCTTCTCGGGGCTCGTCCACGCCGGGTCGAGAGCATGGTCCGAAACCAAACGGCCATTCAGATGGAACTCGCTGTAACCCAACGAAGCCACGTAAAGGCGTGCACGCCGGATCGGCTTCTCGACGTGGAAGACCCTGCGAAAGAGTGGCGCGGGGTCGTCCTCGTAGAATTCTTCCTCGTTCACGGGAAGACCTTTCCCGTCTGAGATCCAGATTCCGGTCCAGTCCGAAGAAGAGAGCAGTCCCATTTCCCACCAGGAAATCGGGCTCGACGGAGACTTCTGGCCCGCACCGTCCCACACCTCCACGAGCCAGTAGCATCGCTCACGGCTCGCCAAGGACCTCCCGTCGTACTCGATGTGAAGCTGGCGATTCGACGAAACTCGACCGCTGTCCCACAGATCTGCCGTCTCGCCAACTAGTTGAGCCGGCGTCGTGGCGACCCGGACCCGGTAGGCGCTTTGGGACTGATTTCGTGCGGCACCTTCAGCCTTCAGCTTCCAACTCAGACGGGGACGACGGGCATCGATCCCGAGTGGGTCGTACAGGGATTCGCATCGCAGTTCAAAGGGGGAGATCAGCGCGTCGTCCAGCTCATCCTCAGATGCCGATCGCTCGCTGGCGAGCAGGGAGCGGCCGGCCGCCGAAGTGACCATCGCTCCCACACCTGCGGCCAATGAGCCGTTCAGGAATTCGCGTCTACGCATAGGGGCCCATCGAGGCATCGACCATGAGGACGATATGGACTGGTTTCTGCACTTGGCGCCGCGCAACTGATGACCCGCTAATGGCGCTCACCACCGGCACTAGCTGCTATAGGCGCACATCGTATGGTCGTGCCGGTTGGCTTCGGGATCATATCTGTCATCGGTCTGATTCATGCAGCCTATCACAATGTCCACTCCCTGAAGGCCGACTCTCCTCTCGAAGCCGTGCAGCATGGAGTCGCGTGTCACATACATCTCGTTGGCCAACTCCTGCCGCAGCTCGGCCAAGATATCCGCATATGCAGGGTCGTCTATCAGGTTGACCAGGCCGTCGGGGTCGTTCTCGTAATCGTACAACTCCTCCGGCACTCTGTCAGAAAAGAGATCTACCCGTTCCTGCATGGCGGAGTCCGTCTTGCCGGCCTCGAGCATCGCGGCCCAGGTCGGACCGTTCATGGATTCCATCTGAACTTGTTCGAGACCGTAAAAGGGGTTGTAGATATACCCGAACCTCTTGTTCTGCAGCGCCCGCATGTGGAGAGGAAGACGGTTGAAAGGCCTGTTGAATTCGGTGAACACAGAAGTTCGCCACCCTTGCTCAGTTCCTGTGAGTATCGGCAAAAAGGACTCGCCGTCCATGTTGGGCACCTGCCTGAGACCGGCTGCCTCTAGGATCGTCGGCATGTAATCGATGCCCGAAATGAAGTGCGTGGTGTCGACGGTACCGGGTGTCGTCTTGCCAGGCCACCGCACGATCCAGGGCGTCTTGGTGCTGTTCAGGTAGGCATTGGCTTTGGCAAAGGGAAAAGAAGACCCATTGTCGCTCAGGAACATCACAAGCGTATTATCCGCGAACCCCTCATCCTCGAGTATCTCGAGGATGGCACCCACGACGTCGTCCGAGCGACGTACGCTTGTAAAATACGCTGCAAGTTCCTCGCGTACCTCGGGCAGATCCGGCAAGAACCCGGGCACTTCGATTTCTTCTGGTGAGTAGACTCGGCTGACGGGATAGTCGTAGGCTTCGCCGCCCCTTCCATAAAAAGGCTTGTGGGGATCATGCGTGTTGAGCATCAGCCAGAAGTTCCTGTCTGCGTCGTTGGCCATTCTCAGGAAATCTGTCATGTATTTCTTGTAGAGCTCGATATCCCGGCCGTTGCCCAAGTGACGCATCCATATTCCTGAGTCGGGGTGAGCTGGCATCGGCCCGAGGTCCCACCCGAAGCGGCTGGTAGGCTGCAGGTGCGCGGTCTTGCCGATGCTGCCGTTCAGATACCCCGCCTCTTCAAGAATCTCTTGTAGAATGGGCACATCGTCTGCGATGGGATCGAAGCCAGGCGCACCGTTGTTGTGAGGAAATCTGCCGGTCATCAACGTCTGTCGACTCGGCTGACAAACCGCGATGGTGACATGGCCGTTCGTGAAGCGTATTCCCTCGGAAGCAAGCTTGTCGATGTTCGGAGTAATATTGTCCACGGTAGAACCATATACGCCTACGGAGGTCCACTCGAGATCGTCCGCGGTGATGAGCAAGAAGTTCATGCGTTGCGGCTCAGCCTGAGGAACGCCGCGACATTGGACCAGCCAAGGGATTCCAAGGAGTACGGCGAGTAGGGCGGCCCTCGAACGATTCATTCTACTTCTCGTGTAGTACCTCGCACGACTGCCGTCCCGACACGTCTCATCCGTCCGTGAACTCCACGCCCGTGTCGTCTCCGTATTGCTGCCGGAGTCGCCTCAGTTCCGCCTTCAGCGTCCCAACCAACTCCGCGCGCTCGGGTGCATCGTACACGCTTCGCATTTCCTGCGGATCGTCGACGAGGTCGAACAACTCCCACTCTTCCGTCTCGTAGTAATAGATCAACTTGTGTCTGTCCGTGCGGACACCGTAATGCGGCGCGACATGGTGCGGTTCCGGATATTCGTAGTAGTGGTAGTAGATCGATTCCCGCCAATCACTCGGGGACTCGCCCGCCATGAGGCCCAGCAGGGAATTTCCCTGGATGTCCGCCGGCACGGGCTCGCCTGCCAACTCCAGAAACGTCGGCGCGTAGTCGATGTTCTGGATCAACTGTGTCACGCGCGTGCCCGCTGGGATTCTCCCCGGCCAGCGTGCCACGAACGGCATCTCCAGCGACTCCTCGTACATCCAGCGCTTGTCGTACCAGCCGTGCTCGCCCAGGTAGAATCCCTGGTCGGAGCTGTAAATGACGAGCGTGTTCTCGGCCAGGCCGGACTCGTCGAGGTAGTCGAGAATACGCCCGATGCTGTCATCGATTCCTGCGATACACCGCAGGTAGTCTTTGATGTAGCGCTGGTAGTACCAGCGAACGAGGTCGTCGCCCTGAGGGTTCGCGGCGTGGAAGGCAGCATTTCGTGGATCGTAGGCCGCATTCCAGTCGGCCTTTTGCGCGTCCGTCATCCGGTCGTAGGTCCGCGCCAGATTGCCGATGTCCCCCGGCACCTCGGGATTCTCGGGTTTGATCTTGAGATCGTAGGCGGGCTGCATGTGGTCGCGGATCGACATCTCCTGATCGCCGGCCGGGGAAGCGCGGCCGCTGTAGTCGTCCATCAACGTGGGGGGCTCTGGAATGTCGATGCCCTCGTACGTCATCAAGTGATCGGGTCCGGGCATCCAATTCCGGTGCGGAGCTTTGTGCTGGCACATGAGGAGGAAGGGTTGCTCCTCGTTGCGACCGTTCTGCAGCCAGTCCAGCGAAAGATCCGTGACGATGTCCGTTACGTAGCCCTCGATTCGCTCGTCCCCCGCAGGTGTTCGGAAATCCGGGTTGTAGTAGTGCCCCTGCCCGGGGAGCACCTTCCAGAAGTCGAAGCCCTCCGGGTCCGAGCGCAGGTGCCACTTCCCGATCATCGCCGTCTGGTACCCGGCGGACTGCAGCATCTTGTTGAACGTCGGCTGCGACATGTCGAACGGGTCTGCTGCGCCGTTGTCGATCTTGCCGTTGATGTGACTGTGCTTTCCGGTGAGCACAAC
>Ga0114950_10003979_pt1 | contig 11448 bp, 8 predicted proteins | sample N075metaG_FD_83503 | JGI IMG/M metagenome (GOLD analysis project Ga0114950, IMG submission 83503) | Deep subsurface microbial communities from Kermadec Trench to uncover new lineages of life (NeLLi) - N075 metaG | ecosystem: Environmental > Aquatic > Marine > Ocean trench > Sediment | place...
ACGGGTTGGCCGGTGACGCGATCGACGAGTTCAGCGTCGTATAGGATTGCCTTGTATACATGGTAGTAATAAAACCCGCCCGGGTCTCCGCGTTGTCCCAGCAACCCAGTGGCGGCGCCTGCGCCGTTCGGGGATACATCGTACTGGGTGCCGGATTCGTCGTAGCCAGCGTCCAGCGTGTCGCCGAACAGTTGAACCAGATCTTCCAGAAGTTCTGCTTTCGCCGCAGCCACGCTGTCGCAATAGTTACCCCAGCCGTCGCCGCAGTCTCTGCCCTGATTCGGAAAGCCGTAGCCGGCAATAAAACTTTCGACTTCCTCCAGCGTGGCAAAGCGCCAGCCTTCCAGTGCTTGCCCGACGGAGGTCTGGGCGTCGACATCATCGTAGCTCTGGCCCCTGGTCTCGGTGAGCTTGAGCCAGTAAAGGCCGGTATCTGTATCCTGAAAATAGGTGCCGTAGTCGACAATGGCCGCAAAGGAAATTTGCGAATAAATAAGTGCCAGACTCAGTGCAGGAATTAGCTTTTTCATTTATGACCCCACCTACTTTGTACATACAAGTTAGCATAAAAATGCTAGCAGATTCGACACGCCCTTAGAATCATCTAAATTAATGATTCCACAGGATAATAGACAGTATCAGGGGATGGAAAATTCGCTGTTTTGCGGGCTTAGTGAATGGCCCGTTTGGCCGGGTATCGGCGGCTTAACCAGCGATCCAGACCCAACCACTGCCCGGATGGCCAGCTGAGGAAAATGATATTGAGCAGGAAGAAAGGCAGCAGTGATGCGTCATAATATCCGCCCATTGCCAGGTTGATCAGGATAAAGAAGCTAACCACGGCAGCTGGACGGGTGGTCAGGCCTAATAGCAGACCTATTGCAGCGTAGAGTTCTCCGCAAACAATAATCCATGCAATCAACTTATAAAGTGGTATTGCAAACGACTGCAGGTAAAACACGGCGAAGCTGTCAGGCGGCATTTCTGTAAGGCGAACGAAAAACATTCTTTCGAGCACATCGCTGGTTAGCCAGTCGGCTTGAATCTTGTGTAGGCCAGCGGCCGGCCAGAAAATACCGAATAGCATTCTCAGTATCAGGTGGAGCAAAACACCGCTGAAGCGGACAGGATTCTGCCTGATCCATGTCAGGCTCCATATAGGAGTGTCGCTGGTTATTACTGCGGTCACGGCTGTTTTTCCGTGTCGCTGGTTTGAGCGATGGTTTCGAGAGAATTCCACCAAGGCAGTCGCTGGCAATAACCGATTGGGGTTCCGTCGGCGGCACTAAGCCATGCCTGATTGCTGCGATCAACAGCCGTGTCAGCAAAAGTGAGCAGGGGCGGTTCCAGCGCAACCCAGGCCTCTATAACTTTCGGTCCGGACCATGTGTTATCGGCAATCGTGTATATCCATACTGGGCGATCATGCCCCTGGGCCAGAGACTCAGAGTCGAAGTTGGCGATGAACCATTCCCAGATGGTGGTTATTTGCGACCAGAATGTTCGGGTCCGAAGATGATAGAGCGTGAAATCACCGTCAGCCGGGATCAATTCGTGGGTGGGTGCTTTATCAGTATTTTCGCACAGTACTAATGACTTCGCACATCGTGCAGACTTCGCCGAATTCGCCTACAAGGAACAGGTCCTGATATTTATCGCTGTTAACCTGTGCAAGGGCTGGTTGATCAAAAGAAAAAAGCAGAATGAAGCAAAGCAGGACAACTAAAGTTTGCAGAATATTGTGTCCAACTCGGCGCTGCATGTTCACCGGGATTACTGACAATCCAGACTTTGACCTGTGGTGCCCTGGCTGTCGGGGCCGATCAGGAAAAGATACGGTTCCAGGATGTCTGCAGGTGTTTTCAGGGTTGACGGGTCTTCACCAGGATATGCGAGTTTGCGCATCGCGGTGCGAATGGGACCGGGGTTAATGCAATTAACCCGGATGTTGTCGCATTCGTCCGCGAGTATTTGTGCAAGTCCCTCGATGCCAAACTTGGATACGGCATAGGCACCCCAGTAAGCCCGTCCTTTGCGACCAACCCCACTCGATGTAAACACCACTGCTGGGTCCGCAGATTTGCGCAATAACGGCAGCAGAGTTTGCGTCAATATAAAAGGAGCATTCAGATTGACGTGTATTGTTTCCAGCCAGGTGGGGATTTCGTAATGCTCGATCGGGCTGCGGCTGCCCAGTATTCCGGCGTTATGCAGCAGTCCGTCCAGTTTGCCCAATTCCTTTTCCAGCCCGTCGAACAGATTCTGGTAGTCGTCACCCTGTGCTTTGGCAAAATCCATGACGAAAATAGCAGGCTTTTTGCCTCCCGCTGCCTCGATGGCATCGTATACGGCTTCGAGTTTGGCCTGGGTTCGCCCGACCAGAACAACTGTTGCACCGTGTTTGGCGAAGCGGCGTGCGGCCGCAGCACCGATACCGTCACCGGCACCGGTAACCAGAATTGCTCGCTCCTCAAGAAGATCGGGAGCAGGGGTATAGGTTTGTAATTCGGTATTCATGCGTATCCATAGTTTATAGCGAGCAGCAGTTCCTGTCGGATTAGACAGGCTGGATTAAACCAGAATGCAAAATAGTTTCCAGCCGAGTGTCTTGGGTCAGTCAGGCAGGCAGGTTTTCCGGGCCCGTGGTGTTGTTATCGCCCGTGATGGGTTTTTCATCTTCTTCTGGCGCCAGATCATCCGCGATCAGCTTCAGTTCCCGGGCGGTAATATCTATAGTTTGTGGAGCTGTCGGATCTTTACCTGGATCTGCGCCCAATTCCTTTATCTTGCGCATATTTGGCATTACCCGGGTTTCGAGAGAGGCGATAGCGCTGTTATAGGATTTCACGCTGCTGTCGAGTTTTGCGCCCACCGCTGCCAGATGCCCGGTAAATGTGCCCAGCCGCCGTTGCAGTTCTATGGACAGGTCGCGAATCTCCCCGGCATTTTCTGCAAGTTTGAATTGCATCCAGCCGTAGGCAACTACTTTGAGTAGCGCGATCAGGCTGGTGGGGGTTACGAGTAAAACTTTGTTGCGTAATGCATCGTCCAGCAGGCTGGGCTTTACGTCGAGCGCGGCCGATAAAAACTGATCGCCGGGGACAAATAAAATAACAAATTCAGGGCTGCGCTCGAACTGCTCAAAATAGGCTTTGCTGGCCAGTTTTTTTACATGTTCACTCATGCTGCGTGCATGGGCCTCCAGGTAGGTTTTACGCATATCTTCGTCGGTGGCGGCAACAGCATCCAGATAGGCATCCAGTGGTGTTTTGACATCCACGACCAGCTGACCATTTTCTGGCAGGTGAACAATCATGTCGGGCCTCGAAGCCGTATCGCCATCATTATTCTTAACATGCACCTGTTCGGAAAAATCGCAGCGATCCACCAGGCCGGCGAGTTCGGCCAGCCGCTTCAGGGTGAGTTCCCCCCAGCGACCACGTACGTTGGGCTGGCGTAGTGAGCCAACCAGTTTGCTGGTTTCGGCACGCAGGCTATCCTGCCCGAGTGTCATCGCTGTCAGTTGCGAGGTAATGCTCCCATAGGCTTCCTTGCGGGTCTTTTCTATTTCATGGATCTGCTGATTGGTCTTTTCCAGCGCTTCTCGGATGGGTTGAACCAATGTTTCAACCGCCTTCTGGCGTTCGCCCAGTTCTGCTTTTGCTTTTTCCTGGTGTACTTGCAGTTTCTGGTTGGCCAGTTGCAGGAAGGTCTCGCTGTTTTTTGTCAGTGATTCATGTGCGAGTTCGCTAAAGGCTGCCGCCAGACTGTCCTGAGCGCCGGCCAATGCGGCTTCGCGTTCAGCTGCGCGAGCTTCTTCATTCTTTATCTCTGCATCACGAATAGCGATCTCGCTTTCCAGCCGAATGCGGGTGCCACGGCCAATGAGATACTGGATCAGCAGGCCAAGCAGAAATCCGCCGACCGTAGCACTGATAAGAACATAGGGTTGGTTTTCGAGGAGAAAATTCATCAGGGGCCGTCGCCAAGGGTTACAGGGGTTATCAAGAGTTACAGGTTCAGAAGTTGTTCCGGTTCGTCAATTGTATAGTCTGCATCCCAGCTATGGGGGTCATGGCCCGGAATAATATAGCCCCAGGTAACCGCTATCGTGCGAGTGCCGGCTGCTTTGCCCGCGATAACGTCTTTTTCCGCATCACCCACGTATACCGCCTGGTCCGGCTTGACGCCCATCTCGTTCAGGGCAAAGTGGATCGGGGCCGGATGAGGCTTGTTTCTGGCTGCTGTATCGCCGCCGACCACGGTGGCGCAGCGTCGGCGCAGGTCGAGTTGCTCAAGTATAGGGTCAGCCAGGTATTTCATTTTATTCGTAACCACGCCCCAGGCGATCCCGGCATGATCCAGTGCATCCAGCACTGTGTGGATGCCGGGGTAGGCATCCGTATGGATACAAAGGTTCTGTTCGTAGGTTGTTACAAGGCGCTGGCGTAATAGTTCCTGTGCTGCTTCATCGTGCTCGGGAAATGCCAGTCGTACCAGCCCGATCCCCCCGGTGGAGACATAGTGAGCGGCCACCCCTGCTTCGGGGGCAGGTTGATTTTCTTCGGCACAGACAATTTCCAGTGCATTGACGAGATCCCGGGCGGTATCGAGGAGGGTGCCATCCAGATCGAACAAAATGGCCTGGGCATAGTCCAGCAACCGGGTGCTCGCAATGCTCATGTGGGTACAGAGAAGTGCATCAGGTAGTTAACCGCTACATCATTACCGAGGGCAAAGTTGCCGGTCAGGGGGCTGTAGTTAATACCCGCCAGGTTGCGAAACTGTAAACCAGCCGATATACCCCAGCGGCGTAGCTCGGATGGTTTGATAAAGCGCTCATAATTATGGGTCCCTTTGGGCAACAGACGCATCAGGTATTCGGCGCCTACTATGGCCATCAGGAATGCTTTGGGATTGCGGTTAAGGGTGGAGAAAAATACCTCCCCACCGGGTTTGGCCAGTCGAGCACAGGCGTTCACGAGGCTCGCCGGGTCGGGTACATGCTCGATAACTTCCATGCAGGTAACGACATCGAAGCGGGCGGCTTCGGTTTCGACGAGACTTTCGGCCGAGCTTTCCCGATAACGCACCGAATCCAGCCCGGATTTTTTCAGGTGCATCCGGGCTACTGCGAGTGCGCCGGTTGCCAGGTCGATGCCCGTTACGTCTGCGCCTTTGGTTGCCAAACCCTCAGAAAGTAAACCACCGCCGCAACCGACATCCAGTACGCGCTTTTCGGCAAGTTCTGCCCTTTGTTCGATGTAATCGATCCGTACCGGATTGATTTTGTGCAAGGGTTTGAATTCGCCTTCCGGGTCCCACCAGCGACTCGCAAGTTCATCGAATTTTTGCAGTTCGAGCGGATCAACATTTTGTGTCTGAGTATTCATGCCGCAATATTAATAAGTGTTCCAGGAGATTGCCGGATTAACCGGCGTTTTAAACAGTTTGCATCCGCTGCAGCCATGCGTTGGCTCGTTCAATGACCTCCGCGACATCAGCCGTCATAAACTCGCCGTCACCAAACAGCTGTCGTCCGGCGACCCAGACATCGGTTACCTGGTCGCGGGTTGCGCTGTAGACTAGTTGTGACAACGCATTATGCACTGGTTGGCAGGCAGGTGTTGCGAGGCTGACGCATACCATGTCAGCTGATTTTCCTGCAACGAGTGAACCTGTTTCATTCTCCAGTCCGAGTGCACGGGCACCATTTATTGTTGCCATTTCCAGTGCAGTTGCCGCCGGGATGCTGCGGGCATCGCCGGAACTTATTTTGGCCAGCAAGGCTGCCGAACGCATCTCGCCGAACATATCCATATCGTTATTGCTGGCAGCGCCATCAGTACCGATGGCGACATTAATTCCGGCGGTGATGAGTTCGGTGACCGGGCAAATGCCGCTGGCAAGTTTCATATTTGATTCAGGACAGTGGATGACTGAGACGCCGCGTTCTTTCAGTAACGCCATCTCATCTGCTTCCAGAGCCGTCATGTGTACGGCTGTTAGCAGTGGGCTCAGAACGCCCAGTTTTTCGAGGCGTGCCAGCGGGCGTATTCCGTTCTCCGCAACAGCCTGGGCGATTTCAGCTGTGGTTTCGTGGATATGCATTTGTATGACTATATCCAACTGATTAGCCAGTGTGACGATACGTTCAATCGCGGCATCACTAACCGTATAGGGTGCGTGTGGGCCGAATGAGGTGTCTACAAGAGGGTGCTCGCGGTAGCGGTCGTGAACCTCGAGGCCACGGTTCAGATACTCGTCCACTGTGGTTGCCCAGGCCGTTGGCGCTTCTATCACGATCATGCTAATGACGGCACGAATGCCGCGCTCGGCAGCGACAGCGGCTACTTCATTCGGAAACAGGTACATATCGTGAAAGCAGGTGGTGCCACCGCGAATCATTTCCAGGATTGCGAGGTCAGCACCGTCGCGCACAAATTCGGGGCTTATCCAGCGTTGCTCAGTGGGCCAGACGTATTCATGCAACCATTGCTCGAGTGGCAGATCATCGGCAAATCCGCGCAGCAGGCTCATGGGTGCGTGGGTGTGCGCGTTTATAAGGCCCGGAATCAGGACGTGCTCAGGGCGCTCAAGCCATTCAGCGTCGGGCCTGGCCGTCAGGGCGTGCTCGCGTTCCTCTATGGCGAGGATTTTGCCACCGCTGATGACGGCGACATGATCGGTCAAAATTGTGTTGGCAGGCTCAACCGGTATCAGCCAGCGCGGGGCGATGATTAGTTCGGGTATCAAATCAGCATTCTGGTCGGGGGCAGGATTGCCAATTTGATCGGCGTCGGTCATCTATCGCTCCGTTTGGGTTCTGGTCTGCTGTGGGATAATGCCTGAAGCAGCAGTCAGGCGAAACACGGCAAACCGCGAGACTACTTTTTGCCCATATCCAACCCCTTTTCAATGTGCTCTAAACCCGTTGTCTGTGTTAGGATGACCGGCTTAATCTGCACCGCTTTCTTTAGTAATCGGGATACCTGTCCAACACGAAAACTACACGCTTGAACAGCATGCAAATCCCGGGGCTTAAGCAGGCCGCATAACCTCTCTGGAACCAGTCGAATACCACCCATGACAGAAGTGGCACAGGAAGTATTGCCCGTTAATCTCGAAGATGAGATGCGGCAGTCGTATCTTGATTACGCGATGAGCGTAATCGTTGGTCGTGCGTTACCCGATGTTCGTGACGGGCTTAAACCCGTGCATCGACGCGTGCTTTACGCTATGCGTGAACTGGGCAACGACTATAACAAGGCCTATAAAAAATCAGCCCGTGTGGTGGGTGATGTCATCGGTAAATACCATCCGCATGGCGATTCGGCGGTCTATGACACCATCGTGCGTATGGCACAGCCATTCTCGTTGCGTTATATGCTGGTTGACGGGCAGGGTAATTTTGGCTCAGTTGATGGCGATGCCCCGGCAGCCATGCGTTACACAGAAGTGCGCATGACCCGTCTGGCAAGCGAAATTCTTGCAGATATTGATAAGGAAACGGTCGATTTCGCTGAGAATTACGACGGTTCTGAAAGTGAGCCCACGGTCATGCCGACGCGCATACCGAATCTGCTTATTAATGGGTCGTCCGGTATTGCTGTTGGTATGGCGACCAATATACCGCCGCACAACCTGGGCGAAGTAATTGACGCGACGATGGCGCTAATCGAAAACCCGGATATCAGTGTGGCAGAACTGCTGGAAATAATTCCCGGGCCCGACTTCCCAACCGCTGGAATTATTCATGGGGCGCAGGGTATCTACTCGGCATACACGACCGGCCGAGGCCGGATTTATATGCGGGCCCGCCATCATATTGAGGAAGTTGATGCCAAGGGCAAAGAAGCCATTGTGCTTACTGAATTGCCTTACCAGGTCAACAAGGCGCGCCTGATCGAGAAAATGGCGGAACTGGTGCGGGAGAAAAAGATCGACGGCATCACCGAGCTGCGTGACGAATCTGACAAAGATGGTTTGCGGGTGGTGATTGAGTTGCGTCGCGGTGTGCTGACCGAAGTCATGTTAAACAACCTGTATAAGCAGACAGCGATGCAATCGGTGTTTGGTATCAACATGGTCGCGCTCAGGGATGGCCAGCCAAGACTCCTTGCTTTAAAAGAGATGCTCGAAGCCTTTTTGCGTCATCGCCGTGAGATCGTTACCCGACGGACGGTGTATGAATTGCGTAAAGCGCGCGAGCGCGGCCACGTGCTCGAAGGGCAGGCGGTCGCTTTAGCGAATATCGACCCCGTCATTACGTTGATAAAGAGCTCAGAATCACCAGCGGTTGCGAAACTGGCGTTGGTCGAGGCTGTCTGGGAGCCTGGCGACGTTACCGCCATGCTTGAAAAAGCGGGTGATATCAGCACACAGCCCGACAGTCTTGAGGGTGAATACGGACTGACGAAAAAGGGTTACCGGCTTTCACCTGATCAGGCACAGGCTATTCTGGAGCTGCGGTTGCATCGATTAACCGGGCTTGAAAGGGAAAAGATAGTCAATGAATACAAAGAGTTATTAGATAAAATTAAGTATTTAGTTGAGATTCTGAGTAACCCGGATGAACTCATACGCGTGATTCGTGAGGAACTGCTGGAGATTCGCGAGAACTACGCCGATGAGCGCCGCACAGAAATAGTTGCAGACTATTCAGATGTGACTACCGAGGATCTTATCCCGGAAGAAGACCTGGTCGTGACGCTGTCTCACGGCGGTTACGTAAAAGCTCAGGGGCTCGACACCTATCAGGCACAAAAACGGGGTGGTCGCGGCCGTTCAGCCACCAAAGTTAAAGATGAAGACTTCATCGACAAGCTATTTGTGGCGAACAGCCACGATACGCTGTTGTGTTTTTCCAGTCGCGGCAAGGTTTACTGGCTCAAGGTCTACCAGGTGCCGCGGGCTAGCCGGAGTGCGCGCGGTAAGCCGATCATTAATCTGTTGCCGCTGCAGGAAGACGAGCGGATCAATGCCGTCTTGCCCATACGGAAATACGACGCCGATCATTTTGTCTTCATGGCTACCAGTAATGGCCGGGTCAAGAAGACCTCCCTGGAGGCATTCTCGCGACCGCGTACCAACGGGATTATTGCCATTGATATTCGTGATGGCGACAAGCTTGTCGACGTGGCGTTAACCGATGGCAAGCAGGATATTCTGCTGGGTGTCAGTTCCGGCAAGGCCATACGCTTCAATGAAAAGGACGTACGTGAGATGGGGCGTGGTGCCGCGGGTGTGCGTGGCATCAAAATCGCAACTGGACAAGAGGTTATCGCATTGATAATAGTGGGTGAGGGCGACATACTTTTTGCGACGGCCAATGGTTATGGTAAGCGCACCCATGCGGATGAGTTCTCACGTCAGGGCCGTGGCGGTCAGGGCGTGATTGGTATCCAGACCAGTGCAAGAAATGGTGATCTGGTGGGTGCGATTCAGGTAGCAGAGGATGATGAAGTGATGCTCATCAGTTCCTTAGGAACGCTGGTACGCACGGCTGTTAGCGATATTTCTACCCAGGGCCGTAATACTCAGGGTGTTCGCCTGATTCGGGTATCCGAGGGCGATCGTCTGGTCGGACTCGATCGAATTGAGCAGATTCAGGGCGAAGAAATTAACGATGAAGCTGAAGAATAAAAGGCCAAGAGAAGGCTGCTAACAGTACAAATCACGGTACAAATCAACTATAGGCACCGGTATAGTTCGGCGCTTCCACGACATACATATATAGATACAGGTTATCGAGATGGCACGAGTATTTAACTTCAGTGCGGGTCCTGCAGCATTGCCGCTTGAGGTGCTGGAAGAGGTGCAGGCGGGCTTAACAGACTGGCAGGGCAGCGGCATGTCGGTGATGGAAATCAGTCATCGCGGCAAGGCATTTGTAGCTGTTGCGGAGCAGGCCGAGGCTGATCTGCGTGAACTCATGAATATTTCGGATGAATACGCCGTGATGTTCCTGCAAGGTGGGGCGACCCAGCAGTTCGCCTTGATCCCGATGAATTTATCGGATGAAGGTCAGACTGTTGATCAGCTGGTTACCGGTAGCTGGTCAAAGAAGGCGCTTAAGGAAGGTAAAAATCTGCGTAACGTCAATATCGTGGCGGATTGCGGCGATTTTAACTACGCGGATGTGCCGCCACGCGATGGGTGGAAGCTGACTTCTGATGCGGCTTATTTTCATTACTGTGCAAATGAAACCATTGGGGGTGTCGAATTCCATGAGCCGCCAGATGTTGGCAATGTGCCCCTGGTAGCTGATATGTCATCAACCCTTCTGTCACGCCCGATCGATGTGAATAAATTCGGGCTGATCTATGCAGGTGCCCAGAAGAATATCGGCCCGGCAGGTTTGACGATTGTGATTGTGCGTAAAGATCTGATTAAACGCGGCCGACCCGCATCCGACATACTTAATTATGCAGCGCATGCAGAGGATGCTTCGATGCTGAACACACCGCCTACATTTGCGTGGTATATGGCTGGTCTGGTGTTTGCATGGATCAAGCGTCAGGGCGGAATCGAGGCTATGGGTAAATTCAATAAATCCAAGGCTGATAAGCTGTATGCCGCAATCGATGGCTCTGCCTTCTATGCGAACCCGGTTGCTCTGGATTATCGGTCATGGATGAATATTCCATTTACGCTGGCGAAACCCGAGTTGGATGGCGAGTTTCTTGCTCAGGCGGAGCAGGCAGGACTGATGAACCTGAAGGGACACCGTTCGGTAGGTGGAATACGCGCAAGCATATATAACGCGGTACTCATGGAAGCGGTCGATGCGCTTATCGCATTTATGCAAGAGTTCGAAGCCAATAATACATAAGGGCGTTCTTGCGTTGTGCCAATAATTTAAAGCTGGTATTTAAGATGTATAACATTCTCACCCTGAACAATATTTCTGCAGAAGGTATTACCCGCCTGCCTGGTGACAAGTACTCAGTCTCCGACGATGCGAAAGACCCGGCGGGTATCCTGGTGCGTTCTTTTAAAATGCACGATATGGAACTGGGGGCAAGTCTTGAGGTGGTGGCCCGTGCAGGTGCCGGCGTCAACAATATTCCGATCGATAAATTATCGGAGCGTGGTATACCCGTATTTAATGCGCCGGGTGCCAATGCCAATGCGGTAAAGGAACTGGTTATCGGCGGCATGCTTCTGGCTGCACGTAATCTGGCGCAGGCCTGGGCGTATACCCAGCAACTTGAGGGCGAGGGCGATGTGCTGTCTAAAGCCGTCGAGGCAGGTAAGAAAAAGTTTGTCGGTTATGAACTTCCCGGGCGCACACTGGGTGTCATCGGTTTGGGCGCTATTGGTGTGCGGGTGGCAAATGCAGCGCTGGACCTTGGCATGAATGTCATCGGCTTCGATGCCATGATCAGCGTAGAAAATGCCTGGCAGCTGCATTCAGGGGTGCAGCAGGCACGCAGTCTCAATGAC
>Ga0114950_10003980_pt1 | contig 11447 bp, 9 predicted proteins | sample N075metaG_FD_83503 | JGI IMG/M metagenome (GOLD analysis project Ga0114950, IMG submission 83503) | Deep subsurface microbial communities from Kermadec Trench to uncover new lineages of life (NeLLi) - N075 metaG | ecosystem: Environmental > Aquatic > Marine > Ocean trench > Sediment | place...
ACGACGGACCGGACGACGGACCGGACGACGAATTGGACGAAGAGTTCGGAACGCGGCTGGAGGGTGGTCTCGCAACCTGCCCGGTGAGTGGGCAAATGAGGCATGTCTCGGATCGGATGCTACCGAAACGGCCGCAACCACGCCCGATCGGAGGGCTCGTCCTCGCACCCCCAACGGACTGCTAGTATGCGCCGCCCGTTGGGGGCGGGCTCTCGCCCTGCCCGGCGCCATGGCAGCCTCCCGACAATCAGAGGAACCGACTTTGGAACTCGCCTGTCTCGACCTGGAGGGGGTCCTGATCCCCGAAATCTGGATCAACTTTGCCGAACAAACCGGGATCGAGGAGCTGCGGGTCACGACCCGCGAGGTGCCGGACTACGACGAGCTGATGAAGCGTCGGCTGGCCATTTTGCAGCGAGAGAAACTGGGTCTGGCCGACATCCAGCAAGTGATCGGCGGGCTATCACCGCTCCCCGGCGCGAAGGAATGCCTGGACTGGCTGCGCGAGCGCTTCCAGGTGTTGATCCTGTCGGACACCTTTTACGAGTTCGCAGAGCCCCTGATGCGCCAGCTGGGGTGGCCGACCCTCTTCTGCCACAGGCTCCAGACGAACGACGACGGCCGCATCGTGGACTACCACCTGCGGCAGGCCGACCCAAAGCGACGAGCGGTTCAGGCACTGCGCGGGCTCAACTTTCGCATCATCGCGTCCGGCGATTCGTACAACGACACCAGCATGCTGGGAGAGGCCGACGCCGGGATCCTCTTCTGCCCTCCGGACAACGTGATCGCCGAGTTTCCGCAGTATCCGGTCGCAACGAATTACGACGAACTCAGAGCGGAGTTCGCGAAGGCCTCAACTCGCGAGCTTTGATCGGTCGCTCTCGCCGGCGTTTCGGATCGCATCCACCTTGAACATGCGGTGCCCGCCGGGCTGGTAGGTGAGCACCAGCGCGCGACGCGGCGAATCCGACCGGTTCGGCTGCGATCCGTGCACGCTGTGGGGGTTGAAGAAGATCAGACTTCCGGCCGGCACGATCGCTGGAACCTGGTCGGCCTCGTCGAAGCAGCTCGGGTGGGTGAAGAGCGGAGCGAGCCGACTGCCGTCGTCCAGCCCAGGCAGGTAGCGCTTGCGATGCGACGCGCGGATCACGCGGAAGCAACCGTTGTCCTCATCCGCATCGTCGAGCGCGATCAGCACATTCGGAAGCTGATCGACGTGAGCGCAGGCGTGGCTCCAATAGGGCGAATCCTGGTGCCAGCGAAAGCCGGAGCCCTCGCGCGGACGCTTCAGGTTGATCTTGTCGGTCCAAAGGGCCACTTGTTCGCTGCCGACGATTCCGCGCATTGGCAAGACGATGCGCGGGTCGTCGATCAGACGGTCGAAGGCAGGGTGCAAGTGGTGGAAGGGTTCGATTACGCGGATGGCTGCAGGGCTCGTGCTCGGCTCACCCCCGACCCCAGACGTCGCCGCGTGCTCGTACTGAATGGTCGAGCCGCCCGCCTCGACGTAGTGATTGCCGTCGATGGAGTAATCGTCGTCTCGCCGCGCCGCGGCGTTCTCCTCGGCCCGTTTGACCACCAGTTCAGCGGCCTCGCGCAGCTCTTTCAGCTCGGGTTCGGAGAAGACGGCATAGCGCGTAAAGAAGCCGTCGCTGCGGTATTCCTCGCCCTCAGCCTCGCTCAGCACCCAGCTGCTCAAGACGCTCACGACTGTGTCAGCGTTTCCGGTGACTGGCTGACAGGATGCGCTTGCGCAAGCGCAGCGACTTCGGCGTAACCTCGAGAAGTTCGTCGTCCTGGATCCACTCGAGCGCGCTCTCGATCGTCACCCGGCGCGGCGGCGTGATGATCGGAGCATCGTCCTTTCCAGCGGCGCGGATGTTCGTCAGCTTCTTGGCGCGGCAGACATTCACCTGCATATCGCCGGGACGGCGATTCTCGCCAACGACTTGGCCCTCGTAGACCTTCTGCTGCGGCGACACGAACATCGTCGCACGCTCTTGAATCCCAAAGAGCGCGTGAGCGGTCACAGTACCGAGTTCGGTGGCGACGATGGCCCCGACGCTCCGGTTGCCGAGATCGCCGGCGTAGGGCTCGTAGCCCTTCACGCTGTGGTAGAAGACGCCCTCGCCGCGCGTGTCTGACAGAAAATCGCTGCGGAAACCGAAGAGGCCGCGCGAGGGGACAACATATTGCAGTGTGATTCGACCGCCATTGTGTTCCATCGACTCCATGCGACCGCGCCGAGCGCCGAGCTTCTCCATCACGGCGCCCGCAGAGCCCTCCGGCACCTCGATCACGACGTCTTCGACCGGCTCGCAGGTCTTGCCGTCGATCTCGCGCAGGATGATTTCGGGACGCGCGACGCTGAACTCGTACCCCTCGCGCCGGAGTGTCTCGATCAACACAGAGATCTGCAGCTCACCCCGGCCAGCCACCTCGAAAGTGTCTCGGGAAGACCCCTCTTCGATCTTGATGGAGGGATTGCCCAGGCCCTCGCGCGCGAGACGGTCACCAATCTGGCGACTGGTGACGAAGCGACCCTCGAGTCCGGCGAAGGGCGAGGTGTTGACGCTGAAGCGCACGCGGATGGTGGGCGGGTCGATGGCGATGCGGGGCAGCGGATCGATGGACTTCGGGTTGCAGATGGTGTCGCCGATCTCGATCGAGTCGATCCCGGCCAAGATCACGATCTCCCCAGCCTCGGCGCGCTCGAGCTCTACGCGGGTCAGACCGCGGGTGCCGAACAGCTTGGTGATGCGAAAGGATTCGCCTTTGCCGTCAGCGAGGGCGCGGACCACCGTCTTGTTCCGCTCGAGCACACCGCGCTCGACTCGGCCAATCACCAGACGGCCAACGTAGTCGTCCCAGCCCAGAGTTACGGCCTGAAACTGCAGCGTCCCGTCCACATCGACCTTCGGAGCGGGAGCGTGCTCCAAGATGGCATCGAGCAGGGGGCGAAGATCGGAGAGCGGCGTCTTGAGGTCCAAGGTAGCTTCCTGGGTCTTCGCGGAGGCGAACACCACCGGGAAATCCAGTTGTGCGTCGGTCGCGTCGAGCTCGACGAGCAGGTCGAAGACCTCGTCCACGACTGCTTCCGCGCGGTGTTCCGGGCGGTCGATCTTGTTGACCACGAGAATCGGGCGCAGCCCGTGCGCAAGGGCCTTCCGGAGCACGAAGCGCGTCTGCGGCATCACGCCCTCGACTGCATCGACGAGCAGCAGGACGGCGTCCACCATGCCCAGAACCCGCTCGACCTCGCCTCCGAAATCGGCGTGCCCCGGCGTGTCGACCAGCTGGATCCGCACCCCTTCGAACTCGATCGAGGTGGCCTTCGACTTGATCGTGATACCGCGCTCCCGCTCGAGATCCCCAGAGTCCAACACCCGCTCAGCGACTTCCTGATTGTCTCGGAACGCGCCCGTAAAGCGCAGCAGCCCGTCTATCAGCGTCGTTTTGCCGTGGTCGACATGGGCGATGATCGCCAGATTTCGCAATTCTTTTCGGCCGCTTAGCTGAGACATCGGGCGAGAATCCTAGCAGGCCCACCCCTGAAAGGGCAGCCAGAGCACCCGCAGGGAAAGCGTCCTGGGGTTGGGGAAGGTGTAGTCGGAATTCTTTCGGGAGGGAGGTAGAGACCGGTGCGAAAGCGTCGCTGTTCGACGGGGGCGTGGTGAGCTCCGCGACGGGCTCGCGAGGCGTCGCGGACTGTCGCAACTGCCGGCCTTTTACTGAACTTTAACAGCTCTGTCGCTGCGCGCTCCCAATTCCCCGAATAACGTCTGGCTGCCCCCCTCCTCGTCCGTTTCTCTTCTCTCTTTCGCCCGTGCTCGTCCCCCCGGCACGACTGCTTGCAGCCATTGCAAGCCCCCCGCACACCCAAGGAGCCGACGCCATGGCCACTACAGCGCCGCTCGATCAACGCGAGACCGCGCCCGAAATCGTCGGTCCGACGCGCCGATTGACGGATGGGCCTGTGATCGGGTTCTCCACGGTCTCCAATACCGTCTACTGGCTGATCCACGCAGCCTGCCTGCTGGCCTTCTACACCGGCGTGTCGGCCTGGGACATCGGACTGTGTCTCGGACTGTTCTGGTTTCGCCTGTTTGCGATCACGGGGGGCTACCACCGGTTCTTTGCCCATCGCGCCTACAAGACGAGCCGAGTCTTCCAATTTCTGCTGGCGCTCGTTGGCTGCACCGCGACGCAGAAGGGGCCTCTCTGGTGGTGCGGCTGGCACCGCCACCACCACCGCAACTCCGACACGAAGGAGGACGTTCACTCTCCCCGCTTTGGCTTCTGGTACTCGCACCAGGGTTGGATCCTGGATCACACCTGGCGCCGGACTCCCAGCGAACTCATCCCGGATTTCGCGCGTTACCCGGAGCTCGAGTGGCTCAACCGCTACCACTTCGTGCCGCCGCTCGCGCTCGCCCTCGGCCTCACCGCATTCGGCGGGCTGTCCGCCTTCGTGTGGGGCTACTGCATCTCAACGACGCTGCTCTGGCATTCCACGTACACGATCAACTCGCTGGCCCACGTCTGGGGCACCCAGCGGTACGACACGGGGGACACCAGCCGAAACAACTTCATCCTCGCGCTGCTGACACTCGGCGAGGGATGGCACAACAACCACCACCACTACATGGCCTCGGCCCGCCAGGGATTCTTCTGGTGGGAGATCGACATCACGTATTACATCCTGCGGGGACTAGAGGCGCTCGGAATCGTCTGGGACCTGCGCGAGCCGCCGGAGCGAGTTCGCAATGCGTCAATCTCGACGCTAAAGGCGACCTAGCCCGCGTCCGCACTCGCCCCGAACTCGAGACAGGCCGTGGCCAGCGCGCCGAGCTTGGGATCGCCTGTCAACCGATCCGCCTGGAGGGGCGCTCCGGCACTCCCCTCGCTCGGTCGTTCGAGCAAGGCCGTTATACTACGCCGTCCCGATGGGTGATTCACGACTCGCACTGCTGGCGCGAAATCTCCACCTCTCCGACTACACACGGCATCTCCTGTTGTGCGTCGGCGGGGACTGCGCCCCGCGCGAGGAACAGAACGCCTCCTGGGCATTCGTCAAGCGCCGGCTCAAGGAGCTCAACCTGGTGGATGTCGAGGGCGGCGTGTACCGCAGCAAAGTCGAGTGCCTGCGCGTCTGCCGGCAGGGTCCGATCGCAGTCGTCTATCCCGAAGGCATCTGGTATCGAGAGTGCACCCCCGAAAATCTGGAGAGAATCATTCAGGACCACCTGATCGGCGGCCGGCCGGTGGAGGATCTCATGTTCGCCCGCAACGAGGGCTGCCGGATGAAGCCGCGTTGAACCAAGCGGTGCTGCGCGGAAGCGATCACCTGATTCTGGGTGCAATTGGAGCGGTGTCGGAGGACGCAGTCGCGATCGCGATCTCGAAGGGCGGTGCGGCCAAGACCTACCAGCACACCGATCCCAACGAAGACGCAGCGGCATTTGCGCGCGGTGAGGGGGGGGTCTTCGTCGCCGTCGCCGACGGCCACAACGGAGCCAACGGGGCCGATATCGCTCTCGCGCACCTGTTGGCCGAATTCGCACCCGCCTGGACGGCGGCGGACTGCACGTTGCAAGGCGCAGCCGCCTGGCGTGAAGCCATCTGTCGGGCCTTGCTCGAGGTCAACAGCGAAATCCTCAAGGACGCGGCCCGACGCGCTGCCCAGCCACCGGGGACGACGCTCAGCCTCGCCGTGACGCGCCCGGGTGACAACCAGTGGATACACGCCGCCACGGGAGACAGCCCGCTCTTCGAACTGGGACAGCGAGGCGAACTCGTCGACCTGGGATTCGAGGCCCTCAGCAGCAGCCGCGCAAGCTACCTGGGACGCCAGGCCGAAACACTGGAGAGTATTCGAGAGAAGTGCGCCGTGGGCGTCCGGCCGCTCGGTCAGCTCCGCGCGCTCGTACTGGCCACGGACGGTCTGTCGGAGATCGGTATCGGCGTGCCCGACCCAGGAACCACGGTGGTGGAAGTCGCGGCGCGGGCGGCAGCCAAGAGCGCCGACCTGCGGCCCCTCGAAGCCGCGAGAGGTGTGGTGGAAGCCGCGTTGGCGGCCCATCGAGAAAATCGGGCAGGCGACAACGCAGCAGCGGGGGTGGTGTGGCTCGAAACTTCGCCGAGCCCAGGACTCCCCTAGCGGCGTGCGGAGCCTGATCGGGCTGCCCGTCTTGCGGGGTGTTCGGGTCGTCCAGGTTGCTGTGGTCTCTGCGGCTCTTCCCCTGCTAGTCGCGGGGATGCTGACCTCGGCCTGTGGCGACGACCGCACGCACCACACGAGACTCGTGCTCCTTCTCACCGTCGACACCCTGCGCGTCGATCGACTCGGCGCCTACGGGAGCGAGCTCGATCTGACGCCGAACCTCGACGCACTCGCGCGAGAGAGCGAAGTCTTCGCCAACGCGTTCGCGCCGGCGCCCTTCACGCTCCCCTCGCTGGTCTCCATACACACAGGGTTGTATCCCGAACAGGCGGGCGTCCACTCGAACAACACCCCGCTTCCGAGCGACGTCCAGACGCTCGCCCAGCTGCTCCAGGCGGCCGGCTGGCGGACGGCGGCGGTCGTCGGAAACTACGTCGTGCGCGAGCGCAGCGGGCTCGCCGCCGGCTTCGACCACTACGACGCCCGCTTCCCCCAGCTCGAGGCGAGTCGTCGGCTGCCCGAACGGGCGGCGACGGCCACCACCGATCACGCGATCGAAGCTCTGGACCGGCTGCTGGCCGAATCTCCGAAACAGGTCTTTCTCTGGGTCCACTACCAGGATCCGCACGGCCCCTATCTGCCCCCGGGCGATCTGCGACAGCGCTACCTCGCGCACGAAGCCGCATTGCCCGACGGTGCGCGCGTGCTCGAGATCGCGGCCGCTGGGCTGGGAGGCCTGCCCCGCTACCAGGTCGTCGAGCCTCTCCCGCAACAGGAGAGCGCCAGCCACAAGACTCGCGGCGCGCACACGGTCGCGGACTACCGCGCGGGCTACGACGGCGAAGTGCGCTACGTCGACACACAGCTGGGACGCCTGCTCGACGCCATCGAGGCGCGCGGCCTCGGCGATCGCGCAACGATCGTCTTCGCGGCCGACCACGGAGAGAGTCTGGGCGAGGGCGACTACTGGTTCGCTCACGGCGAGTACCTGAACGAGGCGGTGCTGCGCGTCCCCCTCATGCTGCGGGTACCCGGAAGGTCGCCGGGTCGACGCACCGACCTCGTGGGCCTGATCGACCTGTTGCCAACCCTCGTACAACACCTCGCCGTGGCGGCTCCGGGTGGCGAACCGCGGCCGGGGCGAGACCTTCTCGCCGACCCGTCGGCCCACGGCTCGCGCACGCTGCTGGTATCGAACCTCGGCGTGGCGGAGATTCCTCGCCACGGCGTGATCACCAGCGACTACCGGCTGGTGGTGGAAGCGGCCGCGGCGGGAAGGCCAGAGAGGGTCCGCGCCCATCGCCTCGGCCGGGGTTCGGAATCGGAGAAGCCCCTGCCCGCGAGCGGCGCCGGTGCCACGCCAACCGCCGAGCTGAGCACGAGTCTGCGTCAGCTCCGCAAGGCATTCCCGTCGCGCAAACCGCTGCCCGCAGGGCTCTCGTCCGAGGAGACAGACCACCTGCAGGCGCTGGGCTACTTGAGACCATGACACTGCGCAGCTCACCGATCGCGCGCGCCACATTGTTGGCCGCCGCCGGCGTCGCGCTCGGAAGCTTCCTGCTGGCGCTCCCGCGAGTCGTCTCGAACTGGCACGTATCGCCCGACACGATCGAGTTCATCGGGATCGCGAACAACTGGGTCCACGGCCGCGGCTGGGTCGACCCGGTGCTCTATTCCACCTACCTGCAGGGCGCACTCCCACCGATTCACGGCCTGGTGATGCGCCCACCCGTCATCTCACTCCTGATGGCCCCCGCTATCGCGCTGGGCGCGTCGCTCCCGGGCCTGCAGATGCTCCAAGGCGTCGTCGCCGCACTGATCGCTGGCATGGGTGTGATGCTGGCCCGGCGATCGGTCTCCCTGCCCTCCGCCGTCGCCTTCGGGATTGCGATCTCGTGGTCGCCGAGCTGGCTGATGTACTCCAGTCAGGTGCTCTCGGAGCCGCTGGCTGTCGGCGCACTGCTCGGTCTCATCGCAGCCGCCCCGGGAGCGGCGAAGAGCCCGTCGCGCGCGGCACTCCTCGGTCTACTCTGCGTCGTTGCCTGGCTCACGCGGCCGAATCTGGCGCTCGTCCTGGTCGCCTTCGGCGCGGCGACCGCGCTGCCAGGCAAGCGAGATGAACTCGCCCTCCGCAATCTGGGGATCGCCCTTGCGGTATTCGGCACGACCGCGGGCGCCCTCCACCTGGGAGTGCAGGCAGCAAGCGGGTTCGGTGCCTTCGCCAATTACGGACTGCTGCTCCAGAGCACACACGCGCTGGAGTCAGCGGCCTTCCAGCAGGACTGGGCGGGCTTCTCGACCTATCTGACGGCGAACGCGGACCGAGTGTGGCAAACGCTCACCGCGAGTTACCGCGAATTGTACGCGGTCTGGTTCCAGCGGCCGTCGCAGTTCTTCATCGGCTGGCTCTTTCTTCCGGCTTGTATCTACGCTTTTCGGCGACACCCAGGCCAGCTCACGAGCCGCGCCGTCGCCCTCTCGGGTCTGGGCCTGCTGCTGGTCGTGCTGGTGTTCTACGGCGGCCCCGACCCCGAGCGCCTGGTGTTGCCGGCTGGCGTGTGCTTCTGGCTGCTGGCGGTAGAAATGCTCGAGGGACTGGCGACTCAGCTGCGAGATCGAAGCGAGCGATGGACTGCGCGAAGGGTCGACCGAACGCGCGGGGGAATTTCCCCTGGACCCTTCCACCTCTCCAGAGCGGTGCACGCCCTGCTGGCCGGTCTCCCGCTGTACCTTGTGCTGGGGGCCTTTGGGTTGTCCCTCTCCGCGACCCAGTGGTTCCCGGAATCCCAGTCCCGCTGGCGATCCTTCCGCGCGGTCGGCCCGCTGCCAGCCGGTGGCGCCTACCCGGAGATTCCCCGGTCTGTCTGCGGTGTGATGGACAAGGATGCCCTGGTCGCCGCCTCGCACCCGTGGAACCTCTACCTCTGGTGCGGCAACGCCACCCTGTGGCTGCCGCCGGATCTCGACTCGCAGACCATCCTGCACCAGTACCTCGACGCGAAGAAACCCGCGTACATCGTCTCCAATCCCGGTCGACACTGGCCCCCGCAGATCCATCGCAGCGAACTCGAAACGCTGCTGGGCCAATCGCCCAAACTGGAGAGGCTCTCGCAGAAGGCGGGACTCGCCGTATACCGCGTGCGCTATGCCACACCACAAACGACACGCTGGGACGCACCACCGGCCATCGCGCGGATGGGCAGGTAGGCGTTCTCGGGCACTGCGAGACTCCCCTGCGGTGGAGTGACGTGGACGAGGACCCAGCGGCGGTCTAGCTCAAGTGAGTAGCTCAGGCTTGAGCGAGAGTTCGGGACACTGCTTCTTCGTCATGCCGGCGGTTGCGGGTGCCTGTCTTCGCTTGTAGCTGGCGCCGGCCATCGCAGTGAGGACGCTTTGGAGGTCGCTGGCCGTCGTCGCTCGCGAGCCGGCGGAATCTCCGGAACTGGCTCGGGCCTTCTCGACCGGATCCTCCACCACGCCGTCTTTCGTGAAGTCGTAGAGGTAGTGCTTGAGCGTGCGGAAGATCAGTTCGACGTACTCCTTCAAGCTGTGATCGTACTTGAATATCTTGCGTCCATAGATCGTCACTGCGAACGCGTAGTGGAGCAGAAAGAACAGCCGGTTGGGCTTCAGGTGGATCAGGCGGTTGATGATCAGGTTGCGCAGGAAGGGGAGCTTGACGGCCACGATGGCGAGCTGACACAGGTTGTATTGGGCGCGCTTCTCTTCGGGGGTGAAGCAGGAGAGCACGCTCTCGTTGCGCATCCCGAAATAGAGATTGTCGTTCTCGTGATCGTAGATGCCCTCGTCCTTGCAGAAGTCGCCGAGATCCGTACCGGGCTAAGGCATGAAGATCGAGAAGTTGGGGAAGTCGGGTTGCACCTCGATGGCGAAGTCGACGCACTCGATATCCGTTTCGAGCGAGGTGAAGGGGAGAGCCAGCATCGTGTTGGCGTACACGTTGATGTCGTGCCGGCGCAGGATCCGGAAGGCGTCCGCGAGCTTTTCCTTCTCCACCCGGCGGCGCATCATCTTCTTCCGCACCTGGTCATTGGCGGATTCGATCGACATGCAGATCGAGAAGCAGCCGGACTCCTTGAGCTTGACAGCCAACTCGTCGGTCACGAGTTCAGAGCGGATCAGGGCGTAATAGGGAATGCCGATTTCGCTGGGCCAGCGCTTCGAGAACTCCTCCATCCACTCGTCCGCTTTGTAGATGAAAACGTCGTCCTGCATGCGCACGAAGTCGACGCGGTAGTTTTCCTTGAGAAGCTTCATCTCCTCGATGACGTTGCCCACGCTCCTGCGCCGGACCGGGGCGCCCTTGCCGGTGTAGAGCTGGTTGTAGCGATTGTTGAAGCAGTAGGGGCAGGGGAATGGACAACCCCGGCTCGACCAGATGCCCTTGATGCCGAACTTGGCCATCTTTGGGTAGGCGTAGACGAGTTCGCGATCCATGAAGGGGATGGCGTCCATGTCCGGTAGGAACTTGTTGAGATTGAGAGGGGCGTCCGAATCAAACATGATGTTCGGAAGGCCTTCGAGAGACTGGCCGTGGTCGAGGCGATCGACGAGGTCGGCGATCGCCTGCTCGCCTTCGCCGACACAGATGGCGTCGAGATCGGGGTCGGGAAAGCAGCTGTGGCGATCGAGGGTGGCGTGGGCACCGCCCAAGAGGGTGAAAATTCCGGTTTCCTTCTTGATCTCGCGATTGAACTTGCGGAAGTCGAGCATGTCGACCGACATCATGCTGTATGCCAGAAGGTCGGGCTTCCAGTGCCGGATCTTCGCGGCGATATCCTCCTCCTGGAGGGCGCCGAGGATCGTCTCGTAACCTTTTGCTTTGAGTACCGCAGACAGGATCATCGGCCCGAAGGGCTGGTTGATTCCCAAGTCGTTGACGATGAACGTGACGCGCATCGGGCGAACCTCAGCTAGTCTCGTGATCAGCTACTTGCGTAGTGATAATCCCCTATCGGCGCTTCGAGCGGTGTCAAAGAATCGGCTTGGATTCCAGGTACTTGGCATCTAGATACGGCTTCTGTGCGGGATCTGAGGGAAGCCGCCGGAAGGCTGCGGCCCGGCTGCAAACGAGCTGCGCGGCTCGGAGGCTTACGAATTTCGGGGTGATCAAGGGCTTCCACGGAGCAGGGAGTGCTGCCGCGCGGACTCGTAGCCTCGCTCGAACCCGCCCAGTAGGTTCTGCAGAGTGAGGACTGGACCGGACCCCGCGCAGCCTTGGCTCGAGCGCCCCCGCGTCGTACTCGGCGCGGCCTGTTTC
>Ga0114950_10003985_pt1 | contig 11439 bp, 10 predicted proteins | sample N075metaG_FD_83503 | JGI IMG/M metagenome (GOLD analysis project Ga0114950, IMG submission 83503) | Deep subsurface microbial communities from Kermadec Trench to uncover new lineages of life (NeLLi) - N075 metaG | ecosystem: Environmental > Aquatic > Marine > Ocean trench > Sediment | place...
CGGTCATGCAGGGCGCGGCGGAAGCGATGCCCGGTTTCGAGGGTGGCGTCAGCGGCGCGATGAACATCCTGATCCTGCTGACGGTGCTGACCCTCGCCCCGGCACTGCTGGTCCTGTGCACCTGTTTCACCCGTATCGTGATCGTGCTCGGGCTCCTCCGGCAGGCGATGGGGACCCAGGGCATGCCGCCGAGCCAGATCATCATCGGGCTGAGCATGTTCATGACGTTCGTCGTCATGACGCCGACGATCAGCCGGGCGTACGAGGCGGGCATCCGTCCCTATGCGGAGGGACAGATCGTCGATCCCACGGTTGCCTGGGACCGCGCCAAGCAGCCGCTACGCGACTTCATGTTCAGCCAGATCGAAGCGGCGGACAACTGGGAAGGTGTCCTGATGATGCTCAACTACCGGGGCGTCGACACGTCGGATCCGGGGAGCCTTCTTCGGTCAGACGTCGACATGCTGACGCTGATTCCGGCGTTCGTCATCTCGGAACTCAAGATCGCGTTTCTCATGGGATTCCGGATCTACCTGCCGTTCCTCGTGATCGATGTCGTCATCGCCAGCATGTTGATCTCGATGGGCATGCTCATGCTGCCGCCGGTGCTGATCTCGTTGCCATTCAAGCTCCTGTTATTCGTGCTGGTGGACGGCTGGCAACTCGTCGTCGGATCGCTGATGAACAGCGTCGTGCAGCCGGAGTTCGCCGCCGCCGTCATTGCCGGCGGTCTGTAAGGAGATTCAATGGGATTCGACGCTGTGGACGTCGCACGCGAGGCGTTGTGGCAAGCACTGATCATCGCCGTCCCGATCCTCGGCGCGGGGCTGGTGATCGGCCTCATGGTCAGCCTCTTCCAGGCGGTCACGCAGATCCAGGAGCAGACCCTGACGTTCGTTCCCAAGATCATCGTGATGATCCTCGTGGCGATTTTCCTGCTGGGATGGATCTCCGTGCGAATGACAGAGTTCGCCACCAAGATGTTTGTGGACATGTGACCGGTTTGAACGAGCAAATCAGTTCCATCTTTGACCAGGTTCCCACGGCGATGCTCGTGATCTTCCGCATCGGCGGGCTGATGATCTTCGGGCCGCTGCTGTCGACGGTGATCATCCCGATGCGTGTGAAGGTGTTCCTGGCCCTGGTCATCGGGCTGGCGGTGTATCCGACGGTCAACGCGCAGATCCCGATTGACGCTCCGGTCGTTCTTGACCTGTGGTCGATGGGGCCGCTCGTCTTCACCGAGGTGCTCATCGGTGCGGCCATCGGCTTCATGGCGTCGTTGCCGCTGGTGTCCGTGCAGATCGGCGGCCTGATGATGGGTCAGCAGATGGGGTTGGGGTTCGCCAGGATATACAACCCGGCGGCGGGTGTGGATGAGAACATCATCGGCCAGACGCTCTTCCTCATGACGATGGCCGGGTTCGTGATGATCGGCGGCCTCGAGTCGCTCGTGCTCGCGGTGCTCAACAGCTTCGAACACATACCGCCACCGGCGCTGGGGAACTTCTCCGCCGACCTGGGCATGCTGTCGCTGATCGTCGGTCTGCTTGCCGCGGCCTTTGAACTCGCACTCCGCGTGGCCGCGCCCTTGTTGGCGTTGATCTTTCTCCAGACCGTCGCGATGGGGTTCATCGCCAAGTCGATTCCGCAGATCAACATCCTGAGCTTCGGTTTTCCGCTGCGGATCCTTGGCGGCCTGGGGGTCATCGTGCTCGGCCTGGCGATCCTCGACGAAGTCGTCATGGATCTCATCGACGACACCCTGGCACTGATCTTCGACTGGATCGGCAGTCTCTGATGGCCTCAGACGAAATGGGCGAGCGGTCCGAGCCCCCGACAGCGCGACGCAAGAGCGAGGCGCGACGCGACGGCAACATCGCCAAGAGCCCGGAGCTCGGCGGGGCGATGATGCTCGTGGCCGGGACGGTGCTCGTCGCGCTCATGGGGCCGGGGATCCTCGGCAGGTTCAAATCGGTGCTCGCCGACGTGCTGACCGACGATGTGCTGGGCAGTCCACTGGTGGTGTCGGACGCGGGGACGGTTGCATCGTACGTCGCGGCGGCCGGCGTGCGGATCGGCCTGCCGATCCTGCTGCTGCTGGCGGTTGCGGCGTACGTGTTCCAGTTCATCCAGGTCGGCTGGCTGTTCACGCTCAAGCCGCTGCAGCCGAGTCTCAGCAAGCTCGATCCGATCAAGGGCGCCAAGAAGCTCGTGAATCTCAGCAGCTGGTTCAAAGCCGCGCTGTCGGTCGTCAAGCTCGCCATCATCGTGCTGGTCGTCGCGATGACGATCTACCAGTACCGGCGTGAGATCATCACGATGGCGTACCTCAGCCCGATCCAGGGCGTCGGCAAGTCGGCGCTGCTTGTGCTGAACCTCTCGATCCGCATCCTTGCGGTGCTGATCGTGCTGGGGCTCATCGACTATGCCTACCAGCGATGGAAGAACTTCCAGGACCTCAAGATGACAAAACAGGAGGTGAAGGACGAGATGAAATCGGTCGAGGGCGACCCGCTTGTAAAACGTCGGCGCTACCGCATGCAGCAGAGCATCGCGCTGCAACGCATTAACGCCGCGATTCCCCAGGCCGACGTGATCGTCACCAACCCGGACCACATCTCGATCGCCATCAAGTACGACGTCGAGACGATGGCCGCCCCGACGGTTGTCGCCAAGGGTGCGGACTATCTCGCGCTTCGGATCCGACAACTGGCCCTGCTCAACAGCATCCCCATCGTGGAGCGACCGCCGCTGGCACGGGCGTTGTACAAACAGGCGGCCATCGGACAGGAGATCCCGCCCGACTTCTATAACGCAGTTGCCGAGATCCTCGCCTATGTCTACCAGCTCGACGGGAGGATGGCCGGGTGATTCCAGGAGTGACCGGTCATGGCTGAGGTCGGCATGGGCATTTCCTTGGCGTTCGAGCGGGCCGTCCGGTTCCGGCACCTGCTGGTGCCGCTGTCGTTCATGGCGATGCTCGCGGTGCTGGTCGTCCCGCTGCCGCCGGTCATCATGGACCTGCTCATCTCGGCCAACATCTCGCTGGCGATCGTGATACTGCTCACGACGATTTACACGTTGCGTCCGCTGGACTTCAGCGTCTTTCCCGCCCTGCTGCTGGCGACCACACTGTTCCGGCTGGTGCTCAACGTCGCATCGACGCGGCTGATCCTGTCGGCGGATGCAGCGACACCGGAGGCCGCAGCGTCGGTTGCCGGGCACGTTATCGAGGCGTTCGGTCACTTTGTCGCCGGCGAGTCGGCCATCGTCGGTGTGATCATCTTCATCATCCTCGTGGTCGTGCAGTTCGTCGTGATCACCAAGGGTGCAACGCGGATGTCGGAAGTCGCCGCGCGGTTCACCCTCGATGCCTTGCCCGGCAAGCAGATGGCAATCGACGCCGACCTTTCCGCGGGTCTCATCGACGAGACCGACGCGCGGGACCGTCGCGAGCATATCATGCGCGAGGCCGACTTCTACGGGGCCATGGATGGTGCCAGCAAGTTCGTTCGCGGCGACGCGATTGCCGGCCTCATCATTACGGTGGTCAACATCGTCGGTGGTTTCGCGATCGGTACGTTCGAGAAGGGGTGGGGCCTCGGGGAGTCGATCAGCATCTTCACGATGTTGACCATCGGGGATGGCCTGGTCAGCCAGATCCCGTCGTTCGTCATCGCGGTCGCCGCGGGTCTGATCGTCGCCAGGGCAAGTGATAAGGCGCCCATCACCGAGGAGATCCCGCGTCAGCTGGCGTCGCAGCCCATCGCGTTGTTCATGATCGCCGGCTTTCTGGGCCTGGCCGCGCTGACACCGCTGCCGACGATGCCGCTGCTGCTGACCGGCACCGGCATCGGTGGTCTTGCATGGCTTCTCCGGAAGAGCGAAAAGCGCAACAAGGGCGTCGTCGAGGCTGAAGCACGCGCGGCGTCCGCGGCAAGGCCTGCCCAAGACGCTCCGGTGGAGGAGCTGCTCGCCGTCGACGCGCTCGAGATCGAGGTCGGGTACGGGCTCGTGCCGCTGGTGGACACGTCCCGCGGCGGCGACCTGCTTGACCGGATTGCGATGATTCGCCGGCAACTGGCGGCGGAGATCGGGTTGGTCGTACCACCGGTCCGCATCCGGGACAACGTCCTGGTCGACGCCAACGCCTACCGCGTCAAGCTCCGTGGCGCCGTGATCGGCGGAGGAACGGTCTACCCCAACCTGCTGATGGCCATGGACTCCGGCCTCGCAACCGGCCAGATCGACGGTATTGCCGGTCAGGAGCCGGCTTTCGGGCTCGACGCGTTGTGGATCGAGCCGGCGACCAAGACAAGGGCCGAGACCATGAACTACACGGTCGTCGATCCGGCCAGCGTCATGGCGACGCACCTCACGGAACTGGTCCGCAAACACGCACACGAGATTCTCACGCGCGAGGAAGTCGGACACCTGCTCGAGCAGCTCAAGACGCGGTCGCCGAAGCTCGTCGAGGAGGTCGTGCCGAGCATCGTCAAGCCCGGTGAGATACAGAAGGTTCTGCAGAACCTCCTGCGGGAGCGGGTGCCGATACGGGACCTCGAGTCGATCATCGAAACCCTCGGCGACTGGGCACCGCACACCAAAGATATAGATGTTCTGACGGAGTATGTACGCAACACCTTGCGTCGAACGATTTCGAGCCTGCATGCCCAGGTCGACGAGGATGGCAAGAGCCGCCTGTACTGCGTGACGCTCGATCCCGAGATCGCCGATCTCATCAACGGATACATTGATCGTGGTGCTGCCGGGACGTCGATGTCGATCCCGCCGCAGTTGGCCAATCAGATCGCGACCGCTGTCGGGACGACGGCGGAGCCGCTGCTCAACGCCGGGCACCAGCTGGTCGTCCTTACTGCCCCGACGGTCCGCGCACAGCTGAAACAGATTCTCGATCCGCATCTGGCGAACGCAGTGGTCCTGTCGTACAACGAAATCGTTGACGACCTCGACGTGAACTCGATGGGTCTGGTACAATTGAGCCAACCCGTCGGAGCCGCAACAGGTTCCGGTCCATGAGCCGTTGCCAAGGAGGGCACGCAGTGGGTGTCAAGACGTACCAAGCGTACACGATGGCCGAAGCGCTGGTCGCTGCCAAACACGATCTCGGTGCGGACGCGGTGATTCTCGAAACACGCTCGTTTCGCCGAGGTGGCGTCCTCGGCGTGCGGCGGAAGACTATTTTCGAGTTGACCGCATCCTCCGGCGACCGCGCCGATCTGTCAACGGCGAGACGCCCCCGGCGCGGAACGCCGGCCCCCGGTGGGGCCCCCGGTGGGGCCGCCATCGCGGCCGCCAGTCTGGCGACCAGGGAATATGCCCGCGTTGGGGCGCCGCCGGCGGTGCGCGAGGGTGGTCCGTCGGATCGCACACGCACACGAAGGCTCGCTCAGGCGCTCGCCGAAGCGCACGATCGGCGCGCCCGCGAGGTGGAGGTTGCGCCGCCGCCGCCGAGCCCGGTGACGCTCAACGCGACCGATCGCCGTCACGCGCCGATCCACCCCTCGCCGGTCGCACGGCGTTTCATACTCACCCCCACAACCGGGGAGCAGGCCGGGGCGGAGGTCGCCGTCGCCGTGGCCGAACCGCCCGAGGCCATGCAACTGGAACTGACGGCGATCAAGACCATGGTCAGCCAGGTGCTCCAGCGTCAAGCGGTCTCACGTCGCGGGCCGGGAGTCGACCTGCCGGGCAGTTTGTTCGATATGTATCTCGAGCTCATCGGGCAGGATCTCTCCGAGGAAATCACCGACCGGATCATGAGCGCGGTCCGCGCGGAGGTGGCCGATGACACCCTCGACAAGGACGCCGTGCGTGAGGTGGTGTTGGGGCATCTCGCCAATCTTGTCCCGGTCGCCGATCCGACCATTCCGCGTCGAAGCCCCGACGCCCGTCCGCTGACGATCGCGTTGATCGGCCCGACCGGTGTCGGCAAGACCACCACGCTTGCCAAGCTCGCGGCGTCGTTCAAGCTCCGCCATCAACGCAGTGTCGGTCTCGTGACGTGCGATACGTACCGGATTGCCGCGGTCGACCAGCTCCGGACGTACGCTGCGATCATCGGGCTGCCGTTGGAAGTCGCGCTGACGCCCGGCGAGATGAACCGCGCTGCCGAGCGCCTGCGGGACTGCGACGTGGTGCTTATCGACACGGCCGGACGCGGCCCCAACGACACGGCCCGTCTTGGTGAACTGCAGCAGGTCCTCGCCGCCGCGGATCCGCACGAGGTACACCTTGTACTCTCCAGCACGGCCAGCGAGCGTGTGCTGCTTCGTCAGGCGGAAGCCTTCGCCGAAGTCGGCGCCGATCGGATCGTGTTGACAAAGCTCGACGAAGCCGTGAGTTTCGGCGTGCTCGTGAACGTCATGCAGGCGGTCGGCAAGGAACTGAGCTTTATCACGACGGGGCAGGAGGTTCCGGACCATATCGAGGAAGGTCGTTCTCGTCGGCTCGCGGAACTCGTGCTGGGGGCGGAGCTCCACGGGTGAGTGACCAAGCGGCTCATCTGCGCCAGCTCGTGGGTCATGCCACCCAGCAGCGTCGGCGTGCGCCGTGGCCGGCGCGCCGGACGACGGTGCCGGTTCCGTCGGCCCTGCCGGACTTGACGCAGCCGATCGGTGACGCCGCGGGGCCGCCGAGGCTTGCGCAAGCGATCGCGGTCACATCGGGCAAGGGTGGCGTCGGCAAGAGCAACATTGCGGTCAACCTTGCCGTGTGCCTGGCCCGACTCGGTCGCCGCACGTGTCTGCTTGATGGAGACCTCGGGCTCGCCAACGCCGATATCCTGTGCAACCTGACGCCGCGACTGACGCTGGAACATGTCATCAACGGGCGGTGCCGGCTCGCCGAGGCGATGCTGCTCGCGCCGGGTGGTTTCCGGCTCATCCCGGGGGCGTGTGGTGTTGCGAAGCTCGCCGATCTCGACAGTGCCGACCGCACCGCGCTCATCGGGCAGCTGGCAGCGCTGGATCATGTCGCCGATGACCTGATTATCGACACCGGTGCCGGCCTGGCGGCCACCGTCCTGGCGTTCGTAACCGCCGCGTCGAGAGTGCTCGTCGTGACGACGCCGGAGCCGACGGCGATGACCGACGCCTACGGCATGGTCAAGGCGTTGACCGCCCGAGCGCCCGACCTGGGCATCAGCCTGGTCGTGAACATGGTCGGGCCTGAACAGGAGGGGCGGGAGGTCTTTGACCGGATTGACCGTGTCAGCCGCACTTTCCTCGGACGCGCGTTGGAGTATGGAGGTGCCATTCCCACCGACGATGCCGTCGGCGAGGCGATCCGCCATCGCGTTCCGTTCACGCTGTATGCCCCGGACGGGCCCGCGACGGCCGCCGTTGAAGCCCTGGCGCGGTCGTTGCTGGGAATGGAGTCCGGCGATGCAACCCGCGGAGGGTTCTTTTCCCGCTTGGCGACGTGGTTTTCGCCGGAAACAGACTTTCGTGAATCGAGCTGATGGGGGCCACTGAACATGTCGATAGTTTCGAGTCGTCTACCCCGACCGCCGAGCCGCGTATGGAGAAAGCGGGCATGATTGGGATCGCCAGCAGGGCCATTGCCGGGTGCTTCGCGTTGGCCGCATTCAGCGTCGCCATCATCGCCGGACTGGCGAGCGAGAACACGACTTCATCGATCCTGACGCGGGCCCTGTTCGCGATGGTTGCCTGCTACCCGGTGGGGCTGCTGGTTGGATTCGTGTGTCGCTACGTCATAGAGCAGCATCTCGACCAGACCGCGGAGCGATCCGATGGGGCCGATACCGTGCGTGAACCGGCGGCACAAAGCGCAGAAAGCGCAGAGAAGGCAGAGGATGTCATTGTTGTTTGACGACCGACTTGTGTGAATCCGCAATTGTGCGGTATATTGAACGAGTGTTCTGCCAGGGAACGGTGGAGCGGTCGTCGAGCCAAGGTCAAGGAGCTGACCGATGCCAAGAACCAAGACAAAGGGCCCTACGTCGAAACGGCGGAAATCCGCAGGCGGTAACTCGTCGATTGCCGTGCTTTCCGAGGCTCCGATCGAGCAGGTCTGGATCGCCTACAAGAAGTCGGCCTCCGATGAACTCCGCAATCACCTGATCGAGAACTACCTTCACCTTGTCAAGAGCACCGCCGAGCGGATGCACATGCGGCTGCCGGGTGAGGTCGATGTCGAGGACTTGATGTCCGCCGGGTTATTCGGCCTGATGGATGCCATCGACGCCTTCGACCTTGAACGCGGTGTCAAGTTCGAGACCTATTGCACGCAGCGTATCCGCGGTGCGATCTTTGACGAGTTACGGGCCATGGACTGGGTGCCGCGGCTGGTCCGGTCGCGTACGGCGAAGGTCGAACGGGCCCGCAAGGCCCTCGAAATGGAGCTCGGGCGGAGGCCTACAGATAACGAAATCTGTGAGCGGCTCGAAGTCAACGGGGCGGAATTCAAGAAGCTTTCGAAGGACTCCAAGCCGGTCAACGTCGTCTCGTTGAACCGGAAATGGTTTGAGACCGACTCCAGCAAGGACATCCGCGAGATCGACGTGATCCAGGACAACCGGCAGGAGGACCCTCTTGCGGAGTTGCAGCGACGCGATCTCAAACTGCTGATCACGAAGGGGCTGTCACGTGCCGAGCGGCTGATCGTCATCCTGTATTACTACGAGGAGATGACGATGAAGGAGATTGGAATGACGCTCGATCTCTCGGAGTCGCGGGTCAGCCAGATGCACAGTTCCATTCTCGCAAGGCTGCAGGCACAGATGCAGTATCGATCGAAGGAACTGTGAGAAGACGTGGTCAGGTGTCAGTTATCAGTCACTGACCACTGACCACTGACCACTGACCACTGATAACTGATAACTGACGACTTCTTCCCTCCGACCCGGCTTGAGGGCCGCGTCGATGCCGCCGATACCGATGGAGAGTTGACCTCGACGCATAGGCGCCGAGGCGGTTCTGTCATGGGAGTGAGGCGAACGGATGTCCTCCGATAGCGGCCTTCGGGTTCGACAACATCATCGCCGGGAGATTGAGCTTCCGGTGGAGTTCGTGGTCGCCGAGGAGTACCGCGAGCAGTTGCGGTTCAGCGCCAAGTCGTCGGCGATCAACGACCACTCGTTGCGCGGGACATCGGTTGATATCAGTCCCGGCGGAATGGGTTTCACGAGCCGGCTATTCCTGCCCCGGCAGTGCGAAGGGTCGCTTCGGGTGTTTGACCCGACGCCCGTCGGTATGCGTGCGGACGGAACGCCGATCCTCGAAGTGGCATTCGAACAGCGGGTCAAGGTCCGCCGCGTCCAGATGACCTCTCACGAGCCGACGTACTTCATCGGTGTCTCGTTCGCCGAGCCCGACGGCGTCGATCCGGACATCGGGGATCGGATAATGCTGCTCAAGGCGGCCGGAGAGGGTGCCTCGGCCCCTGGTGCGGCGTCGCCGCCGACCCCGCCGGGAGCGCCCGATGCATAACCAGGACGTCTTTCTCGAACAAACGCTTCTGGAGGAGCATCGGGTCACGGCCGAACAGCTGGAGGAGGCCCGCCGCTACGGCATCGAGCAGCAGGTCGATCTCGTTGACGCGCTCATCAGCACCGACGCCATCAGCGGCCGGGACATTGCCCTGGCGAAGGCCGGTATCTGTGAAGCGCCATACGCCGACCTCGAAGAATACGAGGCGTGCTTCGCCAATACCCAACTGGTCCCACGCGCGGTGGCGGAGCGGTACTGCCTGTTCCCGCTGTTCAAGATCGACAACGTGCTCACGCTGGCGATGGACGATCCGCTCAACCTCGAGGCGATGGACCAGGCTCGACAGTTCGCCAAATGCGAAGTGGACGCGGTGCTTTGCGACCGCGAACAGCTGCGACCGCTTATCAACCGGGCCTATCGGCTGACGCAGGTCCAGACGGGTCTTGTCGAGATCGAGGAGCCCACCGAAGGCGAGGCCGTGATCGACAACTCGCAGCCGGTCGTTGCTGCGGTGAACCAGCTCCTGGCCGACGCGGTTGACCTGGCCGCCAGCGACGTCCACATCAACCCGGATGAGAACGAGCTGCGGCTCCGTTACCGCATCGACGGTGTGCTCCAGGAGAAGCAGGGACCACCGCTGAGCATGCACCCCGGCATCGTTCAGCGGTTGAAGGTGATGGCGCACCTGGACCTGACCCAGACGAGACGCCCCCAGGACGGAAAATTCCGCTTTTATCACCGTGAAAAAGCCATCGACGTCCGAATGTCGACGCTCCCCACGGTCTGTGGTGAGAACGTCGTGCTGCGACTGCTGACCAACGCCATGGTGATCCTGGACTTCCTGGATCTCGGTGTGCCGGCTCCCATCGTGGAGGGGATCGAATCGATCATCGCGCGGCCGTACGGCATGTTGCTGGTCACCGGGCCGACCGGCTGCGGCAAGACAACCACGCTCTATACCGTCTTGAATATGCTCAACGAGCCGTCGCGGAACATCATGACGATCGAGGATCCGGTCGAGATCCGGCTGCCCTACCTGCGGCAGATCCAGGTGCACAGCGAGATCGGGCTCACCTTCGCTTCCGCGTTGCGGTCCATCGTCCGGCAGGACCCCGACGTCATACTCGTCGGTGAGATCCGTGACAACGAGACGGCCACAATCGCCCTCCAGGCAGCCCTGACCGGCCACATGGTTCTCGCGACGCTGCATACGAACGACGCGCCCGGAGCCGTCGCGCGTCTGCGCGATTACAACCTTCCGGCGTTCGTGATCAACTCGGCCGTGCTTGGCATCGTTGCCCAGCGGCTCGTGCGCCGGCTCTGCCAGAAATGCACCGTTCCGGACGTGATCGATGACGTGCTTCGGCACCGCTTCGCCCTCGATGAGCACGACAAGAAGGATTTCCTTCGCGGCAAGGGTTGTCCGAGCTGTGGCCAGACCGGCTATCGAGGCCGCGTTGGACTCTACGAACTGCTGCGGTTCACCGCGCCCATCCAGACCCTGGTCGAACAGGGTGGCTCGACGAAGAAGATCCGCGAGCGCGCGATCCGTGAGGGTATGCGCCAGATGTGGGAGGACGGGCTGGCCAAGGCGCGGCTGGGGCAGACCAGTCTTGAGGAAGTGGCGAAGGTCGCCGCTGTCATGGCCGTGTCCGATACCGAGGGCGCCGAGTTGAGGAAGACCGCATGACCCAGTTGTCATACAAGTATCGAGCGATCGACGCTCAGGGCCAGCGGCGACGCGGCATTCTCCAGGCGGAGAACCAGACCGACGCCTACCGGCAGCTTACGACCGCCGGTATGAAGCCGCTGAAGCTCGTGGCCCGTCGCCGCGCCAGCGGGGGCGGCAGAAAGGTCGGCGTCAAGGATCTTGCCCACCTGACCTACCAGTTCTCCGTGCTCATGGATGCCCGTATCCCCATCGCCGACGGGCTCCGCTCGATCGCCGAGCAGGAATCCGGCC
>Ga0114950_10003986_pt1 | contig 11438 bp, 9 predicted proteins | sample N075metaG_FD_83503 | JGI IMG/M metagenome (GOLD analysis project Ga0114950, IMG submission 83503) | Deep subsurface microbial communities from Kermadec Trench to uncover new lineages of life (NeLLi) - N075 metaG | ecosystem: Environmental > Aquatic > Marine > Ocean trench > Sediment | place...
AAGACTCGGATGCGCTGCATGATCGTTTCAGGTGAGCCGACCAGGCGCGCCGTATAGCCTTCGTTGGTATCCAGCATGCTCATCGGGTCGTTGTGCTGTGACCACATGCCTTCAGCGCCGGCCACCCGTTCCTGCCGCTTGCTGACCAGCTTCGGGTCGACCCGCGCCAGGCGGGAATCAATTTCCGCCCACGCCTGTTTGTCGGTTGCGCGGCACAATGGTGCGGCATACATGGCAAAGCGCACCTGTCGGCCCGTGGTCGCACAGGCACGGCGTACTTGCTCGATAATGGCGGAAATATTTTCTGGCGAACCGCCATTCATGAACATCCAATCCGAATGTTGCGCGGCGAGTTGGATGGCGGCATCACTTTGGCCGCCCTGAAAGACCTGCAGCGGGTGAGTTGGTTTTGGTTCGAGGCGCAATCCGTCGGTTTGATAGTACTTTCCCGTATAGCTGAATGGCTGATGCTGCCAGGCACCGCGCAGCACTTCGATGAACTCCGCAGAGCGCTGGTAGCGCTTGTCGTGGTCCAGTTTGTCGATGCCGTACATGTCGAACTCTTGCATGTTCCAGCCGCTGGTGACGTTGATCGACCAGCGCCCGTTGGTAATGCGATCCAGCGTGGCGCCCCATTTAGCGATCGCGGTCGGGGAAAAGAATCCGGGGTGGATGGCGGTGATCAACTGCATGCGTTGGGTACAACTGGCAAATAATGCCGTCATCGCGAGGCAGTCGAGAGAAGATGCTTCGATCTCTTCGCCGTTGCCCCACCAACGCTGGGCGATGAGCAGGTGGCTGATGCCCATGTCTTCGTATTTGTTCACCAGGCCGGTGGTGATGCGTAATAGATCGTCGCCAGCCGGAAGGGTGCTGGGACTGGTCGCCTTGTCTACGACCTGGGTGCCTTGGAAGACCGTGGGAGCCCATGTGCAGGTTTGCATACGCTCATGTTACCTGAAGTTTCAGTTACACTCATATGCAATCAGCATTTTCAGGTGGCCCGTGCGAGGATTAGAAAACAAAGTTGCGATCGTAACGGGTGCGGGTAGTGGTCTGGGCCGCGGTATGGCGTTGCGCATGGCTGGCGAAGGTGTGCAGGTGGTAGTCGCCGATATCAACCTGCCAGGTGCGCAGGAAACTGTGGAGACCATAAACGCTGCTGGCGGCAAAGCGTTGGCGGTAGAACTCGATATCACAGACTATGCTGCTTGTGAGGCCGCGTTGGAACACATCGAAACCACATTGGGTAACGTGGATATATTGGTTAACAATGCCGGTTGGGATCAAGCCATTAACTTTGTCGACACCGACCCGGAGTTCTGGCGCCGTGTTATCGACATCAATCTGTATGGACCGCTGAACATGCACCATGTCACGGTGCCGCGGATGATGCGTAACAGTGGCGGCAAAATTATCAACATTGCCTCTGATGCAGGGCGGGTTGGGTCTTCCGGAGAGGCAGTCTATTCGGCCTGCAAAGGAGGCATCATCGCGTTTACTAAAACTCTGTCGCGGGAGGTCGCGCGCAAGGGTGTCATTATCAACAATGTTTGTCCCGGTCCATCCGATACGCCGTTGTTTGCCAGTTTTGCCGGTACCGGCGAAGCCGCCGAAAAACTCAGAGCGGGTCTGGAGCGGTCCATCCCGTTGCGTCGTCTGGGCACCGCAGATGACATTGCCGGCATCGTTACTTTTCTTGCCAGTTCCGAGGCAGATTTCATCGTCGGGCAAACCATCAGTGTATCCGGTGGCTTGACCATGCATGGGTAACGCCGGGCAAGTCATCCATCCTCGCGCCCGCTCGGCGATAGCGGCTGACAGCGGAATCCTCAAAACCTTTGGTATGACGGTGCGCAGTGCCCAGGCAGGTGTTTGCGAGGCGCTCGCCACGGTGCCGGATACGCTGGTCAATGCCGGTGGCTTTGCCCATGGCTCTATTGCCTTTTCGCTGATGGATACTGCGTGCGCCTATGCCTTGGGTTCGTTGGAGGTGCGTGGTGTAACAGTCAATGCCAATACCAGCTATGTAAAAGGGGTCGAGGCTGGTGCTCAGCTAACGGCCAAAGTTTCGGTGCTCAGTCGCAGTCGACGTGTGGCAACCCTGACCGGGCAGGTGTTTGTTGAAACCGACAATGGCCGTGAACTGGTGGCGCATGGATCGTTCACGTTTGCCTTATTTGAAAATAAGAGTTGAGATTATTGGTTGAACCTGAAAAGTGATTGCCCAAGCCACCAACCGGGGTAGCGAAAGTACGCTGATCAGGCGCGTTGGTGGTCTATGACGAAAACCGGCGTGACGACAGTAAGAACTTTTTGCAACCAGCCTGTGAACGCCTGGCAAAACTCTCTATTGTCAGAGCTTTGCGGCCTGATGAAGACAGGAAAAATATTTTGCAGCTAGACCGTCTACGGACGCCAATTTCGTTGTTGATACTGATGTCGATCGCTATGCCGGTGGCTTTTAATACCTGGTCGGCGATGTTGAACAACTTTGCTCTCGAACAGGTGGCCTTTGGTGGTGTGGAGATTGGCTGGCTGCAGAGTTTGCGCGAAGTGCCGGGTTTTCTCGCTTTTACCGTGGTGTTCGTGCTGCTCATTGTTAAAGAACAGACTCTTGCTGTGGTTTCGCTGGCGCTGTTGGGCATTGGCGTGTCACTTACTGGCTTTTTCCCTTCGGTGATCGGCTTGTACTGCACCACCGTGCTCATGTCGATTGGCTTTCACTACTTTGAAGCGATCAAACAATCATTGTCGCTGCAGTGGTTGAGCCATGATGAGGCGCCACAAGTGCTTGGCCGGCTGATCGCTATCGGCGCCATGACCTCCTTGCTGGTCTACGGCGTGCTGTGGACCTTGCTGGAGATAGTGGGCCTCGAATTCGTCTGGAACTTTTTTATCGCCGGTAGTGTTTGCGTCGTGCTGGCGTTGGTGATGTGGCTGGGTTATCCGCATTTCCCTGCCAAGATCGAACAGCATAAGACCCTGGTGTTACGTAAGCGCTATTGGTTGTATTACGCGTTGACCTTCTTCAGTGGTGCCAGACGGCAGATTTTCATGGTGTTCGCGGCTTTTCTAATGGTCGAAAAGTTTGGCTACAGCGCCTCTGAAATTACCTTGCTGTTTCTCATTAACTATGGTTTCAACTGGCTGTTTGCGGAACGTATCGGCCGCTTGATCCACAAGGTTGGTGAGCGCAATTCATTGACCTTTGAATACGTCGGCTTGATCGTTATTTTTATCGCTTATGGCTTTGTCGAAAACTCACAGATGGCAGCGGCTTTGTACGTCGTCGACCACATGTTTTTTGCGCTCTACATTGCCATGAGCACATACTTTCAAAAGATAGCGGATCCGAAAGATCTGGCCAGTAGTGCGGGGGTATCTTTCACCATTAACCACATTGCCGCTGTCCTCATACCGGCGGCTCTGGGATACGTGTGGGTGCAGTCGAACTCGCTGGTCTTTTTTATCGGCGCAGGCTTTGCATTGTGCTCATTGTTGCTGGCGCAAAATGTTCCCGCTCACCCTGCGCCGGGCAACGAAGTGGTGCGCGGGCAGAGCTTCGCCGGCTTAAAATCCAGCGAATGAGGTCGGATCTATGGCGCTGCATTCGCCATTCAAGGCTTCGTATTCCGCCTGGCTGAAATTCTCGCCACGAAAATTGCGCGCATAAACCGCGCATTGATCGGCCTTGTTGGTAAATCCACTGTCCGCTGCCAGTTGTTGTTTGATGCCGGCCAGGGTCACTTCCGCTTTGTTCATGAAGATCCCCTGGTCCGCCGGAGAATCGAGCACTATCGAGCGATGACCTTGCGTGCCCCAGGACAACCAGTGCACCTCAGCTGCGTCGCGACCTTTGCCAGGGTTGCCGTTGTAGGCAAACTCACTCCAATAAGAGGTCATGCTGGCGGCCAGCGACATCTGCGCCGCGTCGCCAGGATACAGATATCCCAAACCGAGACCGCCGTCGAAGTCGCCGAAGGTGAACGGTATCTCGAGGCCATGGGCTGCGCCCAGGGCGACACTGAGGTCAAATCCTGCCTGGCTCGGTTCTTCGTCCCAGTCGAAACGGTAGGCGTAAATGTGCGGATTGCCAGCGGCCGTCATGTAGTTGGCCAGGCTGTCGACGCCGCGTTCCTTCCAGGATAATGCCCCGTACTTGACGATGCGCTTGTAGGTTGCTTCATCTTTAAGACGGGGTAGAAAGCCCAGCCAGTTTTCCGTGTAGAGCGGATTGCGCACCATAAACAGCGCCGGTTCGTCGCGATTGGTACCTAATATTGTCGGTACCATGTTGTGATTGTCGGCGCTTGAGAATATCTCTTTAGTGGTCATGGCGGGCAGCACATGGCCATCACCAAAGTTATCAGGCAAGTTGATCATGCCAAAGCCGCCGCCGTCGAACACGGCGAAAAATTCTTCCATGGGTTTGCTGTATAAATAGTCTCGTAGCCGATTGTTGGTCATATCTGACTGATAGTTTTTCGCTGCTTTGAGGTCAACGACCAGGCCGTCGGCGACCAGCATTCTGGCGACGATTTCCCGGCTGCTGTTGGGGTGCCCGCCTTGCTCGCTATAGTTTTGTGCGCGCGTCAGAGAATCGACACTGAAGCCACCGCTCTGCACGATAGCGCGATGAAACAGACCGGCGGCCAGCGGTGAGGCCATCATTGCCAGGGTATCGAAGGCACCGGCAGATTCACCAAACACCGTCACGTTGTCCGGACTGCCACCGAAGCGGGCGATGTTTTCCTGCACCCAATGCAAACCTCGAATGGCATCCAGCGTGCCGTAGTTGCCGGAATCGTCTAACGGGTCGCCACTGGCCAGCCCGGGGTGGCTAAACCAGCCGAATACACCCAACCGGTAGTTGATGGTAACGACCACGACCTGGCGTTGGACTGCCAGGGCTGCGCCGTTATAGCTGCCGCCATGACCAATGGTATTGCCGCCGCCGTGAATCCAGAACATCACCGGTAAGCCTGCCGCGTTAGGGGGCGACCAGATGTTCAAATACAGACAGTCTTCATCGCCTGAAATTGCAGCGGGGCTGGATGTCTGGCCGGCACCGCTGAGTTGCGAGGAGAATTGGGGGCACAGATTGCCCGGTGCCAGGGCTTCAAATACCGTGCGACTGGTGTCTGGAGGACGCGGCGCGCGCCACCGTTGATCGTCTGTCGGTGGCGCAGCGTAGGCGATGCCTTGCCATGTTCGCGCGCCGTGACGGTCGCGAAAACCGACCACTTCGCCGCCGGTGGTGCGGCGCAGGGTTGTTTCATCGCGTTGCGGTGGGGGCGCTGGTTGCGGTTGTGGTTGTGAGTCGATGAACAGATTAGTGCCGATGATGACCATTAGTCCAACGGCGATGAGGATGTACACGGTCTTTCTCATGCTGAAGATTTCCGTCGGCTGAAAGGGGCAGCCAACTCTACCATTTTTAATGTAACCACCGGTGTGGTAGAAAGTGTTGTTGACTTGCTTATCCTTGAGGGCGCAGACGATGAATAGCTACGATTTAATTATTCGCGGCGGCAATGTTGTCGATGGTACGGGTGCGCAAGCCCGTACTGCAGACCTTGCCATAACAGACGGTAAAATTGTCGAAGTAGGGCAGGTTGCCGGAGCTGCGAAGCGGGAGATACAGGCAGACGGTGCCCTGGTCACACCGGGTTTTGTGGACATCCATACACACTATGACGGTCAGGCGACCTGGTCCAACCGCATGTCGCCTTCCAGCCACCACGGCGTCACCACCGTGGTCATGGGTAATTGTGGCGTTGGCTTTGCGCCGGTGCGACCGGCGGATCACGAAGTGCTGGTGGAGTTGATGGAAGGTGTGGAAGACATTCCCGGTGTGGTGTTGCAAGAGGGGCTGCCCTGGTCCTGGGAGTCGTTCCCGGATTACATGGATTTTTTGAGCCAGAGAAAATTTGATATGGATATCGGTGCGCAGGTGCCACATGCGGCATTGCGTGTTTATGTCATGGGCCAGCGCGGCGCTGATCGGGAGCCGGCCACCGCCGAAGATATCGCCACCATGCGTTTACTCACCCAGCAAGCCATAGAAGCCGGCGCGTTGGGATTTACCAGTTCCCGCACGCTGAATCACCGCACCTCCAGGGGTGAACCCACGCCATCTCTGAAAGCAGAGCTCGATGAGTTGATGGGTTTTGCTGGCGCATTAAAAGACGCCGGGCGCGGTGTTTTCGAAATGATCTCTGATTTTGCCGACCTCGACGATGAGTTCTCCATGCTGCGCCGCATGGTGGAACATTCTGCTCGCCCCATGTCTATATCGTTAGCTCAGGGTTTGAGCCCGCATGGCTGGAAAAAGTTGCTGGCTTGCATAGAAGATGCTAACGCCAGCGGCCTGGTTATGCGTGGGCAGGTTGCGCCGCGTCCGATTGGCATCCTGTTGGGGCTGACCACGACGTTGGCGCCGTTCACGACACGACCATCTTTTATGCAACTGAGTAATCTGGCCTTGCCGGAAAAAGTGGCAGCGCTGTCGGACCCGGCGCGACGCGCACGTATTCTTGCGGAACAAACCGGCCGTGGATTCGAGCGGTTGTTCAACATGATGGACGAAGGGCGCAAGGTCTGGTTGCTCGGCGATCCACCGAACTACGAGCCAGATCCGGCTGACAGTTTCTATGCCAAAGCTCAACAGCAGGGCGTGGATACCTGGGAGTATGTCTACGATCAACTCGTCGCTAACGAAGGTAAAAATATACTGTACACGCCGTTTGCCAACTATGCGGATAATAACCTCGACTGCTGCCGTGAAATGATTCTGCACCAGAACACTGTCATGGGCCTCGGTGATGGTGGTGCGCATGTGGGCACCATATGTGATGCCAGCTTCATCACCACGCTGTTGACCCATTGGGGTCGGGACCGTACCCGGGGTGAGCAGATTGACTTGCCAACGCTGGTCAAGAGTCAGACACATGACACCGCGCGCGCTGTTGAGTTAACCGATCGCGGTACCCTTGAGCCGGGCATGAAGGCTGACGTCAACATCATCGATTTCGAAAACTTGAATGTGCGCGTGCCCGAAATCGTTCACGATCTGCCCGCGGGTGGCGCTCGACTGCAGCAAAAGGCAGACGGTTACACCGCCACTATCGTCTCGGGTGAAGTAACGTATCAGCAAGGCGAGGCGACAGATGCGTTGCCTGGTCGATTGATCCGCTAGCGCTTTATGCAAGGGCCGCTGGAACACCTCACTGTCCTCGATTTGACCATCGCCAGGGCAGGCCCGACGGCGGTGCGTCTGCTGGCTGACTGGGGTGCGGATGTCATCAAGGTGGAGCCGCCGCGAACCGGCACCGGCCGCTCGGCAACAGGCGGCAGGCGTGGGCCGGATGAACAGAACCTGCATCGGAACAAGCGTTCTCTGGCGCTCGATCTGAAGAGCAGTGACGGCCAGAAGTTATTCCATGAACTGGCACAGAAAGCCGACATCATTGTCGAAAATTTTCGCAGTGATGTGAAATATCGGTTAACGGTAGACTATGAGACGATCAAAGCCGTCAACCCGTCCATCATCTATGCAAGTATTTCGGGTTTTGGGCAGCAAGGTCCTTATGCCACTCGCCCGGGGGTAGATCAAATCATCCAGGGCATGAGTGGCTTGATGTCGATAACCGGAGAGCCGGGCCGGGGCCCCATGCGCGTGGGCGTTGCGATCAGTGATACCTCGGCGGGTATGTTCCTCGGTCAGGGTATATTGCTCGCCTTGTTGCACCGCGAACGTACCGGTGAAGGCCAGTGGGTGCATACCTCATTGCTCGAAGCGATGATGTGCAAGCTCGATTTTCAAGGCGCGCGCTACACCATGAACGGCGAGGTGCCGGATCAGCAAGGCAATGACCATCCAACTTCGGTGCCGATGGGAACCTTCAACGCAAAAGACGGTTTCGTGAATCTGGCGGCCTATGGCGATGTCATGTGGAAACGGTTCTGCGATGCACTGTCTGCCACGCAGTTATATGAACACCCGGACTATCAAAGTGTCGGCGATCGCGTGCAACGGCGAGCACAGATAAAAGGCGATATGAACGCTGTGACCAGTCAGTTCAGTGTGGGTGAGCTTGTCGATCTGCTGAACGATGCAGGTGTGCCGTGCGGTCCCATTAACACCATTGGCGATGCATTTGAGGATCAGCAGGTAAAGTACCTGAAGATGGCGCTGCCAGCCGCTCACCCGCAACTCGGTGATGTCTCTCTGGTGCGCTCGCCCATCAACCTGTCGACGTTCCCGCATCCCGAACATTTCGATCATGCCGCGCCGGATACCGGCGAAAATTCGGTGCAGGTGCTGGAGAGCATGGGCATCGATAGCCGGCGGATACAGCAACTGGTGGAAGCAGGCACCATCGGCACATGAATTTCAAAATGGCTGCAGGCTATGCCGTCGGCGATTTTGGCATCAACCTGTATTTTATTTCGGTGATGACCTACCTGTTGTATTTCTACACGGATGTCATGGGCATCAGTGCGGTGGCGGCAGGTGGTGTGTTTGCGGTGGCGCGATTCATCGATGCGGTCACCGACCCGTTGATGGGCGCGATTGCCGAACGTACCCGTAGTCGCTGGGGACGCATGCGCCCTTACATCTTGTTCGGTGCGGTGCCGCTTGGTCTCATCACGCTGCTCACCTTTACCGTGCCGGATCTGGATGAGGGTGGCAAACTCCTTTGGGCCTACAGTACCTATGTGTTGTTCGGTCTGCTATACACCGTGGTAACGATTCCCTACGCGACCCTCACGGCTTCACTGACCAGTGATTATCAAGCCCGCACACAACTGTCCACCTACCGCATAGGCTGTGCCTTTGCAGGCGGGTTCCTGGTTTCGGTCGGGACCATGCCTTTCGTCAGTCTGTTCGATGACCCGGCCGACGGCTTTCAAGCGTTGATGGCCGTGTTTGCGACGATCGCGACGATATTGCTGTGGGTGACCTTCAAGACAACCGAAGAGATCGAGCCACCCAGCCAACAGAAAATGTCGCTGAGAGACAGTTTTCGGGCAATCACGCAGAACCGCCCGTTGCTGATCGTCATCGGTATTTTCAGTTGTGGCATGTTGAGCTTTACCGTCCGTCAGACCAGCACGATCTACTTTTTTATCTACAACGTTGGCGATCCAAGCCTGATTGCCTGGTTTTTTGGCGTCACCCTGGGTTGCATGTTGTTGGGCATCTGGTCCATACCATTGTTGGCAGGTCGCTTCGGCAAAGCGGGTGCGACCCGCTTAGGTGCGTACCTCACCATCGTCGGCTGTGTTGGTTTCTATCTCATGCCTTATGACGCCATTGTGGGCATCTTCTTCTGGGGCAGTTTGGTCGCCCTGGGTGGTACACCGGTGGCGGTGCTGGGCTGGGCGATGATTCCCGACACGGTGGAGTATGCGCAATTGCAGCATGGGGTCCGTGCCGACGGCGCTATATACGCGACCGCGAGTTTCTTTCAGAAACTGGCCAAGACCGTTGGCGGTGCCGGTGTGGCGTTCGTTTTAGGTCTGGCCGGCTATGTTGGCGGCGCGGTACAAACAGCCAGTGCCTTGCAGGCGATACATGTCGTGCTCACGCTGGTGCCCATCGCCATCATGGTGTTACTGATTATACTGACCAAAATTTATACGCTGGATGCCAAACATCACGATGAGATCGTTGCGCGACTTGCAGACGCTCCCTAGTGTTCAACCTTCGCGGCATCCCCCCAGGCGGCGCGTAACTTGTCGATGTTAAACCCCGGACTTTGTGCCGCGGCAATGATGACAGCCTCTCGGGCGGCGATCTGCTGTGCCGCCGCCAACACCTGATCTGCGACTTCCCAGGGAATGACCACGGCGCCGTGTTGATCGGCGTGAATGAGTTCGCCGCTGACCACGCGCATGCCGGCCACGGTCACGGGTTGGCCGAAGCCCACTACATGGACATAAGAATGCGACGGACCAACTCGGTCAGCCATCATCTGAAAGCCATCTGCGATGTCTGGCAGGTCGCGCACGCTGCCGTCGGTGATGACACCAAGGGCGCCGAAACCAGCGTGGATGTTCGAGTTCACTTCACCCCAGTAGGAGCCGTAACCTCGCTGGGTATCGTCCAGATCCTGTATCACCACAATGCTCGGCTTCGGCCCTTCATCCATATAGGCGTAGTAACCATCATTCATGTCGCGAGCGGCTTTGCCCTGCAAGTGCGAAGGGTGAGCAGCACGGATGGTCGCGGTGCGCGCAATGCCGACCATCGGCGGCTGTTCAGGTCGGGTGCAGACCAGCGGTTGGGTTGTGAAACCGTAACCGCGACGTTCCGGGACCACAAGTTCCAAGGCATTACATACCGTCGGTGTATCGATGCTGCGTAAATCGTCGATCAATTGTTGGCTGAGTTCAGTCATAGGGCCTCCATATGGTCTTGTTTATACCATTCAAGAAACAACATCTTCATGGTCATGGATACTGCCATCGGGTCATCAAACATTAGATGATGATAGGTCCCCGGCAGGGTGATAGTCGGCAACAGACCGTTAGTGATCTGCGCCATATGATCGGCAAAATAGGCGCCTTCATCTTCGCTGTTCTCGCCCAATATCAACGCGCTGCGACATTTCAGCGCGACAAAATGATCGTGTTGGTCGATGCCCATTTCCAGATAGTCGAACAGTGCCGGATCAAATTTCCAGGTCCAACCACCGTCCACTTGTTTCAGGCCGTATTCCGCCATGTGTTGCAGCACGGCAGGATGCACGCCGGGTTGTTCCGGTATGAGCCGGAACCGACCCATGGCGGTGGCTTTGTCTTCGTATACACGAAGCTTGCGACCGGGTTTGACCCCTTCGCGTTCGACCCGGGCGCCCCATTCCAGATACTGCTCTGGCGGAGCGATGGTGAAATCCATGAACAGAATGCCGCCGAGATCTGCACCGTGATAGTGACCGGTTTCTAACGCCGCGTAACCACCAAAGCTGTGGCCGACGACATAAGGTCGCTCTCCCAGTTGCGCTTGCTTGCACACGGCCCGGATTTCTTCGGCGAATAGTTCGCCGCTATATCGCTCGCGCCAATCGCTATCGCCGTTACCGGACAGATCAAGGGCGGCCACACGAAAACGGTCGGCGAGGAACGGCGCGGTGAAACGCCACCATTCGAGATGGGCGTTGCTGCCGTGAACCAGAATAATGCCGGGATTCCCCACCTCCCCCCAGGTTTCATAGACAATGTTGGCGCCTTGGACTTCTACTTCACCCCGTTTAGATGGGGCAGCCATGGCTCGCTCGAACCAGAACGGTAAATCGGACATACTACTTTCGTCGTTTCCTTGTCAAACCAGGAACCCTATCATGCGTAGTGCTCGCGTGGGGCGAAAACCAGTGTTAACTTTTAAATCTTTGACAATTGGAATTACAGGCAGTGTTGGAAGATATTAT
>Ga0114950_10003987_pt1 | contig 11437 bp, 13 predicted proteins | sample N075metaG_FD_83503 | JGI IMG/M metagenome (GOLD analysis project Ga0114950, IMG submission 83503) | Deep subsurface microbial communities from Kermadec Trench to uncover new lineages of life (NeLLi) - N075 metaG | ecosystem: Environmental > Aquatic > Marine > Ocean trench > Sediment | place...
GCCTCGCGCATCGATGAACGCAACGAACTCGTCGTTGAGCTTGTCTCCCGCGACTCCGAGGCTCTGGTTGTCGCTCCAAATCTCGATCCCGCAGCCGCAGTCGTTGTCGTGGCTGTCGACGCGTTCGATGAGCGTCCACCGGCGTCCACGAGGTGGCGGCAGCGAATCGTCCCGGCCGAAGTCCGAACGAGATGTCCGTTCTGCCCGTCGATCTCGATGCCTGGGTCTCCACCGGCCCGTTCCTGGCCCTGCACCCGCACGCCCAGCAGAACCTCGACGCCGTTCTTACGGTTGATCTCGCATAGGTCTCGGTCGAAGATCGCGCGGTCGATCTGGATGCCTCGATTCAACGTCGTGTAGCGGGAGCGCCCCTGCTCGGACAGCTCGGTTAGGCGAAGGTCCTTCTGCTCTGAATCGAACCAGAAGCGCGGGCCGTGTTTGGTGATGTGCTTCGATTCAAGGTAGGGTCCGAGCTTGAGAACGCGGATCGCGTAATCGTCGAAGACCTCGATCGTCGATTCCCCCACCCATCAGTCGAACTCGGTCTTCGCGTCGATCACGATCACATCGAGTTCGGGCTGTTCGAGCGAAAGCTGGCGCGCCAGGCAACTCCCCGCCATTCCCGCCCCGATGATCAAGACGTCACAGCTCTTGTCGAACGAATCTTCCACCGAATTCTCCTACCCCGGCTCTCGGGCTGGTGCTTGGTCTATTGGCGGCTCATCCAATACACGAGCCCCGGAAGCTCCGGCTCCCCATCCAAGTCGCACGATCTCCCAAGATCGGCCTCCTCGGATCGGATGATCTCGAAATGACCGGCAAATGCACGCTCAATGCTGTGGTCCAGAAGCGCGCGCTCCTCGGTCTGACCGAGCTGGGTCTTGCCCCGAAAGGCGCTGATAAAGAGCAGCAACCGAGCTTCGGGCGGGCACACCGACGCGATGTTGCGGACGTAGCGCCCGGAGTCGTTGCTCTTGATGGCATGAAAGCAGCCCCGATCCACGACGGCCGCATAGCGATGATCCGGCGGGGCCTGGCGAACGATGTCGAGAACCTGAAATTCTCGCTCTCCGGCAACCTCGCCATAGCGATTCCGCGCCCGCCGGATGGCCGACTCGGCAAAGTCGATGCCCAGCGTTGGGAAACTGTGTTCGGAGAGCCACTGCGTGACGTCGCCTTCGCCGCAGCCCACATCCAGGACCCTTCCACCGCGTGGGAACCAGCCCGTATCCACGGCCTCGACGAGCTGCTTTGAGATCGGGCGGTTCATCCAAGGTTTGTCGAGATCTTCGCGAGACCAGCGTGCCTCCCACAGACTTTGCATCCTGGCCTGGGACCGTCCGGAGAGAATCTGTCGTTCGAGGGCCGCGAGGATCTTGGAGGCGCGCATTCAAACCTCGATTCTGAAGATGTGCTGGGATTGTTCACGAACTCGGACCTTTTCGAAGCGCCCGAGCTGGCGGCCCATCCGCTCGATCTTGGCTTGCAGGTCCGAGATTTCGAGATCGGGGAAGCGGTGGGTGTGGTACTCGATGCTATTGCGGTGCTCTCGCTTGCGCATGAGGAGCGACTTCCAGCCGGTTCGAGCGCGAGTGTGAATCTGGGCCTCGAGGAAATGGCCGAAGCTCGATCTCTCGGGCTGTCGACTCGCGTAGCCGGCATCCTCCAGTACGTCGATGATCTGCTCCGCGGCCAGAGGGCCGTCCAGCGACGCAATGTGCTGCTCGATTCGGTGTTGCCGTTCGGGGTAGTCATTGACTCGAAGCTCACCCGACAGGATTGAACGCACGGTCTGCTGGAGCTCGTCAGTGTCGTAGACTCGCTGGCTGAGCGCGTTTGGCAGATCGTCGTCGAAATGAGGCATGCGCACGGGTTGGTAGGCGACCGCGGGTGTGCCGAGAACGTAGCCCTCGACGGCCGTGGTGCAGCCGTTGTGGACGAGCAGCTCGGCCGCCATCAGCCAGGGAATCACGTTCCCCTCGTGTACGACCTTCACGTTGGGGTTGTGGCGCGCGATCGCATTCCATGGATCATGACTCTCGGTCGGATGCGGTCGCACCAGGATCGTGTGGTCCGGGAGCGCCTTCGAGAGCACAGGAACCATCTCCTTGAAGCTTTCGAAGAGCTCGGCGCGATGCGCCATCAAGGCCTTCATGAAGCCGTCCGGCGGCATCCCCTTGCTGTTGATCGTGGCGAAGTTCGGGATGAAGTGGTTGCTCCAACCAAAGTTCGTGTTGATCAAGACGAATCGACCGAATCGCTCGCGAATGGCCTCGACCTCGGTGTCGTAGAAGGGCCGCAGCTCGCGCCGCATCATGTCGACCCGGGGGTTGCCGACCACGTGGATCGGCGCTCCGGAATAGCCGGGATAATCGCGAAGCGATCGAGCATCGTCGGGTCCCCAGGCAAAGAGTGCCGCGACCTTCTGGATGGTTTTGGGGGAGAGGCGCCGCTCCCAGTACTGGGCATCCGGTGCCCGAATCAAGCCCTCTTCGTCCCAGGCGACGATGTCGTGGCCGAGCTTGCGCAGGATTCCGAACATGCGATTGCTGAGCGAGCGCATGCTCTTCGCCATGTAGACGCCGCGCGGAATCGAGGCCACTTGGAAGTGGAGGAAGGTTCGCGATCCGAGCACCACCGGAAAGCCGCGCTCCGCCGCGATGCAGGAGAGCAAGAGCTTGGCGTCGAGTTCCCGGAACTGATTCTCGACGGGAATCATGAGTGTCGAAGGTTTGTTGACCACGGCTCCGATTCGTTCTGCTCGACGACCGGACGGGGTCGAAGGCTCGATGCCACCCAGCCACTCAGTGCTTTCTTCCAAGTGAATTGCGCTCCGCCTACCGGAGTCGCCCATCTCTCAACGCCCGTACATCAACGCCCTAACATCAATAGGTGAGCTTCTTGTTCACTTCCAGCGGGATCTTCAACAACAGATCGGCGATGCGCTCTCCCGAATTACCGACGCCGTAGAGGTGATCGGGGGCATAGCGCCCGACCTCCAATTGCTTATCCAACGCCAAGATGATCTCCGTTCGATCATAGGGCACGTCGAGGACGTTCTTGCTGCGGTCGCGTCCTTCCTGACGGCCACCGATGTTGACCGCGGGAACTCCGAGGAACGCGCACTCGCGAATCGCGGCGCTCGAGTTCCCCACGATGCATCGCGAGTGATGCAGGAGCCGGATGAAGTCCTCGGGCGGCAGGTTCTTGAAGAAGTGCACGCGGGGCAGTGAGTGGGTCTCGCGAAAGGAGCGAATCCCCTTCGAGGTCCCGTCGGATCCCGCATCGACGTTGGGCCAGAACCAGAAGCACGGCATGGCGCTGTCAGAGACGGCATGGAGGGTCTCCTCCACGTGCTTGCGCGAGGCCTCGTACTCGGTGGTGACCGGGTGTTGGAGCACTACGATGTAGCCTCCCGAGAGATCCGGGCGCTCGCCCACGCCTCCGTAGCTCTCGAAGAGCGTCTCGAGGTCGATCTCCGGATTCTCGAGAGCCCGGCACGCGACATCGATGGATGGACAGCCGGTATTGAAGACGGCCTCGGGCCGCTCCCCCATGCGGATGACGCGTTCGGCGGCACGCGCCGTGGCGACCATATGGATGTCGGCCAGCTTCGTGACGGCGTGTCTCACCCTGTCGTCGATGGAGCCTGTGATCTCACCTCCCTGGATGTGGACCAGGGGAATGTTCAGGTAGCTGGCAGCTACCGCCGTTGCCATCGTCTCGAAGCGGTCGGCGATGGTGATCACCATATCGGGTCTAAGATCGTCGAATACGGTGGCGAGCTCGCCCATGCCAAGCCCCGTGGACTTGACTGAGGTGACGAGATTCGCGCCTTCCAGAACCATGTAGACGCGGCGGTCCACCCGGAATCCCTCGGATTCGATCACGTTCTGGGTATTTCCATAGCGATCGAGCAGGGCGGAGGCCGCCACCACCAGTTGGAGCTCCAAGCCGGCGCGGGAGCGGATTGCCTCGAGAACGGATCGGATCCGCGAGTAGCTGGGACGCGCTGTGATGACGACGCATACCTTTCGACGCATCAGTCCACCTCTTCCAGATCCACTTCGGCGAGCATCTCGTCGCGCTCGAGAGATCTGCGAAGTCGTCTTCCCACCAGTCCTTCGAGCTGGTTCGCCGGAATCCCGGTTCCGGGCTTCTTGGTCGTGAGGTCTTCGAGGCGAAGCACTCTTCCCTTCTCCAGATCGTCTCTGGCGACGATGCTCTTCATGAAGATGCTGCGTAGAGAGGTGACGGAGTCGGGCAGGGACTCTTTGTCTCCCGGATTGCCGCGCATCTTCTCGATGAACCGAACGCCATCTACGAGCTGCCGAAGCTCGGCGGTGGTGATCGACGCCACCACGTCGGGCCCGAACATCTCCCGGCTGAAGGTGATGTGGACCTCGAGTGCCTGGATGCCGAGGACCGTAGCGGCGAGCCCAGGGTAGATGGTCGCGGAGTGATCGGAAAGGCCGACCGCGCAGCCATAGCGCGTCCGGAATTTCGGAATCAGATCCAATCCCACCATCTCGGGTGGGCATGGATACATCGAAGTGCACTGCATCACGGCAAGCGGAGCGCCACTGCGTTGCAAGCGTTCGACGGCGGCGTCGATTTCAGCCATGGGGCTCATGCCCGTCGACAACATCACCGGGAGCCCGGCCTCCGCCATACTGTCGAGGAGTTGATCATTATTGATCTCTCCCGATGCGACCTTCCAGGCCGATACGCCCACATTCTTCAGCAGCTCCACGGCGGCCATCGAGAAGGGCGAGCTCAAGAAGAGCAACTCGCACTTGTCCGCGTGCGTCTTGAGTCCGTACCACTGGTCGGGGGTGAACTCCATGCGCTTCCAATAATCGCTGCGCATGTCGTCCTGGGGGCTGAAACGGGTGCGCCAGGGCTCGCTGGGAATTCCCTCCTCGGCCGCAATGTGGGTCTGGAATTTGATGGCGTCGGCACCGGCCTCGGCCGCGGCGTCGATGAAGGCGTGGGCCATGCCCAGGCTGCCGTCGTGGCTCTGGCTCACCTCCGCGATGATCGCGCAAGGACTCGTAGGATTGGGATCGTGTAGCCATGTGGAGGTCATGCGCCGCCGCTCCGATGTCTCATCGATCCTCGCCATGCTCTTGGTTGTAGACGAAGTCGGCCAGCGCGAGCTCGAAGGGCTCGTCGATATTGACGACGTGCCGGTCGATCTCGACTCCGACGCAATCATCCTCGATTCCCCAGCCGTCGTCCACAAGGCTTTCCCGTGTCGCCGCGTAGCAGGTTCCGTCTCGGAAATACAAAGTCTCGAAATCCTGACGGCGGGTGATCTTTGCTCCTCCCGGGTGGTAGAAGGAGAGCAGGCCATCGGGGGCCCGGCGCAGACAACGCTCGGGTGTGAAATCGAGCGGAACCCGGCCGACCGTCGCCGCGGCGCGATGTCCTCCATCCACCAGGGTGCGCATGGTGAGCTCGACCTCTTCAGGTCGACGCAGGGGTGTCGTGGGCTGGAGCAGCACGGACAGATCGAAGCGACATCCTTGCAGCCGCTCGCACTCGAGCCAGGCGTGGCGCCACACGTCCACGCCGCTGGCGGTGTCGCTCGCGAGCTTGGCGGGGCGCATGAAGGGCACTTCGAGGCCGTGGCGGCCTCCTTCCTCGGCCATCTCCTCATCATCCGTGGAGAGCACCGCGTAGTCGATCCAATCGAGGCTCTTGGCCGTGCGTGCCGCATGGGCGATCAGCGAGAGCCCGCCCACCTTGCAGAGGTTCTTTCGCGGAATGCCCACGCTTCCCCCGCGCGCCGGAACGACGGCGAGCACTCTCCGATCCTGCCACGTCACACCGCGCCCCCCGATCGCCGAGCAAGCTGATGGATTGAAATCGTTGCTGCTCCAGCGCGCATTCTACTCGAAAGAAGACGTCGGATGCCCCGAACTTTCGTCTTTGATGCCTGGGGCGGGGCGTGCGTCTCGGCAGTGAGGTGATACGGCGCGGTTTCCTCAGGGTATTGGACCCGCTGCTCGCCGCGACGGTTGGCGCTGATGCTGCTACGTTTTCGGAGCCCTCGAATATAACGGATCCCTCCCATGTCGCCTTCGGCGAGCTCCAATACAGCGAACGCGGACGCCTCCACTGACTCGCATGGCGGCGCGTTCGGGTCCCGTCGCGCGGTCGCCATCAATTACCACTTCGTGCGCGCTCGCCGTGAAGGTCGCTTCAGCCTGCGGGCGCACGAGACCCCGGAGCGTTTCGAGCAGCAGCTCGCACAGATTGCACAGGAGTTTCCCTTTTGCCGAGTGGGTGACCTGGTGAATCCCAATCACGACGTTCCGACGGCCAGTGTCGCGCTGACCTTCGACGACGGCGCCCTGGACGTGGCCACGCAGGCCGCGCCATTGCTGCAGCGTCACGGTGCGGTGGCGACGGTCTTCGTGTGCGCCCAACCCTACCTCGAGGGGCGCCTGCTCGAGATTCAGAAGATCGAGTTTCTGATGCGCGAGCTCGCGCTTCCGCGCTTCCGCCAGGCGTTCCAAGATGAGCTCAAGCGCCAGTTTCCGATGGGCGTAGAGCGTGGATCGTTGGACTTCGCGGGCGGCTACCGTTTCTACCGTTACGACGAGGAAGAGATTCGGGAATTCAAGCTGGACCTCAACTATCGGCTCCCCTACGAGTGCGTGGTCCCTGTGCTCGACGCGGTGTTCACGGCCGTGTTTGGTGAGGAAGCCGAAGCCGAGGCCGTTCGCGAGACATATATGAGCCTCGACGATCTGAAGCGTCTTCTGGACCTCGGCTTTGAGCTCGGAGTGCATACGCACCGCCACCGGGTTCTCTCGCGCCTGGATTTCGAAGCGCAGAGAGAAGAAATTCAGCGCGGGTTTGAGTTTCTGCGCGAGATCTCCGGTCAGTCGAGTCTTGCCGTCGCCTACCCCTTCGGATTTCACGATCAGCGCACCCGCAAGGCGATGGAGGAGCTTGGGCTTCTGGCGGGTCTCACGATGGAGCGGCGGATGATCGAGCCGGAGGATCTCCGGGCGCGTTGGAGCTTGCCGCGCTATGACGTCAACGATTGTTTCGACCGAGAATCCAACGAAATCGTCCGCGAGGTTTTCGCGAGCCTGGCCACCGCCGATTGACCGGCGTCACGAGAATGTCTCGGGTAGGATGAACTACGGGAGAGAGTCATTCACATGGAATTGAAGCGGACTGATGTCCTGGCATTGATCAAGGAGTGCCTCGTCGAGCTCAACGCCGAGCGCGATGACGACGACCCGATCGCCATCGGCGAAGAAACGCCTTTGCTGGGGGGGGGGTCCCAGCTCGACTCGCTCAACTTCGTGGCCTTCGTCGCCGATCTCGAAGACCGACTCCATGCGGCCACCGGCCGTGACATCGTGTTGGTAGGCGAGCTCGATGCGACCGAAGGTCACCCCTTTCGCAACGTCTCGGCCCTCGCGGATCGCATCATCGAGATGTTCGCAGACCCGGCTTCGGAGTAGATGGAACCGGCCAGGGTCGCCCTGATCACCGGCGCAAGCCGCGGAATCGGCCGCGGTCTCGTCGGGTACTTTCTAGCCGACGGATACCGGGTGGTGGGGTGCAGCCGAAACGAAGCGCCGCCGATCGAGGGCGACTACGTCCACACGTGTCTCGATGTTTCGGATGAGAGTGCCGTGTGCAGCTGGGTCAAGGGTGTGGCCCGCTCGTACGGTGGCATCGATGTCGTCGTCAATAATGCCGGGATCGGTGCCAGCGCGCCGGCCCTGGTCACGGCAACCTCAACCGCGGAACACCTCATGCGTGTCAACTTCATCGGCTCCTTCGTAGTCTGCCGAGAAGCGGCCAAGGTGATGGTCCGCCGCCGCTTCGGCCGCATCGTCAACATTGCGTCGATGGTATCCGGAGTCCACATGGAGGGTGCGTCGGCCTACGCGGCTTCCAAGAGCGCCGTGATCGAGTACTCGAAGGTGCTCGCAAGGGAGCTCGCCGAGCACAATATCACGGTGAACGTGGTGGCACCGTCGCTCGTCGAGACCGACATGCTCAAGGAGCTCGGCGAGAAGGGGCGCGAACGATTGCAGCAGGTGTTGACCCAGAAGCGCGTCTGCAGCGTCGAGGAGGTCGTCCACGTCGTGTCGTTCCTGGCTTCTCCCGAATCGGGGTGCGTCACCGGTCAGGTGCTCTACCTCGGGCTGGTGGTCTGACGTGGCTTCGGGTCCCGACCGAGTCATCGACTGCGGCGACGTGCGGGTGGAGGCGTTCGTCACGGGAACCTGGCGCCAGATCTGTTATATGGTGACGGATCGCAGCGCGGGCGAGACTGCCGTGATCGATCCGGGTGATGAGTTCGAGCGGCTGATCGCGCACATCGACGAGCAAGGCCAGCACGTTCGGCAGATACTCTGCACGCACGCACACTACGATCACGTTGGAGCCGTGGTGGCGCTCTCCGAGCACACCGGGATTTCATGTCAGGTGCACCACCTTGATCTCGTCTTGCTCAAGCGGGCGCCGCTCTACGCATTGAGCTTCGAGCGAAAGTCGATTCCATTGCCCAAGGCCGTCGAGGTTTTCGAAGACGGCGCGACCTTCGAGCTGGGAGCACGCAGTTTCGAGTCGGCGACCTATCCAGGGCATACTCCGGGGAGCACCTGCTTTCGGTACGGGAATCTCCTCTTCGTGGGCGATACCCTCCTGCGGGGCAAGCGCGGGCGGACGGACCTGCCCGGGGGCGACGCCGCAGCGCTGGGAAAGTCCATCTCGTCGATACTTCGGGATTTCGATGGGGATTGCGTGCTTCTGCCGGGGCATGGCGACCCATGGAGCATCGAGGAGGCGCGAGACTGGTGGGCCGGGCAGGGGGCGTGAGGGGGCGATGAAGGCGACCATCGCGGGAATCGAGTGCGCGCTGCCAGAGCGCCGGGTCAGCAACGCCGACCTGGCCCGCCAACACCCCGATTGGGAGATGGACAAGATCGCGGAGCGCGCCGGCGTATTCGAACGACGCATCTGCGCTGCGGATGAGACGGCTCTGGATCTGGGGGAACGGGCCAGCGAAGCATTGCTCGAGAGGTTGGAGGTGCCGCGCGCTGAAGTGGATGCACTGATCATGTGCACACAAACGCCCGACTACATCATGCCTCCCAACGCGTGTCTGCTGCAGCATCGCCTCGAGTTGCCAACGGCGATCCCGGCCTTCGATTTCACCCATGCCTGCTCGGGCTTCGTTTACGGCCTCTTCATGGCGAACTCGTTGATCGTGAGCGGTGCCGCGAGCTCGATCCTCCTGGTGACGGCCGATACCTACTCTCGCCGTCTGCATCCAGAGGACCGATCGACTGTGACACTCTTTGGCGATGGTGGCGCCGCGACCCTGGTGCGTAGTGCCGCGGAGGGGCAGGGCGAGATCGGTGAGTTCTGCATGGGGACCGATGGAGGAAACGCCGAGATCTTCGCGATCGAGGCCGGAGGAGCCCGGGTACCGCGGTCCCCCGAGACTGCCGCTCCTCGGGTCGATCAGGGCGGGAGCGTGAGCTCGCGCGAGCACATCAATATGGATGGGACTCGGGTGCTCGCCTTCGTCCGCAAGCGCGTACCGGCCCTCGTCCATGAACTGCTTGCGAAAACGAAGCTCTCTCTCGATGACATCGACTTGGTGATCTTCCACCAAGGCAGCGCTATGACGCTCGACTATGTAGAGCGCTGGCTCTCGATCCCGCCCGAGAAGACCTTTCGCAACATCGCAACGGTCGGGAATACGGTGTCTGCCTCGATTCCGATTGCCTTGCGCGATGCCGAGCGGGCCGGACGTCTCCAGAAGGGAATGCGCGTGATGCTGGTCGGATTCGGGGTCGGTCTCTCGTGGGGCGCCTGCCTCGTCAACTGGTAGAATCGAGCGCATGAAAACCACCGCTGAGCCGTCACACGTCGAGGAACTGATCGCACGCATCGCCCGGAATGGGGATCGTCCTGCCTTCTTCTGGCGCGGTCGCACGATTCCCTACGCGGAGCTCTCCAAGTGGGTGCAGAGCTGGGAGACGCGACTCGGCGACGAGAATATTGGCCAGGGCCACATCGTGGGCGTCGATGCGGACTACACCCCCGAGTCCGTCGCGCTCTTGCTGGCCTTGATGCGCGTGGGCGCGATTACGGCGATTCTCTCTCCGGCGGTCGAGCGCGAGATGGACTCCTTCATGAAGCTGGCCGGGGTCCAGCATCTCTTTCGGTTCGATTCGGACGATCGCTGGGCGCTCGAAGCGTTCCCGGCGCGCCCGGCTCCAGATCTGATCGAGGAGTTTCGCGCGCGCGGGAGACCCGGCCTGGTGGTCTTCACATCTGGCTCTACCGGCCAACCCAAGGGCATCCTCCACGATTGCGAGCGTCTGGTGAAGCGATTCTCGGCGCCACGCACTGGCTACCGCACGCTTCTCTTTCTGCTCTTCGACCACCTCGGTGGCTTCAATACATTGATGTCGGTGCTCTCGTTCGGAGGGACGATGGTGGTTCCGAGCGAGCGAACTCCAACAGAGGTCGCGCGCATCATCGAGGCCGGGCGTGTCGAGCTGCTGCCGGTGACGCCGACCCTGCTCAACCTGCTAGCCGCGTCGGGTGCGGGGGACGATCGCGATCTGTCCTCCGTATAGCTCATCACATACGGCACCGAGGTAATGCTGGAGAGCACGCTCAAGAAGATCCCGAAGCTCTTCCCGCACGCCCGGCTCCAACAGACCTATGGTCTCTCGGAGCTCGGAACGTTGCGCTCCAAGTCGTTGAGCTCGGACTCGGTCTGGGTCAAGGTAGGTGGCCCGGGGTTCGAGACGCGCGTCGTGGACGGCGTTTTGCAGGTTCGCTCCGAGCTGGCCATGATCGGCTACCTGAACGCCGAGAGTCCCTTTGACGCAGACGGTTGGCTCTCGACCGGCGACCGGGTCGAGCAGCGCGGCGAGTACCTTCGCATTTTGGGCCGGGAGTCCGATCTCATCAACGTGGGCGGCCAGAAGGTCTTTCCCGCCGAGGTCGAGACGGTCTTGATGGATGCGGACAATGTCGAGGATGCGACGGTCTACGGAGAGAAGCATCCGCTCATGGGTTCGGTCGTGATGGCGTGTGTACGTCTTCGCAAGCCCGAGGCGCTCGGAGCGCTGCGTTCACGCCTGCGCAAGCTTTGCCGCCAGCAGCTCGCGCCGCACAAGGTCCCCGTTCGCTTCCACATCAGCGACGAGGCCGACCACAACCTCCGCTACAAGAAGCAGCGGCCAAAGTCGGAGCCGGCCGACAAGCCCACCTCGTGAGCCTTGCGATCAGACCGATTCGGGTCGACGAGGTCGCCGTTCTCCAGGATTTCTTGCGCGCGCATTGGAACGAGAATCACGCTTTCGTGCGCAGCCGCGAGCTGCTGCTCTGGCAACACTCCACGAACCCCTTCAAAGCAGGCTCCGCCTACGCGGAC